>ERZ772969.64-NODE-64-length-112578-cov-13.342685_pt1 | contig 112578 bp, 100 predicted proteins | sample MGYA00511676_ERZ772969 | MGnify/ENA primary metagenome ERZ772969 (study PRJEB29015, sample SAMEA2737651) | human gut metagenome | biome: human gut; feature: human-associated habitat; material: faeces | place: China | collected 2012 ... | reverse complement strand
ACCGCCCAAGAGTTCATATCGACGGCGGTGTTTGGCACCTCGATGTCGGCTCATCTCATCCTGGGGCTGTAGTCGGTCCCAAGGGTATGGCTGTTCGCCATTTAAAGAGGTACGTGAGCTGGGTTTAAAACGTCGTGAGACAGTTTGGTCCCTATCTGCCGTGGGCGTTGGAAGATTGACGGGGGCTGCTCCTAGTACGAGAGGACCGGAGTGGACGCACCTCTGGTGTACCGGTTGTCACGCCAGTGGCATTGCCGGGTAGCTAAGTGCGGAAGAGATAACCGCTGAAAGCATCTAAGCGGGAAACTTGCCTGAAGATGAGTCTTCCCGGAGGTAAAACCTCCCTCAAGAGTCGTCCGAGACCAGGACGTCGATAGGTCAGGTGTGTAAGCGCTGTGAGGCGTTGAGCTAACTGATACTAATTGCTCGTGAGGCTTGATCCTATAACCGTGTTGCTTGTGACCGGTATGCGTTGTAGGTCATCTGCAAAGAGAAAGATCGAAGACTCGAAGTAAAGAGAGTCACTCAAATAGAAGAGATTATTCCGAATTGACCAGTTTTAAGCCCGGAGGCCATAGCAGGGTGGAACCACTCCTTCCCATCCCGAACAGGACAGTGAAACGCCTCCACGCCGATGATAGTGAGTTGTATTTCTTGCGAAAGTAGGTAGTCTCCGGGCTCTCCATAAAAGACAAACCTCTTGGACTTAACCGTTCAAGAGGTTTTGTTTTTTCCGGCGCTGGAAAATACCCTTAAATTTATTTCTTTAAAGCGGTTTTTGCGCCTGCCTCATGATATAAATTTTCTATTGTTCTCTACTTTTCATAGGAGATTTACCATGAGACGACTTGTAGCAATTGCAATGACTTGTGCCGCAATGGGGATCAGCATTTCTTCCGGTGCTTACGCCGCTACTTTCAAATGGGCTAGCCAGGGGGACATATTAACTTTTGATCCCCACGCGCAAAACGAAGCATTTAACAATACCGCTAATTCATATGTCTACGAAGCATTATTAAATCTCAATAAAGGAAAAGTACAGCCATGCCTGGCTGAAAGCTGGACTTCCGTCCCGGAAGGTTTTGTTTTCAAGCTGTGCAAAGGTGTGAAATTTCAGAGGAAGAACCTCTGACGGCTGAAGACGTCGTCTTCTCGATCAATCGAGCCCTCCATCCGATTTCTCAGTTCAAAACATTTACCGCAGGTATTCTCGGCGCCGAGGCACTGCCTAACGGCGATGTTTTGATCAGAACTATTAATCATTCTCCCGTACTTCTCAATCAGCTTGCCTACCTCAGAATTTTGAATAAAGCCTGGGCTGAAAAGCATGGTGCAGCTGCGCCGCAGAATTTTGTTGCCAAGGAAGAAGCCTACGCAGCAAAACACGCAAACGGCACCGGCCCTTTCAAACTTCAGTCTCGTGAAGTCGATATCAAAACAGTTTTTGTTGAAAATCCTGATTGGTGGAATAAAGCCAATAAAGTCGGAAATGTCACAGAAGGCATCTATACCCCGATTAAATCGGCGGCGAAGCGCATGGCTGCCTTGTTGTCCGGAGAAGTGGACTTTGTCCCTGACCCCGCAACGCAAGATATTCAGCGTCTGAAGAACAATCCTAAGGTCAAGCTTCAGTCCGGCCCTGAACTGCGAGTGCTTATGATCTCTTTGGACCAGATGCGCGATGAATCTCCTTACGTCTTCGTTGGCGGCAAGAAAACGGATAAAAACCCGTTTAAAGACATCCGCGTTCGTCAGGCTTTGTACCAGGCCATTGACATTAAAACGCTCCAGCGTGCGGTGATGAGAGGCTTTTCACTCCCGAACGGATCAATTATTTCCCCCGAGACGAACGGTTGGAGTGCTAAAGCAGCCGAACGCCTTCCGTATGATCCTCAGGCAGCTAAAAAGCTCCTTGCCGAAGCCGGCTATCCCAACGGTTTTGAATTCACCCTTGACTGCCCGAATAACCGCTATATCAACGATGAGGCCATCGGTAAGGCTCTGGCCGGAATGTGGGCAAAAATCGGCGTGAAGGTAAAGGTAAACGCAATCCCACGCGCAAATTATTTCCCGAAAGTTCTGCGCTATGACTCCTCTGTCGGAATGGTCGGCTGGGGTGCTTCTACTCAGGATGCTTTATTCCCGCTTCAGTCTCTCGTCGAAACAGTGGACGTTAAAAAAGGCAATGGCCTCTCGAATATCGGCCGAGTTTCAGATCCTGAGCTGGATGCTTTGATTGAAAAAATCAAGCAAGAGGAAAACTTTGACAAACGCAATGAACTGATTGAACAGGCACTGCTTCGCGTCAATAAGAACATCTATGTGCTTCCTCTTCACACTCAAGTTATTAATTGGGCTCTGAAGAAAAATATAGAAGCTCCCTTACGTGCGGACGACCGCTTGGAGCTCGATAAAGTAATCGTGAAGTAATTCTCTACATGGCCGAGAATTACCTTTCTCGGCCATTCGACTCCCGAAAGGATGCCGACAGATGTTCTCGTTTGTTATAAAACGTCTGCTCCAGGCAATATTGGTCATGTTAATCGTGACCATGATTGCATTTCTGTTGTTCCAATTCGTAGGTGACCCTGTGACGCAAATGCTGGGCCAGGAAGCCACTGAGGCTGATCGGCTTGCGCTCACGCATGAGCTGGGGCTGGATCAGCCTATTTGGAAACAGTTCGGAGCGTTTATTGCTAATACTCTCCACGGTGACTTTGGAATGTCATTACGCCAAGGTACACCGGTGGTTGACTTATTTAAGGAAAAAATGCGGGCTACGCTCGAGCTCGCATTTTTCTCTGCCATGGTGGCTACGCTCATGGGGATTCCTCTGGGCGTGTTCGTCGCTTTGAAGAAAAATTCGATCTGGGCAAGCTGGCTGATGGGACTTTCACTCGTGGGGATCTCGCTGCCGACCTTTTTTATCGGTATTTTGCTGATCCTTGTTTTCTTCGTTTGGCTCGGCTGGCTGCCGTCTTACGGACGAGGAGAGACGGTTGCGTTCGGCTGGTGGACAACCGGTCTTCTTACCGGCGACGGTCTGAAACATATCATCCTTCCTGCCGTGACATTAGCAATCTTTCAAATTGCGTTAGTCATGCGATTGGTACGCAGTGAAATGCTTGAAGTCATGCGCACGGATTACATTCGTTTTGCACGGGCCAGGGGCGTACCGAAACGAAAAATCTTCTTTAGACATGCGTTGAAAAATACGCTGCTGCCGGTGATTACGATCACGGGACTCCAGATCGGAGGCATCATCGCCTTTTCGATCGTGACCGAAACCGTTTTCCAGTGGCCGGGTATGGGTCTGCTGTTTAGACAGGCGGTTCAGTTTGCAGATATTCCGGTCATGGCAGCCTACCTCTGTCTAATTTCTCTAATTTTTGTCATCATCAACCTCATTGTTGACTTGCTCTACTTGGCAGTGGATCCGAGGCTGAAATCAGATGCAGCAAGCAAGGAATAAAAATGAACAGTGTTAACTTAGATAATTTTGCAGATCCTTTTTTCCTTGGAGAAACGAAGGAAGAACTGCGTCGTATTCGTCAGGATTTTCACATTCATCCCGAAATCGGCCTGATAACGCCGAGAACTTCCCGCATCATTGCTGATTTACTGAGAAAGTACGGGGTCGATGAAGTTCACGAAGGCATCGGAGGTGACGGCGTGGTAGGCGTCATTTACGGAAGGCTTCCAGGAGAGGCTTCCGTCGGCCTGAGAGCGGATATAGATGCACTGCCCTTAAAGGAATTGTCCGATCATGACCACGTATCTCAAGTCGAAGGCGCAATGCATGCCTGCGGCCACGACGGTCATGCGGCAGCATTATTGGGTGCGGCTAAGAAACTCGCTTGCGAGAGAAATTTCGGAGGTAAAGTTGTTTTAGTTTTCCAACCCGGAGAAGAGGGATGGTCCGGTGCTAAGCACATGATGGAAGACGGGCTTTTTGAACGTTTTCCGATGCAGGAAATTTATGCCTTCCATAATTCTTCTGCGATTGAACCGGGACGAATCGCTTTGAATTACGGCGCGATGCAGGCAGCTGCGGATGCTTTCACAATCGTCGTGAAAGGCAAAGGCGGCCATGCATCTCGTCCCAATTTAAATCACGACCCTGTGATTGCAGCCGCACACATTATCTTGGCACTCCAAACGATTGTGTCTCGAGAAGTTGATCCGTTGGAGACTGCGGTGGTTTCGTGCTGCTCTCTTCAGGCAGGCGACCCTCGTGCGCAGAGCGTTTGTCCTGATTCCTGTCAAATTGTCGGTACCGCCCGTACTTTCTCTCCAGATGTTAGGAATTTAGTGGAAAAAAGAATCGGAGAGATCAGTGCATCTATCGCCGCAGGCTTAGGCTGCACGGCAGAAACCGATTACGGCCGTTTTTATCCGCCCTGCATCAATACGCCGGAACAAGCAGCCTTTATGGCCGATGTCGCCGCCGGGTTTGTCGGTGAAGAAAATGTGGATCGCAACTATCCCAGAATGGCCGGCGGGGAAGATTTTGCCTTCATGCTGGAAAAGGTTCCCGGTGCTTACATCCGAATTGGTCAGGGCGGCGCTTCTGCGCATAATCCGTACTTTGACTTTAACGACGAGATTCTTCCTCTGGCGCCAGCGTTATGGCGGCAACAGCCGAAAAGAGGCTTCGAAAATTAAACGGCGGAGGCGACGGTGTTAACTAAAAACAGCGGGCAGCCTTCTGCATTCAAGCGTTTTTTAGAAAGCGACTTGATGTGGAAGTTTCTGCACTCTCCGGCTGCGATCATCAGCTTTGTCATTTGCGCCGGACTCTTGCTCTCTGCTTTTTTTGCGAGCTGGATCGCACCTTACGATCCTTTTGACCTGACTTCTTTTGACTTGTCGAATGCCTTTTTGCCTCCGGCTTGGATGGAAGGAGGCAAGTGGCAGTTTTTGCTGGGAACCGACGATCAAGGAAGAGATCTGCTTTCAGCCATTTTGTACGGGCTTCGGGTTTCCTTAGAGATCGGGTTATCTTCAGTCTATATTTCTGTCGCGCTGGGTGTGTCTCTCGGTTTGATTTCCGGATATGCGGGCGGAGTTACGGATGCAGTCATCATGCGCTTTTGCGATGTGATGCTGAGTTTCCCAGCGATTCTTCTAGCTCTGCTGATTGACGGCATTATTCGCGTGATTCTGCCCGAGAGCATGCATGATCAGGCAGCCTACGGTGTTCTTATCTTTGCAATCTCTCTTTCCGGCTGGGTGCGTTATGCCCGTACGGTCAGAGGTGCGACGTTGAGTGAGAAGAAGCGCGATTATGTTCAGGCCGCAAAACTTTTCGGTGTGAGTCCGACAAGAATCATGTTTACGCACATCCTGCCCAACGTTTTGGGTCCGGTCTTAGTGCTTGCGACAGTCCAAGTGGCCTTGGCGATTATTACGGAAGCGACCTTGTCGTTTTTGGGTGTCGGTGTTCCTCCGACGACGCCGTCTTTGGGAACCTTGATTCGCATCGGTAATGAGTTCTTATTCTCAGGCGAATGGTGGATCACGATTTTCCCCGGTGTTGCACTTATTCTCTTTGTGCTGTCCGTCAATATGCTGGGCGACTGGCTGCGCGACGCACTTAACCCGAAACTTCAATGATGATTATGAATAATCAGCCGCTTTTAGAGGTTCGGAACCTCAAAGTAGAAATTCCGACAAGGAAAGGAACTCTGATTGCATTAGAAGATGTTTCTTTTAACTTGAAGGCCGGAGAAATATTGGGCGTGGTCGGAGAGTCCGGAGCCGGTAAGTCTATGGTCGGGAACTCCATCATCGGTCTTCTCGGAAAACCTGCCCATATCACGCACGGCGAGATCCTATTGGAAGGGAAGCGTATTGATAACTTGTCGGACGATGAAATGGAAAAGATCCGAGGCAAGAATATCGGTGCGATTTTCCAGGATCCGTTAACCAGTCTGAATCCTCTCTTTACGATCGGGGACCAGTTAATCGAAACGATCCGCATTCATTCCGATCTGAGTGAGAAAGAGGCACGTGAAAGGGCCATTCGTCTTTTGGTAGCGACCGGGGTGCCGGCCGCAGACAAGCGAATGGACAACTATCCTCATCAGTTCTCCGGAGGTATGCGTCAGCGTGTGGTTATTGCATTGGCGCTCAGTGCAGATCCGAAACTCATCATTGCTGATGAGCCCACAACGGCGCTCGATGTATCGGTACAGGCTCAGATCATTGAACTTCTTAAAAAGCTTTGTGAAGAAAACGGTACGGCAGTTATTTTGGTGACGCACGATGTGGGTGTCATTGCCGAGACAGCGGATCGCGTGGCTGTGATGTATGCGGGACGCCTGGCAGAAATCGGCCCTGTGGAAGAAATGATTCATGATGCCGAACATCCCTATACAATCGGTCTGATGGGATCTATTCCGAAAATCGGTGATGAACAGGATCGCTTGTCGCAGATCTCAGGGGCCATGCCGCATTTGAGTGAAGTACCTTCCGGATGCGCGTTTCATCCCCGCTGCCCTTTGGCCGAAGAAAAGTGCATTCGCGAGCGCCCCGGCCTTCAGCCTTGCGGCAATAAGTTAGTAGCCTGCTGGAAGGCGGGACGCCGCAATAAACAAATGCGGTTCCCGCAAGAGCCTTTCACTATCAGAGCGCCTGAGGATATGCCCCAATGATGAACGATAACGTAAAGTGCACTCAGTCCGTCCTGGTCAAGGTGCAGGATCTAAAGAAATATTTTGATGTCTCGCCTTCCTTGATCACCCGAGTGGTCGAGAGAAAGCCTCGGACGCTGCTTAAAGCCGTCGATGGTGTTTCCTTTGAGATTCGCCGAGGCGAGACTCTGGCACTGGTAGGGGAGTCCGGGTGCGGGAAGTCCACCACTGCCCGAATGCTGGTAGGGCTGGATAAACCGACGTCCGGGACGGTCGAAGTCGACGGAAAAGATTTATACGCCTCTCGCGGCAAGGACGAGAAGCTCGTGCGGGCAAAATCCAGATGATTTTCCAGGATCCTTACGCAAGTCTCAATCCTCGCTGGAAAGTCGGACGCATTGTTGCGGAGCCGATCATCGCGCAGAAGATCATTAAAGATCCGAAAGAAATCGAAAACCGCGTGAATTCCGTCCTTCACCTTGTCAACCTTTCCAAAGAAGACAAGGACAAATATCCGCACCAGTTTTCCGGCGGTCAGAGACAGAGAATTTCCATAGCGCGCGCAATCGCGATTCACCCGGAGTTTCTCGTCTGTGATGAACCGACCAGCGCGCTGGACGTCTCCGTGCAGGCCCAAGTGCTGAATTTGATGCAGAACCTGCAGAGAGAAGTGGGCTTAACTTATCTGTTTATTTCTCACAACCTTTCGGTTGTCCATCACATCAGCGATCGCGTCGGCGTGATGTATTTGGGGCGCCTGGTCGAACTTGCAGATAAGCGGACGCTCTTTAACGAGCCGCGCCATCCTTATACACGGATGCTTTTGGATGCTATCCCGGATTTAAGCCAGACCCATCGGAGACGCACGCCGATTTCGGGCGAAGTGCCCAATCCGCTCTCACCGCCCACAGGCTGCCCGTTCCATCCCCGCTGTCCGCTTGCCAACGAACGCTGCCGCAAAGAAATGCCGCTTCGACAAATGATTGATTCACACGGATCCTTCTCTGAGGTGGCTTGTCACGCAGCAGAAGAAGGCAGGTTGTAATTTTTCATTGCGGTCGGCTGCTCAGACGTAAAAAAGAAAAATCCACAGTTTTTCAAACTTGCTACACTTAAAGTTTCAAATTTGCGTCTGTGCAGATTTTTATCGTCGTGTAAGCCTGGAATGATTTATCGTAAAGCACTCACATCCGAGTTATCCAATACCGCGGGAGGAGCATTCACTGTGCTCTTCTCGATTGTCGTTACTATCGGGCTTGTACGAATTCTGAATCAAACCGCAGGCGGCCGATACGACACAGGCTCTATCTTGGAAGTGGTCGCTTACACTTCTTTGATTAATCTGCCGGCCCTTATCTCATTAGCCCTGTTTTTAGCGGTTTTCATGACGCTGAACCGCTATTGGCGCGACAGCGAAATGTTCGTCTGGTTTTCCGCGGGCGGTTTGAGTTTGACATCCTGGATCCGGCCGGTTTTGCGCTTTGCACTGCCTGTCATACTCGTTGTCGCAGCTTGCTCGGTTGCTGTTTCTCCCTGGTCTAGAGCGCAGGTGCAGGCTTATCGCGATCGTTTTGCTCAGAAAGAGGACATCAGCAAACTTTCTTCGGGTCGATTTATTGAAGCAAAGAGCGGTCGTCAAGTTTTCTTTTTAGAAGGGGTCGATCAGGAAAAAGGTAAAGTCAAAACGCTTCTGATGGTGGAGCTCAAAAAAGACGGTTCCCGCTCCGTGCTTGTTTCCGACCGCGGTCATATAGAAAATAAACCGAACGGTGACCGCTACATTGTTTTAGACGACGGCCGCAAGTACGACACTAAGCCGTCGGGGCTCGGAGCCTCAGTGTCCGACTTTAGAGAATACGAAGTCAGAATGGACAGTTCTCCGTCGGAAGTCGGCGCGAACAAAAAGCTAAACGCGATGCCGATTGAGGAGCTGGTCAAAAGAACAGACAATCGTGCTAGGTCTGAGCTGTTTTGGAGAATATCCTGGCCGCTGGTTGCGCTAAATTTGGCCCTGCTTGCCATTCCGCTTTCCTATAACAATCCGCGCTCCATGAAATATTACGGACAGACAGCAGCGGTGCTGATCTTCATCCTTTATCTCAATGCGCTGTCGATTTTCCAGACCTGGATCACGCAAGGAAAGGTCGGCATTTTGAGTGCGACTTTGTACATGAATGTTCCGGTCGCAGTTCTGACCGCTTTCCTGTTCTATCGCCTGATGACGATAAATCAAGGGCGTTTTGATGCTTTCATTTATTGGCTGCTGAAGCCTTTCAGAGCAGCGGCGGGGTTGTTTAAGCGTAAGAAGGAGACACCATGAAAATCGTCTCCCGAATGATCTTTGCCCAGATCATGAAGAACTCTCTTTTTGTTCTTCTGACTCTGGTTGCCTTGTTTGCTTTCTTTGACCTCATCGGTCAGTCCGGCAATATCGGTACATCTTATTCCATGGGGCAGGCTTTCCTGCTGACGGCGCTGATTCTGCCGACACGATGCTATGAAGTGCTGCCGATTGCCGTGATGCTCGGCTCCATTTTTACGCTCTCGCGGCTCGCTTCAACGAGTCAGTTTACGGTCCTTCGCGTCTCCGGCATCGGACCGTGGCGATTCTGCGGCATGCTCCTTATGCCGGGTATCGTCCTTGTGATCTGTGCTTATCTTCTCGGAAATTTGGTTGCGCCTCCGGCTCAGCGTCTGGCAAAGGAATTCAAACTGGATATCAGCGGCTCAGCCTTTACCGGCAAAGAGCTCGACTCCGGCATCTGGGTTCGCGACGTGCAGCGCAATGAAGCAGGCGAACCGAAGAAAATCAGTTTTGTAAACGTTCAGAGGCTGCGTCCCGGAGAGGCGGCTTACGACTGGGTTATTTACGTCTTTGATCGTCCCGATCATCTGACGTCGATTGTGACGGCTAAGAGCGGTACGTATTCCGAGCAGGACGGCTGGGTGCTTCATGATGTCGTGGAAGAAACCGTACCGACGTTGCCTAAAGAGTCCAGAGCGCAGACCCAGGCGAGGGTAGAACGAAAAGTCATGAAGTCGATGGTTTGGGGCAAGAGCTTAGACGGCAACATCTTCGGCCTGCTGATGATTAAGCCTGAGGACATGTCTCTGCAGGAACTTCACTATTACATTGAATATCTGAAAGAGAACGGCCAGACTTATAAGCGCTTCGATACGGCGTTCTGGTCTAAAGCCTTCTACCCGCTGGCGATCTTAGTCATGCTGCTGCTTTCGATGCCTTTTGCTTATCAAAATGCGCGAGCAGGCGGTATGGCGATCAAGATTTTCTGCGGAATCATGATCGGTATCTTCTATTACGCCCTGAACAATCTCTTTGCGTTTATGAGTGCATTGGATAGTGTGCCGTCCATTATTTCGGCGATCCTGCCCTCGGTCATGATGACGCTCGCGGCCATTATTGCTATGTGGTATGTGGAGCGAAGATCCTGAGCAATAGATAGAGCAAAAGCGCCGATTCGGCGCTTTTGCTCTTGCATGAGGCTGGAAAAAATCAGTCTGTTTCTTCCTTTTCTTCCTCTTTTGTTCGTTCTTTGATGTCTTGAATAATGCGCTCAGCGGCGAGCATGTCTTCTTCTTTACGGAGGTTCTCTGCGATCACGCAAAGCGATTTTTCAAGGTTATCCAGCTCTTCCTGACTCAAACCAACGAGTGCTCTGTCCTGCATTCGCTTCATATTGGTTTTGAGGCCTCGTTCGATATCGCAGCCTTTTTTCGTTAATTTGACATACTTGCAGCGAAAATCGGCAGGGCTGTTTTTGCGCGTAATGAATCCCTTCGCTTCAAGACGCTTCATTAAACCGGTAATTGTGGGGTGAGACAACAGCAGCGCAGCTTGGACGCTTTGCTGGGTTACCTCATGTTTGCGGTTTTTGAAAAGGAACATCATGACGCTTGCTTGAGAGGATGTAATACCCAATGCGTCAAAATCCGCATTGCGGCATCGCTCCATCTGGTTATAAACGTAACGAAGGACTTTCAAAACGCCTTTCTCGTACTGATCACTCACTTTTAACTCCCACCTTTAGAGCGAAAAAACTACGTTCACTCACCCTTATGAACGAACAAATTATATGAATAAAAAAATAAGCGTCCTTTGCAGGACGCCTATAGTGGGAGAATGAAGAAATTAAATTACGCAGTTTGAGTTTTCTTCAGTTTTGCCGTTTCCACGAACTCCTTTAAAGCTTCGGCGGTATGGGTGGAAGCCTTGAGTAAACGCTGGGGTGGGCCCGCAAAGACATTTTTGCCTCCTTGGCTACCCCCTTCGGGACCCATATCGATAATCCAGTCGGCTTCTGCGATCACATCCAGGTTGTGTTCAATGACAATAACGGTGTTGCCGGCATCGACAAGTCGATGCAAAACTTTTATCAATTTATCGACATCAGCCATGTGGAGACCGACGGTCGGCTCATCAAGAACGTAAACCGTCTCCGGCAGCTTACGGCCGCCTTTGCGGATGTCGTCCTTTACCTTAGAGAGCTCAGTGACGAGCTTGATGCGCTGGGCTTCGCCGCCGGAGAGTGTCGGAGAAGGCTGGCCCAAGGTCAGGTAACCGAGACCGACGTCCTGCATCAGTTTCAGCGGGTGAAGAATAGACGGGACCGACGCGAAGAACTCAACGGCTTCATCGACTTCCATCTTGAGAACTTCACCGATGCTTTTGCCTTTCCACTTCACTTCCAAGGTCTCGTCGTTAAAGCGCATCGAATCGCATACGTCGCAGTGAACCTTCACATCCGGCAGGAAGCTCATTTCCAAGGTTTTAACGCCCTGGCCTTCACAAGCTTCGCAGCGGCCGCCCTTCACATTGAAGGAGAAGCGGGAGGCGGTGTAGCCGCGAGCCTTTGCTTCTTCGGACTGAGCAAAGAGTTTACGGATATCGTCCCAGAAACCGATGTATGTGGCAGGGCACGAACGCGGTGTCTTGCCGATCGGAGTTTGGTCTACTTCAAGGATGCGGTCAACCGTTTCCCAGCCGGAGATACCTTTGCAGCCTTCCGGAGCCGGGACGGATTTTCCTTTCTCTCGAATCAAGGCGACCATGTTCTTTAAGAACACCTCGCGGGCTAAGGTCGACTTACCTGATCCCGAAACCCCGGTCAGAACGGTTAAACGTTTGAGCGGGAAGGAAGCGGTGACATCCTTGAGGTTATGAGAATTAGCACCGTTGACGGTGATCATCGGATCGGACTTCAATGTGCGGCGTTTTGCTTTGCACGTATGCATCAGCGGATGCTTTAAATAGTATCCGGTCAGAGAATTCTCAGCGGCCTCAATATCTTCAACGGAGCCTTGAGCAATCAGGCGTCCGCCTCGGGTGCCGGCGCCCGGACCGATATCGATGACGTGGTCGGCGCAGCGAATCGTTTCCTCATCGTGTTCTACCACCAGCAGAGAGTTGCCCTTGGAGGTGAGCTGCTCAAGTGCGGAAAGCAAAATCTTGTTGTCGCGCGGATGCAGACCGATTGTCGGCTCGTCCAGGACGTAACAGACACCCTGGAGGTTAGTGCCGAGCTGGGAGGCTAAGCGGATACGCTGAGCTTCACCGCCCGAGAGCGTCGGTGCAGAGCGATCCAGGTTGAGGTAAGAAAGACCGACTTCCTTCAGGAAGGACAAGCGAGAGCGGATCTCCTGGAGCGCATCTCGAGCGATGTCGGCTTCACGGCCGGAAAGCTTGATAGTGCTGAAATAGTCCGCAGCCTGATCAATCGTCATCGCGGCAACATCTGCGATGGACTTGTCATTGAAACGGACATTGAGCGCGATCGGATTGAGTCGCCGGCCGTGACAGTCAGGGCAAATGATCAGCTCTTCAGACATGGCTTCGGCGGTCAATTCACCGGTATTCTCGTCCACCGCCAGTGCGGTTTGGAACGGCTTAAAACCGTTGCCCATACAGGTCGGGCACCAGCCGTGCTTAGAGTTGTAAGAGAACAAGCGCGGGTCAAGTTCGGGGAAGCTCTTCTGGCAGTTCGGACAGTTGGAGGTCGAAGAGAAAGTGCGTTTTTTGCCCTTTTGCTCGATATCCAGAATTCCCTTGCCGAAATCTAGTGTGACGGCGACGAGCTGTTTGATTTCTCCTTCGTTTTCGGAAACTACTTTGACCGTACCGGTGGGCAGGTCGATGTTGTGTTCCGTGAAACGAGACAAAGAAGGAAAGCGGAGGGTAGAGACTTTTTCTCCGTCCACGATCAGGTGCTCATAGCCTTTGTTTCTCGCCCAAACCGCCAAATCTTTGTAGAAGCCCTTGCGGTTTTTGACCAGAGGTGCAAGGAAAGTAATTTCCTTACCCTTATAAGCTTTCATAATCGAAGCGAAGATCTGTTCCTTAGACTGCTTGATGACTGGCACGTTGCAGGTCGGGCAGTACTGTGTTCCGAGCTTCACGTAGAGCAGACGCAGGAAATGATAAATCTCCGTCATGGTTGCGACGGTGGATTTCTGGCCGCCGCGGGAGGTGCGCTGTTCAATGGCAACCGTCGGCGGGATACCGTAAATGGCGTCGACATCCGGCGCGCCTGCAGGCTGCACCATTGAGCGCGCAAAGGCGTTGAGTGATTCCAAATATCTGCGCTGACCCTCGTTAAAGATCAAATCGAAGGCCAAAGTTGACTTACCCGAGCCCGAGACGCCGGTGACTACGGTGAACTTGTTGCGCGGGATCTGAAGAGAAAGGTTCTTCAAATTGTGTTCGCGTGCGTTGACGACCGTGATGGCGTCTTTGGGGTAAGACAGGGCCTTCGGCTCTTCCTGAGGCTTGAAGTCCGTGAAGTAGGCGCTCGGATTTTTTTCCTTGAGGGCTTTGTTGTAAGCGGCCAAAGCCAAGCCGGTCGGTGTGTCCTTGATACGGAAATCTTTGGGCGTGCCCGCAAAGAGTTCACGTCCGCCGCGCTCGCCGCCTTCGGGTCCGAGTTCGATAATCCAGTCGGATGCGTTGATCACGTCAAGGTTGTGTTCAACCAAAAGGACGGAGTGACCGGACTGAACCAGTTCCTGCAGCGACTTCATCAGTTTGAAAACGTCGTCAAAGTGCAGGCCGGTCGTGGGTTCGTCAAAGATGAAGAGCGTTTGTTTGCTCTCGCCTTTGAGAGCATCGGCAAGGTGCTTGGCGAGTTTGAGACGCTGAGCTTCGCCGCCGGACAAGGTCGGAATCGGCTGGCCGAGCTTGAGATAGTCCAGGCCGACTTTAACGAGCGGCTCGAGATTGCGCACGATTTCCTTGTTTTCTTTGAAGAAGTCGAGAGCTTCGGCAATCGTCATATCGAGCACTTCGGCAATGTTGGCTTCTTTGCCGTTGCGAGACAGTTTGACCTCGAGGATCTCACTGCGGTAGCGGCTGCCTTTGCATTCCGGGCAGCTTAAATACACATCGGATAAGAACTGCATTTCGATGTGTTCGAATCCGCTTCCGGAGCAGGCAGGGCAACGGCCCGTTCCGGAGTTAAAGGAGAACGTTCCGGCTTCATATTTACGCTTCTTGGCTTCCGGAGAAGCGGCAAAGAGACGGCGGATGGTTTCGAACGCGCCCATGAAAAGCGCAGGCGTGCTTCGTGTCGTTTTACCGATCGGGGACTGATCGACAAAGGAGACATCGCTGATGTTTTCGGTGCCGAGGAGTTTCTCGAATTTGCCCGGGGCCTCTGTGGACTTACCCTTGGCTTTCATCAAGGCCGGAACCAGGATGTCTTGGACCAGGGTGGACTTACCGGAACCCGAGACGCCCGCAATACATACGACCGAGTGCAGCGGAATGCGGATGTCTAAGTTTTTAAGGTTGTGCTCGGACGCACCCAGAAGAACCAGTGCGGGGTTAGCCGGGTTGATGCGTTTGTGGGCAGAATGCGGGAAGGTTCTTTCGCCGCGCAGGTAAGAACCCGTCAGCGTACGTGCTTTTTTGAGCTCTTCCGGCGTGCCGTCAAAAACAATTCTGCCGCCGTTGGCGCCGGGTCCGGGACCCATATCAATAATGCGGTCGGCCGCGAGCATCACCTGAGGGTCGTGTTCGACGACAACCAAAGTATTGCCGGCGCGGCGCAGGCGTTTCATGACGGAGTTCACGCGGTCCATATCTTGCGGATGCAGACCGATAGAAGGCTCATCGAGAACGAACAATGTATTGACCAGCGAAGTGCCGAGAGCGGTGGTCAGGTTAATACGTTGAACTTCTCCGCCGGAGAGCGTGCGGCTCTGACGGTCAAGATTGAGGTAACCGAGACCGACTTCCGTGAGGTAACGCAGGCGGGAGCGGATTTCGTCGAGCAGCATGCCGCAGCCTTCTTCGAGCGCCGGAGAAAGTTTGAGCTCATCGAAGAAGATTCTGAGTCTTTCGATCGGGAGCAGCATCAGGTCACGGATATTCAATCCGGGCAAATCGCGAAGGATGGCATCGGAGAAAGTTGCGTTGGCCGGGCGCCAGCGCGGATGAGAGCCTAACGCATGATCGGCGTTTTCTTTGGTGCCGATGCGCCAAAGGAGCGCGTCGGGTTTAAGACGAGCGCCGTGGCAGTCCGGGCAGGCAGTGTAGCTGCGATAGCGGGAGAGCATGACGCGGACGTGCATCTTGTAGGCTTTCGTTTCGAGCCATTCGAAGAAATGTTTAACGCCGTACCATTTCTTGGAGCGGAAGCTTGTCCATTTCGGATCGCCGAAGCAGACCCAATCCTTTTCTTCCTGGGTCAGATCACGGTAGGGCTTGTTGACATCGAGCCCGCGTTCGGCGGCATAACGCAGAAGGTCATCCTTGCATTCGGAATAGCTTTCCGTATTCCAAGGTTTGATCGCACCTTCTTTAATAGAAAGGCTTTCATCGGGGATGACTAAGCCGTAATCCACGCCGATGATTCTTCCGAAGCCGCGGCAGGTATCGCAGGCGCCTAGCGGAGAATTGAAGCTGAAGGTCGAATCATGCGGGCGCGCGTAGGTAATTCCGCACTCAGGACAAGTGAGCGCAGCGGAAAATTTCCAAACTTCTTCATCGGCGCCGGGGACGCGGACTTTGAGTTCCATCAAACCCTTGCCGAGACGGAGCGCCGTTTCGACGGCTTCCACGGCACGGCTGCGGATGACGGACGGTTTAAAGCGGTCGGCAATGACCTCAATGTCGGAGCCGTTCGTTTTGCCCTGAGAAACGACAGTGCAACGTGTAAAGCCCTGAGCCTCCAGGCCGGCAATGGCGGTTTCGGGTGGAAGCGAGGCAGGGACGTGCACGTGGAAGCACACGCTTAGGCGTGTGTCCGGAGAAACGTTTTCTAAGCGCTCGGCGATGTCTTCCCAGATATCCTGAGGGCTTTCTTCACGCACCAGGCGTCCGCAGCAGCGGCAGTAAAGCGAAGAAGCCTGAGAAAAGAGCATCTTCAGATGATCGTTGATCTCAGTCATCGTGCCCACGGTCGAGCGCGAGTTTCTGACCGGATTGGTCTGGTCAATCGCGATAGCGGGCGGCACACCTTCGACTTTGTCGACCTTAGGGCGATCCATACGGTCCATGAACTGGCGAACGTAGGGGCTGAAAGTTTCGACATAGCGGCGCTGGCCTTCAGCATAAAGGGTGTCAAAAACCAAAGAGGACTTACCCGAGCCGGAGACGCCGGTGACGACGGTTAATTTGCCGTGTTCGAAAGAAACGTCGATATTTTTTAAGTTGTTTTGTTTTGCTCCGCGGACGGAGATAAATTCTTTTGCGTTGTTCTTAGTCTGCATGTTCTTCCAAGTTAACGGAGTAGGCCGCCTATAGTGGAATCCGAAGGCGATTTTTAAAGACGGCACTTTGGTAGCGTTAACTATACTCTCGTCAAGATTTCAGGAAAATCAACGAGTTGTGAGGGAATGTTTGAAATCGAAACGAAAAGAAACGCGAACGGAAGGCAAAAATAAACCCGCCTCGGCATCTGTCGGGCGGGTGTCGGACTCATTAAAGAGTCTGCGGTTGCATCAAGCAGAAAAGAGGATTAATTGCCTCTGCGCTTTGCAGCATTGTCTTTGACCTGGCGGGCCAAAGAGTCGAAAGCAGCGCGAACGGCTGCGTGGGCGTCTTCGTTCTTCGTGTTCATGATGAATTCGTGGCCGGGAGCGTTAAGAGAAACGCGAACGCTGCACTCTCTGCCTTGGTTCTGGTGGCGGCCTTCGCTTTCAACGGCAACGCGGCAGCTGATCAGATCAGCGTCAAACTTGTGGAGTCCTTCGACTTCTTTTGCGATTAAATTTTCAAGAGCTTCAGAACGATCGATACCGTGGAAACTAACTTGCAGTGGAAGCTTCATATAATCCTCACTTTCTTTTTAAAACTTCTACCCCAATTGTTTCATATTTTTCGAATAATTGTTAGGGATTTTTAAACTTGCTTTTTTGGAGCAAAATAGAAAAAGTTGTGTTTTCGCAGAATTTCACTGGAAAATAAACGAAGTTAATAGAAATTCGGCGTTTACCTAAGAGAAAACCCCTCCTTGCTTAATTCTCTTATTCTTCCGGCCGCCTTTGTTAACTCGTTTTAGGCTGTAAAAAAGGCTGATATCGATAATTTTTAGACCGGATTCGTTTAATACGGGACAAAAGACATCAATTTCGGCAGACTCTTTTACAAGAGAGAGAAGAAAATTCGGCTATCGGTCTGCTCGTTGTGTTAGTTTGACGATACAAATCCGGCTTTTAGTTCCACCGCCGGAGATTAATCAAAGAATCTACGAGGCTCTTCCGGATGATTGGAACCACAGAATTGATAGCTTCTCTGGACTTAGGGACGACAAGTGCCCGAGCGATTATTTTTAATGCCGAGGGGCGGCCCCTGGCAGCCTGTCAAAAACCGCTCACTCAATATTTTCCGCACGACGGCTGGGTCGAGCAGGATGCCGAGGAAATCTGGCTGAAACAAAAAGAATGTTTGCTAGGCGCATTGGCCGATCTCAACCTGTCCGGATCGGCGCTGCGGGCGCTTGGCATCACAAATCAAAGAGAGACCACGATCGTATGGTCGAAGAAAACCGGAGAGCCGATCTATCGCGCGATTGTTTGGCAGGACAGGCGTACTGCGGCTTTTTGCGAACGGCTTCACGACAATGGGTTTGAGCCTTTAATTCATGACAAAACCGGACTTTGTCTGGATCCTTATTTTTCCGCCTCGAAGGTTCGCTGGATCTTAGACAACGTTGAGGGTGCGAGAGAGAAGGCTTTGGCCGGCGAGCTTTTATTCGGCACTGTCGACAGCTGGCTTATTTGGAATCTGACAGGAGGTTTAGAGCACGTCACGGACGTCTCGAATGCTTCCCGCACACTCTTATTTAATATTCACAATTGCCGCTGGGATGAGGAGCTGCTGGATATCTTCGGCATTCCGGCGTCCATGCTCCCCTGCGTTGTTCCAAGCTCCGGCCTTATCGGCAGGACGGCGCCTGCAATCCTCGGCGCTTCGATTGACATCTGCGGCGCGGCAGGAGACCAGCAGGCAGCTACCTTCGGGCAGGCATGCTTTCAGCCCGGCATGACCAAAAATACTTACGGCACCGGCGGCTTCCTCCTTATGAATACAGGTTCGACGCCTAAGTTATCCGACAACCGGCTTTTGAGTACCGTCGGTTGGAAGATTCCGGACGCAACCAGCTATGCTTTGGAAGGAAGCGTTTTCGTGGCCGGTGCTGTTGTGCAGTGGCTTAGGGAGGGTATGGGACTGATTGAGACAAGCGCGGAAATCGAGAGCCTGGCGCGGCAAGTTAAAGACAACGGAGGCGTTTACTTGATTCCGGCCTTTGTCGGGTTGGGTGCCCCTTACTGGGATCCTCATGCACGAGGATTAATGATCGGTCTGACTCGTGGAACGACACGCGCGCATATTGCTCGGGCTGCATTAGAATCAATAACATTCCAGTGCAATGACGTACTTCGGGCAATGATGAATGATGCCGGCGCGCGGCTTACCGAGCTGCGGGTAGACGGCGGCGCCTCGGAAAATGACCTGATGATGCAGTTTCAGGCAGATATTTCCGGCGTTCCGGTCGTGCGTCCCGAAGTGGTTGAGACTACGGCTTTGGGAGCAGCTTACTTAGCCGGTCTTGGCTGCGGGGTATGGAAGAGCACGGAAGAAATTGAAAAGTTGTGGCGGCGCGAGCGGACGTTTGAGCCGACGATGTCGCAGGATCAACGCGAATTTTTAAAGACACAATGGGGCCGGGCAGTGGCGCGGTCTAAAGGATGGGAGCAGTAAGAATGGACTTCAACGCAAAGACTAATCCGGGGCGAGAAAGCCGTCTTCAGCAATTGGAAGAGGACAAAGTCTGGGATGTGCTCATCATCGGCGGCGGTGCGACCGGCGCCGGTATTGCGGTTGATGCCGCTGCTCGCGGTTTTTCCACAGTGTTGTTTGACACGCAGGACTTTTCCGAAGGTACTTCCAGCCGTTCAACCAAATTGATTCACGGCGGCGTTCGCTATATGAAGAATCCCCGCGACTGGAAGCTGGTTCGCGAGGCGATGATCGAACGCAAATTGCTTTTGGGCAACGCACCGCATATTGTCCATCCGGAGCCGTTCATTCTTCCCTGCTACGAGAACTTTGAGCGCGAATACTATATGGCCGGCCTCTGCCTTTACGGCGCCATGGCCTACGGCGGCTACGAAGTCGGCAAGACAGAATTCCTTTCTGCGGCCGAAACCATTCGCCGTTTGCCCGGCGTCAAAGCCGACGGCTTAAAGGGCGGCGTGCAGTTCTGGGATGCTCAGTTCGATGATTCCCGTCTCAATATTGCCTTGATGAAAACTGCCGAAGCCCGCGGTGCGCTTTTACTGAACTATGTGCCGGTCGTAGGATTCGAAAGGGGATGCGGCGGCGAAATTACGGTTGTGAAAGTCAAGGATAAGTTCAGCGGCAAAGAGTACAGCGTTAAGACCCGCATGGTCTTTAATGCAGCCGGCGTCTGGGCTGATGAAATCCGCCGCATGGTTTCTCCGGACGTGAAGCCCTTTATCCGCGCCTCCCGAGGCTCTCATATTGTTGTCAGCACGGATCACTTCGGCGGCAAGACCGGCATGTTTATTCCGAAAACTTCCGACGGACGTGTGCTCTTCTGCATTCCCTGGCACGGCGTTCTTGAAATCGGAACCACAGACAAGGAAGAAAAAGACATCTCCTTCAATCCGGAGCCGACAGAAGAAGAAATCGAATTCATGCTCGAGACGGCCCGCAAGTATCTGGCCTATCCGATTTCGCGCAAGGACGTCTTGGCTTCCTTTGCCGGACTGCGTCCTCTTTTTAATCCGAATGCCGGCGGTTCGACCGCAGCTGTGTCCAGAGAGCACTCGGTCATTCCTGAATTCAAGAACATGATTACGGTCACCGGCGGCAAGTGGACGGCTTACCGCAAGATGGCAGAGCATGCCATGTCTGTGGCCGTGGACCAAGGCTTAATTTATAAGCGTCCGTGCCCGACGAAATATATGTCGATCTATCGGGACAACGAGTTCAATCCTGACGAACTCGAAGCCGAGATTCTCAAAGGCACGCTGACGGATGAACAGCTGAAGGCCTACGCAGTACACTGCCGCGACACGCAGTTTGCGATGACACGGGAAGATGTTCTTTACCGCCGTCTGAGAATCGGCCAGATGAATAAGGCCAAGACAGAAGAGCTTCTGCCTAAGATCAAAGAGGTTTTTGAAGCCGAAGCTTCTTGATGAAAAGTTTGGCCAAGCAAAGTTTGCTCGGCCAAATTGCAAAAAACTTTATCAAAGAGGTATCAAGTTGAATTGACTTGATTTTTTACGTATAATCCTGTCCTCTCTGTTGGAGCGTTGTCCTTTCGTCATCGCTCGTCCGTTGTAAATAATGTCGTCTCGGGAATTAATCCGCCCGAGCTTAAAGATAATTTGCGGCGCATTTGTATGCGCCAAATTTATAGGTGAATAGTAATGAAAACCTTCTCGGCCAAGCCGCTTGAAGTGAAGCGTGAATGGTACGTGGTTGATGCAACCGATAAGGTTGTCGGCCGCCTTGCCGCTGAAATCGCTCTCAGACTCCGTGGCAAAGACAAGCCTGAATACACACCGCACGTCGACACGGGCGATTACATCATTGTTGTCAACGCTGACAAGCTCGTCATGACCGGTGCTAAAGCTGAAGACAAGAAATATTTCCGTCACTCCGGCTACCCCGGCGGCGTATATGAGACCACTTTCCGCAAGATGCAGGAAAAGCATCCCGGCCGTGCTCTCGAAATCGCAGTTAAAGGCATGCTTCCGAAGGGCCCGCTTGGCTACGCCATGTTCAAGAAGCTCTTCGTTTATGCCGGCAGCGACCATAAACACTCCGCCCAGCAACCCAAACAGCTTGAGATCTAAAAAATGATTGGAAATTACAACTACGGCACTGGCCGCCGCAAGAGCTCCGTTGCTCGCGTTTTCATGAAGCGCGGCACCGGCAAGATCGAAATCAACGGCCGTTCTCTTGATGAGTACATCCACCGCGAAACCGGCCGTATGGTCGTTCGTCAGCCGCTCATCCTCACCGACAACGTCGAAACATTCGATATCAAAGTCAATGTTCGCGGCGGCGGTGAATCCGGTCAGGCCGGCGCTATCCGTCACGGTATTACTCGCGCTCTGATCGATTACGATGCAGCTCTCAAGTCTGTTCTGTCTCAGGCAGGTCTTGTTACACGTGACGCTCGTGAAGTCGAACGTAAGAAAGTCGGTCTTCGCAAGGCACGTCGTCGTAAACAGTTCTCCAAGCGTTAATTCGCTGCAGAATTGCGGAAACTGCCTTCCGGCAGTTTTCAACAAAGGTCGCTTCGGCGGCCTTTTGCTTTTTCTACCGCTGAAAACTTTTAGCCGCAGACAGCCTCTCGGGTGCCACCGACGATATACTTTCCGAAAGTTTGTTCAAATCCTCATTCCTAAAGGCTCAAAATGAAAAAAGTAAAAGTCGGCATTGTGGGCGGTTCCGGTTACACGGGCATTGAATTACTCCGTCTTTTAGCACAGCATCCGCATGCGGAGATTGTCACGATTACGGGTCGAAAGGACGCTGGAACGCATGTTGCCAAGATGTTTCCTTCACTCAGAGGACGAGTGGATTTGGTTTTTGAAGATCCTGCTTCCGCACCTCTGGATCAATGTGATGTCGTCTTCTTTGCGACGCCGCACGGCGTTGCGATGAGCATGGCCGAAGAGCTCACTTCTAAAGGCGTCAAGGTCATTGACCTCGCCGCCGACTTCCGTCTGAAAGACAAGGAAGTTTTCAAAAAGTGGTACAAGATGGACCACAAATGTCCCGATATTTTGGCGAAAGCCGTCTACGGCCAGCCGGAAAGCATGCGGGACGAAATGAAGAAGGCAGATGTTCTCGGCATGGCCGGCTGCTATCCGACCACCATTGAATTGGGACTTATGCCGCTGCTCAAACTTCATAAAGAAGTCGGTGATATTGTTAACCTAGACGTTTCGATTATTGCGGACAGCAAGTCCGGCATCAGCGGCGCCGGCCGCAAAGCCGATATCAGTCTGAGCTGCGCCGAGTTTTCCGATAATTTCAAAGCCTACGGGGTTGCGGGACACCGTCATGAGCCGGAAATGGTGCAGCAGCTGAGCCTTTTTGCCGGAGAAACTGTTCCTCTGACGTTTATTCCTCATTTGCTGCCCAATATTCGCGGCATCTTCTCCACGATTTATGTGCGATTGAAAGAAAAGGGCAAGAGCGTCGATTATCAGGCTCTTTATGAAAAAGCCTATGCCGAAGAACCGTTTGTCGACGTGCTGCCGGCAGGCTCGCTGCCGGAGACGAGAATGGTGCGCGGCTCCAACATGGTCCGTATTGCGCTCTACCGCAAAGAACCGGATCTTTTGGTGATTTTGGTAGTTGAGGACAACTTGGTCAAAGGCTCTGCCGGGCAAGCTGTACAGGCCATGAACCTTGTCATGGGCCTTCCCGAAACTGAAGGTCTTGAGCAAATCGCTTTGGTTCCGTGAGAAAGCGACCAATAAAAGCCGAAGGGCCGCGAAAAGCGGCCCTTCGTGCTAAATGCGATTAAGAATTTTTCAGCAGCTTCGGGTTCAGAGTGTAAGTCCCGACGGTGGAGGCCGACGCGAGGATGTGGCCTTTCATGGCTTCTATGACATCTCTGCCGTTGAAGCTCCCCTTGAGGGGCAGCAGCGGAAAGTCGACTGCGTAAACAGTAAAGACATAGCGGTGAACTCGTTCATCGTTCCACGGAGGGCACGGACCGTCATAGCCATAATAGTGTCCTTCGTTGTTCGGGTCGCCTTTGAAAGCATCGGTATAGTCGTTGAGTCCCTGGCGCATGCCGTTGGCACAGGCCGGCCCTCTTTTGCCGCGGGGAGAGATGCCTTTAGAAAGCGAGGCTGCATCGATGCAGGGCTCTTCCGGCACGATATCAACCAATACCCAGTGAATAAAGCTTGTTCTCGGAGCATCGGCCGGAATCGTTTCTCCTTCGACGTTGGCTTTGGAAAAATCAGCAGGGACGTCGTTGTCTTCGCAAATGACGATTAACGACTTTGTTCCGAGAGGCGGGTTAGACCAGGCAATCTGAGGATTTCGGTTGCCTGCCGGCAGTGTGTGTTCTTTTCCCATCGGGTCGGGTTTTGCAAAGGCAAAACCTTCGGGGATGGGCTTGCCGTCTTCAAAAGAGTCGCTCCAAACGCGAAAAATCGTATCCATTATTTTTCCTAGTCTTTCTTCTTTGGGTAGCAAAGGCGGAACGTCACCGGACCGTCGTTAACGAGGCTAATCTGCATATGGGCGCCGAACACGCCTGTCACCGGGTTAAAGCCAAGGGTCCGGAGCTTCTCGAGAAAACGCTCATAAAGGGTCTTTCCGAGGGCGGGGTCTGCTGCCGGAGAAAAGCTCGGGCGCGTACCGCTGTTGGTGTCGGCAGCCAGCGTGAACTGGGATGCCACGAGAATTCCGCCGCCGACAGCCTTCAGGCTCAGGTTCATCTTGCCGTCAGCGTCACTGAAAACTCGGTAGCCGGCGACCTTCTCTGCGAGGGCGTCGGCATACTCGAGTTTATCGTTTTTTTCTCCGCATACCAGAACCATCAAGCCCTGACCGATACTGCCGCGGAATTCACCGTCGGCAGTAATCGACGCTTCTGAGACGCGCTGAATCAATGCGATCATGACTGGAGGTTACTTCAGTGTGACCTTAGCCCATTTTCTCTTGCCGACCTGAAGCGTATAAGTTCCGGGCTGGACCTGGAGGGCTTTATCTGTGACCTTTTCGCCGTTCAGATGAACGCCGCCTTGCGTGACGTTGCGTCCTGCTTCAGTGGTAGACGGTGCCAAACCGGCTTCTTTGATGAGCTTAAGGATGCCCATCGCTTCGCCGTTGTTTTCGAGCGTGACTTCAGGAATGTTTTCAGGAACGGCACCCTTGCGGAAGCGATTGATAAATTCCTGCTCGGCAGCGTCGGCAGCTTCGGCGTTGTGGAAGCGCGTGACGATTTCTTTAGCCAGCATGACCTTGGCGTCGCGCGGATTGCGGCCGGCTTCGCACTCTTTCTTGAGCTGCTGAATTTCTTCGTTGCTTCTCATAGAGAGCAGGTCGAACCAGTTCCACATCAGGTCATCGGACAAGGACATGACTTTTCCGAACATTTCGTTCGGTTCTTCAGTGATACCGATGTAGTTGTGTTTGGACTTGCTCATCTTATTGACGCCGTCCAAACCGACGAGCAGAGGCATCGTGATAATGCACTGAGCTTCCTGGTTGTACTGACGCTGCAGCTCACGGCCGACCAAGAGGTTGAAACGCTGGTCGGAGCCGCCGAGTTCGACATCGGCTTCAAGCTCAACAGAGTCGTATCCCTGCATCAGCGGGTAGATCAGCTCGTGCATGGCAATCGGTGCCTGGGAAGCAAAACGCTTGGCGAAGTCGTCGCGTTCAAGCAGACGGGCAAGCGTATAGCGGGATGCGAGTTTGATGAAGCCGGCCGAGCCCAATTTATTGCACCATTCGGAGTTAAAACGAACTTCGGTTTTGTCTTTGTCCAAAACTTTGTAGGCCTGATCGAGATAAGTCTTAGCATTGGCCTCGATCTGTTCACGAGTCAGCGGCGGACGAGTGGTGTTGCGGCCGGAAGGATCACCGATCGCGCTGGTGAAGTCGCCCACAAGGAAGATCACCGTATGACCGAGGTTTTGGAATTGACGAAGTTTGTTCAAGACGACGGTATGACCCAAATGAATGTCGGGAGCCGTGGGGTCAAGACCTAATTTAATTCTCAGAGGTTTGCCGGTTGCTTTCGAACGAGCCAGCTTTTGTTCGAGCTCTTCTTCAACGAGGAGCGTGTCTGTGCCGCGTTTAATCAGCGCCATCGCTTCCTTAATATCTTCCGTTACCGGAAACTTTTTTGCCTGAGCAGTATCTGTCATTTTTAGAAAAATCCTGAATTATGTAGGTGGTACCCCGTGAAGACTTGAGAAAATTAATGTTTTATAATCAATCGACTTAAATCCGAAGGGTAGATTTCCCAAACAGCCCTTATTCTACTTTCTCTGCCCGACATTGTCAGATATCGGGGATGTGGGAGTGTTCGTTTTTAATAGAGAGATCAGAGTGAAGCCGTTTAGAACCAAATTTACGAACATTTTGACAGGTCTGGGTGTGACTGCGGCTTTACTGTTTTCCATTCCCTCTTCAGCCGTTTCTCAGGAAACAGCTCTTCCCGGGAAAGGCGAAGTGGTATTAGAGAAAGCCGGCGAGATTGAACTCGGGGATTTGATTCAGCAGTGGGCCAGCGAGATGGATCATGTTTACGCCGAGACCCGCATCCAAGCAAAAGACACGAACAAAAAGATTTTCGAAAGACTGGGCATTAACGACAAAGCGTTTGTTCGTTATGTAAATTCCATTAAAGGTAAAGAGAATCCTTTTGCTCGCCTCCAGACAGGACGTTTGATTCAGGCCCGCCTGACACCGACCGGAGAAGTGATTTCTCTGCGCGTTTTCCGTCCGATTGACTCCTTGTCTCGCGACGTCGCTTATTTCCAGGTCAGCAAAGAATCCGGAAAATTTAAGCACGCCAACTTAAAGAGCGAGATTGACGCTTTCCCGATTGCCTCTTCCGCAGTGATTAAAACTTCACTCGAGAGCGCAGCCGTTTCGGCCAATATTCCTGCCAATGTTTTGACTCAGATCAAAGAAAGACTGAGCACATCGATGGATGTGAACAAAGGTGTTGCCGTCGGCGATTCTTTCAGCGTTATTTATGAACGCCGTCAGATTGACGGTGCCGACCTCGGTTCCGGCAAACTTTTGGCGATTGAATATTTCTCCAAAGGCAAGACCATTGATTCTTACTGGTACGAGGGCGAAGGCGTCGAGGGCTACTTTGATTCCGAAGGCAACAACACGGACATTACGTTCCTGCGTATGCCCTGTGAAGCCCGTGTAACCTCTACTTTCAACCGCGTCCGCAAGCATCCTGTGACGGGACGCCTGCGTCCGCACTGGGGCGTTGACCTCGGTGCACCGCGCGGAACTCCGGTTTACGCAGCCGGCGACGGAGTGATTTCTTCCAAGAAATATCAACGCCGCGGCTACGGTTACTGGCTTGAGCTGACTCATGCCGGCGGTTATAAATCCCTTTATGCTCACTTAAGCAAGTACGCTCCCGGCATGGCCGAAGGCGTCAGAGTTAAGAAGGGACAACTGATCGGATATGTCGGTACTTCCGGTATGGTGACCGGTCCTCATCTTCACTATGAACTGAAGAAGGACGGTCAGCAGATCAATCCGCTCATCGCCGATCTTCGAACCGGAGAAAACCTGAAAGAGGATGCGCTGGAAGATTTCAAGCTTGCAATCTCTCCGATGCGCCGCCAGATCGCAATGCTGAGCCGACTCCAGCTTGCGCAGAATTCAGCCGCAACAGGTTCGGACTAAACGACTTGTTAGAATTTGAGGCCTCAGTTGTATGAGGCCTTTGTTTTTATGTGCACTCCGAATATTTCTATTTACGTCGGCATGATGTCCGGCACCAGCATGGACGGTGTTGACGCTGTCGCATGTGTTTTTAATGAAAAAGGCTGTCAATTTATTGCCCGCAGTTTTGAGCCTTACTCGGACATGCTGCGCGAAAGCCTGCTTTCCTTGTGTCAGACCGGACCGGACGAAGTCTTCCGCATGCAGAACGGCGCCAACGAGATCGCAAAGATTTATGCAAAGGCTTTCAATAAGCTGCTGACAGACAGCGGACTGAATTACAAGAACATCCGGGCGATCGGTGCGCACGGGCAGACGATACGGCACAATCCGCAGATCGGCGCGAGCACACAGCTGATCAACGGGGCTTTACTGGCGGAGCTGACAAAAACGGATGTGATTACGGATTTCAGAAGCCGTGACTTGGCTGCCGGCGGAGAAGGGGCACCGCTGGTTCCCGCCTTTCATAAGTGGGTGCTGAGCGGAGATGTGCCGCGCGGCATTTTAAATATCGGCGGCATTAGCAATCTTACCGTACTGCCCGAGCGCGGCAGCGACGACGAAGTTCTGGGTTTTGACTGCGGTCCCGGAAACGTGCTGATGGATGCATGGATCGAAAAGGTCAACCACGTTCGATATGATCAGGATGCCGTGTGGGCACGCAGCGGTAAAGTCATTCCGCAGCTGCTGGAGAGCTTGAAACAGGAGAAATTCTTTTCTCTGGTGCCTCCGAAGAGCACGGGACGGGAACTTTTCAACCTGCCTTGGCTGGAAGCCCGATTAAACGGAGAAAAGCCGGAGGACGTGCAGCGGACGCTGGTTTCCTTTACTGCAGAAACCGTCACGGATGCGATTCGCAATTTTGCGCCGCACGTCAAAGAGCTGAGAGTCTGCGGCGGAGGCGCCAAGAATCCTCTGATGATTAGCGAGCTGGCACTGCTCAATCCCGAGTTGGTTGTCACGACAACTGCGGACCTCGGCGTGGATCCGCAGGACGTTGAGGGGTTAGCGTTTGCGTGGCTGGCTTATCGTTTTGACCGTCGCGAGTCAGGAAATCTGCCGAGTGCCACCGGCGCATCCGGTTCTCGAATTCTGGGCTGCCTATATCCTGCATAAACGAAAAGACCTCCTTGCGGAGGTCTCTGACGATTTTGTCGTGTCTTAATGCTTAGACGGAGAAGCTGGAGCCGCAGCTGCAGGTTGTCGTCGCATTCGGGTTCTTAATCACGAACTGTGCGCCTTCGAGGTCTTCTTTGTAGTCGATCTCGGCACCGACGAGATACTGATAGCTCATGGAGTCGATCAGGAGGGTGACTCCGTTTCTGACCATCACAGCGTCGTCTTCGTTGGTGGTTTCATCAAAAGTGAAGCCGTACTGGAAACCGGAGCATCCTCCGCCCTGAACGAATACTCTGAGTTTGAGATTCGGGTTGCCTTCCTCGTCAATCAGTTCTTTAACTTTGAGGCTGGCGGCATCGGTGAAGATAATGGGGTCGGGAAGCATGATCTGTTCCTGATCCTGAACATTGTTTTCAGCCATTATTTTTCCTTGCAATAAGTAAATTTAGTACTACGGATTATAGAGAATCCGTCAATAGCACAAGGCCGGATTAGGTCATAATTTGTGAAAACAAACGGATTCCGTCCAACAGATTAAGCCGTTTGATTTTAGGAAGCGAAGCCGCGTTCAGCGGAGTTTCAAACTTATAATTCTTTGATAATCGCCTGCGGATCAACCCCCGCAGTTTTATGGCTTACTTATGGGAAAAGCACATGTTCAACAAGAATTCGACCATCGAAATATCTGACCCGGCTGTATGGGAAATCATTCAAAAAGAGGGCAAACGTCAGGAAGATCAGATTGAACTGATTGCCAGTGAGAACTACGCCTCTCCGGCCGTTATGGCGGCCCAAGGCTCGGTGCTGACCAATAAGTATGCCGAAGGATATCCCGGCAAACGCTACTACGGCGGCTGCGAGTATGTTGATGAGGCCGAAACGCTGGCCAAAGAACGTGCCCTCAAACTCTTCTGCGAACCGGTCGGCGTAGAAATGGCGGTTAACGTACAGCCGCACTCCGGAGCTCAGGCCAATATGTCCGTTTTCTTCGGCCTGCTCAATCCCGGCGACACGGTGATGGGTATGTCGCTTGCCGAAGGCGGCCACTTATCTCACGGCATGAAGCTCAATATGTCCGGGAAGTGGTTCAACGTCGTGAGCTACGGCTTAAACGACAAAGAAGAAATTGACTACGACCAGGTAGAAAAGCTTGCTGAAGAAAACAAGCCCAAAATTATCATCGCCGGTGCTTCCGCTTATTCTTTACATATTGACTTCAAGCGTTTCAGCGAAATTGCGAAGAAAGTCGGCGCTTACCTGATGGTCGATATGGCGCACTATGCGGGGCTCGTTGCCGCCGGAGTTTATCCGAGTCCTTTCCCTTACGCCGATATCGTGACGACCACGACCCACAAGACGCTGCGCGGACCGAGAGGCGGCATGATCTTCTGCCGTCCCGATCTGGAGAAACAGATCAATATGGCGGTCTTCCCCGGTGTTCAAGGCGGTCCCCTGATGCATGTGATTGCCGCTAAGGCAGTCGCTTTCGGCGAAGCATTAAAACCGGAATACAAGGAATATCAGCAGCAGGTCATCAAGAATGCCGCTGCAATGGCTGACGCTCTGACGAAACGCGGCCTTCGCATTGTCTCCGGACGCACCCAGAGCCATGTGATGCTCGTGGACCTTCGTTCTAAGAACATCACCGGGAAAGAAGCTGAAACCGTTCTTCATGAAGTCGGTATTACGGTCAATAAGAATTCGATTCCGAACGACCCGCAGAAACCCTTCGTGACCAGCGGTATTCGCTTGGGTTCTCCTGCCATGACGACCCGCGGCTTCAAAGAAAACGAAGCGATCGAAGTCGCCAATCTCATCGCTGACGTGCTTGATGCACCTAAGAACGAACAGGTGCTCGCCAACGTAAAAGAACGTGTTGCAAGTCTCGTTGCCCGATTCCCTGTTTATTTGGCAACCGTGTAAGGCTGATTCAGGAGCGATCCTATGCTTTGTCCCTACTGCAAAGAACCCAACACTCAAGTTATTGACTCCCGTACCTGTGAAGAAGGTTCAGCCATTCGGCGCCGGAGAAAGTGTCCGAACTGCGGTGCCCGCTTCACGACGTACGAAAAGGCCGCACTGCAGATGCCGCTCATCATCAAGAAAAACGGCAGCGTTCGGGAGGCCTATAACAGCGAGAAGCTGCGCCGCTCCATGCAGATTGCGCTGCGCAAGCGCCCCGTGAAAGCAAGCGAGCTCGACTCGGCCATTTCACGCATTGAGAAGCAGCTTCAAGTGTCCGGGGAAAAGGAAGTGACCTCCAAACGCGTCGGAGATATGGTCATGCTCGAGTTGAAGAAACTCGATAACGTGGCCTATGTCCGCTACGGTTCGGTCTACTTTAACTGCGGGACGTTGGACGACATGATCAAGCTCGTTGAAAACGCCCGAGACGACCAAGGAAAGGAGGAAAAATGAGTTTTTCCGATTGTTCATATATGCGCCGAGCGCTGGAGCTGGCGAAGAAAGCTCGGTTTAACTGTCCGCCCAACCCGGCCGTCGGCTGCGTGATTGTCAAAGACCGCCGCATCATCGGCGAAGGTTTTACTCAAAAGACCGGCGAGGCACATGCCGAAGTCATGGCCTTGCGCGACGCGGCCTCCCGCGGAGAAAGCGTAGAGGGCGCAACGGTTTACGTAACGCTCGAGCCGTGTTCACACTACGGCCGCACACCGCCCTGCGCCCTAGCGCTTAAAAACGCTAAGGTTGCCCGGGTAGTTGCGGCGCTGAAGGATCCTAATCCGTTGGTAGCCGGCAAAGGCCTCAAGATGCTTGAAGAAGCCGGTGTCAAAGTCGAGTGCGGGCTGGAAGCCGAAGAAGCCGAAGAGATCAACCGCGGATTTTTAAAGCGTCAGAGAGAGGGCATGCCTTGGGTTCGTACCAAGATGGCTATGAGCGTGGACGGCAATACAGCGCTGGCTAACGGCAAGAGTCAGTGGATCACTTCTGAAGAAGCCCGAGCCGACGGACACTTCTGGCGCGGCATCAGCGGCGCGGTGCTGACCGGGCTCGGGACCGTGCTGGCAGATAATCCTCAGATGACGGCGCGTTTCGAAGGTGTTACTCGCCAGCCTCTGAAAGTCGTCGTGGACTCCAATCTCAGTCTGAATCCGGATCTGAAGATTTTCCAGGGCGGAAAGACCCTGCTGGTTTGCGCCCACTACGACATTGTGCGGGCGGAAAACTTTGAAAGCCAAGGTGTTGAGGTTATCGAGCTGCCGGGAAAAGACGGCAAGGTTGATCTCAGAGCTTTGATGAAGGAGCTCGCCAAGCGCGAAATCAATGACGTGCATGTGGAAGCCGGCGCGCGCTTGAACGGCGCTTTGGCGATGGAAGGCCTGATTGATGAATATCTGATCTATGTGGCGCCGGTGTTTTTAGGTGACGGACGGCGTTTGCTGGATTTACCTTCTTTTAAAGACCTTTGTGAGGGTGTCGCGTTAGAATTCACCGATATTCAGAAAGTTGGTCCGGATGTGCGTCTGATGCTCCGTCCGGTGCGCTAAATAAGGAGACGATATTTATGTTTACAGGAATTATTCAGGCCGTCGGCCGTATTCGCGATAACGAAGAGATTGGCGACGGTCTGCGTATTCATGTTGAAGCCCCGGAACTCGGTCTGGACACGGTCAAGATCGGAGACTCTATCGCCATCAACGGCGCCTGCATGACAGTGGTTGAAGTCGACGAAAAGAGATTTAAGGTTGAAGTTTCTGCCGAGTCCCTTAGCAAAACCGCCGGCTTAGACGGCTGGGGCTATGTGAACTTGGAAAAAGCCATGCGTCTCGGCGACCGTTTGGACGGTCACATTGTGAGCGGCCACGTTGACGGAGTAGGCGAAGTCGATGCTTTCGATAAGGTTGCCGAATCGTATCGCTTAGTGGTTCGCTGCCCGATGAAGCTTGCCAAGTTCCTGGCTTACAAAGGCTCGGTTGCCATCAACGGTGTTTCTCTGACGATCAACGAAGTGGAAGACACGCCGGCCGGCACCCGCATCAGCATTAACCTGATTCCTCATACTTTCGAACACACTGCTTTCAAGCACACCAAGAAGCGCGACCTGGTCAATGTTGAAGTGGATACGGTTGCCCGCTATATCGAAAGAATGTATTCGCTCACCGAGCATAACTAATTGAATTTTTGGCGGCCTTTGAACCCAACGCGGAGCGATTCGCGGAGGATTTGAAAGGCTGTTTTGTTAGAATTCCGCCTATCAATTTAACGGAGAAGAATGTGTCCATTGAATTCATTAAACCGAATGCAGACGGCAGTGATTTGAAAATCGGTATTGTTTCCGCCCGCTTCAATGACTGGGCCTGCGATGCCATGTTTGCATCCTGCTATGAAGAGCTCAAGGCTCACGGGGTTAAAGACGAGAATATTGTGGTAACCACGGTTCCCGGCGCCTTAGAAATCCCCGGAGCACTCGTAATGCTCTACGAAGGCTATCCGGATCTGGACGCCTTAGTTGCAATCGGCTGCGTGATCAGAGGAGAAACCTACCACTTTGAACTGGTCGCCAATGAGTCTTCCCGCGGCGTGACAGACTTCGTTACGACCGAAGGCATCTCTGTTGCCAACTGCATTTTGACGGTTGAAAACGAAGAACAGGCCAAAGTCCGCGTCCAGGAAAAGGGTGCCGACGCTGCTCGCGTCGCTCTGGAAATGGGCAATCTTCGCCGCTTCTGCGGACGCCGCGTTATGGAAAATTACGGAGAAGATAATGGACAGTAATCATACGGGAGCCAAGAGCCCCGCAAAGAAGCGCGGAGGCCGGAGCGCCCGTCGCCGTTCACGCGAATTCGCACTTCAGGGTGTGTACCAATGGCTGATGAGTCATACCGATCCGGAAGCGATTGATGCCGCTGCTTTGGAGGCGGAAGATTTCGATAAGGCCGATCAGGCTTTTTACCGTGAACTGCTCCACGGCGTCACCGAAGAGTTTCCGTCTCTTGAGGCGAGCTACGCTCCTCATATTGACCGTGAAGTGACGTCATTGTCTCCGATTGAAAGAGCCATTCTTTTAATCGGCACATACGAGCTTAAAAATACGACGACGCCTTATCGCGTTGTGATCAATGAGGCAGTGGAACTGGCAAAGAGTTTCGGCGGTTCCGACGGCTTTAAATATGTCAACGGAGTTCTGGACAAGATGGTTCCCGAGCTTCGTCCCTACGAGGTTGTAAAAGGCAAAAATGCCTGAGCACCCTGCCTGTACAATGACTCCGAATCCGCTTGATGAATTCGGAGTCATATCCCGTTTTTTTACGGATCGCTCTTTTTATCCGTCTGCGTGGCCTTCACAAGGCGCAGGGGACGACTGTGCGTTTCTTGACATCGGGCCGATGCGTTTGGCTGTGACGGCCGACATGATGGCGCTCGGATCGCATTTTTTAGAAAATGCTTCTCCTTACACGGTTGGCCGCAAAGCGCTTGCTGTGAATTTATCTGATCTTGCCGCGGCCGGTTCCGAGCCGAAAGCATTTTTCCTCTCTATTTCCCTGCCTCGCATCGACGAGAACTGGCTGGAAGGTTTTTCCAAAGGTCTTATGGAGGAGGCTCGGCGCTTTAACTGTCCGCTGCGCGGCGGAGACACCGTTAAATCATTCGTCAGGCCGGGACAGGCGCCTTATACCGCCATCTCTATAACTGCGATGGGCGAACTGCCGGCCGGCAAAGGACTGACGCGAGCCGGTGCCCGAGTGGGTGACGACGTTTGGGTCTCCGGCACGCCCGGAGATGCTTTCGCCGCTTTAGGCCAGATCTTCGGATACTGGACGTTTGCCGAGCCGCTCTTCGGGTATTTCCGTTCCCGCATGGATTTGCCGGAGCCGCGTGTCGCGCTCGGACCCGGTTTGTTAAATGCCGCCACAGCTTGTTGTGATATTTCCGATGGTTTGGTCGGAGATCTGAAGCATATCCTGGAGCGATCCGGGGTTTCAGCTCGCCTTTTCTGGCCGGCTTTTCCGAAGTCCGACGCAATGAAACTTCTTCCCGAAGCCATCCAACAGCGCTGTATTTTGTCGGGCGGAGATGATTACGAATTGCTCTTTACCGCACCTTCTCATTGCCGCGGAGAAGTCGAACGAATCGCTGAGCGTGCAGGTACTCGTGTGTCCCGCATCGGCGAGATTGTTCCGGCGGGGGATCCCTTAAAAGTTATTGATGCAAACGGCGCGGAGGTCGCGTGCGGGGCCTCATTTAACCATTTCCGAGAAGCCGGCTCATGAAATCCTATAAAACGACACCGCCTTCTTTTAAGACAGTGCTTGAACACCCTTGGCTTTGGATCTCAACATTCTTCGGATCCGGCTGCATTACACCGGCGCCGGGAACTTGGGGTTCCTTTGCGGCGTGGGGCGCCTTTTGGCTCTTGGATATGTGGCTCGGACGGAGCTTCATCTGGGCCGCGGCATTGGTTTTATTTGTGCTCGGATGTGTCTCGGTCGGTAAAAGTACTGTTTATTTAAATAAAGTCGATCACGGCTCCATCGTGGTCGATGAAGTTGTCGCGGTATGGGTGGTTCTGCTTCTGACGCCTTTGGGTTTCTGGTGGCAGCTCTCATCCGTAATCGCGTTTCGTTTTTTTGACATCGTTAAGCTTCCGCCCGCATCGGTGCTGGACAGAGGCCGTCAGAACGGCTTTACTGTCATGCTTGACGATATATTCGCGGCTGTTTATGCCATTCTGGTTATCAATTCGATGGCTTGGGTGGCGGGGTTCTACGGAGCCGCTTCACCAATTTGGATTTTGCGATGAATAAAGAAATAGAAGATAAAGTCAAAGAACTCAGCCGCCGCATTGTCGGTACCGGTCAGATCGTGGTTACCGCCGAGTCCCTTACCGGCGGAATGATCAGTGCAGCCCTGACGTCGATTCCCGGCGCAAGCGAGTGGTTTGAGCGCGGTTTCGTGACTTACACCAATCAGGCGAAGCACGAGATGCTGGATGTTCCGCAGTCTATTCTTGACCGCTTCTCTGCCGTGAGCACTCAAACCGTATCGCAGATGCTTGAAGGCGCGATTCGTCACTCCAACGCTACCATGGCCGTGGCCGTCAGCGGTATTGCAGGTCCGGACGGTGCAATGCCGGGCAGACCCGTCGGTACTGTGTTTATCGGCTGGAAGCGCAAAGATGAAATGGCCGAAGTCGGCCGCTATGAATTCAAGGGCGACCGTCAGAGCGTGCGCGAGCAGACGGTTGCCGTTGCCATCCAAGGGTTAATCGAAATGCTCGACGAAAGGCAGTAATCATGAGTATCTGGTTCGATATTCTCTGTTTAATTCTGCTGATTCTCCTCAACGGTTTTTTTGCCATGAGCGAGATCTCCATCGTTACAGCTCGCCGCAGCAAACTGCAGATGCTGGCGGATCAAGGCGCCAGCGGCGCAGAACTTGCGTTGTCTCTTTCTGAAAACCCGACAAGAGCGCTTTCTACCATCCAGGTCGGCATTACTTCTATCGGCATTCTTTCCGGTATCGTCGGTGAGTCGGCATTGGTGGATCCGCTTTCTAATTTTCTTGTAGACACCATTCACATTCCGGCTGCGACCGCTCGCGGTGCTTCAATGGCGGTGGTGGTTATTCTGATCACGTATTTCTCCATTGTGATCGGTGAATTGGTTCCGAAACGTATCGGTCAGATGGGCGCTGACGCGATCTCCCGTTTGGTTGCTAAGCCCATCCACTGGCTGGCTATCCTGGCCATGCCTTTCGTGAAGCTGCTCTCTTTCTCCACAGAGCTGCTTCTTAAGATCCTCGGCATTAAGCAGGACGATCAAAAGATCACGGAAGAAGAAATTCATTCCATGATCGACGAAGGCGGAGAGGCCGGCGTGATTGACGCGCAGGAACACACGATGGTCAAAAATGTTTTCCGTTTGGATGACCGAGCCGTTGCGTCCCTGATGGTTCCGCGTTCCGAAGTCCAGTACTTGGACTTGGAAGATACACGCGAAGTCAATATGGAAAAAGTTCTCAACTCTCAGCATTCTCGTCTTCCGGTTTGCTACGGAGGTCTGGACGATATCCGAGGTGTGGTCACCACACGTCTGCTTTTAAAGCAGATGGTCAATGACGGTAAACCCAACTTCAAGGTGAACTACGAGCCCGTACTCTACGTTCCGGAATCTATTTCCGGTATGGAGCTGTTAGACACCTTCAGAAAGAGCGACGCAGCGTTGGCGATGGTAGTTGACGAATACGGCGCAATCTTAGGTCTGGTGACGCCGCACGATGTGCTGGAAGCTATTGCCGGCGAATTTAAGCCGGATGCTCCGGAAGACGCTCAGATCATTCAGAAGGGCGAGAACTGCTATGAAGTCGACGGCTTGCTGCCGATTCCCGAACTGAAAGACTTGCTCGATATTGATGAGGTGCCGGACGAAGATAAGGACCGCTATACGACGGTTGCCGGCATGGTGATCTTCCTTCTGGAGCGTCTGCCCCGTACCGGAGATCGAGTCAAATGGGACGGCTGGGAGTTCCGAGTTATGGTTATGGACGGACGCCGTCTGGACCGTATCCTGATTACCAAACTGCCGTCTGCAGATGACGTTAAGGAAAAAGAGAGCTAGACAATTTCGGGCCGGCCGTGAGCCGGCCTTAAAGAAGTACTCAAAACAAAAGACCGCTGTTCCGGCGGTCTTTTCGTATGCGGTGAGAAAGCTACTTAGATGAAGGGTTCTTAGGATCCTTCCTCACAATCGGGTGCTTCTCATCGTATTCGATACCTTTGAAGATACCGAAAGAGCTTGCGGCAATCAGTGCCGCGCCAAGGTAGCGCCTGGGGCTGCCGTTTTTAAGAACCAATCTTGCAATTGCCACCGCAGCCGGAATAAACACCGTTCGGGCCAAGGGGATGGCAACTTTCGGATTAGTTAAACCTAGGGCCTGCATGGTTTTAACCGCGTCGACTCCGATGTTTTTGACAGCGGATGCGGGTTTGCTGCGCATATAGGTCAGCTCATCTTGAATCTGAGCTCTTTGTTCACCTGCCTTGACGGTCAGCTGTGCAAGCTTACGAGCAACGTCTTCATTTGCCTGCATTGTTGTTCTCCCCTTCGGTAGGATCGACCGGCTGTTGGGCGGCGACGCCTGCTTTCTTATTGCAGGAAGCACGGAAAGCGGCTACGTCGGCAGCCAAAATCTGACGAGATTCCTCAAACGCATAAGGCATATTAGCCGCAAGGTTGCGGGCTTTGCCTAAGAAGAAAAGGAACAGGAGCAGATAGACGCCTGCAATGCAGCAGGAAACGAAAATGCGGTGATCTTCCCAGAAAATAACAAGAAGTGCGACCGATATAAAAACGAGCGCAAAGAGGCCGAAAAGGGCGGCAAGAACAGCATAAATTGCTGTCTTTGCCGCGTTGTTTTTGGCGACGGAGAGCTCGATAGAAGCAATTTGAAGACGCGTCGCCAAACCGTCGACCACCTGATTAAGGATGGTGAAGAGTCCGGGAACAGCGTTATTTCTATCTGACATATCTATCTCCGAATGCCTCGGGAAGAATTACTTGCGAGCAACCAAAAGACCGAGCAGGAGGCCGCCGACAGCAGCGATACCGACAGCACGCCAAGGATTAGAGCGAACGCAGTCGTTAACTTCACCGGCAATTTCTCTGCCTTCTTCAGAAGTCTTCTCATAGAAGCTCTTCATGTTTCTGCTTGCACGAGCCAGGCATTCTTTAGCCTTAGCCTGGAGCTCTTTAGCTTCTTCGCCGGTAGCGGCGGAGGCCTGCTTCAGGAATTCGTCAGCCTGTTCGAGGGCAGTGTCAACATTTTCACGAACTACGGCTTCAATTTTGTTTTCCATACTGAAATTACCTCCCTTTAAGGATATCTATATGTTTGAAAAGTCTATCACCTGCCGTAAACCCAGCTGATTACAGCGTCCATAACGGGTATGGAATTGACTGCCGACGGGCCGTTGACAATAGCCGCAACAGCATAGCGTTCACCGCTTTTCGTTTGAACATACCCCGCAATCGAACGGACATTTTGGATATAGCCCGTTTTGACGTGTGCGCTGCCTTGGGCGACGTGTCTTTTTCTCATGGTTCCGTCAACACCGGAGATGGGCAGCGAAGAGACGAACTCAGGCATCTGCGGAGCGTTCCACATGTGCTTTAAAACGGTCACGAAGGCGTCGGTAGAGATGGCGGTAGTGCGAGAGAGGCCGCTGCCGTTGTCAATTTTCAGAGAGGATGGAGGAATTTTTAAAGACGCCGCCCACTCATAGACGGCAGCACGGGCCCCTTCTAAGTTTTTGGGTTCGTCTTTCTGAGTTTTGGCTAAAGCGAGGAAAAGCTGGCGAGCAATGATGTTGTCGCTGTACTTATTCATGTTGTAAACAAGTTTCGTCAGAGGCTCGGAGTAAGAGGAGGCAAGCACTTTGTAGTCGTCAGAGTCATCGGGGAGTTTGCCTTGGACGACTTTTCCCTTCCAGGTGCCTCCGGCTTTCTTCCACATGTCGGCAAAGACGACCTGAAGATACTGATCGGCGGAGAGACTGGTGTAGAAGTAGTCCTTCGGACCGCATTTCAGCGGAAACTTTCCTTTGAACGCAGGTTTAAGCGGGTTGGAGAAATCCGGATTGATTTGTTTTCTCCATGCGCCGCAGCCTTCTTTGCTAAGAGGAATGCTTTCAGGGAGCTTCACGCCTGCAATTCTGGGTTCGGGATAAAGGTAGGCGACGCCGGCTTCTTTATCAGGGCGGATTTTAATGAAGAAAGAGCGGGAGTTCACCATCAAGGCGTCAGGTCCTAGGTTGTAGGGACGGTTGCCTTCTCCGTCAAAAGCGAAGGGATCATGCGGCGCTACATCGAAGTGAGAACGATCCGCAATGATGTTTCCCTTGATTTCTTTCACACCGCGAGCACGAAGGTTGTCGACCAAAAGCCAAAAGCGCTCAATCGTCATGGAAGGCGCACCGTGCCCGACTAAATAGAGATCTCCGCTGAGCACGCCGTTTTTATCCGGCTCTTCTGCTGAGATAAAACGCGTCGTCCAAACCTTGGCCGGTCCTAAAAGCTGCAGCGCTGCAGCTGAAGTAATGACTTTGGCGCTGGAGGCCGGGACGCGAGGTGCTGCGCTGTTGAACTTCAAGACGGTTCCTTTGTCGGTGAGCGGAATGACGGAGAGCGAAAAGTCGCCTTTAGGGACTTTGCATGAGTTCAGGGCCTTCTGAATGGGCGCCGGAAGGGAGGGTGCTGATTTTTGGGAGGCTGCCTGACCGGCAGGGGAGAAAAAAATGAAAAAAGACAGGGCGACGACGCTAAATTTAACCACTTCAATCCTCACAAAACATCAGTAGAACTCGAGCAAAGATGCCATTTTTACGCGACATTACATGTTGTTAACAAAACGTCGCATTTGAAACACATTTGTTTACAGAGTTTGTTAGTATAAACACCTATTTGAGAACGGCCTTGAAAAAAGACTGCATAGCCTCATATAAGGAAATATTGGTAAAGCCTAGCGCTTTGATAAACACAAATAGGAGTTTTAAAGATGAAGATTCGTCCTTTGCACGACCGCGTTATTGTTAAACGCGTTGACGCCGAAACACGTACAGCCAGCGGTATTTATATCCCTGAAGCAGCCGGTGAAAAACCTGATCAGGGTGTTGTCCTCGCTGTCGGTCCCGGCAAGCGTGACGAAGCAGGCAAGCTCATCCCTATGGATGTTAAGGTAGGCGACCGCATTCTGTTCGGCAAATATTCCGGCCAGAACGTGAAGGTCGACGGGGACGAATACCTCGTAATGCGTGAAGAAGACATTATGGGTGTCCTCGAGTAAGACGACCTAGTACAGAATTTAGAAATAGGAGATTAAGTAAATGACAGCAAAACAGGTTTTGTTCGGCAATGACGCTCGTTCCCGTATGGTCAACGGCGTTAACGTTCTTGCCGATGCCGTTAAAGTAACTCTCGGACCGAAAGGCCGCAACGTTGTTCTCGAACGCGCTTTCGGCGGCCCGACTATCACTAAAGACGGTGTTTCTGTTGCAAAAGAAGTTGAACTGAAAGACAAGTTTGAAAACATGGGCGCTCAGATGGTTAAGGAAGTTGCTTCCAAGACCAGCGACAACGCCGGAGACGGTACAACGACCGCTACTGTTTTGGCTCAGGCCATCGTTGACGAAGGCATGAAGTATGTTGCCGCCGGTATGAGCCCGATGGATCTGAAACGCGGTATCGACAAAGCTGTTGCAGCTGCCATCGAACAGCTCCACTCTCTCAGCAAGCCGACAACTACCAGCAAGGAAGTTGCTCAGGTCGGCGCTATTTCTGCTAACTCTGACCATGAAATCGGCGACATCATTGCCGAAGCCATGGAAAAAGTCGGTAAGGAAGGCGTTATCACTGTTGAAGACGGTAAGAGCCTGCACAACGAACTCGAAGTTGTTGAAGGTATGCAGTTTGACCGCGGCTACCTCTCTCCGTACTTCATCAACAATCCTGACAAGCAGGTTGCTCTCCTTGAGAACCCCTACCTCCTCTTGGTTGAGAAGAAGATCAGTAACATTCGCGATCTCCTCCCGATCCTTGAACAGGTTGCTAAGTCCGGCCGTCCGCTGCTCATCATTGCAGAAGACATCGAAGGCGAAGCTTTGGCCACACTGGTTGTCAACAGCATCCGCGGCGTTTTGAAGACTGTTGCCGTTAAGGCTCCGGGCTTCGGCGATCGCCGTAAGGCCATGCTCGAAGATATCGCTATCCTGACAGGCGGTACCGTTATCTCCAGCGACGTCGGCCTGACTCTTGAAAAAGCCACACTTGCCGAACTCGGCTCTGCTAAGAAAGTTGAAGTCAACAAGGAAAGCACCACGATCATCGACGGCGCCGGCAAGGAAGACCAGATCGAAGCTCGTGTTAAACAGATCCGTGCTCAGATGGAAGAAACTTCCAGCGACTACGATCGTGAAAAACTTCAGGAACGGGTTGCCAAACTGGCAGGCGGTGTTGCTCTGATCAAGGTCGGTGCTGCTACTGAAGTTGAAATGAAAGAAAAGAAAGCCCGTGTTGAAGATGCTCTGCACGCCACACGTGCTGCTGTTGAAGAAGGCGTTGTTGCCGGCGGCGGTGTTGCGCTGATCCGTGCAAAACAGTCCATCAAAGACATTAAGGGCGACAACCCCGAACAGGACGCCGGCATCAAGATCGTTCTCCGCGCTATGGAAGAACCGATGCGTCAGATCGTCCGCAACGCCGGTGACGAACCCAGCGTTGTTGTTGACCGTGTCGCTAACGGCAAGGGCAACTTCGGCTTCAACGCTCAGACCGGTGAATACGGCGACATGATCGAAATGGGCGTTCTGGATCCGACCAAGGTTACTCGTACCGCTCTGCAGAATGCTGCTTCCGTTGCCAGCTTGATCCTGACAACAGAATGCATGATTGCCGATATGCCTGAAGACAAGCCTGCAATGCCTCCGATGGGCATGGGCGGCGGAATGGGCGGAATGCCCGGCATGATGTAATCATCCGCTGAGTTAACTTAATAAAACACCCGAAGGTCTCGCACCGACGGGTGTTTTTTCATATGCGCGAGAAGCGAAAAGTCATTGTTGCGAGGGAGCAGATTGAGGCGCAAGAGGCCGCTTTTTAGCGGTTAACCGCATTCTCTGATGAAAGATATTTGGCATACAATCGAAAGGAAGACGAATAAGAAGGACAGGAAGTGTAGATATGCGATGGAAGTTCATACTCGGTCTTCTGACCACATGCGCCGTTTTAATGTCCATGAGCTATACGATGCTCATTCCCTTCCTGCCCATGTATCTCATTCAGGATTTGGGTGTCGTGAAGGCCGACGTGGACATGTGGTCGGGTGCGATTTTCGCGATCACATTCCTTGTCAGCGGCATCATGGCGCCGATCTGGGGTGCTCTTGCCGATAAGAAGAGCCGAAAGCTCATGGCACTGCGCGCGGGATTTTGTTTGGCGATCACTTACTTCTTAGGCGGTCTGGTCACGAATCCTTGGGAGCTGCTCGGCGTTCGATTTATTCAAGGCTTATCCGCCGGTCTTTGGCCTGCGCTGCTTGCGATCATCTCTGTTGAATCTCCGAAGCTCAAGCTCGGTTTCTGCATGGGCGTTATGCAGGGCGGTATGACGGCGGGCGGCGTGCTCGGGCCGTTGTTCGGCGGCCTGCTGGCGGATCAATTCGGTATGCGCATGGCGTTCTTTATCGCGGCCGCCGCTTTGTTCCTGATCACGTTAGCTTTGCTCTTTTTCGTTAAAGAGGAACCGAGGAAGCCCGCCCCGAATGCAAAACCCGTCAAGATTTGGGACTTCTCTTTATGCAAGATTCCGGCAGTTAAGCGCATGCTGATTTGTGCCGGCGTGGTGCAGCTGACCATTTTGATGCAGCAGCCGATCATGCCGCTTTACGTGGCTGAGCTGCAGGGTTCGATGGAGCGAATCGTCTTGATTTCCGGCATTGTGTTTTCAGTGACGGGTATTTCGGGCGTCTTAGCCTCTCCGATTTGGGGCATTTTGGGTCAGAACTGGGGCTATCGACCCGTACTTTATCTGTCTTTGCTCGGTGCCGGACTGTTCGGTATTGTGCAGGTTTTTCCGAATTCGCTTGAGTGGTTCACGATTTGGCGTTTTGTCGGCGGCTTAGCCTTTGCCGGCATTTTCCCGGCCATCAACGCGGTGCTGACAGTTTCCACGAATGCCAATGACAAGGGACGTGTCTTTGGACTGTCTTATCTAGCCCAGCAGCTGGGTGCCGTGATGGGACCGATTGTCGGTGGCGCAATGACTGCGTACTTCTCTTATAAGTTCATCATCGGAATGTCCGGCTTTATCTGCTTACCGCTCGTGCTCTATCTGTTTCTCAAGAGGCCGGCTAAGACGGAAGGTACCGGAACTCCGCTGGTGTAGGAACACTTCTAACTTCTTGTGAGTTATTGAAAAACGTCCGCCTGCTAAGTAAGCGACGGACGTTTTCATTATTTTCAGCGGCCGGATTGCTAAAATCCGTGCTCAAACACAATTCGAACGTTTGGAGAAAGCTATGAAATTTACCGATATGCTTCAGCACTGCTGGGATGTCAACCAATCATTACTTTGCGTCGGCTTAGATCCCGATCCCAAACGTTTTCCTAAGCAGTTTGAAGGCAGCAAGTACGCCATCCTGGACTTCTGCTGGGACATCGTTCAATCGACCGGAGACTTGGTCTGTGCTTTTAAACCGCAGATTGCTTACTTTGCATCTTCCGGGGCCGAAGATCAGCTTAAAGAGCTGATTGCCCGAATTCACAGTGAATATCCGGAAGTTCCCGTCATTCTTGATGCGAAGCGCGGGGACATCGGTTCAACGGCCAAGCATTATGCGAAGGAAGCCTTCGAGCGTTTCGGCGCCGACTGCGTCACGCTTTCTCCATACATGGGTTTTGACTCTGTCGAACCTTACCTCGAGTATCCGGACAAAGGCGCTTTCATTCTTTGCCGCACTAGCAACAAAGGCGGAGATGACTTCCAGATGCTTAACTGCGGCGGCGGGCCTCTTTACCACGTTGTGGCGGAAAAAGTGGAGCAGTGGAATACGACAGGACAGCTTGGCCTCGTGATCGGCGGAACCTATCCGAAGGAACTTGCCAGCGTTCGTGCACTGACGCCGGAATTGAATTTCCTTGTTCCGGGCATCGGAGCCCAGGGCGGAGACATTAATGCCTGTGTTCAGAGCGGTATGAATGCACAAAAGACAGGCATGGTGATCAATTCCAGCCGCGCTGTTCTCTATGCTTCTTCCGGAGAAGACTTCAAGGAGAAGGCCAGAGAGGTCGCAATGCAAACTCGCGACGCGATCAATGCTGCAAGAGGCCTCTAAATTTCGTTGACAATGGTGCGCTGCGGAATGTCCCAGAAGGGCGCAACCATATCCTCTTTGCTCTTGAAGAACTGAACCAGGCGCGTTTGGAACCACTGCAGAAATACGCGGTGGCGGCGAATGCGCCAATTGGTTTTAGAGGTGCACACGAAGCACTCAACCGGAGGATGTACCCAGCCGGGAAGAATCGGAACCAATACACCGGAGGCGATTTCCTGAGCACAATGGAAAAGCGGTAAATCTACCGAGATTCCCAGTCCGTCGATGACAGACTTTTTAATTGCAAGAATATTGGAAACCCTGAGCACTTGTTTCCACCGGACTTCTTCTCGCCGATCACCGTTTTCTAAATAACGGGTCGCAGGACGGACTGTTCCGTCATAGACCAAGAGGGTATGCGCTGCCAGATCCTTAGGATGAAGGGGCAGTCCGTGCTCTTCTATGTAGTGCCGAGAGGCGACCGGAACGTATACATTGCGTCCGCGGGAGAACGACACAATCCGCGGGTCTTTTGATTTAAAGCTTGCGACGGAAATGTCGGCTTTGTACTGAAGAATGTCCTGAATATTTCCGCCTCCGACGATGTCAAAGACAATCTCAGGGTACTGGGAGTTAAATTCCATCAGCATCGGAATATAGACTGCAACAGAGCCCGGTGCTAAAGAAAGACGTATTTTGCCCGCCATGCCGGCTGAACTTTGCGTTAGTTCTTTGACCATTTCCTCGTGCTGAAGAAGGATATTTGAGGCATGTTCGTAGGCGATTTTGCCTGATTCCGTAAGCTGAAGCGGTCTGGTCACTCGGAGAATGAGCGTCTGTCCTAGGGCGTTTTCCAGGGAAGTCAGAGCGCGGGAGACCGTCGAGACTTCTACGTCAAACTCTCCGGCAGTATCAGAAAAGTTTCGGGTATTGCACAAACTGCAGAACAAGCGCCATGCACTGAGGTCGTCTAGTTTTGACATGATGAGAGAAAAAAGGAATCGAGGATCTGTACATACTTTCTAACAAAAGCGACAAATACGCAAGTACTTTGCGCAAAACGCAAAGTAGCGTTTCCGATTTCGCCTGTCGATTTTGAGAGCTGACAATCAAAATAACGAAAAACAACCTCAAAACATAGGAGACAAAACAGATGACAGTCAGAGACGAGTTCTTCTGGTTAGGCGAAATTAATAAAGCCACCCTCGTGATCAACTCTCGTCAAGGTCTTTTGCCGATGCCAATTGCTAAAGAAGCGGCCAAGGCACTCCGTGAAGTTTTAGCTGACGGAGACGCTGATCCGACGAAGAGAGCTAAAACTTACATCACGTTTGAACCCTTAATGCTCAAAAAAGCGGATCCGGTCATTACTTTGATGCACGCCGGACGTTCCAGTCAGGATATGCATGCGACTTATCGCTCCGCTATCCTCAGAGACCATGTTCTCGAAGTCGGTGATGCATTAAACACCGTGCTGGAAACAATGACGGACCTGGCAGACAAAAACCGTGAAACCGTCGTCCCCAATTACACCAATGGCGTTGCCGCTCAGCCGAACAGTTTGGCACACTATCTGCTCGCATTTTTGGCCGGTTTCAGCCGCGATGCTCAGAAGCTTCGCCAATTTTATGTTCGTCTGGACCGCTGCCCGATGGGAAGCACCGTTTTAAACGGCACTTGCTGGCCGCTTGATCGCCAAGCAATGTGCGAACGCCTGGGCTTTGAAGCCATTGCGGAAAATGCCTACGATGCAACTCAAGTAGGTCAGAGCGATCTGCCCGTAGAATTCGCAGCGATCCTTACCGGTATTTGCCTGCACATCAATGTTTTCCTGGAAGACTTGATGGTTCAGTACGCTCAGGCTCGTCCCTGGATTCTTCTGCAGGAAGGCGGAGACAACACCTATGTTTCTTCTGCTATGCCGCAGAAACGCAATCCCGGCTTAGTGAATAACTGCAGAACGGAATCTTCTTCCGTGATCGGCGAAGCTCAGGCCGAGTTCTTCCGTGCTCACAATCTCCAGAGCGGCATGATTGACCCGAAGAATCAGACACTCAACAGTGCTCTGGCTCTTCATGCGGTTAAAGTTCTTACTATGTTTAACCGAGTTCTCAAAGCACTCGTGATCAACAAAGATCGTGCATTAGAAGAACTTAACAGCGACTGGACGGCCAGCCAGGAAGTTGCCGACCGCCTGATGAAGGAATACGGCGTTCCGTTCCGTATCGGCCACCACGCTGCCAGCCACATTGTTTCCTATGCTCGCGCCAACAACATTCTTCCGCTCGACTTCCCGTACGCCAAGATGCAGGAAATCTACAAGGAAGTCATCGATAAAGAATTCCCTGAAGGCGATCCGAAGTTCCCGATGAGCGAGGAAGAATTCAGAGAAGCATTAAACCCTGTTTCTATCGTTCACAACCGTAAGACACTTGGCGGACCTCAGCCCGCTGAGCTGGAAAGAATGCTCAAAGAGCAGACAGCCGAAAACCATCTCAACGAACAATGGGTGGCTGACAAGAAAGCGTTTATCCAATCTTCCCTCGATAAATTAAATAAAGAATTTGAAACCTTAGGAGAATAATCATGACAGTACTTCTGCCTTGGTTTGCCCTGGTCGTCACTGTTTTGGCGGGCTGGGCAATCATTAAAAGATTGTCTACTTCTATGGTCCTGCTGTTTGCCGGCTTGGCCATGATCAGCTTTGCCGTGATCTGCGGTGTTCACGGTTTTCTGCCGAAGGGTGTTAAGCCTTCCGGATTCGTATGGTTCGATATTTTCGAACTGCTTCGTTCTATCGCAACTAAACAGACTTCCGGCATCGGTCTTTTGATTATGGTCGCCGGCGGTTACGCTGCCTACATGGACAGAATCGGCGCTGCTCACGCTCTGGTTCGCGTTTGTGTTAAACCTTTGGACGCACTGTCTTCCCCGTACCTTGTTCTGGTCATGGGCTATCTGATCGGCCAAGCTCTGGTCACGGTGATTCCGAGTGCTGCGGGTCTTGCAATGCTGCTGTTGGTTGCTCTGTTCCCGATTCTTCGCGCTGTCGGCTGCTCGCCCGCTGCTTCTGCTGCCGTGATCGGTACATCCGCCGGTATGACCTTAGGGCCAGCCTCCGGTACTGCTAACCTTGCTGCTCAGACAGCCGGTTTGGATCCGATCATCTACTTCGTTCAGTGCCAGCTTCCGGTTGCCATCCCGACTTTGATCGTTGTTGCTATCTGCCATTACTTTGTTCAGAAGTACTATGACAAGAAGAACGACGACGTCTATTCTGACGCCATCCTGACCAAGAAAGACGACCTTCGCAATGTTCCCGCCTGGTACGCTATCCTTCCGGTCCTTCCGATCGCATTGATGATCATCTTCAGTAAGCTCGTTTATTCTGCTGTTAAGCTCAATACCATCTCTGCTCTGCTTCTCGTTTGGGTCCTTACTGTCATCATTGAACTCATCAGACGCCGCGATTACAAACCGGTTCTTGCCGACGGTGCCTTCATCTTCAAGGCCATGGGCGGAATGTTCTCCTCCATCGTTGCTCTGATTATCTGCGCTGAATTCTTTGCTACCGGCCTGAAAGTTACAGGTTTAATCTCTGCACTGATTACACACGCTCAGGGTATGGGTTTAGGCCTCAACGGTATGACAGCCGTGCTTACAGCTGTTGTCGGTATCGTGACATTCCTGACCGGTTCCGGTGTCGGTGCCTTCTCCAGCTTCGCAGCTCTGGCTCCTGATGTTGCCAGCGGTCTGGGCGGTTCTGCTGCTGCCTTCGTTACCCCGATGCAGTTCGCTTCCGGTATGCTCCGCGCCATGTCTCCTGTGGCAGGCGTCATCATTGCGGTTGCCGGTGCTGCCGGTGTCTCCCCGATGGCCATCGTTCGCCGTACTTGGATCCCGATGCTGGCCGGTATGATCACCGTCGTCGTCGCCAACGTAGTTTTCTTAGGCTAACTATCTGAACACACGGGCCCGTCTAAGGGCCCGTCGGAGAATCAAATGAAAAAAATCCTCATTCCCGCTTTAACCGCTGCGCTTTTGTGTTCTTCCGCCTTTGCTCTGGAAAACTCGGTTGCTCCGAAAGTTACCGATATTAAAAATCATTCCCCGAAAACCGGCCTGATCGTCGGCAACTCCTACAGCTTCTACAACTGCGGTGTTCACGGTTATTTAAGAGGGCTGACACGCGAAAACAAACAAGATTGGAAAGCTCGCATTGTCACGATCAGCTCCGGCCGTCTTTCTTATCATGATGTAGAGCAATACATGGGTCCTCATGAGATGGATCCCTATGTCAAGAAGGACGAGAAGGGCAACCTGATCAATCCGATGTTTGACGTGGTCATTCTGCAGGGCATGTCCACAGAGCCGATCGCAGAAAAAAGCATTCCGACATTCAAGAAATTCCTGAAGCAGCACGTCGCCACAGTTAAGGCAAAAGGAGCCGAACCGATTGTGGTTGATACCTGGGCTCGTCAGAACAAGCCCGAAGACACTAAGAAACTGGCAGATTCAATCATTTCAGCGGCCAATGAAAGTGATGCGATCGTTTTACCGGTCGGATTGGCCTTTGCCGAAAGTCTGAAGCAGCGTCCGGACCTGGTGATGCATCAAAAAGATAAAAGCCATCCGACGGCAGCCGGTTCTTACTTATACGGCGCAATGCTTTACGGACTGCTCTTCAAGAAGAGTCCCGAGGGGATGGCTTATTTGGGTGAATGCGAGAAACCTCTGAAACCAGAGGATGCCAAGTTCCTTCAAAAGCTGGCCTGGGATGTTCTTACTGACTTCTATGGGTGGAAGAAGTAAATAAGCTGTACTCTCCCAAAGCTTGCGGTCTTTGCTGATCAAATCAGTGAAGACCGTTTTTTAATGCTTCTTGCGGAAGGTTGACCTGTTCTGGAAGAGGCTGTTTAAACGACAAGGCTAAGTGGACAAGGCTCACGCCGATCGAAGGCCAAACAAGATCGAGCCATTTCGGGGCACCGTTATGAAATACGGCTTCATAGTCTTTGAGCGCGCTCTTTAGCCCGTGTTTGCTGTTATCGGAGGAATATCCGTTCTGCTGCAGGAGTTTTTCTAAAAGCGTGCTGTAATCCAACCCGGAAGATGAGCGGTTAGCCAGCGGGTCCATTTCGATATCAGACATTTTTTATCCCAAAAATAAAGCCTCCGCGGCGAACGGAGGCTTATAACTATAGGCTTTTAGGAAGCCCGATTTGAATTACTGCTGTGCAGACTGGGGAGCCGGAGCCTGAGCAGGAGCTTGAACCGGAGCTTGTGCAGGGGCAGCTGCCGGAGCCTGACCGGTTGCACCGACTTCAGGGGCGTAAATCATCATCGAGGCATTGCCCATCATCTGACCGTTGCCCATCATCATGCCGTTAGGAACGATTTCGATCGGCTGGGCCTGTACTGCTCCCGGAGGAAGCTGGTTGTTGGCTTGAGGAGCGGCCGGAGCTGCTTGCGGTGCCGGTTGAGGAGCGGGCTGAGGAGCAGTCTGAGGGGCTGTCTGAGGTGCGACCTGAGGCGCTGCCTGAGGAGCAGGAACAGCCTGCGGTGTCGGGCCTAAGTCGTCATCGGGAGCCTGCTGCTGGGCGTTGCCGTTGCCTTGGAGCTGCATGAAAACGCCGAGCTGGCCGGCGATGTAGCCTAAAGCGACAAGAGACTGATCACGAGTGATGGTCTTGCCGGTCTGGGCTGCACGAGCCTGAACAAACTCACTGGCTCTGTCGAGTTCTGTCTGGGTGACCGGAAAGTCTCCAAACTGCATGTGACCCATGGTGGCTAACTTGCCGATGACTTCACCGGCAGGATTTGTCGGAGCTTGTTGGTCGGGCTGAGGAGCAGTTTGCTGGGCGAATGCAGATACGGAAAAGCTCAGTGCGACGGCACTGAGAGCAAGGGTTAATTTTCTAAGAATCATGTTATTTCTCCACTTCAGAAGCTAGAGAAACTATACTCCGTAAAAACCCTTAGATAGTGAGTTAACTCCTTGATTCTTACTCAATATGGTGAAAATGCATGCCTACTTTGACGCGCTTTTAGGAAGTGTTTTTAGTGCGTCAATCACGATGTCCTGAGTAAGAAGCTCCGGGAGGATTTTTGCAGTTCCGTCCGGAGAGTAGAGCAGGTAAAGCGGGACGCCGGTTCGGCCGAAGGATTCCAAAGTCTTAGAAATTTCAGCGTTCCGATTGGTCCAGTCGGCAATAAGAAATTTAACGTTGTGCTCTTTAAAGGCTTTCTGAACATTTTCCCTATCCAGCACGGCAAGTTTATTTGCCTGACAAGTCACGCACCAGGAAGCCGTGAAGTCGACAAAAACCGGACGTCCTTCATCAAGGGCAGTTTGGACAGCCGTCGGGGACCAGGCGTCGGCTGTGCTTACTTCGACAGGTGCACGCTCAAGCAGCGGAGAAGCGGCGAGGGCATATGCGCCGGCGCCGAGGATAAAAGCCATGAAGCCTTTTGAAGCTGCTTTGCCGAACTGCAGGCGGCCGTACAAAATCAAAGCGACTGCTAAAAGTACAGCAGCGCAGAGATAGACTCCGAGTGCCGAGAGCGACACTTGCTGCCAAAGAACCCAGAAAAGCCAAAGTGCGGTAAGGGCCATCGGAACGGCCATGATTGTTCTGAATATACCCATCCAACGCCCCGGGCGCGGCAGCCAGGCAGTCAGGCAAGGGAACAGCGCCAGCAGAAGCCAGGGGAGGCTCATGCCAAGACCGAGGCAAACGAAGACGACAAAGGATTCCAGTGCAGAGGCAGAAAGTGCGTAGCCTAAGGCGGCGCCCATGAACGGGGCCGTGCACGGGGAGGCAACGACGACGGCCAGGATACCGGTTGCAAAACTGCCGGCCAGGGAGGCGCCGGAAGTCTGACCCGTAGAGGCAATTCTTACGCCGGAAAATTCAAAGGCGCCGGCCAAGTTCAAGGTGATCGTGACAAAAAGGAGCGCCAGTAACGCTACAAACCAAGGCGACTGCAGCTGGAAGCCCCAGCCGACGGAGGCTCCGGCCGCTTTTACGGCGATCAAGGCGCCGGCTAAAAGCGTCATGGAAATGAGGACGCCGAGAGTAAAAGAAAGACCGTGCAGTGCCAGCTTCCCGTCTTTGCGATGCTCAACGAGGCTGAGCATTTTCAATGAGAGAACGGGGAAGACGCAGGGCATCAGATTCAGAATCAAGCCGCCGAGGAAAGACATTCCGGCTGCAAGCCAAACCGTTAGGTTGACGTCCGTGTTGTCAGAGGAAGCCGACGGGGGTGTCACGGTTCCAGTTACTAAAACATGAGAGAAACTGCCGGACCAGCCGCCTTTAGCGGGGCCGCCGTCAGCGGCAAAGACGCCGGATAAAGTGTCACCGGCTTTCAGTTCTTCCGTGCCTTGAAGTCGGACAGTGACTTCATCGCCGTTTTTAGATACCGATTGAGGTGCTTTGTAGTCAACAGCTCCTTCGCCTTCGGTAAATACATAAAAATGATTGAACGGTTCTGAAGTTTTAAATGTGACGGATAAAGCGTGATTAGAAGTGTCGACCTTTGCAGAGACCGTTTTTAACGGAGCCGGCGTTAAGCCTTCATTTGTTTGAAAGAGACCGGCGTTCGGAGAGGGAGCCGGTTCAGTTTTCGAGACTTTAACGGGAACGTCGAACGAAGCACTTCCCGGAATGCATTGTTCCGCGCACACTAACCAGGAGACATTCGCTTTTGCGACGTAATCTCCTTCCTTGGCAGATGCGGGAACGGAAATTGAAACGGGCAGAAGAACAGAGTCTTCGTATCCGAAGTTGGTGAGATCGCCGACGACATAAAGATTCGGCGTTGGCCATTGAATCTGGCCTGCTTTCCAGCCCTCGGGAAGCGTCCAGTCAATGGTAGTCGGAAGCCCGGTGTCACCGGGCGTTTTCCAATAAGTGTGCCAGCCGGGCTCTTGGGTCAGCAGAACGCCTAAGCGGATGGAGCTTCCGGGCTGGACGGACGTTGCTTGAGAGATAAGCTCGGCTTTGACCGCTTCGGTTTTCTTCCAAGGAAGAGCCTGTGCGTTTAGAGCAAAGACGGCAAAGAAAAGTAAAAGGAAGCGCAAAAGCCAAGCAAATCTCATAACAACAATGTATCTAACTGAACAAATTAACCATGTACGCGTTTGACTTCGGCAAAGGCCTTGTCAGCCGCTTCGAGCGTGCGAGCGATAACGGAGTCGTCATGGGTAATGGAGACGAAACCGGCTTCGTAAATGCTCGGAGCCAGATAAACACCGTTATCGAGCATGGCATGGAAGAAAGTCTTGAAGCGATCGGCATCGCATTCCATGACTTCTTTGAAGGAGGTTGGGCATTTTCCGCGGAAGTAAATGCCGAACATGCCGCCGATGCTTTGGGCAGAGAAGGCCACGCCGTGCTTCTTAGCCATCGCGCCTAAGCCCTTGACGAGCTTGGCGGTCTGTTCGGAAAGACGCTTGTAGAAACCGGGCTGCTGAATTTCATGCAGCGTGGCAAGACCGCAGGCAACGGCGACCGGGTTGCCGGAGAGGGTGCCTGCCTGATAGACGGGGCCCAACGGAGCAACGCAGTTCATGATGTCGCGTTTACCGCCGAAAGCTGCAACCGGCATACCGCCGCCGATGACTTTACCGAACATCGTGATGTCCGGATCGATGTGGTACAGAGACTGGGCGCCCCCGAGTGCAACACGGAAACCGGTCATGACTTCGTCGACGATGAGAACGGTTCCGTGCTTAGCGGTTTCTTCCCTCATGGTTTCGAGGAATTCCTGGGTTGCAGGAACCATGTTCATGTTGCCGGCAACTGCTTCAACGATCACGCAGGCGATTTCGTCGCCCTCTTTGTCAAAGAGTTCTTTGAGCTGTTTGGGATTGTTGTATTCCAGAACGATCGTGTCGTTTGTGACAGCAGCGGGGACACCGGCAGAGCTCGGTGTACCGAAGGTCAGCAAGCCGGAGCCGCCTTTAACCAGCAGGGAATCGCTGTGGCCGTGGTAGCAGCCTTCAAACTTCACAATCTTATTGCGGCCGGTGTAGCCGCGAGCCAAACGGATGGCGCTCATGCCGGCTTCGGTGCCGGAGGAGACGAAACGGACTTCTTCAACGGAAGGAATGAGACGCTTAATTTCTTCGGCAATATCAATTTCAACGACGGTCGGAGCACCGAAGCTCAAGCCGTTGTCAACGGCTTCTTTGACAGCTTCAATGACGTGAGGATTGTTGTGACCGAGGATCATAGGACCCCAAGATCCGATGTAGTCGATGTACTGCTTACCTTCGATGTCGTACATGTGCGGCCCTAATGCTTTTTTGATAAAGCGGGGAGCGCCGCCGACAGAACGGAAGGCACGAACCGGGGAGTTCACACCGCCGGGGATGGACTTCTGGGCTCTGTCAAAAAGTACTTCATTCTGATCCATGAAAAGAACTCCTAGAAATGAATTAAATAGTAATTTCAAGCGAGATAGGTTAATCCGCTCATGCTAAAGGAAAAACCTAAAGGATAGATTAATTCCGTCAGATCGGACGAGACTGCAGGGAAGCTGTAGCAACCACAGGGAAAAAGAAGTAAGCTTTCACGCCAAAGACAGAGAAATTAATTTTAGAAGAATAACGAAACGAAATTCGATAAGAGATCGTTGAAGATGACATCGAATTTCGAGAAGTTTCTCAGAGGAGCTTCAAAAGAAATGCGGAGAGCTCTCGGGAAGCGCTCCGCACAAAGGCTGGCCTCAGTCCTTTAGAAAGGCTGATGCAGCAGAACACAGATTTTTTCGCCGAAGGTAAGGAGTACTTGAAACCGCAGACTTTTGTTGCGACGCTTGCATCCTCAGCGAAAGTTCAAGATGCAGCGATTTCTTGGTTTCCTAGGCGATGATTAGTTTTCCGTAGTGGAAATTTTCTTGACGAAGGACGTCAGGAGCTGGCCGAAATCCTGAGATTCCGCATTGCCGGCAGATGTGGCGAGCAGCGCGCCATAGAGTGTTGCCAAAACCCAAGCTGTTAGGACCGAAATCCAGGCAATTTTTCCGAAGTTCATACATTCTCCTTATAAGTGAACCTTGCTTTATACAGGGTTTTTACTTGTCAGAACGAGAAGCTCGCATAATTTGAGTAGTTAACTGCCCATTGTGCGTCTAAACAATTTGCGGTCCGATCGGTTGTTGCTTCTCTTAGGGATCCTTCTAAAAAGTGGTCGTTCTCAGGATCTCAAAGTCCCTGCAGATGGGATCGCCAGCTTTAAATAAGTGCTGAACCTAATTTCCGGACGAGGCAGTCTTCTCTCCTTGGATAAGCAGAACAACCCAGTATTCGAGTCGGAACAATGGACAAAAGAGCAGGTGCCGAAAATTAGAAGGCCAAGCCAAGCGCCAGCTTGAAGGTCACCGGAGACGGGCGCATCGAGAAGCTGTCGTCCGTCGGGCTGTGCGCCTTGTAACGCGGGAAGCCCAAATCCATACCGCCGGTCACATGAAGATTGCGTGTGACGGCGACCGTTCCGCCGGCCTGAATGACCGGAGTGAAAATGTCCTTCTTGGCTCCCCAGCCCTCTTTGAAGTCTTGCTGGTCACTTCTGAAATAGCCTGCGCCGACACCGGCGTAAAGCTTCACGCGTTCGGCAGCTCTGAAGTGATACTGCACGGCAAGGCTGTAGCTTGTGAGCTTGTAGCTTCCGACCTTACTGCCGTTGGCATGGATGCTGTGCGTGCCGGAGCGATTAACGGAGAAGTCCAAAGCCCAATCAGGCGTGACAAAGTAACGCAGACCGGCTGAGTAAGCGCCGTCTGAAGAAATAGAAGACGGTTTCGGCGTGCCTTTAAGTGTTGTCTTCTGCCACCCGCCGCCTGCATAAATCAGCACTTTATTAGAGAAGAGAGATTTCGGCGTGTCCGGCATGTGACGACTCTTCCGATCGTCAAATGTCATATTGGCAAAGAAGAAAAAGATGTCGGAGAACGGAACGTACGTTCCGTAAATGCTGAAGTTGTCTGTGCCGACGCCAAGCAAGGGCAGGGGCGCCGGGAACGGAATCCATTTGTAGTCGCCGCGGGCCGTCAAACCGATGGTGTAGCCGGCTTCAGCATAGAAGGGTGTGCTGCCGAGTCGCCAGCGGGACAGCCAGCCGTAGCCCATGAACGGTTCAAAGTTATTGTGGGAATCGGAGAACGCCATGGCGTACATGATTCTGCGGTTTCCGCGGCTGTCGATAAAGTTGCGCGAAATACCGCCGCCCCACGTGTAACCGTTTTCGTTGTGGCGTTTTTCAGTTTTGTATGCATATCCCGGATGAATCGTGTAGGCGGGAAGGAGCAGTCCGGAAGAACCCTCCGAAATGATGGTCTTCATTCCGACCCAAGTGTCGGAAAGATAGCTTCCGGAAGAGTTTTCTTCGGAAACCATACCGGCGGGGAGGGTATCGACAATTGCTTCCCAAACCGAACGACCGGAGTCTTCAGCAGAAGCAGATGAGGCGATCGCAATAAGTCCAGCCCCGAAAATAGTTCTAATGATCTTATTTTTCACGACTTTTTCAATGGAGTGCAAAGCAGAAAAAATTCTACAGAAAAACAAAGCGCTTTTATTTGATTTGGTCATTAGAACGAGCTCAATTAACGCAATTTTGATGCCTGTTTTGTGTAACGAGGCTTTTTAGGAAGCTCGCGAAACTTGCGGAAACGGATGAATCAAATTAAAGTTGCACCGCGAAGTTCGTCGGACAATCGCCGGGGAGAAAGACCTCGGAGGAAAGTCCGGACTCCACAGAGCACCGTAGGAGGTAACACCTCTCCGCCGAAAGGCGAGGACTAGAGCAACAGAGACGAGCCGATTCAGTTCGGTTGAAACGGGCAATCTCTACGGGGAGCAACATCAAATAGGCAGCTGATGAACCTGCTCGGCGAGGCTGCGGGTAGATGGCTCGAACTTGGGAGTGATCCCGGGTCTAGATGAATGATTGTCATGCCGCGTTAAGCGCCACACAGAATCCGGCTTATAGACGGACTTCGCACTTCTATCTTTTCTTTTTTAATTCAAATAATTAAGCAAAGCGAAAATTAAAGAACAAGAATAACTTTCGCTCAATGTGAGTGTTGGTGGAGGAAAGTGGAAAAAAGTGGCTAAAATTGAGAGTTAGAAAAGGTAGATTTTTGTCTCGTTTTAGTCGTGTTCCAAGGCTCTCCGCACATCAATCTTGACGCCAAAGGGCGTCTGTCGGTGCCTTCTCGTTACCGAGAAGCCCTGGCAGAGTTGTGTTCAGGCCAAATGACCTTTACCCGGCATCCTGACGGGTGCGCCTTACTGTACCCGCGAAATGTTTGGGAAACGAAAAGAAGCGAATTAATGGCACTTCCTTATTCGGCCAGAGTCTTTCAAAGAATCGTGATGGGTTCGGCCGTGGATGTGGACATGGATGCCAGCGGCAGACTGCTGGTGCCTGCAGAGTTAAGAAAAGCATGCGGTCTTTCCAAAGAGATCGTTCTTGTTGGATTGGGCTCGCACTTTGAGCTGTGGGATGCTGAGAAGCTTGCGGAAAGCGAAGCTAAAGCAATGACAGAAAACCTATCGGATATCGCCGCCCAATTCAATTTTTAAAAATAAGGTAGTTTTCTGTGCAGGCAGAAGTCTTGGTTCATCGCCCGGTGCTCGCTGAAGAGTCTCCCCGACTCTTGGTAACCGATCCGAATGGTGTCTATGTCGACGGTACTTTCGGACGCGGCGGGCATTCGCGCCTGATATTGGAGAAACTCTCTCCGCAGGGGCGCCTGATCGCATTTGACCGTGATGAAGAAGCTGTCAAGGCCGCTGCGCAGATCAAAGACCCGAGATTTCAAATTATTCATGCACCCTTTGCATCCATGAAAGAGGAATTGGCAAAGGTCGGCATTGATCGTGTCAGCGGTATTTTTCTTGATATCGGCGTCTCTAGCCCGCAGATTGATGACCCGGAACGCGGATTCTCTTTCCGTTTTGACGGCCCTTTGGATATGCGCATGGACACAAGCACCGGGGAGACGGCCGCCGAATGGATCGCTCGCGCAGACGCCGCCGAGATGGCTAAGGTATTTAAAGATCTCGGAGAAGAGCGTTTCGCAATGAAAGCTGCCAAGGCGATTGAGAAGGCACGAGTCAAAGAACCGATTCTTCGTACCAAGCAGCTCGCCGATTTGATTGCCGCAACGCTGCCGCGCAACAAAAAAGACAGCGCCCAGCACCCGGCGACACGCATTTTCCAGGCGATTCGAATTCACGTGAACCAGGAACTTGAGCAGCTGAAACGTGCGCTTGAGTCTGCCGGCTCCCTTCTGCTGCCGGACGGTGTCTTAGCGGTGATTTCATTCCATTCGCTGGAAGACCGCATCGTAAAGAAATTTTTTGAGGCCGCTGCCAATCCGGCATCCGGCATCAATCCTCGTCTGCCGCTGCTTCCTTCGCAGCTTCCGCAGCCGCTCTTTAATCGTGCCGTACGTATCCTTCCTTCTGAAAAAGAATGCGAAGAAAATCCTCGCGCCAGAAGTTCGGTGCTTCGCGGCGCCTCAAGGACGGATGCTCCTTGGCCTGAGCAGGGAGTGCGGGTATGAACGAGTTCCGCTTCCTGGTCGGGGCGATAGTGATTTTGGAACTGGTTCTTTTTGCGTGCGGACTTAAAGTCGTAGAGAACCGCCACAACGCCCGAAAACTATTCATTGAACTGGAGCACGAACAGCAGGTTCATCATTCACTGATGGATGAAAAAGCTCGCCTCAAGCTTGAGATTTCGAATTTGGAGCAGATTCGCCAGGTCGAAGTCCGGGCAAAAGAAGGAGGTCTAGCGCCTGCAGAGAACGATCGTGTGATTGTTCTGGATAAAAACGCGGCACCTTCCGGAGCTCAAAAATGAGAATCAGGCAGTGGCTCAGGGATGCATGGGACAACGTTTCCATGCCGACGGAAGAAAAACGCGGGGACGATGACAGCGTCAAGGACCTCCTGCGCCTGAAAATCAAGCCCGGCCGAAGCAAGTTTGTTTATTTCATGCTGCTTCTGTGTTTCATTGCGCTTGGTATTCGCATCGGCTGGCTCCAGCTCGGTTTTAATACGGAGTTCCTCCAGAAGCAGGGTGCGATGCGCTTCCAGCGCACGATCGAAGTGCCCGCGATGCGCGGTCAGATTTATGACCGAAACGGTACGCTTCTGGCAACGAGTGTGACCGCCAAGGCGCTCTGGATTATTCCTCAGGACGTTCAGATTTCGACCTCTCAGCTCAAAGAAATTGCAAAGACGCTGGACATTCCGCTTTCCGAACTTAGGAAAAAATTTAACTCCAAACGCACATTCGTCTACCTGAAGCGTCAGGTTCCGATTGAAACGGCGGAGAAAGTACTGGATATGAAAATTCCGGGCCTGCATTCCTCCCGAGAATTCCTTCGCAGTTATCCCGACGGCGAAGCGGCCGCTCAGATCGTCGGTCTGACCGGTTTGGACGGCAACGGTATTGAAGGCATTGAACTGGCTGCGGAAAAACGTTTGGCAGGTAAACCCGGTTCGCGCCGCGTGATGAAGGACCGTCTCGGACGCATCGTTGAGGACGCTTGGCTAAAAGAGCCGATGAACGGCGAAAACATTACGCTCACGATCGACTCCCGTCTCCAGAACCTTGCTTATGAAGCCCTGGGCCGTCAGGTTGAGAATCTGAAAGCAAAGGGCGGCTCCATTGTGATTGCAGACCCGAAGACCGGGGACATCCTCGCGCTTGCAAACTACCCGAGCTTTGACCCGAACAACCGCGGCAAGATTTCGCGCACAGGAGTTCGTAACCGCGCCATTGTGGATACATATGAACCGGGTTCGACGATGAAGCCCTTCTCGGTGGCTGCCGGCCTCGAAGAAAAGAAAGTGACGCCGAATACGCTCTTCCAGATCGGCCGCTCCATGTCTTTCGGCCGTCATTCGATCGGTGACTCCCACTACAGCAAAGAGCTGACGGTAACGGGCATTATTCAGCACTCGAGCAACATCGGTACGTCTAAAGTGGCGCTGCTGATGACGCCGCAGGTCATGTGGTCTTATTACGACAAGCTGGGCTTCGGCCATTCTCCGCAGATCGGATTCCCAGGTGCGGTGGCCGGTCGTCTGCGCCCGGCAAAGAACTGGCGTCCGATCGAGCAGGCAACCATGTCCTACGGGCACGGCGTTACAGTTTCTCTGCTTCAGCAGGTTCGTGCCTACACGGTGTTTGCGCGTGACGGAGACATGATCGAGCTCTCCATTTATAAAGATCGTGCTTATCGCGAGCCGCAGAGGGTTTACAGCGCCAAGACCGCCGGTCAGATGCGCGACATGCTTGCGAAAGTTGTAGAAAAGGGCGGAACCGGTTTCAGAGCCCGCGTTGAAGGCTATACCGCCGCCGGTAAAACCGGTACGGCTTACAAGGTCGAAGGCGGCCAGTACGTGAGAAAGTACGTTGCAGGCTTTGCCGGTTACGCGCCGGCTCACGATCCGCAGATCGTGGTGGGCATCATGATCGATGAGCCGATGATCGGTAAGCACTTTGGTTCGACGGCTGCCGCGCCGCTCTTCTCCGAGATGGTTTCGAAGACGCTGCGTCTGATGGCGGTCAATCCGGATCGTCCTGAAGACTTTATGGTCACTAAAAACGACAAGAAGGCGCCTAAAGCTAAGCCGCAGCCCGTTAAATCCAATGCTGTCAAAGAGCCAGCGCGCGCCCGAGCCAAGGCTCCTGCGAAAACGAATTTAAAGTCAGCCAAAGAAGATCACGTAGTAAAGGGGAAGACCAATGGTTGATGCTGCAGCTGTTGCCGCTGAGATTAAACGCTTCGCTCCCGAGGGAGCGGCTTTGCTTTTAGACAGCCGGAAAATTTGCAAGGGCGACGTATTTTTTGCCGTAAAGGGCGCACACACCGACGGAAGAGTCTTTATTGAGAAAGCCTGCAGTGCAGGAGCCTCCTGTGTGGTTGCAGAAAAGGGCAATATTCCCGCATGTTCTGCTCCCGTCATCGAGATCGAAAATCTTTATCGCGCTCTTGGGCCCATTGCAGCTGCCTACTACGGTAATCCGACGGCCCAGATGATCGGAATTGCCGTGACGGGCACCAACGGCAAAACAACGACGGCCAATTGGATTGCGGATCTGATGAACCGATTCGGGACTCGGTGTGCATGCATCGGAACTTTAGGATGCACGCTGAGCGGCAAAGTACTTCCGAGCGTATCCATGACGACGCCGGATCCGCTCACGCTTCAGTCTACTTTTGCTGAACTGCTCAGTCTCGGCTGCAAGGCGTTTGCTATGGAGGCAAGCTCGATCGGTCTTGAACAAGGCCGATTGGACGGAACAGAGATTAAAACGGCCGTATTTACGAACCTCACGCGGGATCATCTGGATTACCACGGAACCATGGAAAACTACCTCCGTGCTAAGGAGATCCTCTTCCGCTGGCCGTCAGTCGGTACCGCAGTCATTAATCAGTCGGGAGAGCCGGCCCAGCAGATTATGCAGGCTGCGGAGGGCGCCGGAAAAGACATCCTGACGGTCTCCGCACGAAGTGATCAGCCGGCAGCTCTGACTGCCGAGAATATCCGTCACACCCGAGAGGGGCTGGAGTTTGAAGTGCGGTTCAAGGGAAATTCATTCCCGGTTGCGGCGCACTTCTTAGGCCTTTTTAATGTAGAGAACTTCCTCTGCGCCGTGGGCGCAATGATCTCCGTCGGCTTTGAAATCGAAACGGTACTTAAAGAAGCCGTAAAACTCATGCCTCCGGCAGGACGCATGCAGATTGTGCGCGAAGACAGAGGTCCGATCTTTGCGGTGGATTATTCTCACACGCCGGATGCCGTGACTCAGGCGATTAACGCCCTGGAGGGGCTGGCCAAGGCACGAGGCGGCCGAATTTGGATTGTCGTCGGTGCGGGCGGAGATCGAGATCACGGCAAACGCCCCTTGATGGGGCAGGCTGCCTGTGCTGCGGATGAAGTTGTCCTGACATCGGACAACCCGAGAAGCGAAGATCCGAAAGAGATACTGAAACAAATTCAAGCAGGGACCACCAAACCCTGCACGGTCATTGAAGACCGCAGAAAAGCCATTGAATACGCCGCGGAACATGCCGCTGCCGATGACGTCATCCTCGTGGCCGGAAAAGGACACGAGGATTATCAGGAAGTTAAAGGTGTTAAACACCACTTCTCAGACGTGGAAGAGGCACGCGAGGCTCTGCGGAAACTAAGGAACAAAGATGAGTGAAGCGTTAATGTCGATCGGAGAGTTTGCCGAGATGCTCGGCCCCGACACCCAAATTAAAGGTGCTCCGGGTATTAAATTTTCCTCCGTCAGTTTTGATTCGAGATCAGTCCGACCCAACGGGCTGTTTTTTGCTATTGAAGGAGAGCGGGACGGTCACGAGTTCGTGCAGGCTGCCTCCGATGCGGGCGCTGCCGCAGCGGTGGTGACGCACTTTGTGCCGGTGAGTCTCCCTCAGGTACTGGTGAAGGACACGCGCGAAGCGCTCCTGGACTCTGCCAAGAAATGGCGCTCGAAGTTCGACCTGCCTGTGATCGCGGTTGCCGGCTCCAACGGCAAGACGACCACGACGCAGATGGTTTTGTCCATCATCAAAGAACGCTTTCAGGAAGGTGCCTGGGTCGGAACCGAAGGCAACTTAAACAATGAGCTCGGAGTCTCACTGATGCTTTGGAAGCTGCGTCCCGAACATCAGGCGGCCTGTTTTGAAGTCGGTATGAACCATATCGGCGAAATGCGTCCGCTTGTCTCGGCGATTGCGCCTACGATCGGCACGGTCACCAACACGATGCGCGATCATCAGGAGTTTCTGGCTTCTTTAGAAGAAACTGCCAAAGAAAACGGAGAAGTCTTTGCTCAGCTCCCGCGTCAGGGCGTAGCCGTTATCAATGCCGTCGATCCCTTCGCGGTGGAATGGCGCAAGATGGCCGGGAATAATCGAGTCGTGACTTTCGGGACGCCGGACAGCGACGTTTATGCGTGCGAAGTGGACGGAACTGCATTTAGATTGGTCACGCCGGTCGGACAGATCGATATCGAGCTCAAAGTTCCCGGCAAACACAACATTGTGAACGCGGTGAATGCGGCCGCCGTGCTCTTTGCCATGGGCCGCGATCTCTGTGACATCAAAAAAGGCTTAGAGAACTTTAAGGCGGTCAGCCATCGCGGGGAAGTGGTTAAGCTGGAAGACGGTTCTGTGGTGATCGATGACAGCTACAACGCCAATCCTGACTCTATGAGTGCAGCCGTCAATATGCTGAGCGAATACAAACTGCCCAAGATTTTTGTCGCGGGCGACATGGGAGAGCTCGGCGTTCAAAGTCCTCAATACCATCGAGAGCTGGGCGAATTCGTGCGCCGCCGCGGCATTGAGAACTTCTTCTCCATCGGCAACCGAATGCTCGACGCCGTCGAAGGCTACGGAGAAGGAGCTCGTCATTTTGAAACACAGGAAGAATTGCTTTCTGCGATTAAAGAAGAGCTGGCCAAGGGGCCGCATGCCGTGCTCTTTAAAGCCTCTAACTTTATGAAACTCTTCAAACTTGCGGACGAACTCGTCCGCACCTGGAACAAACAAGAAGAAAAAGAACCGAAGGAAAACTAAATGCTGCTCGCTCTGATTCATTGGCTGGCCGACTCGACTTCTTTAGGCTGGCTTCGCGTTTTTAACTATTTGACGCTGCGCGCCGTTTTAGCCGCGCTTACCGCTTTTTTTATCGCCTTGGCATTAGGCCCGGCGGTGATTCGTGAACTGAGAAAACTCAAGGTCGGTCAGGCCGTTCGTCAGTACGGACCGAAGAGTCATTTAGTCAAGGAAGGAACCCCGACCATGGGCGGCATTCTTATCCTGATTGCCGTCGGGGTATCCACGATTCTGTGGATGGATCTCAGCAACCGCTTTGTTTGGGTGGTGCTGTTTGTGACCTTAAGCTTCGGCGCCATTGGCTGGGTCGACGACTACCGGAAGGTCGTCCATCACGATCCGGAGGGTATGAAATCCCGAGAAAAGTTCTTTTGGCAGTCGCTTGTTGGCGTTATTGCTTCCGTGTACTTGGCTTTTTCCGTTGCGGCGCCGGGGAATGAACATATTTGGGGCTTGGTGCTTCAATGGATGGAAAGCGGCTTTACCTCGATTCCGCTGCCGGAAAGAAGCAATCTGCTGATTCCGTTCCTCAAGAACGTATCTCTTCCGATCGGTATCTGGGGCTTCATTATTCTCAGCTACTTCGTCATTGTCGGCACGAGCAACGCCGTCAACCTGACAGACGGTCTGGACGGCTTGGCGATTTTGCCGAGCGCTTTGGTCGGCATTGCTTTAGGTATTTTTGCGTATGTTGTCGGCCGCGTGGACTATGCCGCTTATTTGAATTTCCCCTATGTTCCGGGCGCCGGTGAAGTCGTCGTGGTGGGAGGCGCGCTGATCGGAGCCGGTCTCGGTTTCCTTTGGTACAACGCTTATCCGGCACAAGTGTTTATGGGCGACGTGGGCGCTTTAGCGCTCGGCGGTGCCTTAGGCACCATGGCGATCATTACACGTCAGGAGCTTGTTCTCTTTATCATGGGCGGCGTTTTCGTGATGGAGACACTCTCCGTGATTCTTCAGGTTTCGTACTTCAAGATGACGCACGGAAAGCGCATTTTCCTTATGACGCCGATCCATCATCACTTTGAGATGAAGGGATGGAAGGAAACCCAGGTCGTCGTTCGTTTTTGGATCATCACCATTGTTTTGGTGCTGATCGGTCTGTCTACTCTGAAAATCAGGTAATCCATCATGTCGGTCAGTCAAAAAGTATTGGTTCTCGGTTTAGGAGCTTCGGGTCGCACCGCTGCTCGCTTTTACGCATCCCGCGGTTTTGAGGTGCTTGCCGCCGATACAAGACCGCAGCCTCCGAAGCTCGAAGAGCTTCAGCAAGAGATTGCAAATCTGCGATTCCTTGGCGCACAGGTTACTCCTGAGACTGCTGCCGAAGTGTCCGAAGTCATGATTTCTCCGGGACTTTCTCCCGAATACTCGGTTTTTGCGCCGGTTGTCAAAGAAGCTCGTCAGCACGGTATTCCCGTGGTCGGTGAGATCGAGCTTTTTGCCCGCGAGCTCAAAAAATTGAAAGCCGAGTCAGGTTACGCTCCGAAGATTATCGGCATTACCGGCACCAATGGCAAAACCACGACAACGATGCTTTCAACGGCCATCATTGCAGAGGCCGGAAGGTCGGTGGTTGCGGCCGGCAATGTCGGCCCGAATGCCTTGGGCGAGCTGGAAAAACATCGTCTGGCCGGAACACTGCCGGATTTTTGGGTACTTGAACTGTCGAGTTTCCAGCTGGAGACCACGGAAAGTCTGCACTGCGACAGTGCCGCGCTCTTGAACATCACCGAAGACCATATCGACTGGCACGGTTCGATGGAGAAGTACGCCGCGGCAAAGAGAAAGATTTTTTCTGCCGATACGGTTCGCGTGCTCAACCGCGAAGATCCGGGCTCGATGCTTTCAGCCGAAGGCGTTCCGTCCGATTTAGTACATACCTTCGGATCCGATGCGCCCAAGAAAATCGGAGATTTCGGAATCTCGGACGTCGGCGCACTGGTATGGCTCTCCGGCTGCATTGCTTCAGCATCGCCTGAGTTACTGATTCCGATGAACGCTCTGCGGATTCGCGGACTGCACAACGCCATGAATGCGCTGGCAGCTACTGCTTTGACACTGGCCGTCGGAATCCCGCTGGATTCCATTCTGCGTACGCTGCGCGAGTATAAAGGCGAACCGCATCGTGTTCAGCTTATTCTCAGAGCCTCCGACATTGATTATGTCGATGACTCCAAAGGCACCAATGTCGGCGCCGTTGCAGCCGCTTTAGCGGGCTTCGGTCCGAAGAAGGTCGTTCTGATCTTAGGCGGCGACGGAAAGGGACAAGATTTTGCGCCGCTTAAGGCTCCGATCGAAGCACACGCCAAGGGAGCCGTCTTCATCGGTCGCGACGCGCCTCTGATTGAAAAGGAAGTCGACTATCCGGGGCTCTTGAAGGCTCATGCCAAGACGATGGCTGAAGCCGTGCGCGAAGCTCGTGCGATGGCTAAGCCCGGCGACACGATTCTGCTTTCTCCGGCTTGCGCAAGCTGGGACATGTTTAAGGACTACGCCGATCGTTCTGCGCAGTTCGTCGCTGCGGCTAAAGAGATCGCCGAAGAGGAAGGACAGCTGTGCTGATCAGACGACGTAAGAAAGAAGACGCTGACGATATCGTCACGCGCGTCGGCGACTACAACAATGCTGCCGCGCTGAATTACGAGCCGCGGGATATCGGTCCGGTGCCCCCGGATTACGGTGTTTTGTTCGTCGTTTTCTCTTTGATGCTTCTCGGCTGCCTGATGGTGTTCTCGGCTTCTATTTCGTTAGGAGACTCTCCGAAGTATCACATCAGTGAGCGCTACTTTTTTATCCGTCATGTGATTTCGCTGGTGGTAGCGCTGTTCGGCGCCTACATTGTTTGGCATATTCCGATGAAAGCCTGGAAGAAGATGGCGTTCCCATTCTTCCTGTTCGGACTCTTCCTGCTCGGTGCGGTATTCATTCCTGGTATCGGAAAATCGACAAACGGTGCCTGCCGCTGGATTCCGCTCGGCTTGTTTAATCTTCAGGTGACGGAAGTCATGAAGATTGCCGTGCTGATTTATGCAGCGGACTTTACTGTGCGGAAGCAGAACTACATGCACAGCGTGAAAAAAGGGCTTTTACCGATGCTGCTTGTGATGGGGCTCGTAGGCTTCCTGGTTTTGAAGGAGCCCGACCTCGGCGCTTACGTCATGATGCTGGCCATTTCCATGGGCATCCTGTTCTTAGGCGGCATTAACCTGACGGTTTTCATCATGGTGCTGGTCGGGGTTCTCGGATTGCTGGTCTTTATGATTTTTGCGGCTAGCTGGCGAGCGGCTCGTTTTTTCGCCTACCTGGATCCTTGGGAAATTTCGAACGCTCAGGGCAAGGCTTATCAGCTCTCGCATTCGCTGATCGCATTCGGCCGGGGCGAGAGCTGGGGCGTCGGCTTAGGCGATGCGATTGAAAAGCAGCACTACCTGCCGGAAGCGCATACCGACTTCATCCTTGCGATTGTCGGTGAGGAATTGGGCTTTGCCGGTGTGATGCTGATCTTGGTTCTTCTATTCTGGCTGGTCAAACGAGCCATCGAAATCGGAAGAACAGCCATTCATTTGGAACATATTTTCTCCGGACTGGTCGCCGAGGGTATCGGTATCTGGATCGGAGTTCAGACATTTATTAACGTCGGCGTGGCGAGCGGTTTGCTCCCGACAAAAGGTCTGACCCTTCCGTTTATCAGTTTCGGAGGCTCGGCGATCATGGCTGTCACGGCGGCGGTGGCTATTCTTCTCAGAGTCGACTATGAGAATAAGGTCACCATGAAGGGAGGAAAAGTATGAGTAAGCATTTAGTGATAGCAGCTGCCGGCACAGGCGGCCACGTCATGCCCGGCGTGGCGGTTGCAAAAATTTTGATCTCGCGCGGATGGACGGTTTCCTGGATCGGAACCGAGCAGGGGATGGAGCGCCGCATTGTCGAGCGGCAGAAGATCCCTTTTACGGCCCTGGACTTTCAGGGGCTGAGAGGCAAGGGTCTGAAAACGATGCTGTTCGGCGGCTTTAAGCTTCTGAAGTGCATTGCGCAGAGCCGAACGATTTTGGCCCAAAAACACGCGGATGCCGTGTTTTCAACCGGCGGGTACATTGCCGTACCGGTTTGTTTGGCCGCGGGCCTTAAAGGTATCCCGTATGTCTTGATGAACAGTGACGCGGATCCCCTGCTCTCGATCAAGATGGTGCAAGGAAATGCCGCGGGCGTCATGTGCGGATTTGACGGCAAAGCCGCCAAACTTGCCGGACACAAAGGTGTTGTGACCGGAAATCCTGTCCGTAAAGAGATTTTGGCGATCCCCGCACCCGAGGAGCGTTATCAGGGCAGAGAAGGTCGATTAAAACTATTGATTTTCGGCGGCTCCTTAGGCGCTCAGGTGTTTAATCAGAATGTTCCGTCCTCGATTGCGGCACTTCCGCCGGAAAAGCGTCCCGAGATTATTCATCAGTGCGGTATGAAGGCCGTCGAAGAGGTTAAGGCAAGCTATGCCGCATTGGGCATCGAGGCTCAAGTGATTCCGTTTATCGAAGACATGGCGGCCGCCTATGTTTGGGCCGATGTCGTTCTAGCTCGAGCGGGGGCTATTTCCGTGAGCGAGCTGACCGCTGCCGGAGTGCCGTCCATTCTGGTTCCGCTGGTTACAAAGACAACCTCTCATCAGGTTGGAAATGCTAAGTATATGCAGGAGGCCGGCGCGGCGATCTATCTGCCCCAAAGTGAGCTGACTACAGGTAAACTCACTGCGCTTTTAGAAGGCCTCAACCGAAAAGAACTGCTGGAGATGGCAAAAAAGGCAAAGGCTCTGGGTAAGCCGGATGCCGCCGCCACGGTTGCGGACTTTATTGAATACGTATCGAACAAGGAATAAGAGTGAAATTCGCAATTAAGAAAATACATTTTGTGGGTATCGGAGGCACCGGTATGAACGGTATCGCCGAAGTGCTGATTAACCTCGGCTACCACGTTTCCGGTTCGGACTTAAAAGAAAACGCTGCGGTAGAACACTTGCGTTCGATCGGAGCAGAAATTTTTATCGGCCATGATGCTTCCAATGTCGGAGACGCAGGCGTGGTTGTGACCTCAACGGCTGTCCATGCAGACAACCCGGAAGTGGTTGAGGCAAAAAACAGAAATATTCCCGTGGTGCCGCGCGCCATTATGCTTGCAGAGCTCATGCGTCTGCGCCAAGGTATCGCAGTTGCCGGAACCCACGGTAAAACGACGACAACGTCTCTCATTACCAGCATTCTGGAGCGAGGCGGCTTAGATCCGACGTTTGTGATCGGCGGCCGCTTAAATGCAGCGGGCTCCAACGCCAAACTCGGACAAGGTCTTTACATTGTGGCCGAAGCCGACGAGTCGGACGCTTCCTTCCTGAATCTGTCTCCGGTCATCTCGGTCGTCACCAACATCGATGAAGACCACATGGATACCTATGGGCACGACCTCAGAAATCTGAGAAAGGCATTCACGGACTTTATTCAAAGACTGCCGTTCTATGGACGCGCTGTCATGTGCATTGAAAGTGAAAACGTTCGTGCCATTCTGCCCAAGATCACCAAACCGATTTTGACTTACGGTTTTAGAGAAGATGCACAAATCCGTGCGGAAAACATCCGTGCCGACGGAACGCAGATGCACTTTACGCTGATCCGCGAAGGCGCTTCTCCGGAAGAGATCACGGTTAACCTGCCGGGGGTTCATAATGTTCTGAATTCGCTGGCTGCCATCGGCGTAGCTCTCACGCTGGATGTTCCGATGGAGGCGATAAAGGAAGCGCTCTCAACGTTTAAGGGCGTCGGCCGCAGATTCTCCGTTTGGGGAGAAACGAAGAGCCTTAAAGGCGAAAAATTCCTGGTGGTTGATGACTACGGCCACCATCCGACCGAAATGGCTGCGACGATTGCCGCCGCGCGCGGAGCGTATCCTGATAGAAGACTGCTCGTCGCCTTCCAGCCGCACCGCTATACCCGTACCCGCGACTGCTTTGAAGATTTGGTCCGCGTGCTCTCGAATGCGGACGCACTGGTGCTTGAAGCCGTTTACCCGGCCGGCGAAGAAAAAATCTTCGGCGCTGACAGCCGCAGTCTTTGCCGCTCGATCCGTTTAACCGGAAAAGTCGAACCGCTGTTTGCGGGCAATACGGATGAAGTTATGGAACTCGTTAATAACAACGTCAAAGAAGGCGACGTTGTTCTCGTCATGGGTGCAGGAAACATCGGAGAGGTTCCGGGCAAACTCATGAAACAAGGAAAGTAAAGAATGAAAAGCGTAGATGTAAAGGATCTTGGAAAAATCGCCGTCGTCATGGGCGGATCTTCCGGAGAACGTGAAGTCTCTTTGATGAGCGGCAGCGGCGTGCTCAAAGCGCTGCAAAGCGTCGGTGCGGATGTGGTTAAGTTCGATCCGGCAGAGCAGCCTTTATCCGATTTGGCCGGTATCGATCGCGCTTTTCTGATTTTGCACGGAAAAGGCGGCGAAGACGGCGTCATTCAGGGCGTGATGGAATTTTTGAAGATTCCGTATACCGGAAGCGGCGTTCAGGCAAGCGCCATCGGAATTGATAAAGAAATGACCAAGGCTGTTTGGGAAGCTCAGGGCATTCCGGTTCCGCGCGGCATGGTGCTGAGAAACGAGGCTGACTGCGAAGAGGCCCACCGCCGTTTTAACGGAAATCTCGTGATCAAGCCGAGCAAGGAGGGCTCAAGCCTCGGTCTCTACAAACTTAAGAATGCGACTCCGGAGGAGGTCAAAGAGGCATTTGCAAAGTCTCAGGAAGCCGGCATGACCGTGCTTGCCGAAGAATACGTGTTCGGCCGCGAACTCACGGTTGCTGTTTTAGATATGGGAGAGGGCTTAAAAGCTTTCCCGATCATCGAAATCAAGGCGCCGGACGGAGACTATGACTTTGAACACAAGTACTACTCCGACGAGACCGTCTATGTTTGCCCGGCCGAAGTGCCCGAAGAAGTGACGGAGAAGATTAAGGCCGTTGTCGAAAAGGCCGCTTTGGCAGTAGGCGCCGACGCATGGAGCCGTATTGACGTGATGCTGCGCGATGACGGCACCTTCGTGCTGCTTGAAATCAATACAGCACCCGGCATGACGCCGCACTCTTTGGTTCCGCTTGCTGCGAGAACCAGCGGTATTTCTTATGAAGAACTCGTTAAACAAGTCGCTGCGCGCGCTTCTTTGAAGGGTTAATCAATGAGACGTTGGAGCGCGTCAACTTTTTCGCTTTTTGCTGATGTTTTCGGAGTGCTGTTTATTCTCCTGATTCTGACTTCGGCGGTTTACTGGTTTGTTCAGCGGCCGGTATTTTTGCTGAAAGGGGTTGACGTTCAGGTCGAAGGCAATAAAGACGCGATAAACGTCAAGGATGTTGCGCAGGTGCTCGACGGCCATATTCACGGGAACTATTTCACCGCGGATTTGTCCGAGATCGCCGATCAGCTCAAGCGCATTCCTTGGGTAAGGGACGTTTCGATCGGCCGCGTATGGCCGAATCAGCTTCAAGCAACGCTTTACCTCCACCGTCCGATCGCCGTTTGGGGCGACGAAAAGCTGCTCGCCGAGGACGGCACGCTGTTTGTCGCAAACCAGGAAATTGCGGAGAGCAAAGGGGCGCTTCCGAAGATTTTCGGCCCCGTTGACCGCCGCATGGAAATCTACAAGCAGTACCAGGCTTTTGAAGATACATGCAAAAAGCTTGGATATGATGTAACTTCATTAACTTATTCCGAATATTCCGGCTGGACGCTGCATTTCAAGCGCCCGGAGGGCAAGGTGATCAAACTGGTTCTCAAGAAGGGCGAAAATTCCGCCCAAATGGAAGAGCGTTTGATCAAAATCATCCAATCGCTGCCGGCGATTTCCGCGCAAATTGGCGCGGAACCGACAGAATTAGATGCGCGTTATGAGAAAGGGATTGCAGTGTTGAAGCCGGCACCGGAAGAAGAGTCCGTTTCTCCTGAAGACAGTGTTCAGGATACCGGGGATAAAAAGAATGGCAGATAAATCAAACGATTTGTTGGTGGGCTTGGACATCGGGTCATCAAAGGTTGTGTGTATGATCGCGTCTCCGGTCAGTTCGAGCACTTTTAAGATCGAGGGGCTCGGAGAGTGCAAGAGCGAAGGCATTGAGCAGGGCGGTGTCGTCGATATCAATCAGGCCGTCGACTGTGTCCGTGCGGCCGTGGAAGAAGCTGAAAAAACCGCCAATACAACCGTCAAAACCGTTGCGGCCGGTATTTCCGGGCCGCATATCCGTACGGATAACTGTATCCAGCAGACGATTGTGGGTTCCGGCGAAATCGAACAGATGGACATTGACGACCTTCTGAACACAGCGATGTCCGTGACCTTGCCGCCGTCGATGCGCTATCTCGACGTGATTCCTCAAGAATACTCCGTCGACTACGCACGCCGTATTCGCACGCCGATCGGCATGGAAGGCAAGAAGCTCGAAGGCAGTCTGCACGTGGTGACCGCGCAGAGCGCTCAGTGTTTGTTCCTTAATAAAGTGATTCGCAGAACCGGATTGGAACTTATTGACAGCCAGCTGATTTTTAATCCGCTGGCGGCCGCTTCTGCCGTGCTTCGTCCGGAAGAGATTGACTTAGGCGTGGCACTGATCGATATCGGTTCCGACTTGAGCGATGTGGCCGTGTTCTTTGATAAGGCCGTGCAGTACTCGGCCGTCCACCCGATGGGCGGACAGCAAATTACCGATGAGATTTCAATCAAGACTCATTTGTCTCAAGATGCCGCTGAAAAGCTCAAGCTGCAGATGGGACAGGTCAGATACGACGCCAGAAAAGATAAGGACAGTTTTATTCGCCTGCCGACGGCGCCGGGTTACAGCGATGACGGCGGAAGAATCCTGAGCAAACAGGCGCTCTCCGCAATTATCGACGTCAAAGTTCAGGACATCTTAGAAAAAATTTACTACCGCATCCGCGATAAGAGCCTGCACACCCAATTGGGCTACGGCGTGGTGCTGACCGGCGGAGGTGCAACACTCCCCGGCATTCAGCGCATGGCCAAAGAAGTGTTCAGCTCTCATATGGCAGGACGCGAAATCAATGTTCGTCTCGGACGTCCTTTGGTGAACTATGAAACCTCGGAATTTGTGCCGCCGGAGCTCTATAACACAGAGAGTTTCCCTAAACAGTTTGCCGGGTATTCCACCCCGCAGCATGCGGCGGTTTTAGGTTACTTGTGCCAGCTGAATCAAAAGTTCTGGGCGCAGGGATCCAACATCGGTTCCAAACGAAAATTAAAGAGCATCGGCGGAATGATTAAGCAGTGGATTTTCGGAAATTTCTAAGGGTTTGTATTGCTTAAAACAGCTTGAGGGATAGAACGGAGTAGAAACCCCTAACCAAAAATTCCCCTCTTGTTGAAAATAAACGCAGAACCCACGGAATTTTTTGAATTTTCCTCGCAGAAAAAAACGATTGAATTTAGAATTAACTAACTTGGCAGATCGAATGTCTCGAGATGCGTAATGGAGATAAAGTAGTTGATGGAAAAGGCATTTGAACCCTACGTGGACGGTTCTACCAACACCGTGATCAAAGTTGTAGGCGTAGGCGGTGCGGGCGGCAACGCCCTTAATACGATGGTAACCAAATTGACGGATTGCCAGGTTGAGTTCATCGCCGCGAACACGGACAGACAAGCTCTGACCCGCTCTCTCGCTTCCGAAAAGATTTCTCTCGGCAGAACAGGTCTCGGCGCCGGCGCACGTCCGGAAGTCGGGTTCCAGGCTGCCAATGATGCCAGAGAAGAAATCGCTGAGAAGCTCCGCGGTGCCGATATGGTCTTCATTACAGCCGGCATGGGCGGCGGCACGGGTACCGGCGCTTCCCCCGTCATTGCCGAAGTTGCCCAGGAACTGGGTATTCTGACCGTTGCCGTCGTGACAAAGCCTTTCTCCTTTGAAGGCGGCAAACGCATGAGAAATGCCGAGCTCGGTTTAAATCAGCTCAAAAATCGCGTCCACTCTCTCATTGTCATTCTTAACGATAAGCTCGAAGAAGAGCTCGGAGAAGACGCCACGATGCGCGAATGCTTTGAAAAGGCCGACGAAGTGCTCTTCAACGCCTGCGCAGGCATCGCCGAATTGATTCAGAAGGTTGGTCAGATCAACCTGGACTTCGAAGACGTCAGAACGGTTATGGGTACTCGCGGTACCGCCATGATGGGTTCCGGCGAAGCCGAAGGTCCCGACCGTGCCGTTACGGCTGCCTCCATGGCCGTTACCTGCCCGCTGCTTGAAGGTGTTGAGCTTCGCGGTGCTAAGGGTCTGTTGGTTAACATTACGGCTCAGGAGGGCATTCGTATGTCCGAAGTCCGTTCCGCTATGGAAACCATCAAGAACTACGCCGACAGCGACGCGCTTATCGTCTTCGGTACGGTTTATGACGACAGCATGGGCGACAAAGTCCGCGTTACCGTTATCGCCACCGGTCTGGATCAGAACGGCACCGATGACTCCATCGTTAAAACAAGCTTCGTGAACGGCAAACCTGCCGTCGATAATCCGTCTAACCTTTGGCAGCCTTCCGGCTCCGCTCCGGATTCTCTGCCGAATGATTTGTTCGGCAACATTGATGCGCCTGCTAAGCCTAAGGTTCACGCCTCTGCAGCTCCCCGTACAGCATCTTCTTTTGCTCAGCCGCAGCCTCACCCGGCTGCTGCTCCGGCTCACACTGCAGCTCCTGCCGCTCCGGCAGCAAAGTCTGAAGTGAAAGCCGAAGAGGTCAAAGCGGAAGTCAACCCTTTCGGCAGCTATACCCCGCAGCCTCAGAAAAAGGCTGAGCCGGCACCTGCTCCGAAGGCCGAGCCGAAGGAACCGCAGCCTGAAGCCATCAACCCGTTCGGTCAGGCTTTCAGCCGTCCGATCGCAACACCTGATGCCGGTGCCTTCGAAGGCCCGAAAGACAACACGATTTTCGGCAACTTCCACGCCAGCAACAATATTCGTCCTGCCAGCGATGTCTTCGCAACCCTGAATCCTCAGGCCGGCAACGGCAATGACAGCGGGCTGTGGACGGCTAATCAGCCTAACGGCGCACCGGAAGCTAAAGGCCAAGGTGCGGCAGAAGCCAAGGCGGAAGACGAAAAACCGCGTTTCGAATACGGCATCCCCGCTTTCCTGCGCAAGAAGAACTAAGGTTTGGCCGCATCTGTCAACTACCTCGGCCTAAAGGCCGGGGCTTGAAATAGCCTCTAGTTGACTAGCCTCAGGCCGTCATTTGGCGGACTACGTTGGTTGAGAATATATAGGCACCGCGGGATGTAGATACTAGTCCCGCGCTCTGCGGCCGATGGTTAAAAGCTCCGAGAGGTAGGAGCGGTGCTGTCGGTACGAAACCCCTTCCAACATTGGCGAAGGATCACAACCGGTCGAAAGACCGAGGAGACAAAACTTGAGAGTATTTGTTTTGAACAAACGCGGCAAACCGCTTATGCCCTGTTCACCGGCAAAAGCGCGGCTTCTGCTTAAAGAGAAGAAAGCTATTGTGAAGAGGAGAACGCCTTTCACTATTCAGCTGACGATTGCAACGGGTGAGACCAAACAGCCGGTGGGTCTGGGCGTTGATGCCGGGTACAAACATGTCGGACTGTCCGCATCAACGGACAAGGCTGAACTTTATGCATCCCAAGTCGAACTGCGACAGGACATCACCGATCTGCTCTCCGCTCGTCGTGCGTTACGACGGGCTCGCAGAAACCGCAAAACGCGCTACCGCGCGCCAAGATTCAACAACCGCATCCGCACCAAGCGCAAAGGCTGGCTTGCTCCGTCGGTTGAAAACCGAATCAACGCGCATTTATCGCGCATCGAAACGGTTCTTCGAATGCTGCCGGTCACGAAGATCACCGTGGAAACGGCGTCCTTCGACATGCAGCTGCTGAAGGATCCCGACATTTCGGGAAAAGAGTACCAAGAGGGCGAACAGCTCGGCTTCTGGAACGTCCGCGAGTGTGTTCTTTTCAGAGATGGGCACGTTTGTCAGCATTGTCACGGCAGATTGAAAGATCCGGTACTCAATGTTCATCACCTGAAAAGCAGACGTACCGGCGGAGATTCGCCCGGCAACCTGATTACGCTTTGTGAGACGTGCCATAAGGCGCTTCATCGCGGCGAACTCACTCTAAAGGCCAAGCGCGGGCAATCGTTCCGTGCGGAAGCCTTCATGGGCATTATGCGCTGGGAGGTACTGAACCGCCTGAAGGCGTCGCATCCTGAGCTGGAAGTGAACAACACTTACGGCTACCGGACTAAGCACGCACGGATCTCGAACGACATCGCCAAGTCGCATTGTGCAGATGCTTTCTGCGTCGCCGGCAATCTCGGCGCCAAAAGGCTCTGCGAATTCTTCTTCCAGAAGCAGACGCGTTGGAACAACCGGCAGATTCACAAACTTTCCGTCCTCAAACACGGACTTCGAAAACGCAATCAAGTTCCCTTTGAGGTCAATGGCTTCCGTCTTTTTGACAAGGTTGCCTGCAAGGGAGAAGAAGGCTTCATTTTCGGCCGTCGATCATCCGGGTACTTTGATGTTCGAAAACTTGACGGAACCCGCATTTCGGCAGGCATCAGCTACAAGAAGCTGCATCTGCTGGAAAAGAGACAAACTTATATAACAGAAATTCGAAAGGAGAAGGCGCTTCCTCCCCTGCCTGAAGGCAGAGGTCTCCGCGCCTAAATTTGTTGATGGCGATCACTCAGACTCCTTTGTCCGTTTGGCAGAACGCCTTTGAATACGATCCCTCTCTCATTGATTCAGAGGCGGTTAAGAAGTTTTTTAATCGGCGGAATCTTGAATTTTGTGTAGGGGATCCGATATTGGAAAACTTCAGGTATCGGATGGAAAAGGACGACACACAACTTCTTTTCGCTGTAAAAGACAATTCCAATCGACTGACAGGGGTGCTGAGTGCGACCATCAATTCAAAGGGCGTGTACACAGGAAAGGCTGCGAACGGCTGGACTTTTCTTCATACAAAGACGACTAATGGTTTTTCGGGATTCGTAAAGTTCAATTCTTCGTCAAAAGTTGTTTGTCTTTCAGTGAAGCTTGAATCTGCTTTGATAATTGCAAGTGTTTTCAAGTCCGTATCAACCAGAGCGCTTCTTACTTCTGAGAATCTGGGCCGATATTATCCTGAGCAAGGTGTTAAGTGCGTTTTGGTATTTCCCGAGAACGAAATAGAAACAGAGATCGCACTGAATTTGAAGGAAAAGTTGGAGTCCGGATCACAGATTTCTTTCCCTACAGTAATTTTGCCTTTGCCTAAAGGTTTTAAAAATTGGCTTTCGGTCTATCTAGGATCGGCCGGTTCCTCAGCTTTTCCCACGATTCAAATACTAAATTGAAGAGCTTCGACATGGAAAACGTAGCGCTACGCCTGGATCTCGGTTTTTTGAGTTTGGTGAGTGAATCCCCCGTAAAAATTTTCGGCAATGAAATAGCACGGGAGATTCACGACATGAACTGCGAGTTGGTAGAGACAGCGCTGAGACTGCAAAAGAAAATTGCGGAAGACAGCAAATTCAAACTTACTCGTGCAGACCGAGAAAAACTGTTGAGCACTAATACCGGGAAAGGTATTTACGCCCGATACTGCTTTGCAGAAGGACAAATGTCGCAAGCAAAAAGAGTATTCGAAAAACTTGCGGAAGATTCTCAGAACATCCATAAAAAAGGGCTTTATTTATATGAATGCTGGGTTGTTGCTTACACCAAGTCTGCAATAGACCGTATGACAAAAAATAGCGAAAAAAGCCCGGAAAATCCTGAGACTCAAAAAACTAGGAGAACTCTGGCTCGAAATTATGCCGAAACCTCAAGAATCGGTAGGGAGATGCTGAATTGCTTTCAGTTGGACAAACTGTGTTATCCACATATCGGAGCTCATATTCTTTATTGTTATTTGGAGGGCGGTCACCCTCAAAGACAAGCTTCTTTTATGAAGGTGAATAGGGAGGATTTGTCTAAACCCGACTGGATTATCCGAGCTTTGGAGGCATCGTGTGAATTTAATAAAGAATCCGTCGAGAACAATCCGCGAAGTTTCGATCTGGGAAACTTTAGAACCAGAATAAGGCGAAACAGCAAAGACTCTCTGTACCCTTCATTTGAAATATTTCCTGTTCCGGAAAAACATAGGATTCAGTATCTCGTCCTTGATCTTTTGAACGAATATTATTCCGGTCAATTGAGGGAAAGATCCGCAAACGCGTTTGGAGGCTTTACCGGGGAAGAAGCACTGAGGCTCATTAGGGTTTACGGAAGAATGGTGGGAAAACCGGGTATATCTGAAGAGGAGTGCATGAGCGAAATTCGCGCTATTGGGAATCCGGATGAAGATCGCTATAAATCCTTAAAATTGATTCTCGATTGCTTTAGAGGAGACTAAGTTGTCCGGCTTCCCGCTTGAATTGCTGTTGGTGATTTTTCGAGCGTTAGATGAAAAATTTTCCAACAGTTCCTTCTTGTATTGTCTTCTTCTTTTGAAATTCCAACCGGACGACAAAGGTATTGTTGTCATCAGAGAGCGTGATGTCAGGAACTTGGAGGGCTATCGAGGGAGTTTCTCGTCTTTGAAGCAAGTCCTCCTTTTTTTAGAAAAACCCCTCATTCTTACTCGTGGAGTTCACTTTCAAAGTATTACCGGATTGAATAGAAGTAAAAGAGGTCAAGTCTCTTTTAAATTTACTACCCAGTCCTCTGCTCTTTTTAACGAGTGTCGCCAACTACTCTATTTTTGGAAATGGTTTCATCTTTTCGGGGTAAGGAGTGCAAACGCGAAATTTTTTCTATCAAATTTCCTGTACATGGTTGGCGTCAATAACGTAATGGCCCTGTTTGATGCTAGGAATTTTCAAATACTTGAGGCATATTTCGACCGTCCGGAAGTGGAAATTTCCTTCACAAGCGATATTCTGGAAGACTTGTTTTATCAAAACGTTAGAGGCCGCTCATTAAGCACGATCAAGGATGAAATATTCAGACCGATTGAAGAGGAATTTTCTCTTTCTGATATCCCTTTGAGTCCTTGTTCTGTTATTCGTGAGAAAAAGCTCTATTTAAGGTTAAAGTTTGATCCGATCAAAGCAAAGAATTTCAATTAAAAAAATGTATCGAAATTCATTCAAACTGCGATAAAAACAACAATACCAAGAAAAACAAGAAAAGGGTAAGTGAAATTACCGAGACAAAAATTTGTCGCATTTTTAACCCAACAAGACATATTCTTGTTGAAAAATAGGGGGTTTGGGTCAAAAAGTTGTATGCAGGGGGAAATTTATATTTAACCCTATATTTTTACGGATATTTTTTTTACTCCGTGGGCATATACTCAATCTTGCGAAGTTTTGTAAAGAAAGAGTTACGAATTGAATCTTTAGATTCGGTCCTAGGAGAAAAGATATGAGAAAAACGCTGATTTTGACGTTTATCCTTTTGTCAAACTCATGCTTTGCCTCTAATTTTCTCACCGGAAGCATTTACGAAAGAATTGCCAATGAAGTAGGACTGGACCCTCTTTTACTTTATTCGGTCTCAATCAGTGAAAGCGGTTTTGCACCCGCCAATAAAAAAGTAAAGCAACCTTGGCCGTGGGCCGTCTGTTCATCTCAAGGATCTTTTTTTGCTGCGTCGAAGAAAGATGCGGAAATTGAAGTTGCCAGACTAAAAAAGATGGGAATTAAATCCGTTGATGTCGGTCTGATGCAGGTTAATTTGCTTTGGCACTCTAACAAGATTAACCATAAGGAAATGTTTGACCCGGAAATCAACTTGAGAACGGGTGCAAAAATCTTAAAAAAGCACTTGATTCGGCATCGGGCGACTTAGTAACAGGCATAGGAAGATACCACAATTGGTCCGATTCAGGCCGTCAGGCGCGATATGCCTTGAAAGTTCTAAAAACATACAAACAACTCTCCCGGCAGAGGTAGGGTGACAAAATGGATCTTCAAAAACTAAAACAAGCTAGGGAAAAGATACGTACACAAGTCGAAAGTCTCAATCACGATTTTTTCGATGTATGTCGGAAGGAGAAGATTCGGAAGGACGAGGGACCCGAAGAATCATTTTGGATTGATCACCGTTTCATTACAGAGTGTGATTACAAGTATTTTTCAGAAAAATTAACGGAACAGGGGCTCAAGGATCTGATTCGCTACGCAGATCCGTATAAAACATGGTTCGTTCCTGCTCCTATTGATCAGGATAGTTTCAATAAGGGTGTGCGGGAATTTAGAACTTTCAGACCCAAAGTCACCATAAAACCGAGCCTGGAATACAGGTATTGGTCTGCCGTTTTGGAAAGTATTTCCACCTGCCCAGAGTTTGTCCCTTCAATATTTGGTTTGGAAAATTGGATGGTTCAAGACATTCTCAGTGGCTCTTACAGTATCGAAGAGGTCTGGTATTCGCTTAAATGCTACATGAATTTCTCTACCTACCTGTTCAGGCTTAGGAACGTAAATAATCGAGCGAACGTCGCCGGTTGTCTTGATGTTTTGAAGATTTATTTCCGGCTTTGCAGCTCTTACTTTGATCCAAAACACGGTTTCGCAACCTCTCAGGGATAGTTAAATTGACCAATACAGCAGTTAGAAATACGAGTGTTGAAAGGGTAGATTCTCTTGAGTCTATGGCAGAAGCGCTTCAACTTTTTTCCTTGGGCTATGACAACGAGATCATTAGAAACGCCGTTCCTGATATTTCTATCAAATTTCTTCGAGATAATTGTCAAACATCAAGATATCGGTTGGCAAGAGAAAAGCCGAAAGGGTTGTTTTCCCACGAAACCGTCTATCGCGACAAAAGACGTTTTATTTTTGCGACAGTTCTTAAATATTTTGAGTCGTCAGAAATGGTCACGGGACTTCTTGATAAATTGCCCGAAAAAATGAATAACCGGCCCGTGTTCAAATTAAAAATTGATCTTAGCAATAGCCCGAACGCTGAGAAGAAGGCTCTGGGAACAACAATTCAAATAGATCTTTTATCTCTTGCCTTCGCCCGCCAAATGGTTTTGGACGGCTTCGTCGAGTCAGAGAAATTCAAGGACTCGATCCCGAATTTGAGAGAGATTTTTTACACCATATTGGGGGTCTTAAAGGGAGATATCTTTATTGAAGAATGTGAGTGCGGGAAAGAAATTCTTGTGCAGAACGCCTATACCAGAGGGAAAGACGGTAATTTCATCCGTAACTTTTATGTTTGCCCTTGGTGTGATAACAGGCGGGATAATCGGCTTGTTTCGGATTACAGAGAAAAACTTGAACGATGTTTAACTTTTCATGAAAATTGGGTAGGGGAAAGGGCAGATGAATGAGATTAAAGATGCTCTGGCGCAAACAAGTTTAAGTTTGAAGCAACTAGAGGAGTCCTTGAGAGAATTAAACGAACTGGATGTTTACGGTGAGCGATATCCCGATGACACCTCGAAAGGAGAGGACCGAGGTGCCGTAGATAAAATCGACTTGTGGTTCGAAAGTAACGGTAAAGAAGCACAGTTGGCAATTTTTGCTGCGGTGAGAGGACTTTTGCGTTGTTATCAGCGATTGCTTTTTCTTAATGCACTTCGTATGGTGGTGGCCTTTCGCTCTTATAAACGAGATATAAGCGAACGAAATAAAGAACTTTCAGTCAAGGACAGGAGAGATGCGCTGCCTTTTCTTGTATTTGTTCAGATGAGAGAGGTTGGAATCTCTATTCCATGGAAAAGAATTAGACCTAAATGGAAAAAGGGCGGAGTAAGCAACCTGACTGAAAGCGAGTATCTCACAATAGAGCCGGGAACCTTTAAGCAAAAAGCTAATGACTTCACCGGTTCAGGTGAGCACAAGAAGTTTCTTCAAAATATCTACGATGCACATTTTGCAGGTTGCAGACGGGCTTCTGGTTTCTTGGTAGAAACGTCTCAGAAAATTTCAATTCTTGAAAAGAAAATTAAAGGCAATTAAGTCATAGTTTGGTTTTGAATAATCAGCGGAGTCTTGGGTGGCTCCGCTTTTTGTTTGGTTCTTATCTAAAGTTCGGAGGCCATCAATATCTGATAATGTAAACCGCGGGTGGTCAGTTTACATTGTGCATTCCTTAATAACGTAATCCGAGGGAGACCAGATTACGTTATGGAATGGCTAACAATGTAATCCGAGGATGACCAGATTACATTGTGCAAGGGCCAATAATGTAAACCGAGGATGGTCAGTTTACATTGTGCTTTGTTTAACAATGTAAACCGAGGGATATCAGATTACTTTATTGAATGAAAAACAATGTAATCCGAAGGGGTTCCGGTTTACATTGTCGGAACGAAAATACAATGTAATCCGGAGGGTGGCTGGATTACCATAATGAATGTATCCTGAGGCCCCATTTTCGGAGGGAGCTTTTTCACGTTCAACAGACCCGAAAAACTTGAATGTCTTTCCAAAGTCACAAAAAGTCTTCGATAAACTTTTGAGGTTTTGGGAAGCTACACCCTTCGGCCTTTTGGTTCCAGGGATGCTCTTTTAGGAAGTCCCGATAATGCAGACAAATCGCTCCACAATCGAAAAGAAAAACAAACTTGAGAGAGAATAGGTTCAAAAATAAAAATCCCGCCAAAGCGATTTTTAGAGCCTTGACGGGGAAATGCAGCAAGTCGGGAGAACAATCAATAGGAAGACTAAACTTTTACCTTTAATTGACTTGGGCTTACTTCGACCTGTGTGTAATCGTCCAGGACGCAGATCAGCTGGTTGGCAGCTTGATCAAAGGCCAGAATGGTGCGGACACCGCATAACTTTTTAGGAGGTTTCGTTTCTTGTTTTTCGGGTTTTGAGGTACTCTCGCCACGAGGTAAACGGGTCTCAGCGGTTTCGTTCCCTTCATCATTCACTGAAGGATCATCGTAATCATCTCTTTCGTTGATCTCGGAATAACCTTGTCTTTCTTCGCCGTCCTCGCGGAAACCTTCACTTTCTTCAGGATCACCGGAATTTTCCTGTTCTACGGCAACGGTCTTTTCTCCGGAAATTGTCTGGGAGGCTTTCCAAGGATTTTGAACTGATTTTGTTTCTTGAGTATCAGCCTCACTCGTTTCCTTGGGCGCTGTGGGATCATTTTCCTTCACAACGGACGAAGACTCTTCCTTGCTTGTGTCAGACGTGCGATCAGGATCGACGGATTTTTCTGCGGTGAAGTCGGGAGATTCAATTTCTTTGATCTTTGCCCTAAGTGCATTCATTTGGGTTTCGGAGAAAACGCCTTCTTCGACACACTCGATACAGAAGTTTTTAACTTCATCAGGATACTTTTTAGCCAAATTCCTGAGCAAATACAAATTTTGGTAACTCGTGGTCATCGACATCAGAGGTTCCAAAAAAGCGGGGCAATCATAATCAGCCAGCGCATACAGCTTGGTCATCTTGGCTGATGTAACTCCTCCTAAAGCTTTTGCTATTTCCTTGCGTTTGATGCCGTTTCTTTCCAGATAGCGGATGGTAGAAACGAGTTCGGATACCGTAAGTCCGGATCGAACTTCGTTATCAACTATTTGCAGCAGTTTCTTATGATTTTCTTCGACAGGCTTTGCTCTTACATAGCACTCGACCATGGTATTTTGGAAGTCTTCGCCATAAATGAGTTTCAAAGCGCGATATCTTCTTTCACCGTTGACGAGAGTGTATTTATGAGAATGAGGATCTTCCTCCATAACCGTAAGAGGCTCTTGGAGACCTACAGCTTTGATCGACTCAGCCAAAGCTTTTAATTCTTCCTCGTCAAAATGCTTTCTCACCTGAGGTTTTACTTCGATCAGACCCAGGCTTAGTCTCAGAATCTGACCTTCCGTCCTGAGGGAATCGTCTTTTGCTATGAAGCCAAACAAGTCTTTCATGCTAGAGGCCATTTATTTCTCCTCTTTTGTAATTTCCGGAAGACCTAACCGGGATTCTCCGAGACGATCCATGATGGAGTCGAAAAATTCAGTTAATTCCCGGCTGGCTTTCTTATTCAAGAACCCGAAGACGGGTTTTTTGAGTTGTCCGGCTCTCAAAGTGGTAAGCCGATTGTGAATGCAGGTTGGAAATACATCCTCTCCAAGCCAATCCTTGACGTTTTCGAAGAGTTTTTCGTCAAGCGGCGAATTGCGGGGCAAATTGTTCACGACGTATCCCAAGAGCTTCAGTTTCGGCGTTGACGAGCGAATTGCGTCAACTGCTGCGCGGATGCTTCGGATGGACTCTTGAAAGTTTCCGCCGAGAACTACAGGAACGATGAGTCTGTCTGATGCCAAAAGAGGTCCTGCTACGGCTGTTCCCAAAGAAGGAGGGCAGTCGAAAATAACGTAGTCGTATTCATTTTCAACTTTGCTGACGTTAGAGGCGACATTCAAAGAAGCCTCCATTGACTCGAAACTGCATCTGACGAGATCAACGTCCGCAACTTCGCTCGGGATAATGTCAATGCCGGCCTCAGTTTTGTACGGGATGACAGAACCGCATTTATCGGAAAAGAGTTCCGCCGCCTTTGTGCAATGGATACCCAGGGTTGCGAAGGTTTGACCTTCAATCCCGGTTGATTCGGGAATTAAGGTCGAGCTTGCGTTTCCCTGACAATCAGCGTCAATCAAAAGTACCTTTTTTCCGTGCAAGGCAAGCCACCTTGCGAACTGCACCGAAAGGGTTGTTTTACCTACGCCTCCTTTCAGGTTGCAGAAAGCGATTTTCCAAACTTTGTTTTGCATGAAAGTCCTCCGTTGTTCTTTCCGAAATACTTAACCCTTTAAAAGCAAAAAGGGTTGAAGTCCTGTTTTTGTATCGTTGCACTACGTTTTAGCACGACTTGAAAAAGCGGATTGTCTCCAAAATTTGCTGCTGGAGTAAAAATTGAGCGGGGAAGTGGGCAGCAATGCTTTCCCGTTTGATTCTTTGAACGGCACGAACCTATCGGTTGTTTCTACGGTATATCCACGGAGCGGTCGGATCAGGATCAATCCAAAGTCCTGCATCGCGATTTCTGGCTGAAACTTCGGCTGCAACGTAGCGGGCTTTATCGGCCAAAGAGAGGTTTTTAAGATAATTGCGGTAAACCCATGCAGACCCGGACTTGACTTGTTCAAGGTTGAGATCGACACCTCCGGAGATGACTTTACCGACAATGCGGCCATAGTTGTCTCTTCTGTCATATTCCACAATGACGCAAGAGCCGTATTTTTCTAGGAGATCAATGAGGTTTTTACGGGACTCACGTCCGTAGGTTTGGCTCGACTCCGGAGCATCAATGCCCTCGAAGCGAATCCGTTCTCTTTTTCCGTTATCGAGTTCAACAGTTACTGTGTCGCCGTCAGCCACGCGCACTACACATCCTTCGAGAGTAGCGGAAAAAGAGAGGTTACAAGTAAGCGCCAGTGCAAGCGCAACGAAGATCCTTGGGTTCATGTTGTTCACCTACTTTTGCTGTATGGGAATTTCTACCTAGAAAAGTTGTAGTTGTTGATAGCGTTCGATTCGTGGTTCGTCCTCTTCGATTGCAGATTTCATTGCTTCGGCAATCCGCTTTATAACCGGCACAGTGACGCTGTTCCCAGCCTGTTTGTACAAGTATGAGTTAGCGAGGTTGGGCAGTTTATAGTTTTTGGGATAGCCCATGAAATTGAAACATTCTCTTGGAGTGAGTTTTTGAATGCTGAATTTCATCCTATTAGGCCAACCTTGTTGTTATTCGTCGTCTTTTTTTAGAATGGCTTCAACAGACTTCTTTGGTTTTGTCAGAACTAAATGCTTGCCGTCTTCGGGGAGCTTTACGTTGTTTTGAAAGCCCGGAAAGTATGGCAACGCCTTGTGAAAGCAATTAACAAGTTCCTCTTTGAACTCAGAAATAGATTTTTCCTCACATCCGAAAACTTCTTGGAGCAGGACCAAAGGAAACGAATTTTCTGTTTTTTCCTTCTTTTGGAGCGAGGACCACTCGCGAGAGAGCCAAATATACAGATCCATTGCCAAAGGGGATTCCGAGAGGCTTAGGTACGTCTGAAAATTAAAGACAACCTGTTTTGCATTATTAACAAATTCGAAGAAAAGAGGATGTATCTGCAATTCCTTTCTCCATTTTGTGCTTTTGAGGTCTTGGTAATTTCTCCAACTCGGATCCCTGGCTCCAATAATCAGTAAGCGAGAGTCAGTTCCTACAACACTAGTCCCGCCCCATACGACTTCAATATCAATCAACGTGTGGAAAAATAAATTCCGTATTTGGCGATCAAACTCTCGGTCTGTCATTTCACTTCCGAGAATATTCTTAAATCTTCCCCTACTGTTTCCCAAGAAAGCAAGCGCAGAGGGAGTGTTGATAATGTAGGCAAGTAAAAGTCTAGGCAAGGTGCCGTAAGGAACTCCGTAAGGCGAAGAAATACGCAGCGTGTGAAGAGGTCTGTCTGCGACCCAAATATTGCTTTCAATTTGAGTGTGTGGGAAAAGAGAGCCTACGAAAATCTCCGGAAGATAGAAAATATCAGGTTTTTCTTGTTTCTCGTTGACCCTAAATTCGTGCTCTTCTGCTACTTGAGCCATTTCCGCCTCTTGTAGACAATTTTCACAAGGTCGCCCAGTCAAAGCGTAAATGACATTTGATTTGAAAGTTTTCTCTTTCATATCTCATTTCAAAAATTTAAGAGGTTTGTTTTTTACCAACAAGGATCTTCCGTCATTAGAGAAAGAGAGCAGATCGGAAAGCCCTGGAACAATTGCACAAACCAACTGCAAACTTTTTCTTAAGCGATCTTTGAATTTATAGAGTGGGGCCGGAGAATAAGGATCGAATTGATCGTGAAGTTGCTGAATTGTGATTGTCGCCATCGGCGCTGAGTTCATGTTTAATAAGTTAACCCTGTAAGGGAGCCAGAGCAAAAGGTCAAAAGCCAAAGTATTTTTCGTTTTTGCAAGCAGCGTAAAAAGTCGAAAATCAAAAGGCATTTTCGATTGAACTTGGATGTACTCGTAAAACCTCGGAGAAAGCGAAATTGTTCTTGTCCAATAGAGTGGTTTTTGCTCACCTACGCGCCATACATCCAGATTTTCAATAAAGACGAAATTTTCGCGTTCAGCTACGCATACTCCTGTTGCGGCATTAAGGTTGAATGTTTGTTTTTCATTTTTTGATTGTGTAAGGGTGATGCCTGTCTGCATCATTTGCATTAGAGTCAAGTGAACTTCTGTCGCTATACGTCCGTTGTAGCCAAGCCCGAGAGAAGTTAAATATTCTTTGACGGTCGATCCCAGGTTTATGACTCTTGATTTTTGTATGACGGATCTTCTGAAAAGATCAAGGAGAATCAACCTTGGATAACTTCCGGTTGGAAGGCCCAACTTACCTCCCCATAACTCATAAGTGAAACCTTGCCGATGAACGAGATAAAAGGAATCTTTTTGAGTTACGTGAGGGAAGTAGATTTGAGCGAAAAAAGGGTTCATAAAACTAATACCTTTTGATTCGTATTGCTCGGCATAAGAAGAGGGCAAGCAAAGATTATGGATTAGTGCCTCATGTCGCGGTGTGGGCTTCAATGTCCCCAACTCGCTCCTCTTTGTCTTTTTCTTTCCCCTTTCCTTTTCCATCATTCCGGCAACAAGCTATTCCATTCGTGATCAAAAACGAGTCTTGCACAAGAAAAAATTTGCTTTGTCATGAATAGAGGCTAGTTTTGAAGTTTTCGCCACTCTCCAAAATTTAGGTCGAAAGAGTAAGAAGAATTTTTAAAAGCAGATTTAATGACGTAGTGCTACGTTTATTGTTGTTAATAAGTCGGTGGAAAAGAGAAGTTATTAACAGACAATCGCGGATAAAACTATGAACAATCGCGGATAAAGTTATTGTTTTTTAAATAAGAAGTTAGGTAGTTATTGATGAACAATCGCGGATAAAACTATGAACAATCGCGGATAGAGTTATGTTGAAAATCAAATTATTTCAATTTAGAAACAATATGTTAACTATCTAAAAAATTATTCCCATATATATACATATATTAATCATATTTAAAAGCATGTATAAGGCCGACAAAATTGTTGATAACTCCAAAACCGTCACGCGGCAAAAAGCTCAGTTTGTCGCTTCGCTCTTTCCCATACACAGAAAGAAGGTCTTTTCAAGCAAGGTGAAAGGAAGCCACTATTTTCCTGTACAGGATGCTGACCTACTGAAAAGGTGTGATCGAACCGGAAAAGATTTAGTTGTGGTCTTTTTCTCATAGTTCATTTTTTTCATGGTTTTAAAGGCATCCTTTGACAAGGTTTTATAAGCAGAGGCTCGCAATCCTCTTCTCTAACATGGAAGAACGGACACTCGTGCGTGCTGCCCTGTGTCGAGAACACCTGAATCCTTCTTTGTCTCGTGGAGAAAATAAGTGAAAAAGACCACAAAGTTGTTAGTGTTGGTCGCTTGTACGGCAACAATTGTTCTGACAGGTTGCAGTACGGAGCCGAAGACCAAGGTTATCGTTGTAGAACCGGAAGCGGTTATCCAGTCAAATGTTTACGTCCGTTATCCGAAGAGCGTCTATGAAAAATTGCAAATGGGAGGAGCCGCTTGGCGTTTAAACTCTTTTGAATACACACTGAACGATTCTCAGGTGCCTTTTGAAGACATTAGACCTTGCGAACCCTGCGAGCCCCAGCAAGTAAAGCAGGTAATTCAAAAACCCAAACAGGTCGTTAAGAAGACAACTAAGACAAAAGTAAAAGCACGAGCCGCTTCAGGCACGAATAAGAGCATTTATCGAACTCGAAAAGCTGCGAAAAAGACCGCACAGAAAATTGATTGCAATCTTTATCGGACATTGTGTGAGAAACCGGCCGGTGTTTCTACAACTCAGGACACCGCTCGGAAAGCTGCTGAAGCACTTCAAGGCGTAAGCAACCGCGTTGTAGAAGTCAACTTGGCTAAGTAATCCTTTTTCAGTCCTTGCTCCGGTCTCGGAGGAAGGACTATGGCCTTAATTGTTGAAATCATGGCACAAGAGAAAAGCTGGCTCAGGTTCGCCCTAAAAAAAGTGGTTGAACTGTTGTTGGAGGTTAAATGGATACGACTGGCGTCCAAAACCATTGACGACGGCTTATATCTACGGAAAACCTATACCGACAAGCTTAAGCACGAGTTCAATCTTAAATTCAATCGCGAGTATCGCTACGAATACTATTTGAAGTTGGATATCGGGTGCTCTGCTCAGCAGCTTTGTTTTAATCCGGAAACTTCGGAAACGCTTACTTCACTTTGCCATAAAACCCGGCTTATTCGGGATGCAAGATTATCCGACTGTTCCGAAACAGGATATCCCAATGTTTCCCTCGATGCAGTGATTGCATACAACGCAGGAGCTGTAAGAGCGCTTTTTGCGGCTGTGGGCCTATCCCAGGAAGAACTGGATAAGTACCTGTTGCCGACTATAAGAAGGGTAGCTGCGATGGTTCACTTGCTCCCGGCCTCGGGAGGTTACCATCATAAGGAATGCGGAGGACTTCTTGAACATAGCCTTGAGGTTGCCTGGAAAGCCGCGCAAAACGGTAAGAGAGCTTATTTCTCCGACGATCCTGCGAATCCCAATAAGGCAGAAAACCAAAGGAAGTGGCTTCTGGCAACAGTTCTGGGAGCTTTGTGCCATGACTGTGGGAAGGTCTTATCCGATGTTGTCGTAAGAGATGCTGCGCTGACCGGAGATAAATATCCGGCGTTTACCGGCACATCATTGGCCGAATGGTTGGAAGGCAAAGGGTGCAGACGATATTACGTGTACTGGAAGGGTAACGGAAAGGAGCACGAGAACCAACTGGTTCATCTGTACCGAGACTTGATTCCTGTAGAGACCAATCGTTATTTGGGCGATATGATTTCGGGAGACTTGGCTGAATACTTCAGAATGAAGCTCCCAAAAGGGAAAATGGTCTTGAATGACATCATTACCGAAGCGGACGCCGAATCTACGGCCAGAGACAGAGAGCAGGGCCATTACGACCGCAGTCAGGGCAGACAGCATGATCGTGAATGTCAGAACTTCTTTGCGGCAACAAAGAATTTGATTCTCTTCGGTTTAAGGCATAAAAGTTCTACAGGAGAATCCATTGAGTCTGAGTACAAAGGTTTTCGCATCCGAGGGTGGACGATAAATACGAGCGACAGCGCCCTCATGTACACCTTTGACGAAAAGCTTTTTGTTGACTGGAGACAACTCCCCGAAATTCGGAAGATTCTCAGGATTGAGAACGTATCCTCTGACATTTTGAATATCAACCCGAATCGAAAATTACAAAACGAAGGAAAAAACCAAGCAGAACCAGATTCCATAGAAAAAGAATTTGAGAAGAACGATATTGAGGGAGAATTGTTTGCACTTCTCAAAGAACTGAAGGACGGCGGGTACGTCGATAAAAATGATTTTGGCGGTACTTACGATAATGAAACGCTTATCTGGCAGGTGGGCCGTTTCGATACCACTCAGCCTGGTAATGACATCATTACCTATAAAGCCATTTGTCTGAATGCAAAGGCGATAAACGAAATTTTCCAAGACCTCACGAAACTGCCGAGGCCGGTTCCTGCTTATGCTCTTTACGATCCCAAGCACGATGAAACCTTATTGTTGTTCAAAGAAAAAGCAACGACTCAGGTATCTCCAGAACCGAAAACTTCTTCGGAAACAAACGAAAAAACCCACGTTGATACCGACGGTCCCCATGCAGATGCAGCAACGAATGTTGGGAATCAATCTGAGACAGAGGAATCAAATGAACAGGAACAACGGAGGGAAACAGACAACTCAAATGTAAGTAACGAAACAGCTGATGAGACCAAAGGCCAGGAAACAGAAGAAGCCGAGAAAACCAAGGAACCATCCGACGACTGCGCCGAATCACAAGAAAACGCGGCTCCCCGACAAACCATTTGGATTGACGAAGATGGAGTAATCCACAATGGATCAAACACAACAATTGCTGAAGAACTTGATCCCGATGACATCCCCGATCCGACAACTTCGATCAGCGAAGACGACTCAGAATGCGAAGACGTCGAGATTCCCGACATTACCGATGAGGACGATGAGTCGGAGGCAATGACTGTAGAAATTTCCGGAACTTCAAAAAATGAAGTAACGAAAGAAGATAACGATTCTGAAGATACAGACGAAAAAGAGGAAGCATCCGGAGATGAGTCTGAGGATGAGAATTTCGGCTCCGGATCTGATTCTGAAGTGTCTCAAAACTCAAAAGACCAATCGGAAGAACCTTCTTCTCCTGTAGGGAAAACCAACCTGGAATCCACAGGAACTCGCTACCGCAAGCCATTGAGCGGAGAGTCAATGGAACTTAACCTTGGCTTGTCAAACAATTTGACCAAGCCTAAAAGCCGCCAGCATAAACGCAAGAAAGCCGTTAAGAACGAAACTCCCAACGTAAACTCAGTCGCCAACCCGAACCCTTCTGTTAATTCATTTGATGTTCATAATCTTTCCTCCGGAGAAGCGGAGGGGACGGCCGAGCAGTCTGGGAAGAAACCTTGCGTCAACCTCTCCGAGTCTTCGGTGAGTGCTCAGTCTTCAACACAAGGGACGAAAAAGTTCGACGCGGCTAACAATGAAGCATCCGGGGAAAATAACAAAAGCGAAGCTGACTCGCATTCCAAGGATTCCGGAGAGCAGCTTGGCAATCCTCAGGCCGAAGATCAGAGCCAAACGCCGAGGAGAGGAGGCGCTGAGGTTTTTTTAGAATCGCAAAACTCAGCAGCGCCTCCTTTCTCCTCTCCTTCAGTGCCTAATTCCACATCTTTCGACACTAATGCGACAAACGAAGAAGCAGAGATTCAGAAAGTAATTGACCAATATATGGGAGCATCTCCTGGATTGGAGGAAATTACAGGTTACTGCCCGACATTTGACGATGGCTACGACGATGTGGCTTTCTACGAACCCGAGCAGCCTTATATCGTGAAATCCCGACCGTGGAAACTGAACATCTTCTCTGCCAAAGATGAACAAGGGCGTAGCGTGCAGTACAAATTTGATCTCAAAGGCGATGAACCCGAAGCGGATTGGCAGGCTGAGATTTTGATTCCGGACGGTATTTCTTGGCCCTTTGAACCGAATCCAAGGTATCGCATCAAGCGTCAGGATGTTGTTGTTCGCAAAAGCGTTAAAAGGGTAGAAGTTACCGTGAAACCTTCGGATGATCCCGCTCTTTCGCAAGAGGAGGAAAAGGATACACAATCTTCGAAGAAGATCGAATCTCCCGGACAAGAACCCGGCAACGTAGCCGGAACGGTTTTATCCGCAACTGACGCCAAAGACATTGACACGGTGAACCCGGATGGATCAAAGGTCAAACGCTATCCCTTTGATTTAGAGAAAGGCGAAAAGATGTCGCTTATAGATTTTATTTCGGCCTTAGCCGATTCAATAAACAACGGGCGGGCATCACCCTCAATAACTCTATCTTGTTTTCCGGATAAGGGCTACTACATAACAATGGATCAGCTTAAAGAGCTTGCCTTTTTTGCCAGCGGAGGCGACGAGGCAGTTTCTGAAAAATATGCTTCTTGGATTCCGGCCCGGGTTCAATATGAGTCGCTGTTTTATGACCGCGACTTGCAGTGCGTATTCCAAAAAAAGAGGTAAGAATAAATGGCTTTCAATTCCGACGGTTATTCATACGAGATGCCTTGGAGACAGAATTTCGAGGCTCGTGCAACATTAGGTTATTTGGTAGGAATTGTTGCAGCAGGCGTTTGTTCAGTCACGACGCCAATGCCCGCGGCTCCCTTTTTGTGGATGGGAGCTTTTTGCGCCGCATCCGGGGTTTGGTGTGCAGTGGGTGCTTATCGCGTCTGGCGAAGAGTCAAACTTTTGAAAGGCTACCCGTTCTCTTTCGCAACTGTGGAGGACATGAAGGAGAAAGCCCACGACTCGCGCCATCAGGACGAGCAGTACATCGGCAGAGGTTTCATATGGGAAAATCGCCATGCGCAAGCGGCCTTTGAGATTACAAAGTCCGACTACTACACCACATTTATTTCCGACGGTGGCTGTGCCCACAATTTCGGTATGGGCTGGCTGCACGGGATGGAACCGAAAGAGACCGACCTTTGGCAGCTTCTTGCACACACCAACGGTCACACTTTGATTACAGGCGTGCCCGGGTCAGGGAAAACTCGTCTCTTTGATATGCTCATCTCTCAGGCAATAAGCAGAGGTGAGGGCGTCATCATCATTGACCCGAAGGGCGATAAGGAATTGCGGAGTAATGCCCTTAGAGCTTGCAAGGCCAACGGTATTGAGCACCGCTTTATTTGGTTTCATCCTGCGCACCCTGACGAATCGGTGGCTCTTGATCCCTTGAAGAACTTTACGAGAAGTACGGAAATTGCTTCCCGTATTACTTCTCTCATGCCGTCCGAAGGCTCAAGCTCCTCTTTCTCATCATTTGCGTGGAACGTGCTCTCAAGCATCTCGGACGCAATGATTTTGTGTGATGAGAAGCCGTCTCTGGTAAAACTCAGAGGGTATGTGGAAAATGGTGTTGATGAATTACTTTGCCGCGCCGTAAGGTCTTATTTGGAACATCTTCCTCCGGAACAGAAAGACTACCTTGATGAGTTGGACGATAAGATCGACCGTCTCGAAAGAGCATACGAAGGGTTGAAAGCTCAGAATAAAACTCCGACAGTACCTCTTCACCGTCGTAAAGCGGAGATTCACGCCGAATACTACAAAGAAAATGTTGCCAAGGATCATCCCAGCAGGGAGTTGAGCGGTCTGTTAAGCATTTTTGAACACGATCAGGCGCACTTCTCCAAGATGATTACGAACCTTCTTCCGTTGCTCGGAATGCTCACCAACGGGAAAATGGGCGAACTCTTGAGCCCGGATGATTTTCCGAATCCGAGGCCAAAGTTCGATTCAAGCTCCATCGTCAACGAGCAGTTTGTCTTCTGGCTGGGATTAGATTCCCTCTCTGACGCAGAAGTTGGGCAGCGGGTCGGCGCTTTGATTCTTTCCGATCTGGCAAGTGTGGCGGGCGCTCGCTTCAATTTCGTTGATCCCGACAAAATGCGCCCGGTAAATATTTTTGTGGACGAAGCTGCGGAAGTGTTGAACGAGCCGTTTATTCAGCTGCTCAATAAAGGTCGCGGTGCTGCGTTGAGGCTTTACGTTGCCACACAGACAATTGCCGACTTTGCCGCAAAAATGGGAGGAGCAGATAAAGCCAATCAAATTCTCGGCAATATCAATAATAAGTTCGCCCTGAGAACAACAGATTTGTCCACTCAGAAATATCTTTCCGAACATATGCCGAAGACGGTAATTCGATACGTGACTCGGGGACAGGGCGTAGGAGGAGCCTTGGATAAACCGCTTATGCACTCCGGGCATCTGACGGAAAGTCTGATGGAAAAAGAAGTGCCGCTTTTTGCTCCCCAGTTTTATGCTTTACTTCCGAATTTGGAATATCTGGCTTTCATCTCAGGCGGAACTACCGTAAAAGGCAGAATCCCCATCGTCGTCGAAAACAAAGAAAAAATCAAAGAAGTCAGAGAAAAGATCGAACAGACTTACCGTGAAATCAATTCCGTTAATCCCGAATCAAAGGCCGGGCAACAAGGCATAAAACTTAATGATGAAGACATGAAGAGCCTTGAAGAAATGACGAAAGCTCCCTCTTGGGCTGTAAAGGAACCTCAATCCGACAGAATTGGGAGAAAGTAAATGCCGAGTTCTCAATCGAAAAGTTCCAAATACGTATGGCCTTACATAGCTTTGATTGTTGCAATGATGGCGGTGGTTAAGGTAAGCACCGTAGAAACAGCCATGAAAGCCGAACACAGGCTCGTCACTTCAGCTCTTGGTCAGACAAGTTCCGATTACGTTTACAGTCATGCTGCTGATTGGTACAGAACCATAGCTGTGGACTGGGAAATGCACCGGACGCTCGAAAATATGTTCATACCGACCGATGAAGAAAGAGCCAGATCAAAAGGCTTGGAAGAGTTCGGGAATTACCTTTTCAAGTATATGCACGAGCGTCTCGAAGCATTTTGGCGCGGTCTTTATATGCTTTTTACTCGGATGTGGGTCTTGTTCCTCTGGCTTCCGTTTATTCCGATTGTTGTCTTCCCGGCAATCAATCATGGCTGGCAGATTCGTAACATCAAGCGAACTAATTTCGATTATGCGTCGCCGACGAAACACATCTATGCTGTTGCGACCATCAAGGCTTTGCTGGTTATTCTGCTCACGCTTATCGTAGCCCCGATCCCCATGACGCCATTGATCTATCCGGCAATTCTTATGATTTGCGGAATTTTGGCATCAGTTTCTGTGGCAAATATTCAGAAACGGTTGTAATTGGGTGAGACTAAATAAGTAAAACCCTTATTAAATTGCAGATCAGCAATTTCATAAGTATTACAACATAGCAAAAATTAACTAAGGTAAAACCCTTAGAAAATTGTTGATCAACAACTTTTTTATATAAAAAGGCGAGAGGCTTTTTAACACCTCTCGCTTTAAGTTAGGCCCTGACCTCTGGGGCCACCCAAGGAAAATACTACAAAAATTAGTGATTAAAAGCGGAATCTTGCCTCGATCTTAAAAAGGTGATCCTGCTTGCCTTTTGCACCGCCGATGAACCCGTAGCCGGCTCCGAGGGTTGCGCGTCCTTTTTCAGCTTGGACGCCAATGCTTACCTTAGTGCCGAACTTGCCGGAGAAATCTCCTTTAACGCTGTCCGATGCTCCATAGCCGTTTGTAAGCTTGGTCTTTACCTTTGTGTCACCGAACTGCGGAATAAGAGAAACATCAGCTTGCGGTCTGACCATCCAGCCGGAGGCAGTCGGAAGGTCAGCCCGGACAGCCAAACCGATGGGCATTTGGAACGTGTCGGCAGAATTGGCTTTATTGCTCCATACCTTCTTTCCCTTGACTTTGGTGTCAAATTTGTCGGCTTTTGACCATACGTAGCGAAGACCTGCGTGCGGAACGATATTGGCTTTACCGGCGGGAATAGTCGCTTCGGCACGAGCGCCGAGGCTGAACATATTCGTCTTGACATCCGCGTCAGCCTTATTGAATCCGGCTGCATTGATCGACTGAGTAATATCAGAGGAGTTGTGCATCCAGCTCAATGTACCGATGAGGTTGACCTTTTCGACCGGAGCGTAAGCACCGTAGGCATGCAGACCGAACGAGTTGTACTTGTTCTTTGTCTTCAGAACGTCGCCTGTGGAGTCAAGCGAACCGTGGTTATAACTGAAGGCGCCACCCAGAACAATCGGTTTTCCTTCAAGTCTGCGGTCAAAACCCAAGACAAGACCGAACCAGTTGGTATCGAAGCCATGCTTGCTTAAGCTGGAAGAATTAAGGCTCTTGTACTTTTGTTTGCCGCCTTTCACGTCAATCCAGAGATCTTTTCCTCGATCTTCTTGGCGCATCAAACCGTTCAGGAAAGCGTCTCCGGCTATCGACAAACGACTCTCAAGAGAATCTACCGCTGTGTTGAGGTCTTGCAGCGATACGGCAGTCGCACCGCCGACGGTGAGGATATTCGCTGCGGAATTAAGAAGCTTCGTCTTATTCGCAACGGACAGTTCTTTGTCCTTCAGAACGTTAAATGCAAAACCTTCTTCAGCTTTCTTGATTTCGCTGTTGGCGATATTAGGAATGATCAGATCCGGATAAACGGTCCTTACGTCAGAGAGGGTTGCTTGAACGCGAATCTGAGAAGATTCATTCACAAGCTCAAGTTTCCAATTGACGCCCGTACCGTCTTGAGACAAGGCAATCAATTTCTCGCCTGTCCAACCGCCCGTCCAGCCGTTGGCATCCGTGTTGCCGGTTGTGTCATAACCTTTGACGATAGTGTATTCACCAGAATCCTTGAGGTTGCCAAGAACCAGAGTCGCGGTCGGATCTACGGTAACTTTGGCATTTTCGTCGTTTGCGGTAAATGCGCTCTTTCCGTTGGTGAGGATAGAGGAGTCAATGACGGTTGTTGATCCTTTTCCGAAAACAAGGCTGCCGTTGCTGAGATCGGCATGATCCTCCTCACTTGTCCACGTACCGTTTCCTACAGCGATACCGCTGGCGGAAGTTGTAGTGATGTTTTGTGTAACGGTCAGGCGTCCTGTTCCAATCGGAGCACCGATGCCGGCTGCAAAATCAAGAGAGTTGGCACCAAGTCCCAGGTCGCCGTCTTCCTTTACAAAGTAAGGATTGTTCAATTTCGAAACCTTTGCAAATTCAGCTTTGCTGTAGGCATTTTCAGATGCAGACTTCAGCATTGAATTTTTACCCACGACAATCGAGGTTCCCGTCACATCAGCATTTGCCACTTTGAGTAAGCCTCCTGTGACGTTAAAGATTGCATCTTTGACAATCAGGTTGGCTACCGCCATCTGTGCTTTGTTTTCGAAAAGACCTTTGTTTACTGCAAGGCTATTCCATTCGGAAGTTCCTTCGTTGTAGAACTCAGCTCCTTCACCGACGGTAAGAGCGTTGCCCTTGTCCTTTCCGAGGTTCGCGTAGGAGGCGTCTTTGCTGATTTCGAGCGTGCCGAAAGAAGCGCTTCCACGATTTTCCAGATTACCGAGCAGCTTGGCATCGGCAGAAGAGGCGTTAAGAGTGCCATCGTTTACTGTAGCGGTTGAAGCCGCGACCGTGAATCCCGATTTCGCTTCCAACGATCCTTTGTTATCAAGCGTGCTTCCTTCATTGATTTCGATATTTTCCCAAGAGGAAGCGCCAGAGTTGTGAAGAATACCGTTGAGAACCAGAGTTTTTCCGTTTGTGTTGCCTGAATTGACCAATTCTCCGTCAGGGGAAATCTCGGCAGACCCGACAGTGAGGGATTTGTTGTTAGTGAGGTGTCCGGAAATCTCCAAACCTTCGGCAACATTGAATGTCCCGGCATTGGAAAGCTCACCGGAAACAGAAACGTTAGCAAAAGATGCTTTTCCGCTTTCCGAATTCTTAAACACTCCGGCGTTATTCAGCAATGAAGCGTTGACAGTTCCGCTGTTTTCGAAAACGGCCTGTGCCTTGTTGGTCAAAACGTTGCTCTTGGTTTCACCTTCATTATGGAATGAGCCTTCGTTGATTGTTTCTGACAGTGCTGAAGTATCAAAAAGAGCGTTTGCTTTATTGGCAACAGTTCCCTGCTGGACGAAAGAGGCTGCGGTTCCTGCGTTATCTTCCAGTTCGAGTTTTCCGTTGTTTGTCAGGGTCCCATTTTTATTAACATTGAGGATATTAACGTGCAGCAAAGCGTTGGAAGCAATGTCAGCTTTACCGCTCAAGTCAACATTCCAAACAGCAAATTCTCCGTTCTTGAGGTTCAATGAGCCTTTTTCTTGGAGTTCGGCTGAGTTGATCCAGCCCACGGATGGTGTATCAGCTCCGTGGGTTCCAAGAGTGAAAGTTCCTTCTGTAACGCAAACGCGGCCTCCGTCAGAGGAATCCTTCAGGAGTTTTCTTGTTTCATCCCGGTAGGAAGCGTCAGGAATAGAACTGACAGAGTTGCCAACCAAGACCAATTCCTTACCACCTGCAATAACCACAGAGTCAGCTGAAGCGATGTCTTTGAATCCCATGCTCGCATCAAAATGCTGACCGGAAGCAGGGGATGATCCGCCGACCTGCAAAGAAGAAACGGGAGATGTCTCGTCAGCGCCGTTATAGAGCGTGACTGTATTGAGAACGACGGGAGCTGAATTCGATGCTAACTGTTTCGCGCTTTCAATATTGAAAACACCGGCCAGCGTGCCTAAGAAGTTAACAGTAATACTCTCAAGTCGTCCGTAAACTTTTTGAAGTTCTTTTGCAACGCTCGAAACAAGTTCTGCTGAATAATGGGCGTCATCAATAACGAGGTTGCCGCTCTCAAGCGAAAGGCCGCTGCCGATGGAAGATTTGACGGCTCCGACAGAAGTGGAAACCAGAGTGCCCACCGGGAGTTCAACCGTTTGGCCGGGAGCGGAGGCGTCAATCTTAATGGCCTCACTCGTTGCGCCTGTGAAAAGTTGATTGCTGGAAGTTTGAAGGGCACCGCCTTTCAAATTGATAGTGGGTTTGTTGCCGTTTAAGCTGATTTTGTCTACATCAAAAACCGAGCCGGAAGCAATGTTAACCACGGTTTCGCTTGTGATTTCATCTGCAATAAGCTGTGTCAGAGAATCTTTGTACTGATTCTTTGTATCCGGAGAGTCAGAGTCATTGATGGGCGGGACGCTGTTTAACCCGGAAATATTGTAGGTGTTGTTTCCGAGCGTTCCTCCAATATCGACGGCGTTGATTGTTCCAGCAAGAAGGTTAAGAGTGGAGGATGTGAACCAGCCGTTTTGTGTCGATATTCCGTTCTTGCCGTGTTGAGTATAAGTAACTCCTTGCGCCTGAAGATTATTGGCTTTAATGGAGCCGTTTTCTTCTACAGTGATAGAACCCCCGTTGGCGTTGAGATTCGCGGCATTGAGGGAGCCGTTTTCTACGGTGATCGAGGCTCCATCGGAATTAAGCGTTGAAGCGCTCAAAGGGTTCCGGCTGATTACGATTTCCGAACCTTTTTCAGCAGTAAGAGCGGAAAGATTGGAATCTACGTAAGAAATGAATTTTCCTGTAGAGGAAAGAACCAGTTCCGGAGTTCTGATGCCGCCGGCATTTGCTAGGCTCCCACTGACAGTGATAGCCGAATTGCTCTGAATCGTGCCTCCGTTGTCAAACGTATCTTCTTTATCGAGGAAAGAAGTCCCGTCTTCGAGTGAAAAGGTTCCTGTGTTATTTGTAGTCTTTGCAGAATAATAAGAATTGACGGCAATAACTCCGTCGTTGTTTACTTCCTTAGCCCTGAGATTCGTTGCCGAAAGGGAACCGTCGGTTAAAGTCTTCACAGAAGCATCCGGGCTTGAAAAGTCGCTCAAAAGAACATTGCCTTTGCTGACTGTTAAAGACTCTGCTTTCAGAGAACCGTTACGAAGATCCAAGGCATCCGATTTGTTGGCAAAATTGAAATCAACATTCTTAGTGCTTAAAGAACCCGAATTCATTTTCAACGAGTTGACATCTTTCAAGCTCAGAAGATTCTTTACTGTGGTTGTCCCGGCATTCTCAAAAGTAGAACCGGTTTCCAAAGCTAGATCGTAAAATTCCGCAGCATTGTTGTTCTTAAAAGTACCCGAAATTGTGGAGGGACTGGTTGAGCCGGAACTAAGCTTAATATTACCGTCGTTTGTGAGAGTTGAACCGGCTTCTGAAATCAATGCTGCGAGTGTTGTGACAGCCCCTTGGCGGTTTTCGAATGTTCCGCTGTCTTTCCCATCATTACCGTCTGTTTTCAATAACAAACTTTGGAGAGCAAGAGCAGAGCTTTCATTTACGAGATCTCCTGTTACATTAGCGTTTCCTGTTACAGTCAGCGTGCCCTTATTTGTGAGGGCGCCTCTTATTTTTAAGTTGCTGCCCCCTATTGAATTACCTTCAATGTTAAGTTCATTGACTACTAATTCGGCACCTTTCTGATTTACGGAAGGAATGTCGGCTAAATTGGCGTGTGCGCCCTCTCTAAGAGTCAAATTACCGATTCGGGCTGAACGTTGATTTTCAAGATATCCGGAAATATCAACTTTTTCAGCTGTCAACTCTCCTAAGTTAATTATTTCAGCTTGATGTAAATTGGGCCGGGCCATTTCCACATTCGCAATATGCAGTTTTCCTGAATTCTGTAAAAAGCCGAGGACATCCAGATAGAGGTTATCAACTGAGACGTCGGCAGATTTATCTACATAAACACCACCGCTGAGCGAGGATACTTGGGTGTAAATTTTTCCTACAGTAAATACTCCGTTTCTGAATCGTAATTCTCCTTCGGGGGAGACATTGTGCATTTTGTAAGGATTCATGCCGACATAAACTGAGTTAATGGTGCCTTTGGTAGGTGCAAGGGTTTCCTGATTCCCGATGATTAACTTCGACTTGTCAAATGTTGAATTTTGCCCGTAAATGGAAACAGGGCCGTCAGCTAAAAGAATTCCGTCAGTTGACCCTACTAAAGTAAGACTGTTCCCATCATTGATATAAAGACCGTTTGGAGTACCGGTAACATTCTTGTAGATGAGATTGCTTTGCGTTAAAACGTTTGCCTCCTGCTTCATGAATCTGTCTATTTGGCCAATTACAAGAGCATCTCCGGCATAAGTTCCCAAAGAGGTGTTGTTGACGAGTGTTTGGTCCCATCCGTCAGCGAAAGCGGTTTCCGAGATAACGGGTAAAGCGCAAAGAAGGCATAAAGTGAGAACTGTCTTATTGAGTTTGCAAAAATGGATGGCTCTGGATTGCTTTGTTAAAGTCGTACTGTTTTTCCCGTTAGCGTGAGAATTAGAAGCTTCGGATACAGCTACAAAGCAGGAACGGGTCCAGCTCCAAATGGATTTGTAAATTTTGTTCATAAAATTTCCTTGGACTTGATGGGATACGTTATTGAGACAGTGGTGTTCTGCCGTCAATGATCAATATATTTAGTAAGTAGCCCGGATCAGTTTGAAAATAAATTTAAGGGCGCAGCACTACGGAATTTGAACACTTCTATCCGTTCGCCGGTTCTATGTATCCCTCGAATAACAGAACCAACTAAACTTTCCGCCTTGATTAATCGCACATGAACCAGCGAGAAGGGCGATCCCAAATCGTCTCGTTATAAGAGTCTGCACGGGAGCTGATTGCAGTAGGATCAAAAGAACCGCGGCGGTTGGCCTTTTCGAAGATTCTTACTTTGATGCGACCGTTTGCTGAGTCTTCGATGTATCCCTTGTCCAGGTATCTCTGTGAGGGATGTACACCTGTTGCAACTTTTCTGCAAACCATTGCTCCGATGCTTTCTTTTTTCAGCATCTGTTCTGTCTGGAGCTTTCTCTCAGAAGCCGTAAGGAACCCCAACGACCCTATGTAATTGATCCAAACCGGGTCATTGGCTGTTTTGTTTAGAGGAGGAGCAATAACAACGAAAGCAATTGCCGGTCTAACTACTCCATTAAAGTCTTTTCCCGTTGGTTTTATTTTTGCCCAGAACAAAGCCCTGTCTTTGTTGCTTTTATCTACGCACCATCCGTCTATGAAATACCCTCCGTCATTGCTACAAATGACATCGAATTGATCCGTCAGGAATTTTTCCTCAAAGTTAGGATTGTTGCCTAAGCTGTAGGGGTCATCTTTGCCTAGAGATGCCAATTTATTCCTGATGGCGAAACTCTTTGAGTATTCTCTGTGAGAAGGGTAATTTTTAACCACGAGGCCATCAGTACACAAGCCAAATGGATCTACCCATAGATTTGTTGTTTGACTGTAGTTTTTATAAAGAAATTGAGCATGAGCTATGGGGTCAACAGTGCTGTCGACAGTTATAGCAGTTGGGGGGGGGTAAATTAGAACATCCTATTAAAACCAACCCGCTCATTAAAAGAATTGCGTTCTTTTGTTCCATATTTTTCTCCCAAAAGTGAGGTCGTAGAGTTTTAACGACAGAATCAGAAAAGCAGAAATCTTTAAAGAAAATCTGCAGTGTCCTCGGGATTTATTGTTATGTTTTCATTATCAGCTTTTTCCGCCGAAGCAACGGTATCAGGGCTTTGACGCCGGTTATCGAAAACCCGCAACTCTTCAGTTATTAATTCTTTACGGTCCAAAAGTCCCTTTTGTTTTTTCTCTGTTTCAGAAAATCCAAATCCGCGCATTTATTAGGCAGATCGCTTCAGTTTTCTTTCCGACAATGTTAGGAAAGAAGATTTCATTTTGAAAACATGGAACGAGTAAAAATCCCAAGACACGCGGACGAGCCGCCGCACCTCTTGTTATGGTCTGTTGATGAGATCGCACCAATTCTTTTAGGAATGTGCATTGGAATCATGGTCAGGCAGATGCTTCTTTGTATGCTCATCGGCCTCTTTATGACCAGTCAATATAAACGTGTCAGAGATAACAACCCTGACGGTTTCTTTCTGCATTATTTGTATTGGTACGGAGTTCCTGTTTGCAAAAGTAAACAGTTTGTTAATCCGTTTATCAGGAATTTCATACCATGAACATTAACAACTTCAAGGAAAGTTGGACGGGTCTTCAAAGCGAGTCTAAGTTCTATAAAAGGCTTTGCTTAGGGCTTGTAGGGGCAAATATCCTGTTGGGATGTTTTCTTTTTACCAAAGAAACAATAGTTGTCCTTGAGCCTTGGACGCTGACGCAAACTGCACAGCTTGAGCAAAAGAAGGCGACCAGAAACTATAAAGAGGCATGGGGTTTGGCGGTTGCCGAATTGATGGGCAACATTACTCCTTCCAATGTTGACTTTGTGGTAGAGCGATTAAAGCCGTTGCTTGATCCGTCCATTTATAACGATACCGTCAGGGGAGCCCTTGAACAGGCACAGTCCTTGAAAGAAGACCGGATCTCTCAGTCTTTCATGCCACGCACAGTCGAATATGAGGCCTCAACAAACAAAGTTTTCGTTAAAGGGAATTCATATACAACGGGTGCTTCCAACTACGTCAACGGAGATGAAGAAAAGGGCATCAGAAAAGAGATGACGTTCGAGTTTGTAATTGACGTAAACCACTATCTTCCTCTCTTCAAACAAATTTCCGTTTATTCCGGTACAGCCCGTACAGGCAAAGTTTTAAAACGCATGGAGCAGGCGCAGAAGCGTCAGCAAGAGCGTGAAGCAAAGCAACGTGAAAAGGAAAATCAATAAGATGCTGAACAAAAAAATTGTATCTGCGCTGCTCGGATTGACTTTTACGATCGTTATCGGCGGAACCTCTTTAGCTTCCAACGGGGCTTCCTTGGATGAAAACGACATACCTGCGGTTCCTAACGGCGTAAGAAGAGCCAATATCTCAGGCAATGTTGATTCAGCGATCAAAGATGCTCAAACAAGAGTCAAAAACAGCCAAGCTAATCGCGTTTTGAAAATCAATAATGCTACGAGAATCGCGCTGACGCCGGGGCAAAATGAATTGATCCCGATTGCGATCAATATGACTAACCGAATCGTGACACCCTTTAGGAATCCTGAGATTATTTCGACTTCACTGACGGGCGGGAGCGCAAAAAGCGGAAATTGCGGAGAAATCTGCGTAAAAGGAAACGTGATTTACGTTTCCACCGATAAAAGCACACCTTCTTCTATGTTTATTACGGAACAAGGTTCGGAAGAACAGGCTTTGTCCGTCACCATGATTCCTCGGGAAATACCGCCCAGAGAGGTATTTTTGGAAATTGCCGGAGGTTCGACTGCTCAATTAAACAAGAATCCCGGCATGGTCGCAAACGACTCAATGCGCGAGGATAACTACGAAGCAGAAAGCTTTGAGCGCTCAATGCCGTATGTGGAAACAATACGGACGATGCTGCGGGAAGTGGCTTTGGGAAAAATCCCGTCCGGCTACTCATTAGGTTCGGTCCGAGGTGCAAGAAACATTCCGAGCTGTAAGCAGCCCGGACTTGCTTTTGACTTTTTAAACGGCCAGAGACTTACAGGCCACAACCTCGATATTTACGTCGGTACCGCAAAAAACATAACGAAAGAAACCATCATTTTTGAAGAGACATCCTGCGGTAACTGGGGAGCTGCGGCAGTTGCAACATGGCCATTACATGTATTGAACCCTGGCCAGTCAACAGAAGTTTATGTGGTGATGAAAGAGGCTCGAAAGATTATCGAGGCTCCCGAAAGACCCTACTTAATCAGACCTCAATTCAACAACCGCTAAGGGAGAGCAAAGATGGTAGAAAAAAAGAAATCTTTCTCAGAGCTTAGTCCGGGTAAAAAACGGTTGTTTGCTTTATTGGGAGCGGCGGGAGTCGTCATAATCTTCGCCGCCGCCTCCGAGATGTTGTTTTCTCCTACTAGTAAAGATAAAGCTCCGAAGAACGACGTTCAAAGAAATGTCCTTACCGATACGAATACCAGACAGCTTGGTATTGACGGGTTAAGCGCTTCCGTTCAAAGAATGCGCCGTGAAATTACAGAACTTTCCAATTCACTTGGAAAATATATGGAATCTCAGGAAGCGCAACAAAAAAATCGTAATTTGGAGCTGGATAAAGAACTCGCAAGTATTAAAAAAGATATTCGCGAAATGAAGGTTCAGTCTGAGAATACAAACTCTCAGCTTAGACAGGATATTCGAAGAGCCGAACAAAACAACCAGCAGCGCGGTTCGAATACCAATCGCTCCGGAGCAAGAAACGAAAAAGAACCGAAAGCGCAGAGTGACCGCGAACGCAGATTTTCCTCCGGAACGAGTTCAACCGGCATACGATCAAATCGCGGAGTGACGGATCCTACTGAACTTTTCAGCTCTGTGAATACTGCACAGACTCAAGCACCTGCACCCAGATCATCTGTAGAGGAGGATTCGGAAGAAGAGGAGACAGTGGTTGAAAAGACAAAGCCTATGACGATTCATGTCATCAATGCGGCTCCTCCCGAAAAAGTTAAACGCGAAAGGGCTAATCGAATTAAAGAAAAGAGCGAAGCCGCACCCAAAGAAATCGAGTTTTATATGCCTACAGGCTCGATCATTTCAGCAATGCTCTTAAACGGCATTGACGCTTCGACATCTACTTCTGCCAGAAGCGAACCGATGCCGGCTCTTTTGAGAGTGGAGAAAGAAGCGATTTTGCCGAACCGTTTTACCAGTGACATCAAAGACTGCTTCGTACTCGTTAGCGGTCACGGAGATTTGTCCAGCGAAAGAGCGTTCTTGCGAGGTGAATACCTTTCTTGCGTCAGAAACGACGGAGCCGTTCTGGAGACTAAGTTTCCGAGTTACGTCGTAGGCGAAGACGGTAAAGCGGGCATGAAGGGACGACTGGTAAGCAAACAAGGTCAGATGATTGCCCGAACCCTTATTGCAGGATTTGCCTCGGGGGTCTCAAAGGCTTTTGATGTAACGCCCGTATCTGTCTTGGATACAACATCAATCGGAGGATCGGTTCAGTATCAAAACAATTTCAACTCCGGGTTGGCTCGCGGTGCAGCGGCCCAAGGCGCTTCTCAAGCGCTTGAAAAGGTGGCTGACTTCTACATCAAGATGGCAGAGCAAATATTTCCTGTCGTGGAAATCACCGCCGGACGAAGAGTCGATATTGTCGTGACGAACGGAACAAAGCTGCGACTGAAGAATCTGAATGAATTGAGTGATTCCAACACCTCAACTCCAACGGTACAAACGAATCCGGTTATTCGTGCGGGAGCAACAAGATGAGAGACAAGACGAGAATCAGTAGAAAAGAATACGACCGTATCTTCCTGAATAACATGTGGATTTTGCTCGGTTTGGCGATGTGCTTCTTAATCATGATCTTGATAGGTTTTTCTTTGTTTATAGGACCCAGATCGCATCATGGAGTTTCTGAACCTCAGCAACCTCATACAGTGTTGCAGAGCGATCAAAACTTGTCGGAAACGAACGATGGAAAACCAACAATCCTTCAGGGAGAACAAAAATGAGAAGAACAGTTTTGGCTATAGCCTCGCTGACTTCTGCATTTGTACTGTCAGGGTGCTCTTATTTAAATGTAGGAGAAGAAAATTTCTCCTGTTCTGGTATGCCCGGTGATCCGAAGTGCATGAGCACAAGTCAGATGTACCAATATTCCGTCAACGGCGGCGAAAACGGTTATGTCTTATCAGGAAGCGGCGATAAAACCAATGTAGTGTTTGGGTCAGCAGGTAAGGAAAAGGAAGTTTATGCCCCTTACACAACAATGCAGAAAACTCCGGCCGGCGTTGAAACTGACGGTCAGGTGATCGTAGGCGATGACATCATTGTGCAGAATTTCGTCACGCCGAAACTTCCTTATTCGCCTGTACCGGTGAGGACACCATCAATGGTCATGCGTATTTGGATCGCGTCTTATACGGATTTGAACGGAGACTTAAATGCTCCCGGTTACGTATATACGGAAATCGAGCCTCGCAAGTGGATTATGAATCATCCCGCACAGGCGAAAAACAGCTCGAATTTCCAGCCGCTGGTAAAGAAAATTCCTTTACAGCGAACGGCAACTTCATCAACTTCGAATGACCGCAGACAGGCAGAGAACATTTCGAATCCGCCCACTGTCAACAATCTCGAACTTTTAAAGCAGAACAGATCACATTAATTTCATAGGAGAGTAATCAATGAAAGCCTCAGCAACAAACCGACTTTTGAGTCTTTTACCATTGTTAGGCGTATGCTTCATCGTCGGATGCGCCGTTTTCGCTCCGGACGTTTACGCAGGTGACGGAGGTCAGGAATTTGAAGACGTTTGGACAACATTAAAAGACTGGACGCAAGGCACATTAGGAAGAATTATTGCCATCGCCATTGTTTTGGTCGGTGTAATTATTGGCGTTGCCAGACAGTCACTTATCGCATTTGCTATTTGTATCGCAGGTGCAATGGGACTTTATCAGGCCCCGACGATTATTGAAGCATTACTGACCGCCGACGGAGCGGAAATTATCAATCATTATGAAGTTGTTTCTTTCGACACAACGGAAATAACAGTTCGATAGACAACTTAAGTCCAGCTTGTGGACGGGACATTTCGCTCATCTTGCAGAACTTCGCAAATTCTTCTTGTGACCTATTGTTCCGTCCATTTCTTTTTCCTTTTTTTTTCTGTGCATCAAATTTGACGGTTTTGCCCCATTTTTCTGCGTGAGCCTCATTTTTTCCTCGATATCCTACTCATAAAGAATAATTTTCTGGGGGAAAGATGAGTAACAATAGTTCGATAACACTATTTCATCCCAATATTGGTACAAAAATTTTATTGACCGAATTTCTCCATGCCTTTTCGGTCAGCAGGTTTAATCCATCCCCCTGGATTAACCAAAAGTCTGCTGACAGAAAGACATTTTCGCGCCTGCAAAAACGACCCCATCTATCATCCTCGGCCCATTCCTCGGGCAACCAAAATATCCTTGGATGTTTTTCGGAAGTGCTGTCTTCGGCGACAGCGGCGCTGTTTTCTATTCCTTTTTTAGCCGCCAGCTGGGAGAAATTATGAGAATCAACAACAAAGAATATCCCAACGTTTCACTGAGCGTCGTCAGTGACAGAAAAGAGCCCGGACTGACGGGCATGAAGAAGATCTGCCTCTACGAAGCCACGATCAAATGCGGAAAACAAATTCAAAAAATGCGTTCCGAGCATTTAGGCGAGCTTCAAAGCTGGATCGAGCGGGAGGTGGAGCCGAAGATGACCACGTAAAAGTTTAGACCCGAGAGCTCACGGCCACTTTAACGAGTGGACGGCTTCTTCCTTGGCAGGACAAAGAAGCCCTCGGGTCAATCGAATTTTAACTTGTCCTGCCCCGCACGAAAGAGCGGTGATCGTATTTCTTTCGTTCATAACGTGAGCAACAGTCCTGCCAAGATTTGTGAAGAAATCGTTATGAACAACAAAAAAAAATCCCGAGAAGACGGTTTCCCGAAAAGCGGAAGCCTAGGAATTCTGCGCCCATTTTTCCTCCCCTCGGTTTACGAAAAGGCTTTTGAGTTTTGAAAACCTTTTCTTAAACCAATGACAAATCCTATAGGAGGAAAACATGGCAGAAGTAATTCACATTCAACGAGTAACTATCCATCTCAAGAACGGAACAAATCTGGCCATTGATCTTAAAGCTGAAGAATCGCAACAGATCAACCCGCAGATTGCCGCTTTCCAAGGTGTCTTGGCAGACCCCGAGTCCCAAGAGAAAGTTTTTACGTTCCAGGGCATTCGGGGCTTTAGCTGGGTTCGCATCAAAGAAGTAGTCGCTTTCGATGCTGTCCCTCTCATTTTTACGCCGGCTGAAAAAGAACCGGCACAGACGGCTCAGACCAAATAAATAGCACAACCCGAGGAGGATCTATGAACAAAATCTTTAAAAAAGTCTGGAATCGGAAACGGGGGTGCTTTGTCGCTGTTTCCGAAGCCATGACGGCTGCAAGCCAGAACGCTGGAAAAGCGGCAGTTATCACAGTCGGTCTAGCACTAGCTCTTGCATCGACGCCTTCATACGCCATTTATAAGCATATTTATGCAGGGGAATCAACAGCTGGACAGAACCTAGACTATGCCGAACAGGATTATTCATTAAATCTGCACGGCAATTACACCGTTGGTGCGGGTTCCAATGTTTCTTGGTCCGTTCGAGGAAAAGCATCTTTTAATATCGGGCCAGACAACACCGTTACTACAGTAAACGGAAATCTATTACTTCATTCATGGCACAGTGAAGATTTAGGGCATTTTACTTGGGACAGATCAAATTCCATTCTGGTTAATAGCACCGGCTCTCTTTATATCGGTGACTACGACGAAATCGGCAACCTTACCCGAGGCGGAACTGACAAAAGCAATAACCTTACAGAATTTAGGTTGAAGGACTCTTCGTCCATAACTATCAATGGAAGAGGCTTCTCTAACACAACCTTTGTCCAAGAAGGCAACAGCGTTCTTTCTGTCAACGGCTCCGGGATGGTTTTTGACGGACCCTTCCATATCGATGGAAATTCACGCGTTGACGTCCACAACAATCTTCAAACCCGCAGCAATACTTACATGACCGGGGGTACTATCAATCCATATGGTAATTGGATAAATACCGGTTCATTTAATTTGCAGGGCGGGAATGTCAATGCCGGAAACGGGAGCCTTATTAACAACGGAACTGTGACGCAAACCGGCGGAAACTTTTCCTCTAAGTTAACAGGCAGCGGCACCTATAACTATAACGGCGGTTCATTTAATGTTTCTAAAGTTTCGGGAGATATCGTCGTCAATATCGCTTCCGGTCTCGGGGCTTCTACATCGAACTTTGAAGGCGGAAACATCAACAACCGAGGAACTTTAACTGTCAACGGCGGCTGGTACAAGAATCTCAACAATTACGGTACTGCAAACTTCAACGGCAATGCAACAATTGCCAAAACCACTAACTACGGGACTATCAATAGTTATGGTGCAGTTAATTTCACGGATAAGTTAAATACTTCCGGGACGCTCAACACACATGACGGGGTGTGGTCTTTCGGCCCTTCCGGCATTTTGGCAGTAAGCGGCGGAATTGTCCAAACCAACAACGCATTTAACGTCTTTGATTCATTAGGGACGACTGCTCAACAAGAACTTCATTATGTAGGATTGAATTCGGTTTTACCGCAAGAAGTTAAATCCAGTTTGAATGATTTCTTCACTAAGTATGCTCCTGGTTCAATTGCTCAGAAGCTAATTAATCATGCCTCGTTTACGGGTGGAAAAGTGGTTGTCACCGGAGTGGAACTCACTCAAACACAAGCTGACGATCTGAAAAAGGCATTTAAAGACAAGTTTTTTCTCCTAGGCGTCCAACAAGAAACCGCTTTGCCCAGTGCTTCTGACGAAGTTCTGAGTTAAGCGGTTTGTATTTGGAGGTTTCTTATGAGTTATTCAATTGAACAAAAAGTGTCGGGCAATATCCATCCGGCAATTAAATACATGATGGATTCTGACTGTATCGTCGTGTTCTACCGTGTAATAAATACCATACGCGCCAGATACTTTAATTCTTACTCCCTTGCTCTTCCAAGGTTCTACATCAAACAGACGGCAACGCTCAGGCATATAGCTAAGAGAAAATATGGCTTCTTTGAGTTCTGTAATTACTTTCTCAGCCGTTTGGGGAAATCCGGTATCGGCGATGTAGTCGTAGATTTCCTGCAATTCTTCCTGAGCTTTTTCAGAGATAACAACCTGAAAAATCATTTGATGTCTCTGTGTTTAATGCGTGAAAAAGCTTCTTCCGCCGAACAAAAACGGCCTTCCTCAAAATCTTTGAAACTGGCTTCAAATGCTTGGTCTATGTCTTGTCTGCTCATTTGTGAAATGTCTAAATGTTTAGGCATTTTCAATTCAAAAGGCAAAGCTTTTTCGTCAACAAGACGCATAAGAAAAATGCGGATTGCATCTGACATCGTTAATCCAATGGAGTCCAAAACCAAGGTTGCATCTTTTTTGAGTTGCTCGTTGATGCGTACCCGGATGATTTCGTTAGCAAGAGCTTGCATATCAGTATCTCATTAAAAAGTGGTTACTTTGTAACCACAATTATAAAAGGAATTAAACAATGAACAAAATCTTCAAAAAAATATGGAACCGAGCGAGGGGATGCTTCGTGGCAGTTTCCGAAGTGGCTAACTCTGCAAGCCAAAAATCCTCAAACATTACAGTTCAAGGCTATTCATTTCTGTCAGTCGGCAAAGGATTCATGCACACGGCTAAAGTTTTTCGTTTGTCTGCTGTTGCTGCATGCCTAATGCCAATTTTAGGTACTGCAGCGACACTATCAAATCTAGCCGTAGTTGATGTCAAAGACAACAGTGTTACCAACAGCAACGGTGTTGTAGCAGTTCAACTGTCAGCAACACTTCAATTGGAAAAAGGAAGCTCTGTAACAGAGAATCTGGGCTCTATTAATCAAGCTTCATTAACATTGGGCGGCGAAAAGTCTTCTAATACCACAATTCATAGTGGTCAATATGATAGGTATTACGACTATTTTGTAAATCACCACGGTAGCAGTTTTTCCTTTGGTGACAACGATAGGGATTATTGGTCGGCTACCGATGAACAATTAACCGCAACTCATTATGCGGGAGGTTTAGTCTCCTCGTACACTACGCTTTATAGAACTTGGTCAACAGAGAATAAATTAAGCACCACGGGTAGCTTCAGAACCATTGACCTATATGACGATCCCAAACTGTTTAATAAAATTCAGACTTCTTCTCTTGGGACCGGAGAAGTGTCCTACGTTATCAATAATGGGTCTGTTGTCAAAACTAACACCCTCAATATAAAGCCAACGAAAAATACCCTTAATGTTGATTACGGAGTCTTAGTTGATCAAGCACAGTGGGCAAAGGTTTACTCTGACTGGACACTATCCACACTCAATATTTTGGTCGGCTCCAACGTTCAAGCAACGAGCGGAAACCAAGCGACTCATTTAATCAATAACGGAGGGGTTCTTGAAGTAGGAACTCTTGATGTTTGTCCCGGATGTTCTTACACGCAAAATTCTGGTTCTACTAATATCGACGACATTAAAGGAGGCGGCGATGTCATCATTAATGGAGGAGAAATTATTACTAACGGGTTGCTTACCCTTAAGCCTGCTCAGGCTGCAAACATTGCCGTAAAGGACCTCAGCAATCTCGTCGATTTAACTGCAATTTCTTACGCTGCCGGTACAAAAGCTTCTCTAGGCTCTTTCACTTCAATGGCAGACCAAATTCACATCAGCTCTGCCACCGTAAAGATAGAAGGTGACTATACCCAATCAATTAGAGACCAGGCGACGAGCGCAATCAAAAATAAATACGGTAGCGGGGTAAACGTACAGTTTACAGGGAATGTCGCCACGGATAACAGTTTGGACTTATCGAATGGGTGGACAAGTGCAGTTCTCAATTCTGTTTTCGACGAAAACCGCCGAGCTGACTATTTGTTCCATACACTTAATTGGAATGGAGAGGGACAGGATAAGGTAATCGGAACCGGAGATATTAGTAAAAATTTCGGAGTAAAGAATGTGGAAAATGTCGGTTCCATTACTGTTAACAACGGAGCGACATTTGCCATCTTAGGAGATAACGCAAATACCAGACTGGCTGGAAATGAATTTATCGCCGATCACGGAACGCTAATTTTCGGTGCAAATGGCTTGGCTTCCGGAGGAACGGCAACAAATGTAAGCATAGTCAATAACGGAACATTGAAAGTTTTCGCCGGTGACTTCTCGATCAATAAGTTAAATCTTGACGGTCTTGTGAACAATTCTGGAACGTTGAGGTTGAATGACTTTAACATGGGAAACAACGGAAGATTGGTCTCCTCTGGCACCCTTCAAGCCGACCGTTCAAAGCTGTTCTCCATAGAAGATTCTCACATTGACGGTTTGAACGTTGTAAATCTCGGACACACAGAACCGCAGGAAGTGCGTCAACAACTCACAGAACTCTTCCGCAAGTACGTTCCTGAGAATCAAAAACTTCTTGATGAAATAGTCGATCACGCTCAATTCACGGGCGGGAAAGTCATTGTTACGAATGCTCATCTCACGGAAACCCAACGCGATGATTTGACAAAGGCATTTAAAGACAAGTTTCTTAGCTTCTTTAGTCAAAACGAAACCGCACAACTCTGTCGCTCTTAAGAGAGTTCTGAGCCGTGCGGTTGAGTCTATTTGAGTTTTTAAATGAACGATCAAACCAAACGAATTTCCACTTTTTTTCCAAGTGCAATGGCGTACCTTTTAAGCATTCCAAGCGAAGGAGGTGTGCCGTTCGAAAGACCAGCTTCTAAGCGACAAACAACGGAGCGGGTAGTATTCATTCTTTGCGCTACCTCAGTTTGTGAAAGTTTTTGCTGCATTCTTAATTCGATAGCCTTTTGTAAGGCTTTGAATTCCTCTTCAGACTCTTCATATGCCTTGGCAAATTCAGGGTCTTTCATTTGTTCGTTAAAGAATTCTTCGTGCGTCATCGAAGCGTACTTAACCATCTTGATTAACCTCCGCCATTCGTTTAAGTGCCAAATCCAAATCTTGTTTGGGAGTCTTTGCCGATTTCTTGATAAAGGCGTGAAGAACGATAACCTTCCTGCCTTTTACCGTACAGAAAAACGCTCTGCCAATTCCTTCCGCTCCCTTTGCCCGAACTTCAAAAAGACCTTTTCCCATTGCTCGTGTAGGAGGCATTCCAAGGTTTGGGCCTCTAATTTCGATCAAAGATGCTATTCGAAAGTAGTTGACACGAACTTTGATCGGCCAATTCCGAATTTCATTCAAGGCATCTTCCAAGTAAACGATTTCGTACACAACAAAATTTGTTAGCAACTTTGCTAACAATTATAAATCAAAAAAGTAAATAGTTAAATCGACTCTCTAAGATAAGATTTTTTGAAGAAAATGCTCAACACCAACCCAAATACTTCTCAAAAAAAGAATCCCGCACTTGCCTACCTTTTCAGGCTCGGTTCTTCCCGTTCGGTGATCACGATTTCCAACTGTCTGAAGCATATAGCCGTTATTCTCGGAGCTTCTGATATTGAAACCGCTGATTGGGCGAAACTAAAACGCAATCATTGGACGGAAATCAAAAGGACACTGACAGAAAAAGGCTGCAGCGGTGCAACACAAAATCTTTACCTGACTGCTTTTAAAACAGTGGCGAAAGAGGCTTGGACGCTGGATCTCATTCCTCAATCGTAATGACATGGAACCCGCCATCTAGCCAACTCGAAAGGAGTTGGTCAAACTAAA
>ERZ772969.61-NODE-61-length-118908-cov-40.128907_pt1 | contig 118908 bp, 107 predicted proteins | sample MGYA00511676_ERZ772969 | MGnify/ENA primary metagenome ERZ772969 (study PRJEB29015, sample SAMEA2737651) | human gut metagenome | biome: human gut; feature: human-associated habitat; material: faeces | place: China | collected 2012 ... | reverse complement strand
ATATAGATATAGATATAGATATAGATATAGATATAGATATAGATATAGATATAGATATAGATATGGTGGTACAGAAAAGATACTTTATAATATGGTATATGAGATGTGATTTTACTGGTTTGGAATTATACTTAAAAAGAAAGCTGTTTTATAATTCAGTTATCAGATAAGGTACTTAAGAGAGTCTATAAACACTACTACTTTTTATAATAAGGAGATTGAAAATGTCATATTCAATAGCAATAGATGGACCGGCAGGAGCCGGAAAAAGCACAATAGCAAAGAAACTTGCAGCAAAGATGAACTATATATATGTTGATACAGGAGCTATGTACAGGGCAATGGCTGTATATTTTTCACAGAATAAGATTAATCCTGATGATGAAGAGGCAATTAACAGAGCCGTGGAACATGTAGATATAACAATTGAATATAAGGATGGAGTGCAGCAGGTAATTCTTAATGGTGAGAATGTTACAGGACTTCTTCGTACAGAGGAAACAGGAAGAATGGCCTCTAAGACTTCTAAATATGCAGCAGTAAGAACCAAGCTTGTTGATTTACAAAGAAAGCTTGCACAGTCATCAGATGTAATAATGGATGGAAGAGATATTGGAACAACAGTGCTTCCTGATGCATTTGCAAAGATATATCTTACAGCAAGCACAGATGCAAGGGCAAAGAGAAGATATGACGAGTTAAATGCAAAGGGAGAAAAATGTGACTATGAGGTGATTAGAATGGATATTGAGCAGAGAGATTATCAGGATATGCACAGGGAAATATCACCTTTAAAGCAGGCTGAGGATGCAGTTCTTGTTGACACATCTGATATGAATATTGAACAGGTTGTAGAAGCTATTACATCTATTGTGGAAGAAAAGAAAGCAGCTTGCAAGTAGATATTTATTGACTGTAGGACAAAGAAAACAGACATGTCAGAGGTTAGCCGTGTTATTTGGTATAGTCTGAAAATAAGATAAGTTTTATAAAAAATAAATAAAAGCAGGATGATATTGATGAGCAGTGATAAAAATATTAATAATGAAAAATCTGATAAAAAAGAGGTTATACTTGCCAAATCAGCAGGTTTTTGTTTTGGTGTAAAAAGAGCTGTTGATACAGTATATGAGCAGGCAGGAAAAGAAAATGTATACACATATGGACCTATAATTCATAATGAAGAGGTTGTAAAGGATCTCGAAAGAAAGGGTGTACATGTAATTGAGGATATAAGTCAGCTTGATAATATAAAAAATGGAACGATTATAATAAGATCTCATGGTGTATCTAAGAATGTGTACGATACAATAAAAGAGCGTGGTTTTGAAATAGTTGATGCGACATGTCCGTTTGTATTAAAGATTCATAATATTGTTAAGACTGAAAGTGAAAATGGTTCCCAGATTGTTATTATAGGAAATGAAAAACACCCTGAGGTAGAAGGCATTATGGGATGGTCAGTGACACCGGTTCATGTTGTTGATTCGATAGAAAAAGCACAAAAACTGGTGCTTGATAAAGAAAAGAAAGTGTGTGTGGTCTCACAGACGACATTTAATTACAATAAATTTCAAGAATTAGTTGAAATTATATCCAAAAAGGGTTACAATATTTATATTCGTAATACAATTTGTAATGCTACCGAAGAACGACAGACAGAGGCACGCCAGATAGCACAGCGCGTTGACGCTATGATAGTCATAGGTGGCAGCAGCAGTTCCAATACGCGAAAACTGTATGAAATCTGTAAGAATGAGTGTAACGCTACATTTTACATTCAGACGCTTAATGACCTTGACCTAAATAGTTTGGGCATGGCAGACTGCATAGGTATTACAGCAGGGGCATCGACCCCAAACAATATTATTGAGGAGGTTTACACTAATGTCAGAGCTTAGTTTTGATGAGATGTTAGATGAAACATTTAAGACAATACATACAGGAGAGGTAGTTGATGGTACTGTTATCGACGTTAAGGAAGATCAGATCATTCTTAACATCGGATACAAGGCAGATGGTATTATTACACGTAATGAATACACATCTACACCAGGCGTTGATCTTACAACAGTAGTTTCTGTTGGAGATACTATGCAGGCAAAGGTACTCAAGGTAAACGATGGCGAAGGTCAGGTTTTACTTACATACAAGAGACTTGTTGCAGATAATGGTAATAAGAAGCTTGAAGAAGCTTTTGAAAATCATACAGTATTAACAGCTACAGTAAGCCAGATTATGAATGGCGGTCTTGGTGTTGTTATTGATGAAGCAAGAGTATTTATTCCAGCAAGCCTTGTTTCAGACAGCTATGTTAAGGATTTATCAGTATACAAGGATAAGGAAGTATCATTCGTTATTACTGAATACAATCCAAAGAAGAGAAGAATTATCGGTGACTGCAAGCAGCTTATAGTTGCTAAGAAGGCAGAAGCACAGAAAGAATTACTTGAGAAGATTCATGAAGGTGATACAATCGAAGGAACAGTTAAGAATGTTACTGATTTTGGTGCTTTCATTGATCTTGGTGGTGTTGATGGACTTCTTCACATTTCAGAGATGTCTTGGGGAAGAACAGAGAATCCTAAGAAAGTATATAAGGTTGGAGATTCAGTTAAGTGCTTTATTAAGGAAATCAACGGTAATAAGATTGCCCTTAGTGTTAAGTATCCGGATCTTAACCCATGGAACAATGCAGCAGAGAAGTATGCAGTTGGCAATGTAGTTAAGGGTGTTGTTGCAAGAATGACAGACTTTGGTGCATTTGTTCAGCTTGAAGAAGGCGTAGATGCATTACTTCATGTTTCACAGATTTCTAGGGAGCATATTGAAAAGCCTTCAGATGTCCTTTCAATCGGTCAGGAAATAGAAGCTGTTGTTGTTGATATGAATGAAGCTGATAAGAAGATTAGCTTAAGCATGAAGGCTCTTGCAGCTAATGATGCTAAGGAAGAAACAACAGAAGAATAATTAAACGGTTAATATATGTTTAGGTATATATTTATCTGATAAGTATAAAAAGAGTTCTGTATACTGATCAATATCATTAAGTTAAATATGATATTGATATTAATACAGGACTCTTTTTATTGTTTATGAAGCAGTTATACTATTAATAAATGATTATAGGACTATTTCCTGTTTCTTTAAGTTCTGCATCAACAAAAATATTATTGCTGATGACAGGCAACGGTCATGTGCAGGAATTTTTATTAATAATAGGATGAAAAGACATCTATAACTGTTATTATCATACATATTTTTGAAGTTTGATATATACACGTCCCTTTCGTGTTTCATTGCCACAGTCTTTGTAAATGAATTTTCCCTGACCACGGATTACGAGAATATCATCAGGTTTTAACATATAACTGTTATTTTCCATACATTTTCCATTAATGAATACTTTCTGTGTGCGGAAAAGCTCGACAGCTTTGCTGCGTGAAAGCTTTGTTATAGAGGCACATACTGCATCAATACGTGGCGAAGCACAGATAAGCTCGATATCTTCAAGTACCGGTGTAAAATCAGAGTTATTGGGTGCGGATATTTCACATTTTATATTTGTATGTTTAATTTTTGTAAGATTATCAATAATAAAATCACTTATATGGGTCAGACAGAAGAGGTATCCTACGTTATCGCGGATAATAATATCGCCTATAAGGCTGCGCTCTATACCAAGATTTAATATAGCTCCAAGAAAATCGCGGTGTGAAAGTTCATCGGCAAATTTGCGTATAAGGGGTGATATTTTTATACATGCAATTGGGAAAGGTTCTTCATAACCTAAATCATCACTGCTCCCGAAGCGTACAATCTGCCGTTCGCAGGATGTGCTTCCTCCAAATGTTTCAGAATGTATAAATGAGATTTCGGGAAGCAGGCGGTAATAAGTATCCAGTTCTGACATGCTTAAAAAATTAGTATATGTATAAATATTATGACGGTAGGCTTTATTTGCTGCGTCAGTCAGTCTGCGTTTTAATAATATTTCTTCATCCATAAATGTTAATCTCCATTTTATATAAAATTATTCTATGTTAAAAATGCCTGTGAAATGTGAAGAGCGATACATATTTATCTGATTCAGGCATTATTATATTAATGGTCTGCATGATTGGTATAATGACCATCTATATTATATTGTACCATGTATAATATATTTTTGCGGGGGAAATTAAAAAATTATACATTTATATGTTATAAGAGTTATATAAAGTAATTTGTTGTGCCAGATAAAAATAATATAACGATAAAGTAAAGTTACAAAGGTTGTTTATATGCACTGTCTGTTATTTGATTTATAGCTCAGTCTAAGATGTCACTTCATATATATAGAAGAGGACAATATTGTTTCATGTTGGGTTCAGGCTCCGGAAAAAATTATGATGTGCGAGGTTTGCAGAGCTGCTGATATGGAAAAGACAGCAGCTCTGACCAGCGGCTCGCAGCAAGATTGCCGGGTGAATCTTAAATTACACTATTGTACGGTATTATTAGTACAGTATACTATATCGGTGTTTTTTATAGTTATTATTTTTGTGGTTACAAGGAGTTTGAGGTTTTGAAGTTATTATCATGAGTTTAAGATTTTCGGCTATAGATTTTTATATAGAAATATGATAAAATGAAATGTAATTATACGGTGCAGGACAGACATGCTGCATGAAGTTATCTGCAGAGGTCAAAGAGTTTGCAGGAAAGAGGAAGATATGATAAAGGATTATGAAGATTTTAAAAAGTTTATATTACAGCAGACAACAATTGATTTGAATGCATATAAAGAAAGACAGATGAAGAGAAGGATTGATACATTAATTGCCCGTAATAAATTTAAAGATTATGACAGTTATTGTAATGCTATTAAAGTCGATAAGGATTTGATGGAGGAATTTGTGAATTATATCACAATTAATGTTTCGGAATTTTATAGAAATCCTGCATTATGGAAAACATTGGAAGATGTAATTTTACCAGATCTTATTAATAAGTTTGGATCTAATCTTAAAATATGGAGTGCAGCATGTTCGACAGGTGATGAGCCATATTCACTGGCAATGGTACTTGCAAAGAAAGTTCCTTTATCAAAGGTACATATATATGCTACAGATATAGATGAACAGGTGCTTGCAAAGGCGAAGGATGGAGTATATGGAGCTAACAGCCTTAAGGGCCTTCCTGATGAGTATAAGAATAAGTATTTTGAAAAGATGGGGGACCGTTTCTACAAGATATCTGATGAGATTAAAAAATGTGTAGAATTTAGAAAGGCCAATCTGTTAAGGGATGCTTATCCGACAGGGATGCATCTTATCGTATGCCGTAATGTAATGATATATTTTACAGAGGAAGCTAAGGAAGATATATATAAGAAGTTTAATAATTCCCTTGTAAAAGACGGATGTCTGTTTGTTGGTAATACAGAGCAGATAATCAATTATAAGGAACTTGGTTATTCATTTGATAAGTTATTCTTCTATAGAAAGATATAATTTGTTGAAAATACAATTTAGATGACAGGGACAGATTATATTTTGTATTTTGAAATATAAGATGGAGCGTAGCAGATTAAGGACGATTGTAAGCATCCACACATTGTTTCAAAATTTAAAACATAATCTGTTCCTGCCTGATATTTTAACCAATCACAATATATTGAAAAGAATATCCTTTACATAATCTGTGATTTTATCCGGTGAATTTATGAAACTATCATTCAATTCAAAATAACTGAAATCATCATTGTATTTCCTTTTAAAGAATGGTGTAATAATATTACTGTATTGCATAAGAAATTGTCCAGCTTTGTGGACATAGCAGTTAGAAGCTTTGGCGGACTGGCGGTATTTCTTATCTATATAAGACGATACACTTTTGTGCATCGCCTGATCTTCGGAAGGAATATAATAATAGTCTTTATAATTGGAATAGAAATATTTCAGTTTATCATTAATAATATTAACCTTGACAGTTATTATATTATTAGCAATGTTTATAAAAAAAGGCTCTTTTATAATATTAACCGGTACATTTACTGCGTGTGGAATATTAAATGTAAATATAAACTCTGATGAGGGGTCTCCATTGTAACCGGCATAATCAGATTGATGAGAAGCAGTATAGCTTATATTGTGATTTATAATATCCATATAGTTAAGTACAGGTGTTATATTGGCAAGTCCTATAATATCATCGTGGTTGTGAAGCAGCAGTGTATTAAGAAGTGATTCATCCTTTGATATAATATATTGCTTATAACATTTTATAAGTTCGCCGCCATTGTATTTGTCAATCCGGTGTATTCCTAAAAATTCTTCAATACTTTTCTGCTTATAATTATCAAGATTTAAAAGGTTTTTAAGCGGTTGTATTATATGAAAAATATCAATGCTTCTATTATTGATATTTTCTAATTGCACATCTGACTCTAACAGTTCACATCTCCCATTGATAAATGGAATATCAAAACGTTCTCCATTAAAAGATACGATATATCTGTATCTGTTAGAAAATTCAACAAAGTCATTTAAAATCTCTGATTCATCAGAAGGATTGACTGCAAACCACTGTGTATACATCCAAAAATCCTGATTATAATAAATAGCACCGATAAGATAGCACATTGAATTTTTATAAGAGAAACCAGTTGTTTCTATATCGAAAAAGATATAGTCATTAATATTCTGTGAAAAATTATCAGAAAGATATGAGTGTTCCTGTAAATCTGAAATATTTGAAAGCTGTAAAAGCTTGTTAGTAATCTTAAGCATAAATCCTCTTTCCTAATTATAAGTTGATATAAATAACCATTAAATCCTTATTTTTGGTAAATTTGTCATTTGTAAACACTTTTGCTTATAAAATGACTTTTAGACAGTTTTAGTTAAAGAAATGTCACATTTTGTTAAAAAAGTATCATAAACTGTTAAAAAACTGTCAGTATTTGTCTATTATATACTAAAATATACATAAAATAAAGTAGATTTTCTTGGCTTAATGAGATAAAATAATAATTAGATAAAAAATTATAAGGAGAATTATGTCATGGGAAAATGTACATTTAAAGGTGGAGTACATCCATATGATGGTAAGGAATTATCAAAAGATGTTCCAATCAAAGAACTATTCCCAGAGGGTGATATGGTATTTCCTCTTTCACAGCATATTGGAGCTCCAGCAGTTCCGGTTGTTGCAAAAGGTGACCACGTATTAGCAGGTCAGCTTATAGCAGAGGCAGGCGGATTTATTTCAGCTAATATCCATTCATCTGTTTCAGGTACAGTTAAGGCGATTGAGCCTAGGACACTTGCAACAGGCGGTAAGTGTAATTCAATTATTATTGAGAATGATGGAAAGTACGAAGAGGTCGAATATTTTCCAAAGAAGCTTGAAGAGCTTACAAGAGATGAAATCAGAGAGAGAGTCAAGGCGGCTGGTGTCGTAGGTATGGGTGGTGCCGGATTCCCAACTAATGTCAAGCTTACACCGAAGAATCCTGAAGCGATTGACTATATCATTGTTAATGGTGCTGAGTGTGAGCCTTATCTTACATCAGATTACAGAAGAATGTTAGAAGAATCTGATAAGCTCGTTTCAGGTCTTAAGGTTGCATTGTCACTTTTTGACCATGCTCATGGTATTATCGGTATTGAAGATAATAAGCCTGAGGCAATAGCTGCTATGCAGAAGGCAGTAGCCGGAGAATCTAACATGGAGGTTAAGGTTCTTAAAACCAAGTATCCACAGGGTGGTGAGCGTTCATTAATCTATGCTACAACAGGAAGAAGTATTAATTCTTCTATGCTTCCTGCAGATGCCGGATGTATTGTACATAATGTAGATACAATTTATTCTATTCATATGGCTGTCATTGAAGGAAAGCCATTGACTAAGAGGATTGTTACCGTAACAGGTGATGGTGTTAAGAATCCGGGTAACTTCTATGTATGGCTTGGTATGAATTACAGACAGCTTCTTGATGCAGCAGGCGGACCTGTTGGTGAACCAGAGAAATATATTTCAGGTGGTCCTATGATGGGCTTTGCCATGTATAGTCTTGATGTTCCTGTAGTTAAGGGAAGTTCATCACTTCTTGTTATGAAGGAAGATATTGTATCAAAGCTTGAAACATCAGCATGTATCAGATGTGGCAGATGTGGTGAGGGATGTCCAAGTCATCTTCTTCCGGCTAAGCTTGCCGGTTTTGCTTCAAGAAACAACGAAGCCGGTTTCCTTAAGTTTGATGGTATGGAATGTGTTGAATGTGGAAGCTGTTCATTTGTCTGTCCGGCTAAGAGACCATTAACACAGCAGATTAAGTCAATGAGAAGAACAATCATGGCTAACAGAAGAAAGAAGTAGAAAGGTGGACAAATCAGTGAGTGATTTATTTAACGTATCGACAAATCCTCATGTACGAAGCAAGGATACAACTCAGACAATAATGAGAGATGTTCTTATTGCTCTGGCACCTGCTAGTATATTTGGTGTTTATAACTTTGGGCTTGATGCTCTTATAAGAATTGTAGTAGGTATTGCTGCATGTATGGCATTTGAAGCTCTTTATGAGTATCTGATGCACAAAAAGATTACTGTTATGGATCTTAGTGCAGCAGTTACAGGTCTTTTAATTGCCCTTAATATTCCACCAACATTAAATGTTGGATTCGAAATTATCGGCTGTGCATTTGCAATTATTATTGTTAAGCAGTTATTTGGTGGTTTGGGACAGAATTTTATGAACCCTGCACTTGCAGCAAGATGTTTTCTTCTTATTGCATTTACAGGACCAATGACAAAGTTTGTTTATGATGGAGTGTCAGGAGCTACGCCACTGGCTATTTTAAAGCCGGGTGGAGAAGCAGAGGGTACAGTAAGCCTTTTTGACATGTTTATCGGTAAGACAGGTGGTGTTATCGGTGAGACATCTGTAGTCTGTCTTTTAATCGGTGCTGTATATCTTCTTGCACGTAAGGTTATTTCTTTAAGAATACCTTTAACATATGTTGCTACATTTGCAGTACTTATATTCCTTTTCGCTCCGGGTCATCAGTTTGATGTGACTTATTTAGCTGAACAGATATGTGGTGGTGGTCTTATATTAGGTGCATTCTTTATGGCAACAGATTATGTTACATCACCAATCACACCTAACGGCAAGATTGTATTCGGTGTTATATTAGGTTTACTTACATTCATATTCAGAATGTTTGGTGGTTCAGCAGAAGGTGTTTCTTATGCAATTATCTTTTCTAACCTTTTAGTACCACTTATTGAGATGGTAACAGTGCCAAAGTCATTTGGTAAGAAAAAACCGGTAAAGGAGGCTGCAAAATAATGAATAAGATTATTAAAGATGCATGTATATTATTTGCAATTACACTTGTAGCTGGTATTTTACTTGGTGCAGTTTATGATATTACTAAGACACCAATAGCTAACCAGAATGAAAAAGCTAAACAGGAAGCTTATAGAGCTGTTATGGCAGATGCAGATAAGTTTGAAGAGATAGATGGTTTTTCTGCAGCTGATGGTGCTACATCGTATCTTGCTAAGGGAGATGAGGATTACTCTGCAGATGAGATAACAGAGGTTGTAGCAGGTGTTAAGGATAATAAGATTATTGGTTTTGTTGTTACTGTTGTGGCTGGTGACGGTTACGGCGGAGATATCAAGTTCTCTGTTGGTATTAAGGCTGATGGTACATATTCAGGTACATCAATTCTTTCAATCAGTGAAACAGCCGGTCTTGGTATGAGAGCTAAGACTGATCCGACATTTCTTGGACAGTTAGAAGGCAAAAAAGTAAGTAAGTTTAATGTCGTTAAAGACGGCACAGGTTCATCGGCAGATGATAAGGTGGATGCAATCGGTGGTTCAACAATTACATCTAAGGCGGTTGTTAAAGGTGTTAATGCTGCTTTAACTGTATATAACGGACTTGCTTCTGCTAATGTAAAGACAGTAGGAGGTGCTACAATTGAATAAATGTGTTGAAAGACTTTATAATGGTTTAATTAAAGAAAATCCTACTTTTGTTTTAACACTTGGTATGTGTCCGACACTTGCCGTTACAACATCAGCAATCAATGGTATTGGTATGGGACTTTCTTCAACAGTTGTATTAGTGATGTCTAACCTTATGATATCATTACTTAGAAAAGTTATTCCTGATGGAGTAAGAATGCCAGCGTTTATCGTTATCGTTGCTTCATTCGTTACTATGGTACAGTTCCTTATGCAGGGCTACCTTCCATCACTTTATGATTCACTGGGAATATATATTCCGCTTATAGTTGTAAACTGTATTATTCTTGGACGTGCAGAAGCATATGCTTCTAAGAATCCTGCAATTCCATCAGCATTTGATGGTCTTGGTATGGGTCTTGGATTTACATGTGCCATCACAATTCTTGGTGCAGTAAGAGAACTTCTTGGTGCAGGAACAATCCTTTCAACAGGCAGTTCAGCATTAGTTGATTTCTCAACAATGGGTTATACTCCTGCAAGTATTTTTATTCTTGCTCCTGGAGCATTCTTTGTTCTTGCAATGTGTATTGCTGTTATGAACAGAATTAAGAGAAAACATGGTATGAAGCAGGCAGAAGTTCCTGATTATATCGGAGATGACGAAAAGGATGCATAGAGGTTATTGATTATAAGTATATGAACAATGACCACATAGACGTAAATAGTCTGTGTCATAACGCAAGCTTAATATTTTATTGCACATTTTATATGTGCAGGAATGGAGACTATAATGAATTTATTAATTATTGCTATAAGTGCTGCATTAGTAAATAATGTAGTATTAAGCCAGTTCCTTGGTCTGTGTCCTTTCCTTGGAGTATCAAAGAAGATTAACACAGCAGCAGGAATGGGTGGAGCAGTTATCGGTGTTATTACTGTTGCATCAGCGCTTTGCAGTCTTATATATGACTTTATATTAACACCACTTGATTTAACATACTTAAATACAATCGTATTTATCCTTGTTATTGCAGCATTAGTTCAGTTTGTTGAAATGTTCCTGAAGAAGACATCGCCTTCACTTTATGAGGCTCTTGGTGTATATCTTCCACTTATTACAACTAACTGTGCAGTTCTTGGTGTTGCACTTACTAATGTACAGAATGGTTATAATTTCATTGAATCGGTAATCTGTGGTTTTGGTACAGCAATTGGTTTTACAATTGCTATCATTATCATGGCTGGTATTCGTGAAAGAATTGAATTTAACGATGTTCCGGAAAGCTTTCAGGGAATGCCATTAGTTCTTCTTACAGCAGGACTTATGTCAATTGCATTCTTCGGTTTTTCAGGTATACTTTAATAGGGAGGAGACAGTAATATGACAGGTATTATTATTGCAGCAGTTGTAGTAGGCTGTGTAGGTCTTATACTCGGACTCTTCCTTGGTTTTATGGGTAAGAAGTTTGCAGTAGAGGTTGACCAGAAGGAAATAGATGTAAGAGCAGAACTTCCGGGTAATAACTGCGGTGGCTGCGGATATGCAGGTTGTGATGCACTTGCTAAGGCAATCGCAGCAGGAGAAGCAGATGTTAATGCATGTCCTGTAGGTGGTGAGCCTGTTGCAGCTAAGATAGCAGCCATTATGGGTGCTGAGGTTGGTGACAGTGTAAGAATGACAGCATTTGTTAAATGTTCAGGAGATTGTAACAGTGCCAAAGAAAATTACAAGTATTCGGGTGTTGAAGAATGTACAGTAATGCCATTTGCACCAAATGGTGGTTCTAAGGCATGTACATATGGATGTATGGGATATGGCTCATGTGTTAAGGCCTGTCCATTTGATGCAATATATATTAAAGATGGTATTGCAGTTGTAGATAAGGAAAAATGTAAGGCTTGTGGTAAGTGTGTTGCTACATGTCCAAGACATCTTATCGAGCTTATACCTTATAAGGCAAAATATGCTGTTACATGTGCATCTAAGGATAAGGGTAAAGATGTTATGGCAGCATGTTCAGTAGGCTGTATCGGATGTATGCTTTGTACAAAGCAGTGTAAATTTGATGCTATTACAGTTGAAAATAACATAGCTCACATTGATTATGATAAGTGTGTTGGATGTGGTTTATGTGCCGCTAAGTGTCCAAAGAAGATAATACATTTACAGCAGAAGCAGTAGAGGTATATATTAGTTAATAATGATTACGGCAGAATATATAGTTTAATATTAATTCAGCAAAAGACAGAGGAGAAAGAATAATTCTTTTACTCTGTCTTTTTTATTTGAAACCTTTATCTGAATTACATTGTAAAAATTATAGAAATATATTGAAATATTATAATGATATAATTTATAATAAAATATAAGTGTTAAAAACGAAGCAATAAACTTAGAATATATTTTATAATCAGTGTTAAAATGTATTTTACAATTATTAGTTAATGGAATAATATAAGTGTCGGATTTTATCTATCATATTATTAATAGCGTAATTTAATAGTATATAATTAATAAGGTATAATTCTGATATTAAGAAGAAAATGGGGTAAATACACATAATGGGAAATACAAATAATAAAGATACAGGCTCTAAGAAAAAAAGAAGGGATGTAATACTGATTGTTGTGCTCCTTATTGCAGCGTTGACAGCATATTTTATAATAGAGGCTGTAGTAAAAAAACAAGGCTGTAATGTTGTCGTAAAGGTAGATGGAAAGGTTATAGATACGATGAGACTGGATAAGAACCAGAGTATTATAGTTAAAGGCTACAATGGAGGTTCTAATAAGGTTGTTATTGAAGATAATATGGTATATATGACAGAGGCGGACTGTCCTGATAAAATATGCATCAATACGGGAAAGATAAGCAGAACAGGTGAGACGATAGTATGTCTTCCGCACAGAGTTGTAGTAGAGATTACAAAAGCTGATAAGAGTAGTGTTATGTCAGGGGCTGATAATTCTTTAGATGGTACAGTACGGGATAATCAGCCGTTAGATTCGGTTGTAAAGTGATAGATGTATTTTTAATATATAAATTACTATAAAGCCTTGAAAAGACGGCAACAACAAATCAGTTAATATGCATTTATAATATGTATAAATATTGCTGATAAAAAGTTACTTATAAAAATCAATATTAAAACGGTGAGAAAATGATACAGAAACAAACAAAGAGAATTGCAATGTGTGGTGTTCTTACAACGCTTGCAATGATTTTCAGTTATATAGAAAGCATTATACCAATACCTGTTCCGGTGCCTGGAATTAAGCTTGGAGTGGCTAATATTGCAATAGTCAGTGTATTATATATAGTTGGCTCAAAAGAGGCCTGTATAGTCAATATAATAAGAATTGTACTTACTGCATTATTATTTGGAAATCTTAATTCATTTATTTTTAGCATGTGTGGTGGCGGACTAAGTATTATAATGATGATTATAGTTAAAAAACTTGACATTCTGACAGTAACAGGTGTCAGTGTAATTGGTGGTATAATGCATAATATAGGTCAGATAGGAGCTGCAATATTGATAATGGGAAGCAGTGCAATTATATTATATCTTCCTGTATTATTGATATCAGGTGTTATAACCGGTATCGTAATAGGAATAGTGGCTGGAATAGTTATGAAAAGAGTGATGGCATCGGATGTTATAAAGTAAAAAAAATATTTTAATAATATCTGTGAAATGGGAATAGTGTGAATAGGCAGATTTATAAAAGAAACGCACGGTATATTTAATATTACCGTGCGTTTCTTTTTAGTTAGTTGAAATTGATTATATCAATCTTTATACTGCTGTTGTAATTCAATATCTTCAACGGATTTTGAAATAGAATGAGTAATTGGCTTCCATTCAACTTTTTTAACCAGGGCTACTAATGAAATAGGAATATAAGTAGCCATAAAAATAGGGAATGTAAATAAATACATAATCTTTTTCTTGGTTGGAGCCAATATCTTGTTCCATTCAGTTATCAATGTAATGAGTCCCATAAAGAATATGAGTATATAAAAATTAACACATCCATAGCCGATAGCTAACAATGTAGGTTTTAATAACATCTTAAAAACATTCATATTAGACGCTGCACATATTAAGAAGCCAACATTAAGGACAATACATCCTACTGATAATAAGGTGGCAGGTGCCAGTGTCATAAACATATCATAACATGAAACAAACATCTCACGTTTCTTAAACATCATTGTAATAAGTTCCTTGCCATATTTATACATTACCTGATAGAAACCCTTTGACCAACGCATACGCTGATTCCATGACTGTTTAAATGTCGTAGGCTGCTCATCATAAAACATCGCATTTTCACAATAACCAATCTTTTCACCTTCAAGAATATTAACAACAGAAAACTGAATATCCTCAGTAAGAAGATTAAACTTCCATCCGTTATTTTTCTTAATAATTGAACTGTTGACAAGGAAACCCGTTCCTGATACAGCACAACTTGTCTTTAACATCATACGTGGATTATTAAGATACTTTGCTTCACGTATAAACCAAAGTGAATAACCGGCAGTTATCCAGTTGGTATCATAGTTCTTGGAATTTCTATAGCTTGTGATAACATTGTATCCTGAATCGAATACGTTATTCATCTCTTTTACATAATTTTTATCAATAACATTATCTGCATCAAATATAAAATAACCATCATATGCATCATAACCACCAAAATCTTCTGCTATATGGCTGAAAGCATAATCCAGTGCATACCCCTTACCTACGAGCATATTATTAAAACGCTCATAAACAATTGCACCGTTTTGTCTTGAAATATCAGCAGTATCATCAGTACAGTTATCAGCAACAACTATAACATCAATAAGCTCTGCCGGATAATTCTGTCTTTTAATACTCTGAATAAGATTACCTATAACTGCACGTTCGTTACGGGCTGCTATAATAAAAGCAAACCGGTGTTTAACAGAAGCTTCAGGAATAGGTTTCTTTTTGTTTTTTTCACCAAAAAGTGCGATAATGATGTATATAAACTGATAAAAATATAATACGGTCAATGCAATATATAATATAGCATTGATTGAATTAACAAGTTCCATTATGTATCCTCTCCATTTTTAAAATGAAAAACAATTTTTTGTTTTTCTAAAGTCCTTTACAGATTATAACATTACTTTTAAAGGTGTCAATAGTTTATTACTCTTTTTATCTATTTTAATACAAAATATTGCCTTTGTACAGTGAAAAATAATTGACAAATTTATTCAGTATTATATTATATAATGTAATGCATAAAAAAAGGAATGGAGAAAAGTATGTATAGAGAAGTATCAAAATTAATAATGTATGGAAGCATGGATAAAGATAGCATCCTTATGAAGATGTCGGATATATTCAGAAAATTTGACAGTAATGAGGAGTCACAGGAAAGACTTATACAGGACATTTATACAGAGGTAAAAAGACTTCTTGTAGTGGCTACAGATTATGGCTTTGATAAGAATCTGTGGCATAATTATCTGACATTTATTCTTATTACGAATGAGAATCCATTTAGCATAACGTGTGAAAAGATTGGTGCAAATGATGGAAGTGTGAATGAATTTGCTAAAAATGACTTTAAAGTATTTATGAATCTTTTTAATTTCGATTTTTCAAAGATTGAAAAAGCACTTGGTATTAACTGCTTCTCATTAATTTCTAATTATAAAGCAATTGTAAAAAAAGAGCTTATGTATAATAAAAATGTAAGTGAAAAGGTTCAGGCGTTGAGTGAGAAGCTTGAAAATGCAAAAGATGAAGAAGAATTTTTTGCAGGAGTAACAGGCTTTTACAAGGATTATGGCGTTGGAATGTTCGGACTTAATAAGGCCTTCAGGATAATTGGCAATGAAAATGGAGAAGTGAGATTTAATCCTATTAATAATATGGATAAGGTTATGTTAGATGACCTCGTTGGTTATGAGATACAAAAACAGAAGCTTATTGAGAATACGGAAGCCTTTGTACAGGGTAGAAAAGCCAACAATACGCTTCTTTACGGTGACAGTGGTACAGGTAAGTCTACAAGTATTAAGGCTATTGTCAACCAGTATTACGATCAGGGACTTAGGATGATTGAAATCTACAAGCATCAGTTTAAAGACCTGTCAACTGTTATTGCAAGAATTAAAAACAGAAATTATAAGTTCATTATATATATGGACGATCTTTCATTTGAAGAATTTGAAATAGAATATAAGTTCCTTAAGGCGGTTATTGAAGGCGGGGTAGAGACTAAGCCGGAAAATATCCTGATATATGCAACATCTAACAGGCGTCACCTTATAAAGGAAACATGGAATGACAGAAATGATATGGAAAGTACTAATGGCATACATAAGTCAGATACAGTTGAAGAGAAGCTTTCGCTTGTAAACAGATTTGGATGTCAGATATGTTATTCTAAGCCATCACATAAGGAATTTTATGATATTGTTATTAATCTTGCCAGAAGAAATAATATTAATATGTCAGATGAAGAATTGTGTGCAGAAGCTAATAAGTGGGAAATAAGCCATGGTGGAATATCAGGAAGAACTGCACAGCAGTTTATCAATCACTGTCTTGGTTTACAGGAAGATAAATAAAATAATCAGAAATGAAGATAGTGTGAGAAAATAAGTCTGATAGCTTATTTTTGCACACGGCTATTTGTTTCTGAGCAAAACAAATAGCCCTTGATGGCAGAAGAAAAATCGCCTGCGCGAATTTTTCTTCGCCTCTTCGCAACAAACGTTGCTCAGAAATGAGGATTGGTATGATTTCCTATATTAAGGGAGAATTGACGGAAGTATTCGAGGATATGATTGTTATAGAAAATAATAATATTGGATATAACATCAGAGTGCCGGCATGTGTTATTGATGAGATGCCGCATGCCGGCGAGTTTGTTAAAGTATATACATATATGTATGTCAGGGAAGATGCAATTAATCTGTTTGGCTTTTTATCGCGCGATGAGGTTGAGATATTTAAGCTGCTTATTAATGTAAGTGGAATTGGACCTAAAGGGGCACTTGCAATATTATCAGCAATGACAGTTGATGAATTAAGATTTGCAATATTATCAGATGATGTCAAGGTGATAAAGAGTGCGCCGGGAATAGGTGCGAAGACAGCACAGCGCCTTATAATAGAATTAAAAGATAAGCTGAACCTTGAAGATACATTAGAGAGAGCTGTAAACAGCACAGAAAAGAAAAAAGCAGGCAGTGGTAATGTTATGCTTGCAAGAAATGATGCGGTTGAAGCGCTTGTTGCATTAGGATATAGCAACAGTGAAGCTTTAAGGGCAGTAAAGCTTGTTGATAATGCTGATGAGAAAGATTCAGATATGATTCTTAAGGAAGCATTAAAGAAGCTTGTATAATGAAAAATGGGGGATGGTGTGAAGAATCAGGTTGATATGCTGATTATTCATAAGTTCGTAAATGAACCGGCTATTTGTGCAGCAGGCATCACAAAGCAGCTTTTGCCGCAGAGCCAGATCTGATATCTGGCTCGCAGCTCCTCCGGTATCAGCAAATGCCTGCGGAATGGAGATAATGTGGAAAAAAGAGTGATATCGACGGAACTGGCTGAAGAAGATATTAAAATAGAAAGCAATCTGCGTCCACTATCGCTTGATGATTACATTGGACAGGATAAGGTCAAAAGGAACCTTAAAGTATATATACAGGCTGCCAGGGAAAGAGGCGACGCATTAGACCATGTGTTGTTTTATGGACCTCCGGGACTTGGTAAAACAACACTTGCGGGTGTTATTGCCAATGAACTTGGAGTTAATCTTAAGGTTACATCAGGTCCGGCAATAGAAAAACCTGGTGAAATGGCTGCAATTCTTAACAATCTGTCAGAGGGTGATGTATTATTTGTTGACGAGATTCACAGACTTAACAGACAGGTTGAGGAAGTGCTATATCCGGCTATGGAAGATTATCAGATAGATGTGATGATAGGAAAGGGTGCTACAGCACGTTCAATAAGACTGGAGCTGCCTAAGTTTACGCTTGTGGGTGCAACTACAAGGGCAGGTCTTTTGTCAGCACCGTTAAGGGATAGATTTGGCGTTGTAAGTCATCTGGAATTTTATAGTATTAAAGAGCTTGAAACTATTATAATACGTTCGGCAGGAGTCCTGAACGTAGATATAGATGCCAAGGGGGCACATGAACTTGCAAGGAGGTCGAGAGGAACGCCAAGACTTGCAAACAGGCTTCTTAAGAGAGTAAGAGATTTTGCACAGGTAAAATATGATGGAAGAATAACATGGGAGGTCGCTGATTATGCACTTAACCTTCTTGATGTTGATAAAGACGGACTGGATAGAAATGACCGTATCATACTTAATACTATAATTTCAAAGTTTTCAGGAGGACCGGTAGGCATAGAGACACTTGCTGCATCCATTGGCGAAGATTCAGGAACACTTGAAGAGGTATATGAGCCATATCTTATACAGAATGGATTTATTAACAGGACACCAAGAGGAAGGGTCGCAACAAAGCAGGCGTACATTAATCTGGGTATTGAACAAATATAGGATATAATGTATAATGAAAAGTAAATTATTTGTTTAGATTGTATATTATACTGAACATATTAACAATTTGGGGAGGAATTCAATGTCATCGAAGAATAATACAGAAGTAATTATCGGAGGTAAGGTATTTACCCTTAGCGGATATGAAAGTGAAGAATATCTCCAGAAAGTTGCAGCTTATATTAATGGTAAGCTTTCAGAATTTAATGCAGATGATGCTTATAGAAGACAGTCAGCAGAATACAGAGCTAATCTTATGTATCTTAATATAGCTGATGATTATTTTAAGGCTAAGAATATGGGGGAAAGTCTTCAGACTGAGATTGATAATAAGGATAAGCAGATTAATGATTTAAAGCATGAACTTATAACTTCGCAGATTAAGATTGAAGCGTTGAATAAGGAAAGAACAGAATTAAAAGGACAGATAAGTACATATCAGAAGAGTATTGCCAAACTGGAAGAACAGTTAGACAAAACTGACAAATAATAATATGGAGAACTGATTTGAAAATTAATAAAAAAGTAGAGGTGCTTGCACCGGCAGGCTCGTATGAGATTATGGAGGCTGTTATTAATGCCGGAGCAGATGCTGTATATCTTGGCGGTGACAGTTTTGGAGCAAGGGCATTTGCAGGCAATCTTAATAAGGAAGAGCTTTTAAAGGCAATTGATTATGCACATATAAGAGATAGAAAAATATATCTTACAGTTAATACATTATTAAAGGAGCATGAAATTGGAACACAGCTTATAGAATATCTTAAGCCATTTTATGAGGCAGGGCTTGATGCTGTAATCGTACAGGATATGGGTGTGTTTAAGTTAATAAGGGAGCATTTTCCTGATATGCCAATACATGCAAGTACACAGATGACGATAACAGGTGCAGAGGGGGCTAAGATACTTGAGAATTTACATGCAACGAGAGTTGTCACTGCAAGAGAGCTTAAACTTGATGAGATTAAAGCAATACATAATTCGTGTAATATTGAGATAGAAAGCTTTGTGCATGGAGCATTGTGCTATTGTTATTCCGGTCAATGTCTTTTAAGTAGCATGAATGGTGGAAGAAGCGGTAACAGGGGAAGGTGTGCACAGCCATGCAGAATGGAATATGATGTATATGATTCTGACGGTTCAATGCAGGAGTCATCAGAAGGCAGGTATGTATTAAGCCCTAAGGACATGTGTGCAATTAAGATTCTGCCTGATATTATTGATGCCGGGGTATATTCGCTTAAGATAGAAGGAAGAATGAAGAATGTTACATATGCTGCTGCTGTAACTGCATTATACAGAAAGTATGTAGATATGTATCTTGAGTATGGCAGGAAGGGGTATAAGGTTGATGATAATGATATTAATGACCTTATGGATATTTATAACAGAGGAGCATTTACAACAGGATATTATAACAGTAATAAAGGCATGCAGATGATGTCTGTACAAAGACCTAACCATATGGGAACGAGAGCCTTAGAGGTCATGTCCAATGTGTCAGGCAGAATAACATTTAAGGCACTTGAACAGATTAATCCGCAGGATGTGTTTGAGATAGACAGGGATAATTCATTTTCAAGCGGAGACTCTTATAAGACAGGACAGACATTTGAAGTTAATCTTCCTAAGAGGTTCAGGCTCTGTAAGGGCAGGGTGTTATATAGAACCAGAAACGGACGGATTGTAAAGGATACGGCAGCTAAGTATACACAGATTCCTGTAAAGAAAAAGATTGATGTTGCATTTTATGCACAGGCAGGACAAAAAGCTAATATTATGCTTACAGATTCAATAACAGGACTTGTAAGTTATACAGAGGGTGAGATTGTATCTGAAGCTTTAAAGCAGCCGCTTTCAAAAGATAAGATTATACAGACTTTATCTAAGACCGGTGATACTCCGTTTGAGTGTGGAAATATTGTCCTTGAGATGGCAGACAATATATTTATACCTATGGGACAACTCAATGAACTTAGAAGAAATGCTTTCCATGATATGGAAGATATGATTACTGCTGAGTATAGAAGAGAATATATACATGTATGCAATGATAAGAAATGTGATTGTAATTATCAGACGGCTGATAAAAAAACGGTTCATTATAAGAAAAGTGTAATGATTATGCATATGCAGCAGCTTGAAGGTGTATATGAAGATGGCAATATAGATGATATATATTATAATTTCAGCCTTTTTGAGGATAAAGAAGACATTTATAATGAAATCAGCAGATGTCATAATGCAGGAAAAAGAGCGGTTCTGGTTCTGCCGCATATAACGACACAAAAGACTTCTTCTAAAGTGTATAATCTTATCATGCAGGCAGTTATGCCGGAAATTGATGATAAACGATGCAGAGTTGATGCAGTAATGGTAAGAAATATGCAGCAGATTGGAATATTTGCAAAGATAGCCGGACAGGATGGATATACAGGAACTACGGATGTTATTACGGATGCATGTATGTATATATGGAATACAGAGGCATTAAAGCAGTTTGATGATATTGCTAAGCTTTGCGGATTAAGGCTTATTAAGGTTACACTTCCATATGAGCTGACATCAGGTGAGATGGCTGATATTAATAAGAGTTATTCTGACATTGATGTTGAACTTGTTGTATATACAAGAATACCGGTTATGATATCAGAACAGTGTGTAAGAAAGACGAAAGGAATGTGTGATCATTCATATAATAAAGTTATATTACAGGATATTAAAAAACGCAGCTTTACCGTACAGAGTATATGCAGTTATTGTTACAGTATTATGTATGATTCAAAAAGACTTAATATAGCAGGCAGAATTGACGATATAAAGTCGACAGGTGCAGATTATTTAAGATACGAACTTATTGATGAAAATGAAAGGATTGACCAGATAAATGCTCAAAGTAACGAACCTGATGATATGGAAAGCGGACATTTTATAATGGGGGTTGAATAATGCAGTCGGTATTTATAGATATTTCAAAGTATATATTTGCAGGAATAATTGCATTGTATACCCTTGCATCATATAACGGTGCGATTATGCGTAAAGAAGAAAGAATAAGAAAAGTATGTACTATACAGAATATACTTATGTTTAGTATGCATTTGCTGGGCTTTCTTATATTGTACATACTTAATGAAGAGGACATGAAATATGTAATCCTTTATTTTGCGCAGTTTGTATATTTATTTGTAACTTTAATGATTTTTGATGTGTTATATCCTAAGGCCTCAAGGCTTCTTGTCAATAATATGTGCATGCTGATGTCGATAGGCTTTATAATGATTGCAAGGCTTGATTTTGATAAATGCATCAAGCAGTTTGTAATTGCGGCATGTGGTACGGTAATAACTTTTTTTGTACCATGGATGCTTAAGAAGTTCAAGAGTTTTAGAAATCTTGGATGGTTATATGGAATAGTTGGATTTGTACTGCTTGTTGCTGTGCTTTTTGGCACGAAGGTATTCGGTGCTAATCTGGTACTTACAGTAGGACAGTTCTCGGTACAGCCGGGAGAATTTGTCAAGATACTTTATATTATGTTTGTAGCGTCAATGTTTAATAAATCTACATCATTTAAACAGACGGTTATTATTACAATTGCGGCAGCAGCACACGTCATTGTTCTGGTATTGTCTAATGACCTTGGTGCAGCACTTATATTTTTTATTGTATATATTATGCTTTTGTATACAGCTACAAGAAATGTCGGCTATCTTTTTGCAGGTGCAGCAGCAGGTTCGGCGGCAGGATATGTTGCCTATAAATTGTTTGCACATGTACAGAAAAGGGTGCAGATATGGCGGGATCCGTGGTCAACCTTTGAAACCTCAGGATATCAGATATGTCAGTCTTTATTTGCTATTGGAATGGGGTCATGGTTTGGATATGGACTTGGTCAGGGGACACCATCTAAGATACCTGTTGCAGAAAAGGATTTTATGTTTTCTGCACTGACAGAGGAATTCGGAGCAGCATTTACTATAGCATTACTTCTTATCTGCCTGAATAATCTTATTCTTATGATGAATATAGCATCAAGATGCAGAACACTGTTTTACAGACTTGTAGCTGTAGGGATTGGTGTAACTTATGGATTTCAGGTTTTCCTTACTGTCGGAGGTGCGATTAAGCTTATACCGATGACAGGAGTAACATTGCCATTTGTAAGTTATGGCGGAAGTTCAATTATAAGTTCACTGTTTATGTTTGCACTTATAAATGGTATGTATAATATGAGACAGGATGAAGGTGAGACAGAGCATGAGCAAAGAAGAAAAAAGCAGAAGGACAGGAAAGAAGTATAAAAAGCCTGCGAAGAATAATAATGATATTCTGGAAAGAAGAAATAAAGAACTAAGGAACAGGGAAACAAATATTATTTCATTTGTATTTGCCGGTCTGTTTATGTTGATGATAGGATACCTTGTATATTTTAATTATAAACTTGCACCGGATATTATAAACAGTCCTTATAATAAGAGAGTTGAAGAACAGGAAGCCAAGGTTACAAGAGGTGATATACTTGCATACGATGGTACGGTTCTTGCAACAACGCAGACAGATGAAGATGGCAATCAGACGAGATATTATCCATATGATAATATTTTCTGCCATGTAATAGGCTTAAGTTCCGCTAAGACAGGTGTTGAAGGGGCACAGAATTATAATCTTATGAATGCTCCTAAGAATATTCTTTCACAGATTTCATCAGATACAGATGGCGAAAAAGCACAGGGAAATACTGTTATAACAAGCCTTATGCCGCAGCTTCAGGAAGCTGCCTATGATGCACTTGGGGCTAACAGGGGCGCAGTTATTGCGATGGAGCCATCTACAGGAAGGATTCTTGCTATGGTATCAAAGCCTGATTATGATCCTAATGCGGCACCGACAGATTATAATGAATGGCTTACATATAGCAGTAAGAATTCCGTGCTGTTAAACAGGGCAACACAAGGCTTGTATGCACCGGGTTCAACATTTAAGATAATGACAGCGCTGGAATATTTAAGAGAAAATAATAATGACAGTAATTTTTCATTTAATTGTTCTGGTAGTGCATATATAGAGGGTGGAACTACCATACCTTGTTTTGATAATACGGCACATGGTTATGAAACACTTAAAACTGCATTTGCTAATTCGTGTAATTCGGCATTTTCAACTATTGGAACAGAATTAAATAAGGCAAAGTTCAGGGAGTTATGTACTACATTTTTATTTAATTCGTCACTTCCTATAGATCTTGAATATAGCAAGAGCAGCTTTAATCTCGATGCTGATTCCGGAATAAGCGAAGCACAGGAGACCGGTATAGGACAAGGCAAGACTATGATGTCCCCTCTTCATAACCTGCTTATTGCGGCGACTGTTGCCAATGATGGTGTTATGATGAAACCTACCGTAGTTGACAGAGTGCAGGATGCTAATGGAACGGTTGTACAGGAAACTGAACAGGAAGAGGCTGTAAGGGCAATTACAGCAGATGAAGCAGATACTGTTACGGATTATATGAGAGCAGTTGTTACGCAGGGTACAGGATATGCATTTAAAAATTCATGGTATAATGCAGCAGGAAAGACCGGCTCAGCGCAGTATGACAGTTCGAGCAATGTACATTCGTGGTTTACAGGATTTGCTCCATATGACAATCCGCAGATTGCAATATGTGTTGTGCTGGAAGGTGGATATACAGGTGTTCCAAGTGCACAGTATGTGGCTAAATCAGTTCTTGATACTTACTTTTCAATTCAGGAATAATATGGTATAATATAAAATAAAGTCACATTATAAATGTGTACGGTAATAAATTATGACAAATATTAAATACAAAGAAATGGGGGGAGAGATAATATGGATTCAATCAGTGCTGTTGATATAATAGATGGAAGTCAGTATGAAGTCAGTACAACCGATAATGTAACACAGACACCGGATTTTGATTCTATATATGAGGAACAGACAAGAGAGCTGACATTAGATGAGATATTTGATAAAGTATCACAGGAATATGGAGTGGATGTCAATCTTCTTAAAGCAGTCGCACAGGCTGAGTCAGGATTTGATACTAATGCTGTATCATATTGTGGAGCAATGGGAATTATGCAGCTTATGCCTGCTACTGCCCGGTCGTTGGGTGTAGATGACCCATTTGATGCAGAACAATGTATAACAGGTGGAGCTAAGATGTTAGGATACCTTCTGGATGATTATAATGGCAATGTATCACTTGCTCTTGCAGCATATAATGCAGGCAGTGGTTCGGTTCAGAAGTATAATGGTGTTCCTCCATATGATGAAACTATTAATTATATTAATAAGATTAATGACATACTTGCAGGTGCATTGTCAGGTGATTCATGGACCATTGGTGGTTCATCGGCAACGGATTTAAGTGAAGTGACATCTGAGAGCGCTCCTGATGTAAGTACCGGAAGTAATAGTATACCTGATGAGATTAAGGATGCTGTTATGGGAACCGGTAATGTTAATGTAAGCATATCATATCCTACTGTAGAAGATATGTTGAAGGCTAAGGCATATGAGAGTTCATATAAAGATTCGCCGCTTTTTAAGTATGAAGATTATGATAATATCCTTAATACATACAAGGAAGCATATAAAGCAATATCTGATATAGATACTGCAGACAGTCTTAAAGATGGAAGTGATAATAATATACATATATCAGATGATTATAATCAAAGCAGTATTTCTGAATCGGGTATTTTAGAAGATGATAAAGATAATAAAGAGAATACAGTTAATAATGGAGCATCAGGAGTAGGGGACACGATTGATGAAGTTATTAATAATTCTTCTTTAGGAAGTCAGGGGGCTGACCAGACACTGGTAAGAAGTATATTTGAAGCACAGGCGGCAGTTATAAGTCCTGTTGTGGCAAAGCTTTATAATAATTAATATGATTGGAATTGTAAGCAGCTTGTATACTTACTTTGGACTAAGCATAAGCTTACAGAATATATAATACTTATTGTATTTGTTTTAAGGCAGTATTACTGCGGAAATGGAGGAGTTGTATGAAAAATAGAATAAATGTGTATCTGCTTAACAGAACAACTAAAGGAATTGAACTTAGTGATTATTCACATATTAATGAGGACTTATTTTCAGGAAGAAGTGATATTGTAAAGGTGGTATTGCCTGAGGGTGTTAAGTCTATAGGTAATAATGCATTTGAAAATTGCGTGAATCTGGAGGAAGTGGAGCTTCCTGATACGCTTGAGAATATTGGGAGTGAAGCTTTTGTTAATTGTATCAATCTTAAAAAGATTCAATATGGAAAGAAAGTTGATGTAGACAAGACAGCGTTTGCAGGCTGTAAGAGTCTGGTATAAGCATAGTTTTATTTAAGATGGGATAATATGCGGAAACTATGATCAGCTTCTTTAATAACAGATTAAGGTCTGTATATTAAAGAGTCTGAATAGTAGTTTCCGCATTTAATTTCTGTATAAAGAATGAAGCTGTTCGGTTTAAATATGCTTGACAAATAAACTTATCTAATATACGATTTTAAGAAGTGGTTTATAGAATTAATGACTTATGCATTAATATACATTAGTTGTTGAAACAGAGGAAGGAGTATACAAAAATGAGTCAGAAGAAAACATTTGTAACATTAGAGCAGTTAAAGGAGATTGATAAGACATATCCTACACCATATCATCTCTATGATGAAAAGGGAATAAGAGATAATGCCAAAAGATTAAAAGAAGCATTTTCATGGAATAAAGGATATAGAGAATATTTTGCCGTAAAGGCAACTCCTAATCCATATATTTTAAATATATTAAAGGATTATGGCTGCGGCGTTGACTGTGCCTCAAAGACAGAGCTGATGATGGCATATGCACTGGATTACAAACCAGAGGAGATTATGTTCTCTTCTAATGATACACCAATAGAGGAATTTAAGTATGCGGCAGAGATTGGTGCTACAATCAATCTTGATGATATAACACATATTGAGACTGTTGAAAAGGCACTTGATGGTAAGTGGCCTGAGACAATGAGCTGCCGTTATAATCCGGGTGGATACTTCCAGCTTGGTACTTCTATTATGGATAATCCGGGAGATGCTAAGTATGGTATGACACATGACCAGATTATTGAAGCATTTAAGATATTAAAGTCTAAGGGTGTTAAGAATTTTGGTATACATTCCTTCCTTGCAAGTAATACAGTTTCTAATGAATATTATCCGACTCTTGCTAAGATTCTTTTTGAACTTGCGGTTGAATTAAAGGAGAAGACAGGGGCTGATATCAGGTTCATCAACCTTTCAGGAGGTGTAGGTGTAGCTTACAAGCCTGAACAGGAAGATAACGATATAGCTGTAATCGGCGCAGGTGTACATAAGGTATATGATGAGGTTCTTACACCGGCAGGACTTGGTGATGTGGCTATATATACAGAACTTGGAAGATTCATGCTTGCACCATACGGCTGTCTTGTAACAAAGGCAATCCATGAAAAGCACATCTATAAAGAGTATATAGGTGTTGATGCATGTGCAGTTAATCTTATGAGACCGGCTATTTATGGTGCATATCATCATATAACAGTGGCAGGTAAGGAAAATGCCCCATGTGACCATGTATACGATGTTACAGGTTCACTTTGTGAAAATAGTGACAAATTTGCCATAGACAGAAAACTGCCAAAGATTGATATGGGTGATTATCTTATAATACATGATACAGGTGCTCATGGCTTCTCTATGGGATATAATTATAATGGTAAACTTAAATCAGCAGAGCTTCTTTTAAAGGAAGATGGAAGTGTTCAGATGATTAGAAGAGCAGAGACTCCTAAGGATTACTTTGCAACTTTTGATTTCTGCGATGCATTAGATAAACTTAATTTATAATGAGGTTGGTTATGAAAAACTTAAACTATGTTGCACAGGAGATTTCAAAGGGACGTAACCTTGGAGATAATCTGAGTAAATATGCTACAGGAATGGCATCTTTATATAATGGACTTGCATATATTAAGCTGTCAATGAATTATTATACGGTATATGATATGCTCAAAGAAAAAGAATTTAATGATGATGAGTATATGAGATTATTTAATGATTTTAATAATATTATACAGGAACAGATACTTGATGGCAGATTAGAGGCTGAGGTTATAAGCAATATAAGAAACAGAATAATCAGTATAATGGAAGTTGTAACTGATTATGTGGACTGTTTAAGAATATATGAATATGTACTTAATAGAATAGAGCATAGATTCTCAGGTCAGGAGCCGGATGAAGAATACTATGGTACATATCTTACTAATGATATAATGCATTATATTCTGGCTGATAAGGACAATGTTGTTATTAACAGCAAGATATCAGAGGTAGTTGGACAGCTTCCTATGCGATTGTCTAAGAATAAGTTTTATGAATATATTAAGGACGCTTTTTCTTTATATCATGGGGCACAGAAGGGAACAATTGATGATTTTGCATATGCTTTAAGAACTTCGGCAATGCTTAGGCGTACAGATGAATTTGAGAGTATGTTCCCTGAAATGTATGATATAGTTAATACATTATCATCGGCAGATTATGTCAATGCTGATGAGGCTGAATATAACAGACTCAAGGGTGCGTTACAGATTGCAACAGAGAAGATGACATCATATGCGGATATGTTTGTGCTTCTTGCACAGATGGTAAATGATGCATATACGATTATTCTTACGACTGATTTTGCACTTGATAATGTCAGTGAAGTTGAAAATGCTGTTTCAATAATATCAGATGTAAAGGCTGCTATTGATAATGGATATTCAGACATATCCGATGATGTACTTCAAAGATTTGTTGAATTTGAGGGTAAGCAGGAGCGGATATTAATGGTAATATCAAAGAGTGACTATATTATTGATGAGGCTGTGAATAATTATAAAAAAGAATTACTTGAGCAGGAGATATACGACAGGTATGAAAGACTGTCTAAAGTTGTAAAACTCCAGTCGGGAAGTGATTTTGTATTACTTGAAAGAGATGAATCGGCATCTGATATTCCTGATGATTCATATGCTGATAATGTGGCGGAGGAGCTTATATCACTTCTTGATGAGAGCTTTAAGAAACATCCACAGATGGTAAAAAGAGCTGTTATGTCATCCGTTATGTCACAGCTTCCTGTATTTTTTAATAATACTAAGGAGATACAGGATTATATTAATATATCACTTGAGCAATGTGCAGATAAAGCTGAAAGAATGGCAGTTATTGAAGTTATGAAAATGATAATGCAATAATTTATGTTGTAGGAGCAGGTTATGAAATGGTATAAAAGATTATATTTGGGAGATAATGCAAAAGATGCTAAATATAAGATATTTGGTAAGATAAGGGAAAACAGGTTTACATTTGACACATATCTGATTACTCTGTCTGATAATGCCAATAACCTGCTCGATATTATTTCGGCAAATGAATTAAAACAACCGTTTTACAAGGATAAACAACGCAGAAGTAACATATATATTGTAGGTCTTGCAGTTGGATATGAGGAGGCTTTGGAGGTTGTACAGAAAATAATCGAAGAAGTATATCAGGCTACTGGTGGATTCAATATAAGCAGTTATCTTGGATTTGGTAGAAATAAGTAGCGGGGAATGGAGAATATATGCTTCATATAATTTTATTGATTTTAAAGATTATTGGAATAATTATAGCAGTAATTTTAGGTTTGGCTGTGGCATTGCTGCTTATTGTATTATTTGTACCGGTAAGGTATGTAATTGATGCCGGCTGCCATGATAAAAAGCTTAAGGCACATGTAAAAGTTACATGGATTATGCATATTTTCAGAGGTGTGATATCATATGATGAAGAGCTTTTTTATTCAATAAAGGCACTCTGGTTTAATATATATAGCAGTGATGTTGAAAGCAAAAAAGAAAAACGTCCTAAAAAGAATACTGAAAATAACACGAAAGAAAAAAATACTAAAAATAAACATATTGATGCCATAGAAGATAAAGCTGATAATGCGGTATCAAAAGACAAGCAGGATGGTGTAGAAAAAGCTGGATTAGAAGAGGCTGATTGTATACAAAAAAAGCTTTCCTTAGAAAAATCATATGATGAAGTAAAAGAATCAGATGAAAAGTCAACTATTGAAGAAAATGGCAAATTACATACACTTGTAAATAAGATAAAAAATGTGTATTATAAAATAAAAGCCTTTATAAGACGTGCTATTGATACGGTAAAAGCTGCATTAAATAAAAGTCAGGCAGCGGCTGATACTATTAAGCACAAATATACAGAGATTAGGAATAAGGTTACAGATCCTGAAAATATTGAGTTTGTCAGATTTTTATGGACACAGATTAAGGCAGTAATGAATATTATAAAACCTGCAAAGTATAATGTTAATATAAGATATGGCTTTGAGGACAGTGCAACAACAGGATGGGTTGCAGTCAGGCTTGCGGTGTTATATGGTCTTATGGGGATGGATGTAAGTATTATTCCGGATTTTGATAATAGTATATTTGAAGGTGATATATATATGAAAGGAAGATTTAACCTGTACAGCTTTCTTATAATTGGTGTCAGGTTATATAGAAATAAATCATTCAGAAAATTAATTAACAGATAGTATTAAATGCGCACAGAGCGCAGGAAATGAGGAATATTATGGCAGAGACAAAATTTAACGAAACTGTTGCATCTCTATTTAAAGGAATGGATGCATTTGTATCAGCAAAGACGGTAGTTGGAGAGCCTGTTACAGTAGGAGATACAATTATACTTCCACTTGTAGATGTGTCTTTCGGAGTAGGTGCAGGAGCTTTTGCATCAGATAAGAAGAATAATGCAGGTGGTATAATGACAGGAAAGGTTACACCGAGTGCAGTTCTTGTTATACAGAATGGACAGACTAGGCTTGTAAATATTAAGAATCAGGATACTGTTACAAAGATTCTTGATATGGTTCCAGATGTTATTGACAGATTTACAGCCGGTAAAGATGATTCTGATAATGAAGTCGTTGACAGCGTTATTAAGGATGTAACAGAGGAATATAATAATAAATAATAACATATATATAATTAACCATGCTTGAATATCAGGTACGGCTATGATTAGACTGATTGGATTTATAATGTTCTGGATAGCAGTAGGTATGATAATAGCGCTGCTTATTAAGAACAGTTTGTTATTGTGTATATGTATAATAATTGTTCTCATAATATTAGGATTTAACATGTTCTGCCATTGATACAGAATGTATTTATGGTGGAAAATATTAAGTTTTAAGCGTCTATATCATTGGTATAGAAAAAAACTTATAAAAATAAAACAAAAAATAGTTGCAAATACTATTAATATCTGATAGAATATGGTTTGTTGTGAAAAAACACACAATACCATTAAGGAGGTGTTATTAAATGGCAAAATGTGCAATTTGTGAAAAAGGCGCTCACTTTGGTAATGCTGTGAGCCATTCTCATAGAAGATCAAACAAAAAGTGGAATTCTAATGTGAAGTCTGTAAAAGTACAGGTTAATGGTGCTGCAAAGAAGATGTATGTATGTACATCATGCTTACGTTCAGGCAAAGTAGAACGTGCTTAATTTCTGCTATTAATTTTCGAAAATTTATATCAGTTTTGAGGTGGATTGTCTTATGGCAGTTCACCTTAATTTTTTGATATAAATGATAATAAATTGTTAAAATATATTAGTTTGATAATAAAGGTAATGTTGAATTTTATATAAATAGAGAGTATAATATATTTATTAAATTGGATATTTGTGTATCTGTGAATGGAGGTATATAGTATGAGAGGACATTTGGATGGACAGTATGGAGGTATATCTATAGACTCAGAAGTAATTGCTAAGTATGCAGGTTCAATGGCAGTTGAATGTTTCGGAATTGTAGGAATGGCAGCAGTCAGCATGAAAGATGGCCTCGTAAAGTTATTAAAGGGAGATAGCCTTACAAGAGGAATAAGAGTTGATATAGATGAAGAGAACAGGGTAGAGCTTGATTTCCATGTGATAGTAGCATATGGTGTCAGCATATCAACTGTTGCAGATAATCTTGTAGAGAGTGTAAGATATAAAGTACATGAATTTACAGGACTTGAAGTGAAAAAGATTAATATATTTGTCGAGGGTGTCCGTGTAATAGATTAATTATTACAGGGTGCTTATAACACAGAATGGAGGATTATAATTGTGGCAACAAATACAATAGATGCAGTGCTTTTGCAGAAGATGTTTATAGCAGGTGCTAAGAATCTTGAATCAAAGAAGGAGTGGATTAATGACCTTAATGTATTTCCGGTACCGGATGGAGATACAGGAACTAACATGACATTGACAATTATGTCAGCGGCTAAGGAAGTTAGTGGAATTACCAATCCTACAATGGCCACTCTTTCAAAGGCTATATCAAGTGGCTCATTAAGAGGAGCAAGAGGTAATTCAGGTGTTATTCTTTCACAGCTTTTCAGAGGCTTTACAAAGGAGATTTCCAAGCTTGAAATTCTTGATACAGAGAGTCTTGCAATTGCTACACAGAGAGCAACAGAGACAGCATATAAGGCCGTTATGAAGCCTAAGGAAGGAACTATTCTTACAGTTGCCAAGGCTGTATCGGATAAGGCAGCAGAAGTTGCACTTGATACAGACGATTTAGAAGAAGCTATTGAAAAGGTTATAACACATGCTGAATATGTATTGTCTAAGACACCTGACATGTTACCTGTATTAAAGGAAGCCGGTGTTGTTGATTCAGGCGGACAGGGACTTGTTGTCGTTCTTAGAGGTATGCTTGATGCTTTAACAGGCAAAGTGACAGATTTTGAGATTACATCACCGGTTAAGAAACCAGACAGTGCCAGTAAGGGTGCCGGAGCGGCTATTGAAGATGTAGATATTAAATTTGGCTATTGTACGGAATTTATTATCATGCTTGATAAGGAATTTAATGAAAAGACTGAGACAGAATTTAAGGCATTTTTATCATCAATAGGTGATTCCATAGTATGTGTTGCTTTAGATGACATCGTTAAGGTGCATGTCCATACTAACCATCCTGGTCAGGCGTTTGAAAAGGCTCTTGAGTATGGACAGCTTACAAAGATGAAGATTGATAACATGCGTGAAGAACATAACCAGAAGGTTATTGAGAAGTCAGAGATGCAAAAGGCGATGGCTCAGGAAGCAATGAAGAAGTCTGCTCCGCTTAAGGATTATGGATTTATTACTATTGCACCGGGTAAGGGACTTGCGGATATATTTAAGGGACTTGGAGTAGATGAAGTTATAGAAGGCGGACAGACAATGAATCCAAGTACAGAAGATATACTAAAGGCAGCAGATAATATCAATGCGAAGATTATATATGTACTTCCTAATAATGGTAATATTATACTTGCAGCACAGCAGGCAGCAGATATTATAGAAGATAAGAAACTTGTTGTAGTTCCATCTAAGACAGTTCCACAGGGAATCACAGCAATGATTAACTTTGAGATGTCAAGAACAGAACAGGAGAATGCTGAAGCTATGACATCATCTATGGCAACAGTAAGGACAGGTCAGGTAACATATGCTGTAAGAGACACATCAATTGATGGAAAAGAGATTCATAAGGATGATATCTTAGGACTTGCAGATAAGGGACTTGCAGCGGTGGGTAAGGATATAGATGCTACAGTGTTAGAATTGCTTGACACAATGATTGATGATGACTCAGAGCTTGTAAGTGTATATTACGGAGAAGATATAACTAATGAACAGGCCTCTGGAATTGTGGCATCAATAGAAGAGAAGTATCCTGATGTTGATGTTGAATTGCAGGAAGGCGGACAGCCGGTATATTATTATATTGTATCTGTTGAATAATTGATAACTAAAGATTTGTACCTTATACATCTGACACAAACCATTAATATTATAAAATAAGAAATGGAGATAATGTGACATGAGTAAGATTGATGAAATCAGAGGCGAGATGGTTAAAGCAATGAAGGCTAAGGATAAGAAGAGAAAGGATGTCCTTTCTTTACTTCTTGCTGAACTTAAGAATGTAGAGATTAATAACAGAACACCTCTTACAGACGAAGAGGGAGCTCAGGTTATATTAAAGCAGATTAAGCAGCTTAAAGAGACTAAGTCCTTAACACCGGCAGATAGAACAGATATTCTTGAAGAGTGCGATTATTCTATAAGCGTACTGGAAGAATATGCTCCAAAGATGATGGATGAGACAGAGATTAAGTCTGTTATTGAAGAGACACTTAAAGAACTTGAAATACAGACACCGACAGCCAAAGATAAAGGTAAGATTATGAAGGTACTTATGCCTAAAGTAAAAGGAAAAGCTGATGGCAGGCTTGTTAATCAGGTGCTTGGTTCTATGTTTGCATAATGAAGCTGTGTATTAATGTGTATAATATATTGTGCTATAAAAGCTTTTGGCTGTGAAGATAAATATAATAATATTATATTAAGTAGAATATAAAAATATAAGAGAGACGGCTTTATGCCGTCTCTTACTTGATTACGGACCATAATCCGGCTGGGTTTACAAAGCATATGGAATATAAACAGTTCTTTATGAGGGTGTGCATTGTTTAAGCATATTTATAATATATTGTTTGGAAATGAGGATTGATATGGATATAAAGGAATTAAAAGGAATAGGCGATAAAACGGCTGCATTTTTTAACAGGCTTTCCGTATATACGATTGATGACCTTGTAAGTTTCTATCCGAGGGATTATGATGTATACGAGGAGACTGTTTTAATTGGTGAACTTTCAGCAGAGCAAATAAATAAAACAGTTGCAGTAGAAGGCGTTATAGCAAAGTCACCGGAGCTTTTTTCTACACAGCGGTTTAAGATATTATCAAGCAGCATAAGAGATAGTACAGGAGTATTAAAATGCACATGGTTTAATATGCCATTTTTAAGAAATTCGTTAAAGCAGGGTATGCACTATGTATTAAGAGGACATCTTAGCAGTAAAAATGGAATATATGTCATGGAACAGCCGGCACTGTATACAATTGCGCAGTATAAGCAGATTATGGGAAGTATGCAGCCGGTATATCCACTTACTAAGGGACTGTCTAATAAGACAGTAATTAAGGCTGTAAGCCAGGCTCTTGAAAAATATAATGCAGGACTGGAAACGGAATATATACCTGACTGGATAAGAAGCAGATATAATCTTGCGGAGCATAATTTTTCTGTAAGAAGTATACATTTTCCAGCCAATATGCAGGATTATATATTATCAAGAAACAGGCTGGCTTTTGAGGAATTCTTTTTATTTGTGCTGGCAGTAAGAAGATTAAAGGAAAGTAATCAGAAGAGAATTAATGGATATATAATTGATAATAACCGTATAACAGATGAATTTATTAATAATCTTCCATTTACACTTACTGATGCGCAGCTTAGGGCATGGGAAGAGATTAAGAATGATATGTCGGGTAATGGCCTTATGAGCAGGCTTGTACAGGGAGATGTAGGATCGGGTAAGACTATAGTTGCAGTTCTTGCTCTTATGAATACAGCTTTTGCAGGATATCAGGCGGCAATGATGGTTCCGACAGAAGTACTCGCAAAGCAGCAGTTTGAATCTATTTGTGAAATGTTTGAAAAGAATAATATTAAGCTGAATGTGGAATTACTTATAGGTTCGATGACAGCTTCGGAAAAGAAAAAGGCATATGAAAGAATTAAGAGTGGACAGACACATATTATAATTGGAACGCATGCATTGATACAGGAAAAGGTCCAGTATAATAATCTTGCACTTGTAATAACAGATGAACAACACAGGTTTGGAGTTAATCAGAGAAAAGATTTTGCCCAGAAGGGAAATGAACCACATGTTCTTGTAATGAGTGCAACGCCAATTCCAAGGACGCTTGCAATAATAGTCTATGGAGATCTTGATATATCTGTAATTAATCAGATGCCGGCAGACAGACTGCCAATTAAAAACTGCGTTGTAGATGAATCGTATAGGACAAATGCGTATAAATTTATTGAGAAGCAGGTAAGAGAAGGCAGGCAGGCTTATGTAATATGTCCTATGGTTGAGGAAAGCGAAAATGTTGAGGCTGAAAATGTTGTCGATTATGCAGACAAGCTAAAACAGGAGCTTCCTTCGGATATAAGAATTGAATATCTTCACGGTAAGATGAAGGGCAGTCAGAAGAATGAGATTATGGAAAGGTATGCAAAACATGAAACAGATGTGCTTGTATCAACGACCGTTATTGAGGTCGGTGTAAATGTTCCCAATGCAACTGTTATGATGATAGAAAATGCAGACAGATTCGGACTTGCACAGCTTCATCAGCTAAGGGGAAGAGTGGGACGTGGAAAATACCAGTCATATTGCATATTTGTATCAGGTATTAAAAATAAAAAGACAAAAGAAAGGCTGGATATAATTAATAAATCTAATGATGGTTTTAAGATAGCCGAGGAGGACTTAAAGCTAAGAGGTCCCGGCGACTTTTTTGGAGTAAGGCAGAGTGGCGACATGGAATTTAAGATTGGTGATATATTTACAGATGCCCAGGTTTTAAAAAATGCGGCAGATGCTGCAACAGCCATAATGTCAGAAGATTCACAGCTGGAAGCGCCTGAAAATGAGAATCTTAAAAGAAAGGTGCTGGAGTATGCAGATAAATGCCTTGATAAGGTGAATCTGTAGTTAAATGAGGATTAGTGTGAAAAATAATGCGGATGCGCTTCCTCCGGCATTAAAAATGCCTTCGGAATGGAGATTAATATGAGAGAAATGGAATTTACAATGAGCCGCCCCGGACTTGTTAAGGCGGGGGATAAGGTTGAGGTTACGGAAGGAAAGCTTCCAAGCAGTTATTATTATACGATAGAACCGGCTGTTGCAATGTCGGGAAATTATTCAACGCCGGAAAGACTTAAGTCTAAATATGGCACTGTAAAAGAAGTTGGTGAAACAAACAGGGGATATTATGTACTTGCGGAATTTGATGAATAATGTGAACAATCAGATTGATATGAGTTCTACTGCATTTGAAAATAGTTTTTATTGTTAATTCAAAGCTGATATTTGGTTTACAGCTCATCCAACAATATAAAATACCTGCATAATATGAGTAGTATCTGATAAAAAGTCAGATAATTAATTATATGAGAATTGGAATAAAATACAAATATGGTGATAAAGTTTAATAGTGCATTAAAATATTGCAAGAAAGTTCAATAATATATTAAAATATGACAAAAAAGTTCAATAATATATTAAAATATGACAAGAAAGTACTTTTTTTTTAAGAATTTATGTGTTATAATATTAACAAAATGTTGAGAGCGTATCAATAAACTGTTGTGCATTTTATATGAAACAGCTTAATACCGGGACAGCATAGTAAATTAAAAAGGAGTGGTTTACAATGGCAAACAGATTTATTTTAAATGAAACATCATATCATGGAGCAGGTGCAATAAAAAATATTGCAGATGAAGTTAAAGGCAGGGGATATAAGAAAGCATTTGTATGTTCAGATCCTGACCTTGTGAAGTTTGGAGTTACTAAAAAGGTTCTTGATGTATTGGAGGGTGCAGGACTTGAATATGAATTATATTCTAATATTAAGCCTAATCCAACAATAGAGAATGTCCAGACAGGTGTTGCAGCATTTAAGAAATCAGGAGCTGATTATCTTATAGCAATCGGTGGCGGTTCTTCTATGGATACATCTAAAGCAATCGGTATTATTATTACTAATCCTGATTTTGAAGATGTAAGAAGTCTTGAAGGAGTTGCACCAACTAAGAATAAGAGTGTTCCAATTCTTGCAGTGCCAACTACAGCAGGTACAGCAGCAGAAGTAACAATCAACTATGTAATTACAGATGTTGAGAAGAATCGAAAGATGGTATGTGTAGATCCTAAGGATATTCCTGTTATTGCATTTGTTGACCCTGAGATGATGAGTACAATGCCTAAGGGACTTACAGCAGCAACAGGTATGGATGCCCTTACACATGCAATTGAAGGTTACATAACAGCAGGAGCATGGGAATTATCAGATATGTTCCATCTTAAAGCAATTGAGATTATTTCAAGAAGTTTAAGAGGTGCGGTTGATAATACACCTGAAGGACGAGAAGGCATGGCATTAGGTCAGTATATAGCCGGCATGGGATTTTCTAATGTAGGACTTGGTATTGTTCATTCTATGGCACATCCTTTAGGTGCTTTATATGATACACCACATGGAATTGCTAATGCTATTATTCTTCCTACAGTTATGGAATATAATGCTGAAGCTACAGGAGAGAAGTATAGAGATATAGCTAAGGCTATGGGTGTTGAAGGAACAGAAAAGATGACACAGGAAGAGTACAGAAAGGCAGCAGTTGATGCAGTTAAGAAGCTTGCTAAGGATGTAGGTATTCCAGAGAACCTTAAGGATATCGTTAAAAAAGAAGATATTCCATTCCTTGCACAGTCTGCTTATGATGATGCATGCAGACCTGGTAATCCTAAGGAAACAAGTGTAGAGGATATTACAAAGTTATATGAGAGTTTAATCTAGTAGTATATTATTCATACTTATTAAGAAATGATGATTGTTAAAGCTGAATATATGGATTTTATATAAGAGCTTGCTATCCTCAATGCATTTGGCACGACCTGGACGGCAGCTGTATATTAAATGCTCATCTGTAGAGTTTCTTAGCAATCATCTATCTTGTGATAATATGATAATATTAATTTAAGATTGAACATTAGGACATAATAGGACTGTCGTATTAAAGAATATTTATAACATATATGGATATAGGATTAATTTTTAGTATCTGTACATTGTAAAATATTTTTTGGTGCGGCAGTCCCTTTTTTGATGCTGATTTTTTATCAGAGGTAGAAGTAAAACTTTAATTTGCCTTTTAATAAAATCATTAATTGCAAATAACAGATATATATGATAAAGTATTTAACTGTCGGATTGTTGCTAAAATGTCATATAATCAAAAGGGTGTCAGCCTGAAAAGACAATTGACATAAATAGCAGCTTATTGATACATTTCCTAAATATTAAATGGAAAATAGTTATAAAGAGAAAGGTTCAGGATATATGAATAAGAAAAAGATAGTGATATCTGTTATGACTATAGCGGTTATCGGACTGATTATTTACACATTTATGACACCGGTAGATATGTCAGCACTTGATAATTATACAAGCTCAGTATATGGTCAGGTGTGGTCACTGCTCCCACCGGCACTGGCTATAATACTTGCACTTATAACAAAAGAAGTATATACATCGCTTCTTACCGGAATTATTACGGGTGCATTGTTATATTCAGGCTTTAATCTTGAATTAATGATTAATACAATGTTTTTTAATGAGAACGGCGGAATGACAGCTAAATTATCAAGCATTAGTAATATCGGAATATTACTGTTTCTTGTAATGCTTGGAATACTTGTGGCGCTTATGAATAAGGCAGGAGGTTCTGCGGCATTTGGAAGATGGGCAGCTGAACATATAAAGACGAGGATAGGTGCACAGCTTGCAACAATGATGCTTGGTATTGTAATCTTTGTTGATGATTATTTTAACTGTCTTACAGTTGGAAGTGTTATGAGACCTGTGACGGATACACATAAGGTATCAAGAGCAAAGCTTTCGTATATCATAGATTCAACAGCGGCACCAGTGTGCATAATAGCACCGATAAGTTCATGGGCGGCAGCAGTTACATCGTCTGTGCCTGATGATTCGGATATTAATGGGTTTACAACATTTTTAAAGACAATTCCATATAACTTCTATGCAATACTTACTCTTATAATGGTTTTATACGTGATTATTCGTAAGGTGGATTTTGGAACAATGAGAAGGCATGAGATTAATGCTATCAATGGAGACTTGTATACAACACCGGAAAGACCTTATAAGGATGAAGAAGAGATTGCAGCTGATAAAAATGGAAAGGTAAGATATCTTACAGTTCCTGTTATGGTGCTTATCGGCTGCTGTATCACAGCTATGCTTTATACCGGAGGGTTCTTTAGCGGTAAAAGCTTTGTTCAGGCATTTTCGGAATCAGATGCAGCTGTAGGTCTTGTAATTGGGTCGGCAGTTACGTTATTTATTACATTTATTATGTATATGTATGAAGATGTTTTAACATTTCAGGAATTTACAGATTGTATATCAGAGGGTTTTAAGGCAATGGTCGCACCAATCTTAATTCTTACACTTGCATGGACACTGTCAGGTATGACCAATCTTTTAGGCGCTGATATATATGTAGCAGGTCTTGTGGCAGGCTGGGCAGGTGCATTGCAGAATTTTCTGCCGGCAATAATATTTGTTGTAGCGATGTTTCTTGCATTTGCAACAGGTACATCATGGGGAACATTTGGAATACTTATTCCTATAGTTATAGGAGTATTTCCGACAGGTGAAATGCTTGTGATATCAATAGCTTCATGTCTTGCAGGAGCGGTATGCGGCGACCACTGTTCGCCTATATCTGATACGACAATAATGGCATCTGCAGGAGGTCAGTGTTATCATATGAATCATGTAACAACACAGCTTCCATATGTATTGGTGGCAGCCTCTATATCATTTGCCGGATATATAATTGCGGGAATTACACAGAATGTATATATATCACTGGCACTATGTATAGTTATTCTTCTTGTGGTATTGTATATTATAGAAAGAACAACAGGACAGGAAGAAGATGTATAAAGTATAGTTGATAAACATCGGATTGCTGTAATGTATTTTGTATATTTGTTATGAAAATAATATCGTTAATAAAATATCAAAAATAGGATATGTATGTATAAACTATAGAATAATAAATGAATGATTATAAAGCTTCTATAAAATGCTGTGAATAGCGGATTTATGGAAGCTTTATTTTATTGAAAGTAAAATTATAATAGTGTACTAAATATTTATCATGCAGAATATATTCTAATAAGATATGCAGACTTATAGATGGAAAGGCATGGTGATTAGTATTAAAGAGTTTGACTTGTATAATGATATAAGGATGAGAACAAAGGGTGAGATATATCTTGGTGTTGTGGGTCCTGTAAGGACAGGTAAATCGACGTTCATTAAAAGATTTATGGACCTTTTAGTTATTCCATCAATTACGGATGAACATGAAAGAAACAGGGCAAAGGATGAACTTCCACAGAGTGCATCAGGAACAACAATAATGACAACTGAACCTAAATTTGTGCCATCAGAAGCGGCACTTGTCTGCCCTGTTGAGGGAATCAATGTACGTGTAAGACTTATAGATTGTGTCGGATATATGGTGGATGGTGCAACAGGACACATTGAAAATGATAAAGAAAGACAGGTAAAGACTCCGTGGTCCGATACAGAGATACCATTTACAAAGGCTGCACAGCTTGGGACATGGAAGGTTATAAATGAACATTCAACAATAGGAATAGTTGTGACAACAGATGGTTCATTTACAGATATTGGACGTGAGCAGTATGCAGCAGCAGAAGAAAAGGCAATTGGCGAGCTGCAAAAGATTAATAAACCATACATAGTACTTTTAAACAGTTCACACCCATATTCCGATGAAACAAAAGAACTTGCAAAAAAACTTGAAGAAAAATATGGTGTCACAGTGCAGACTGTCAATTGTGACCAGCTAAGAAAAGAGGATATCAATAGAATACTGGAAAACATTCTTATGGAATTTCCAATATCACAGATTAATTTTTATGCGCCACAATGGATGGAGATGCTTCCTGAACAACACTGGCTTAAAGAGCTGCTGATTCAGAAGGTATACGATATAATAAACAGATATACCAAGATAAAGGATATTAAGGGCGATAATTCGGATTATTCGGATGAAAATATCGAGAGTATTGTTAATACCGGCATAAATATGTCTGATGGAACAGTGAGAATGGATGTCACGATGAGACCAGACATTTATTATAATATATTAAGTGAGCTTACTGGTACATCAATTAATAATGAATATGAGCTTATTAATATAATAAAAGAGTTATCGACGAAGAAAAATGAATTTGATAAGGTAAAGGATGCTCTTGCAGATGTAAATGTAAGCGGATATGGAGTAGTTACTCCGGTAAGGGAGGATATAAGGCTTGAGGAGCCGGTTGTAATAAAGAATGGTAATAAATACGGAGTAAAGATAAAGGCACAGGTTCCGTCAATTAATATGTTAAAGACTAATATAAGCGTCGAAATAGCACCTATAGTGGGTACAAAGTCGCAGGCAGATGACCTTATAGAATATATAAAGAATAATTCCGCCAATCAGAAGGATGGCGTATGGGAAACTAATATATTTGGAAAGACAATAGAGCAGATTGTAGATGATGGAATATATGAAAAGACACATAATATGACACAGGAAAGTATGGAAAAGATAAGCGGTACATTGGAAAAGGTAATGAATGAAAATTCTGGTCTTGTGTGTCTTATTGTATAATATTATGATATCAGGGTCGTAAAGTCTAAACCTGCATGAGTCTGTTTATAGTTAGATGAATGTGGATGAAAACATAAGTTCTTATTGCTTGATATGCAGATTTAATTGTGATATACTTAACAATATCAATGTGATTAGGCAATATGGTTATAATGTTGTACAAAAATGCTCAGAAATGGAGATTGAGATGAAGAAAGTTGAAGATTATGTAAGAAGCATTAAAGATTTTCCCAAAGAAGGTATAATATTCAGGGATATAACATCAGTTATTCAGGATTCAGATGGCTTGCAGCTTGCAATAGATGGAATTGATAATCTAATAGGAGATATTGATTATGATGTTGTGGTTGGTCCAGAGTCAAGAGGCTTTATTTTTGGTGTTCCGATTGCATATAAGAACCATAAGTCATTTGTGCCGGTAAGAAAGAAGGGAAAGCTTCCATGCGAGACTATATCAGAAGAGTATGCCCTTGAGTATGGAACGGCTGAGATTGAGATTCATAAGGATGCTATAAAGCCAGGACAGAAGGTTGTTATTGTGGATGATCTCATAGCCACAGGTGGAACAACAGAGGCTATTATCAAGCTTATAGAAAGACTTGGCGGCAAGGTTGAAAAGGTAGTATTCCTTATAGAGCTTAAAGGACTTAATGGCAGAGATAAGCTTAAGGGATACGATGTTGATGCTGTAATAAAATACGAAGGTAAGTGATAAAAAGTACTGTTGTTTTATTGTTGTAAGGCAATCAGACAGCGTGCCATATTAAAAAATAAACAATGCTATTGTTTTATATAATAATATCATAGTTGGGCAGACCCCGATATTATATAATTAAAGATATTATTATATAATGTATAGTAGGATGTGCGGTAGATATATACAGCATTTTATTAATGGGGATGTCATAATAAGATTGATTTATACAGTATAGAGCTGCATAGGTTTGGCAGACATTTCTGTATATGTAATCTTGTTATAGGCAGCCCCATTTATTTATAATAATGGGATATATCAGTGATATATCCGGAGAATGGAGATTGATATGGGAACACCACATAACAAGGCAGTTAATGGGGATATAGCCAGAAATGTTATCATGCCGGGAGATCCGGTCAGGGCAGAATATATAGCTAAGAAGTATCTTAAAGATTGTATAAGATTTAACGATATAAGATGTGCATATGGATATTCAGGGTTATTTAACGGACAACGCATATCAGTAATGGCAAGCGGTATGGGTATGCCATCGATGGGGATATATAGTTATGAATTGTACAATATATATGATGTTGATGCTATTATAAGAATAGGAACGGCAGGAGCTTTAGCAGATAATCTTGAATTAAAGGATGTTGTTATGGCTATGGGAGCGTCGACAGATTCTGCTTATGCAGCCCAGTATAACCTTCCGGGAACATTTGCACCTATTGCGGATTTTGGGTTATTAAGAAAAGCAGTTGAACGTGCAGAGAATATGAAGCTTAATATAAGAGTAGGTAATATATTGACAAGTGATATATTTTATAATGAAAATAAAGAGTCTAATGATTTATGGAAAAAGATGGGGGTACTTGCTATAGATATGGAAACAGCGGCATTGTATGATAACGCTGCAAGAGCAGGAAAGAAGGCATTGTCCGTTCTTACAATAAGTGACCATCTGTATAAGGATGTACATCTTAGTGCTGATGAGAGAAGCCATTCGGTAGATACAATGATACAGCTGGCACTTGAAGCAGTAACCTTGTAACATAATGACGATATCTCATAGTAATGATGTTGATTAATGTTTATTCATTAATGTTACATGTGTCATAATGCGGCTGGTATTACAGACGGAATAAACTGCCGGCATGATTTGACTTACAAGGTGTGGTGAAATAAACTACCGGCATAATTGGGCTTACAAGATGTGGTGAAATAAACTACGGCATGATTGGGCTTACAAGATGTGGTGAAATAAACTACGGCATAATTGGACTAATAAAGCCTGGTACAATTAAGCTGCAATCTATGTGTGTGTGATTAAATAAAAGGAGATGGATATGGATATAAAAGTTATCGCAGTAATCGTATGTATGCTTGCGGTTCTGATATATGCATCATATGATGCAGAAAGAAAAAGAAGACTTAAGCTGGAAAAAAGATTGAGAAACTCATGGGGAAAGCCATCCGACAAGAAAATTACGCAGGAAGAATATGAGATTATATCACATTATTTTAAAGATTATATACAGGATAAGAATGAATATATTGATGATATAACATGGAAAGATCTTAATATGGATGAAGTATTCAGAGTTATGAATACCACTAATTCATCATTAGGACAGGAATATCTGTATAAGATGTTAAGATGCCCTGATGGAGATGCCAGAAATCTAAAAAAAACTGATACGCTTGCAAAGTTTTTTGGAAAAGAAGAGAAAAAGCGATTTACTATCCAGAAGATATTTGCCAAAATGGGTTTTGCAAAATATGTTTCTTTAAGTGATTATATAGGACTTATTGTAGAACTTGAACAGAAAAGTAATATTTTTCATTATATTTTATTATTATTATATGTTGTGGCAGCAGCTGTATGCTTTGTTAATCCGGTGTGTGGGGTTGCAGGTCTTATAGCAGTGATGGTAATAGCGATAATAAGTTATTACAAGATGAAAGCAGATGTTGAATCTTACTTTATATGTGTTATACAGATAGTGAAAATGATTAATACAAGCCGTGATATTATTGAATGTAATTATAAAGAGCTTGATGATTATAATAAAGAGCTAGAAAAGTTAAGTGAGGAATGTAAGGGCGTTATAAGCGGTTCATGGCTTTTGGAAACAGGAGATGTCAACGGCTCTATAGTACAGGTATTACTTGATTATTTAAGAATGATTACACATGTTGACCTTATAAAGTTCAATGGAATGGCTAAGAATATAAGACAGAAGGAAAATCAGATATATAATATGTACGAGGTTCTTGGAATGATAGAAGCATCGATTGCGGTAGCTTCATTCAGACAGATGCTTCCATACTGGTCAGAGCCTGATTTTGTAAGTGATAAGCAGTATGGTATACATGCAAAGGATGTGTATCATCCATTGATTAAGAATCCTGTTGCTAATTCACTGGAGACTAAGAATAATATTATACTTACAGGTTCAAATGCTTCAGGAAAGTCAACATTTTTAAGAACAATAGCTATTAATGCTGTCTTATCGCAGAGTATATATACGAGTACATCATCAGAATATGTGGCACCACAGTATCGCATATATTCATCAATGTCATTAATGGATGACCTTAGTAATAACAGCAGCTATTATATTGTTGAGATACGTTCATTAAAGAGGATAATAGATGCGGCATGTACAGGTGGAAAGCCTGTATTATGCTTTGTCGATGAAGTACTTCGTGGAACCAATACAGTAGAAAGAATTGCTGCTTCGTCAGAGATACTTAAGTTTATAAGCGGTAAAAATGTTCTGTGTGTGGCGGCAACACATGATATAGAGCTTACGGCAATTCTTAGTAAGTGGTATGATAATTATCATTTTCAGGAAGAGGTAACGGATGATGAAGTCAGGTTTAATTATAAGCTGTATAAGGGACCTGCAACAACACGCAATGCCATTAAGCTTCTTAACATGATGGGATATGATAAGGAAATAATTACAGAATCTGAAAAACGTGCAGCATATTTTGTTGAAAATGGTGTCTGGAAGATGTAATATAGAAGATGCAACAGTTATGTTTTTTGACACTTACATTATAATATGATAAAATATTTTATTATCAATGAGCGATGATTCTTTTACATGTATTATGTAAATGATAATTTATAATAATGTGAAGAAATGGAGGAATATATTTATGATAGGATTAATAAGTCTTTTGCCGGGAGAGATACTTTATGAAGCAGCTAAATTTATAATAATGCTTTTATTACTTGTATGCAGTGTATTCGTAGGCGGAGCACTAAGAAAGAAGTCTGATGCGAAGAAGGCTGCCAAAGAAAGCAGCAAGACAGTTAAAGATATAGAGGCATAATGCTGATATAATATCGATATAGTAAGAATAACAGGCTGTTCGTACTATGACTATGGACAGTGACCAATCTTAAGTTTATAAATAAAATTACTATAATTAAATGCAACCAGGAGGAAAGAGAAGTGCAGTACAGAGGCGTTAACGAGTTAAGAAGAATGTTTCTTGATTTTTTTGAAAGTAAGGGTCATCTTAAGATGAAGAGTTTTTCACTTGTCCCACACAATGATAACAGTCTGCTTATCATTAATTCAGGAATGGCTCCTTTAAAACCATATTTTACAGGTCAGGAGATTCCACCGAGAAGAAGAGTGACTACATGTCAGAAGTGTATAAGAACAGGTGATATTGAAAATGTTGGTAAGACAGCAAGACATGGAACATTTTTTGAAATGCTTGGTAACTTCTCATTTGGTGATTACTTTAAGGATGAAGCAATTCACTGGTCATGGGAATTTTTAACAGAAGTAGTAGGCTTAGATCCTGACAGATTATATCCATCAATATATCAGGATGATGATGAAGCATTTGAGATATGGAACAAAGAGATAGGAATAGCACCTGAAAGAATATTCAGATTCGGTAAGGAAGATAATTTCTGGGAACATGGCGCTGGTCCTTGTGGTCCATGTTCAGAGATATATTATGACAGAGGCGAGAAGTATGGCTGTGGTAAGCCGGGCTGTACAGTAGGCTGTGACTGCGACCGTTATATGGAAGTATGGAATAATGTATTCTCACAGTTTAATAATGATGGCAAAGGTAATTATACAGACCTTGTACAGAAGAATATTGATACAGGTATGGGTCTTGAAAGACTTGCAGTTGTAGTTCAGGATGTAGATTCAATCTTTGATGTTGATACATTACAGGCTCTCCGTGATAAGGTATGTGAGATGTCAGGTGTTAAATATGGTATTGATGACAAGATTGATGTTTCAATAAGAGTTATTACAGATCATATCCGTTCAGTAACATTTATGGTAAGTGATGGCATTATGCCATCTAACGAAGGAAGGGGCTATGTACTTAGAAGACTTTTAAGAAGAGCTGCAAGACACGGTCGTCTGCTCGGAATAGAGGGCAAGTTCTTATCTAAGTTATGTGAGACAGTTATTGAAGGCTCTAAGGATGGATATCCTGAATTAGAAGAAAAGAAAGAATTTATTATCAAGGTTATATCAGAGGAAGAAGATAAGTTTAACAAGACAATTGATCAGGGACTTAGTATTCTTGAAGATATGATAAGTGAGCTTAATAAAAACAACAGCAGTGAGCTTTCAGGAGCAGATGCATTTAAGCTCTATGATACATATGGTTTTCCTCTTGACCTTACTAAGGAGATTCTTGAAGAAAAGAATATTACAGTTGATGAAGAAGGCTTTACAAAGGCTATGGAAGAACAGCGTGTTAAAGCAAGAAATGCCCGTAAGACAACTAATTATATGGGTGCAGATGCAACTGTTTATGATGATATCAATCCTGAGATAACAAGTCATTTTGTAGGATATGACAAGCTTGAAAATGAATCTGAGGTTACGGTACTTACAACAGAAACAGAGATTGTTGAAGCTTTATCAGAAGGAGATAAAGGAACAATAATTGTTAATGATACAGTATTTTATGCAACAATGGGTGGTCAGGAAGGTGACTGCGGTACAATTACAACGCCTGAGGGTGAATTTAAGGTAGAAACAACTATTAATCTTAAGGGTGGTAAGATTGGGCATGTTGGTATAATGACTAAAGGCATGATTAAGACTGGTGATACAGTTAAGCTTACAGTAGATGCACCAAAGAGAGCAGATACAAGTAAGAATCATAGTGCAACACACCTGTTACAGAAGGCATTAAGAACAGTGCTTGGTAATCATGTAGAACAGTCAGGTTCTTATGTTGACCCTGACAGATTAAGATTTGACTTTACACATTTCCAGAGCATGACAGCAGAGGAGATTAGTAAGGTTGAGGATATTGTCAATGAGAAGATATCAGAAGCTGTTCCTGTTAATACTGATATTATGAGTATTGAAGAAGCAAGAAAGACAGGAGCTATGGCATTATTCGGTGAGAAGTATGGCGATAAGGTACGAGTTGTATCAATGGGAGACTTCTCCAGGGAATTCTGTGGTGGTACTCATGTAGCTAATACATCTAATATTATGCTATTTAAGATAGTATCAGAATCAGGTGTTGCAGCAGGTGTAAGAAGAATTGAAGCTTTAACGGGCAGAGGTGTTCTTAAGTATTATGCTTCCCTTGAGAATGAAGTAAAGGAAGCTGCTAAAGCAGCTAAGACAGAGCCTGCACAGCTTGTTAAGAAGATTCAGTCGATGAATGAAGAGATTAAGACTCTTAATAGTGAGAATGAGAAGCTTAAAGCAGAACTTGCTAATAATGCTCTTGGAGATACAACATCAGATGTTATTGAGGTTAAGGGCGTTAAGCTTCTTGCAACTAAGGTAGAGAATGTCGATATGAATGAACTTCGTAATCTTGGTGATAAGCTTAAGGAACAGATTGGCTCAGGCGTAGTGCTTATTGTTAGTGCACAGGGGGCTGATAAGGTTAATATGATTGCCATGGCAACAGATGATGCCGTTAAGAAGGGCGCTCATGCAGGTAATCTTATCAAGGCTGTGGCATCACTGGTAGGTGGTGGCGGTGGCGGCCGCCCTAATATGGCACAGGCTGGCGGTAAGAATCCGGCAGGCATTGATGAATTATTAAAGAAGACACCTGAAGTTCTGGAAAGCCAGTTGGCATAAAATAAAGGATTATTGCATACTGCCTGACAATTGATGCCAGGTGGTATACAAATAAATATATTCTATAAAATGATATCGATTAATCTTCAGTGAAACTTTTTGTGGAAATTATTTGATAAAAATTTTGTAAAAATACATTTTAAGGTTGACGAATAATAATATTGTGTTATAATGTATGTTGTGCAATTAATTAATACCCTATATATGTATTGTTGAGCACAATTTGCAACAGAAGGGTGGTCAGGGAAGATATGTCAAATGTCATCGTTAAAGAAAACGAGTCTTTAGATAGTGCATTACGCAGATTCAAGAGAAACTGTGCTAAGGCAGGCATTCAGCAGGAAATTCGTAAAAGAGAACATTACGAAAAGCCTAGCGTTAGACGTAAGAAGAAGTCTGAAGCAGCAAGAAAACGTAAGTTTAACTAATTATATTTAATGACAATGGATTAATAGTATCTGAGTGATGCTATTATATATTAAACCGGTACGAGGAAAATATTCTTCGTACCGGTTTTTTCGTTATATCCCAGGCTGAGCGAGTGAGTATTGAATTTATAAAGAATAGGAATATTTAACGGATTGAAACAGTAAAATATAAAAAGACTGTTTAGAAATGATGATTAGTATGCGGAATGGGAGAACATATGAAGTTAGTGGAGGCCGGTAGAGATATAATAGAGGGGACATCATTAATTACGGTTGTAGGAAAGACTGATATGCATATCGAGAATTTTAAATCAATAGCAGAATATGATAATGACAGACTAAAGCTGCTTACAAGAACAGGATTTATTACTGTTTATGGTAAAAATCTTGAAATTAAGTATTATGATACAGAAGAGATAGCAATAAGTGGAAGACTTGAAAGGATAGAATTATAGCAGTATATTTTAAATTTAGGGGAAATAAAGGGAAGTATGCTCCATTTATGAAGCAGAAAGTAAATTTAATCAGTGTATCTTAAAGGTGGATTTAAGGCATATGTTAAACACAAGACATCGTATGGTAACATATATTATTATAAGGATTTCCGGTGATTCTACAGAAAGATTTCTTAATCTGTGCAGGCACAGAAAAATAAATATATGGGATATACGGTCAGTTGAAAATGGTATTACAGGAAATATTACAATTGATGATTTTTACAGACTTAAAGAGATAAGATTAAAAACCGGCATGAAGGTTGAAATTATAAAGAAAAAAGGATTAAGATTTTTATTATTTAAGTACAGAAAGCATTATGCATTTGTTATTGGAATGGCTCTTTCCACTGTTATTTTAAAGCTGTGCAGTCTGTATATATGGGATATAACATTTACAGGCAACAGAGAATATACAGATAGTATGCTTCTTAAGGAGCTTGCCACAGACTCCGTTACGCCGGGGATTATGATTAGCTCTGTTAATTGCGATAGCATTGAAAAGAAGCTTAGAAGTTCATATGATAATATAACTTGGGTATCGGCAGAGATAAGGGGAACCAGACTGATAGTACATATAAAAGAAAATGATGGTACAAGAGCTGTTGATAATGAAAATGCAATGGAAAGAGATATTGTGGCAACGCACAACGGTACGGTAAAAGCCATAATTACGAGAAATGGAACACCGGTGGTAAAACCGGGCGATGCAGTGGAAAAGGGACAGATACTCGTGTCGGGAGTTATAGCTGTTCATAATGATTCCGGCGACTGTGTTGGAAAATATTATACCGCAGCCGATGCAGATATCAGCATTAATACGGATTTGGAATATTGTGATATTCTTAACAGTGAGTATGAATATAAGAATTATACAGAAAAAAGCACTGAATACTTTATATTAGGATTTATAAATAAAAATATCGAGATAGGATTATTGCCTCAAAGATATGAGGAATCAGATACGGTTACTGATGTAAATATCTGGAAGCTGACTAACAGCTTCTATCTTCCAATATGTACCGGTACTAAAAAAATAAGAGAATATAATACACAGCTTAATACATATACTGATGAAGAGGCAGAAGGTATATTAAATGAAAGGTTAAACAGATTTATTTGTGATTTGTCAGAAAATAAGGTGCAAATTATCAGAAATAGTGTTACAATGGAGAAAGAATCGGCGTGTTATTCGATGAAAGGCAGTATTAATGTTGATATGCCGGCTTATGAGTATGCACAAATTACCGATACATTACAGTTATCAGGGATGACTGAGGATATTAAGGATGAGGTAGACAATGAGCGTAATTGAAACAACTTTAGAGATTCCTGTGCAGTATAGTACGGCTGTATTTGGTCCATTTGATCAATATGTTAAAAAAATAGAAAAGACACTAAAAGTAACAATAGTATCAAGGGATTCGCACATAAAAGTAATAGGAGCAAAAAGAGATATAGACAGATGTATCAAAGTGCTTAATAATCTGCTTGAGCTTGCTAAGAGAGGTAATGATATAACAGAGCAGAATGTGGATTATGCATTATCACTTGTATTTGAAGATAAAGAGGATGCAATACTTGAGATTGATTCAGATGTAATATGCAGAACAATCACCGGAAAGCCTATTAAGCCTAAGACATTGGGACAGAAAGAATATGTGGATTTAATAAGAAATAAGATGATTGTATTTGGACTTGGACCGGCGGGAACAGGTAAGACTTATCTGGCTATGGCTATGGCAATTACAGCATTTAAGAATAATGAAGTTGGAAGGATAATACTGACAAGACCGGCAATAGAAGCCGGAGAAAAGTTAGGCTTTCTTCCAGGAGATTTACAAAGTAAGGTAGATCCCTATCTTAGACCTTTATATGATGCGTTATATCAGATTATGGGTGCTGAGAGCTTTGCAGCTAATATGGAAAAAGGTCTTATAGAAGTTGCGCCTCTTGCATATATGAGAGGACGAACTCTTGACAATGCATTTATTATTCTGGATGAAGCACAGAATACTACTCCGGCACAGATGAAGATGTTCCTTACAAGAATAGGATTTGGCTCTAAGGTAATTATAACCGGAGATTTAACACAGAAGGATTTACCAAAGGATGCAGTGTCGGGACTTGATGTGGCATTAAAAGTGTTATCAAAGGTTGATGAGATTGGTTTTGCAAATATGTCAAGCAAAGATGTTGTAAGACATCCACTGGTTCAAAAAATCGTCAAGGCTTATGAAGAATATGAGGAAAAGCAGACAAGATCAGCAAAAAGACGTGAACAAAGAAAAACAGTCAGAAAGAAGGATTAGTGTGACAATTAATATAGAATATGAAACAGATATTAAACTTAATCTGGATTATGAACAGATTATAAAGGATGTTATTAATACAGCAATTGATTATGAGAAATGTCCATATGAAGCAGAAGTTAATGTAATATTAACGGATGATGGACAGATACATAAGATTAATAAGGAATACAGAGAGGTTGACAGACCTACGGATGTATTATCATTTCCAATGATTGATTATGATACTCCGGCAGATTTTGATGCTTTGGATGTAGATATGGATAGCAATCCTCAGGATTATTTTAATCCTGAGACTGGAGAACTTGTGCTTGGGGATATTATTATTTCAGTTGAAAAGGTCACAGAGCAGGCAGAAAAATACGGACATTCACCAAAACGTGAGCTGGCATTTCTGGTAGCACACAGTATGATGCATTTATTTGGCTATGACCATATGGAGCCGGAAGAAGCTAAAGAGATGGAAAGAAGACAGTCAGAAGTACTTGATATTTTAAAGATAACAAGGTAGATATGAATTATAGGTTTATAGTTCTTTAAAATTGGGAAATAAAGGGGGAGAATTTTGAAGAGAAGGTATAGATTAAGAAAAATAACGGTTATTTTAATATCATTAATTATAGTATTGGTTTTAGCGGTAACCAGTATAATGATAACTAAAGATAATAATAAAGATATAGATGAAGCTGTGGGAGCAGCAACAGGTGAGAGTTCTGCAGAGGTAAAAACACATGATGCTGAGAGTCATTTGGGACAAAAAAGAAGTCATCTTACCGGTATGTGGGTTGATGAGAAAACTGTCGATAATGTACCGCTTGCAGTAATGTATAGTAATATATATGATGCAATGCCACAGTCGTCAATAGGTGAGGCAGATATTGTATTTGAATCACTTGTGGAAGGCGGTATAACAAGATTATGCTGTCTGTTTGAGAATAAGACAGCACTTGAAAAGATTGGACCGGTAAGGAGCTGCCGTACATATTATCTTATGTTTGCTAAAGAATTTGAAGCAGATTATATACATTTTGGTTATTCTGAATATGCAGAACCGTATTTAAAGCAGTCAAAGTTTCATTCGCTGGATGGAATGGTATATTGTAATTTTTACAGGACGAATGACAGGGTTGCACCACACAATGCATATACGTCGTGGACGGGCATTATGGAGAGTGTAAAGGAAAAGGGATATCCGACAGTTTATACATCAGATTATAAACAGCCGTTTATATTTAATACAGATGACAATACAGATATTATGGCTGAGGGAGGATGCAATTGTCAGATATTCTATCCGGGATATCCATATAATAAGCCTTGGTTTGAGTATGACAGCAATACTAAAACGTATAAGAGATTTCAGTTTGAAGGACCGCAGATTGATGAGCTTACCGGTAAACAGCTTGAATATAAAAATATTCTTGTAAAGTATGTCGTTCCTGATTACTATGAAAATGGTACACCTAATTACAGGATTAGCGGAACTGGGAAAGGTTTATATATTACAGATGGGAAAGCAGCAGAGGTAACATGGTCTAAAATGTCTGAAACAGAAGGAGCAACAAAATATTATTATAATGATGGAACGGAAGTTGTATTAAATCAGGGGAAGACATACATATGTCAGATAGAAAATACACAGGAGGTGAAAATTATTGACAATTAATAATGAACATATCAGGAGTTTATCAGGTGTAAGTGATGAATTTCTGGTAGAGTGTGCAAAAAAGGCAATGGAAAATTCATATTCCATTTATTCAGGTTTTAGGGTTGGTGCAGCTCTTATGACAGATAATAATAAGGTATTTGCCGGCTGCAATATCGAAAATTCTTCATTTGGAGCAACAATATGCGCAGAAAGAACAGCAATAGTGAAGGCTGTATCAGAAGGTGAAAAGAGGATTGCACGTATAGCAATAGTATCTGCTACAGGAAAGCAGACTCCACCATGTGGAATATGTCTTCAGGTTCTTAGGGAATTTATGGATGATGATGGGGTGGTAATCCTTGCAGATAATGAAGGGGTTCACAGATATCTGTTCAGGGATGTATATCCTATGTCATTTGCAATGAAAGATTTTGATCTTGAAGAAGAATAGTGTGAAAAATAAACATGATAGCTTATTTTATCACACAGCTATTTGTTTCTGAGCAGAATAAATAGCCATTGATGGCAGAAGAAAAATTGCCTGTGCAAATTTTTCTTCGCCTCTTGGCAACAAAAGCTGCTCAGAAATAAGGAAAAGTATGAAAAATCTCCTGCGCAAATTTTACATATTGTACACTAGCCTGTTATGATAATTATACAGATGTGCGGCTTTTATTATTGTATAAGGTAGCCGCGTTCAGACAGTGCGGTTTCTACATCATCAAGAATCTGTTCAGAATAAGCGATTACGGTATGGTAGTGGATACCAGAGGTTATCCTGCATAGAGGTTCAGCGTTATCAGTCTGCATTTTTTTCTTAAATTTTAAAATGTCATTTCTTGAGTATATTTCAAGTTGCGCGGTTATTCTTCCATATACCGGATGATTAATTGAAATATCGAGAATCTTTCCACCGGCATCAATTATAGTATTCATCTCATCCTCAAACTGGCTTGACGGATGATTAACCTTAAATTCACGCATACAGTGTATAGGAGTGTTAATTATATAGCCCTTGTGGGTTGAGATGATATCAACATTATTAGCCCTGATAAGAGCAATATCATTGACGATAACCTGACGGCTTACGCCAAGCTGTCTGGCAAGCTCAGAGCCTGATAACGGTCTGGAAGAGGAATTTATTATATTGATTATATTTTTGCGTCGTTCTTCGCCATTCATGCTATAAATCTCCAATCTTTATATTATTAATACGTTTTACACACTAATATCTTTATATTGTATTTCTAAAACTTCATAATTGCAAGTAAAAATCTTTGCAGATGTCCATGTTTTTTATTTTAATTGTATAAATATGTAAAAATGACAGATAATGATACATAAAAGGTCAGCTTTAATCTCGGTGGCAGATATGAAAAACTGTGCAGATTTTAAAATGTTTTTTAATAACAAAGCTGCCAATAAATTCAGGAGTGGTATGAATATGATGTATGATAAAAATATCAGGGCATATAATAAAGCCTCAAATATTAAAAACAAAATGGATAATTCTTCTATTAAGGTGTGGATTGCGGCAGGTGTGATAATATGTATAATAATTATGATATTTATAGGAATCTGGATAAATTATAAAAATATTAAGGACAAAAATAATATCACAAACTATGATGAAGATATAAATGCGGGACATAACAATTATAATACAGGTACAGAAAATAATATTAATGCAGGTATTGAAGATATAAATACTGATGGAAAAGGTGTTGCAGCAAAAAATTATGAAAATGATAGTGACAACATCAAAAAAACAGTAGAAAATGCAACAGATAGAGCAGGTATGACGGGAAACAGCCAGATGCAGGAGTTTTATCTTATTATAGAAAATTATAGAATTAATGTTTATTATAATGAAGACAGGCAGTTATATGATATTGCAGATATAAATGTATCAGAGCTTCCGACGGATATAAAGCAAAACCTTGAACAGGGTATTGTAATAAAAGGCGAGCAGGAATTATATGATTTCTTACAGACATATAGCAGCTGAAGATAATTACAACGGCTTGAGAATTAGCAATGCATAATGTATAATATTTATATTGATATTTGCTTTGTAATGATAACAAATAAATATCTATAGTATAGAATAAAACAGAAAGAGAATGAGTAATTGAAAAGTAATTATAAAATCAGAGAAATTAACAGTAAGAATAAAGGTAGGAAAACTATTAGTAAGAATAAAGGCAATAATACGAGTAATAATAAAAATAAGAATAAAGTCAACAATAATAAGAGTAATAATAAGAGCAATAATAAAAAAAATAAATACCTTACCTATGACTGCGTGGTGATAGGCGGTGGAGCAGCAGGCATGATGGCGGCGATAACGGCAGCAGGCAAAGGGATCAGCGTATTAATTATTGAGCATACATCAAGGCTTGGCAGTAAGCTTTTACAGACAGGAAATGGTAAATGTAATTATACTAATCTGGATATGTCAGAATATAAATTCCAAAATGAAAATAAAACCTTTGTTAAAGAGGTGTTGAATCATTATGGTGTTGGTGATGTCCTTAGCTTTTTTGAAAAAATAGGAGTATATCATAAATCAAAAAATGGCTATATTTATCCTCATTCAGAAACGGCTGCCTCTTTACAGGAAGCATTAAGGCTTGAAGTTGACAGAAATAATATACATGTATTATATAATTTTAACACAGAACAAATTGACTTTATTAGTCAGAATAAAGAAATGTCAGTAAATATGTCATTTCATGGGCATGATGGAAGAGATAAAGGGCATAAAAAGGAACAAAAAAGCTCTGATTTTGTAATAAAAGGAATACAGGAAATTATACATGATGATATAACAGAGGAGCAGAAGATTACAATTAAAGCAGCAACAGTTATTCTTGCGACAGGGTCAATGGCATCGCCTAAGACGGGTTCTGATGGTTCGGGATATGATTATGCGAGGATGCTTGGACATACCATAAAGACACCACTTCCTGCACTTGTACAGCTAATATCAGATAGTAATTTATGTAAGATTATGGCAGGTGTAAGAAGTACCTGTAAAGTGGATATAATATGCGATGGTAATGTTATTGCATCTGATATGGGAGAAATACAGTATACAGATTATGGAATATCGGGAATACCGGTATTTCAGGTGAGCAGATATGCAGTAGAAAAGATATATAATGATGGTAGTGTTACAGCAAGGATAGATATGCTTCCAGATTATGATATTAAGAATTTATATGAAATGACAAAAAAGCGCCTTGAATATGATAATGACAAGACTGTTGAACAGTTCTTTGCAGGACTTCTCAATAGAAAACTTGTATGTGCCGTTGCCAAGTATTGTGAAATAAATAATAATGATAAAATGAATTCAATAAACTATATGAATATTGAAAAGCTGTTGAAAGCATTTAAACAATTTAGTATACATATTACAGGATATAAGGATTATGCCAATGCACAGGTGTGCCAGGGGGGAATTAACCTTAATGAGATTGATGCAAAGACAATGCAGTCAAAGCTTGTGCCGGGACTGTATTTTGCGGGAGAGGTGACGGATGTTGATGGCATGTGTGGCGGATATAATCTTCAATGGGCATGGAGCAGCGGTTATGTGGCAGGAGAAAGTGCAGCCTGCACAGTTAAGAAGAATGTTACTTTGTAAAATTATAAATTAAGAGAAAGGCATTTACAGGATGTTAAGAGTTAATCAGATAAAGTTAAAATATAATCATTCAGACCATGAACTTGACAGGGCAGTACATAAGGCGTTAAGGCTTGCCAAAAATGAAATCTGTGAATATGCAATTTTTAAAAAATCCATAGATTCAAGGCATAAGCCGGATATATATGCTGTGTACAGTGTAGACATAACAGATGTATACGTTGCTGATAAAAATAAACATAAAGATGGTTCAATATCAGATGGTAAAATATCCGAGAGGATATCTGCATCAGAAAAAAGTACGTTAAATAATAGACAAAGAAAAATATCAGAAGATATTATTATAAAAAGAGCTAAGAATAAAAATATTGTTAAAGTTAAGGATATAAGGTATGAATTTCCTGTAACAAAGATTCAAAAAGATATAAAAGAGGAAGACAGACCTGTAGTTATTGGATTTGGTCCGGCGGGAATGTTTGCGGCATTAAAGCTTGCCAGGGCTGGGCTTAGACCAGTCGTATATGAAAGAGGTCAGAGTATCGCAGACAGAAAAAAGACAGTAGATATATTCTGGAATGGCGGGACACTTGATACTGAGTCGAATGTACAGTTTGGTGAAGGCGGTGCAGGTACATTTTCAGATGGTAAACTTAATACTGTAATTAAAGACCCGACAGGAAGGATAAGGGAGGTCTTAAGAACATTTGTTGAATACGGAGCAGATGGCTCTATTATGTATATTAACAAGCCGCATATAGGTACGGATGTACTGGCAGTTATAGTAAAAAATATGCGGGAAGAGATAATAAGACTTGGCGGAGAGGTAGTATTTAACAGCCGTCTTGATGACATAACAGTTGATAATGGTAAGATTACTAATGTTGTCATTAAAAATACAAAAACGGGAAGTGTTATAACAAGACCTTGCAAGAACGTGTGCTTATCAATAGGACACAGTGCGAGAGATACATTTTATATGCTTAAGGACAGAGGCTTTAACATGCAGGCAAAATCTTTTGCAGTGGGAATGAGACTTGAGCATCCGCAGGAATTTATTAACTATAATGCATATATGGGCGCACCGTACAGGCTTCCGGCAGCTGATTATAAAGTGACATATCAGACACAGTCAGGAAGAGGAGTATATTCATTCTGTATGTGTCCGGGGGGATATGTTGTCAACGCTTCTTCAGAAAATGGCATGACTGCTGTAAATGGCATGAGTTATTCAGGCAGAGATGGTAAAAATGCCAATAGTGCAATTATAGTGACGGTTACTCCCGACGATTTTGGAGAGGGTGTGCTTGCAGGTGTTGAATATCAGCGTAGACTGGAGAAGCATGCATACAGGGAAGGACAGGGAAATATTCCTGTACAGCTTGTTTCTGACTTTAAGCTTAACAGAGTGTCAACAGGTTTTGGAAAGGTTGTGCCACAGATAAAGGGTAAATATACATTTGGCAATATGAATAATGTGCTTGGAGTTAAGCTGTGTGAGGCAATAAAGGAAGCAATGGCAGGCTTTGACCACAAAATAAAAGGCTTTGATATGGAAGATGCTGTATTTTCAGGAGTGGAGAGCCGTACTTCAAGTCCTGTAAGGATTGTAAGAAATGAACTGCTGGAGTCAGATATAAGCGGAGTATTTCCTTGTGGGGAGGGGGCAGGATATGCAGGAGGAATAACTTCGGCAGCGGTTGATGGAATTAAAGTTGCAGAAAAAATAGCACAAAAGATAAGTGCAGGAATATAGAAAGTATATTGTTAAAATGTATTGAAAAGAATCCAAAAGAACGTAGAGAAAAGTTTGGAATATAGAAAATATACTGCTAAAATACATTGAAAGGCGTGAAGAGTTAAAGCAAAATCATTGTGCAGGTTCATACGAAATTATTGTGCAGGTTTATTACTGCGTGACAAATTATTATATATAGTGTAAAATAATTATTTATATGGGAAATGTAAGTCAGTAATACGGTGTGATATAACAGATTTAAAAATGCTAATATGTGGAGGCTGAAATGAGTAACATCAGGGAATTATTAAAAGATAAGAAAAGAATAGTAATTAAGATTGGTTCATCATCTCTTATGCATGAGAATACAGAGAAACTTAACCTTATGAAGATAGAAAAACTGGTAAGGATTCTTGTAGATATCAAGAATTCCGGAAAAGAGGTAATACTTGTATCATCAGGAGCCATTGCAGTGGGTAAGAGTACGATAGGATTGCATAACAGACCGGATGGTCTTCCGGTAAAACAGGCGTGTGCAGCTATAGGACAGGCAAAGCTTATGATGGTATACCAGAAGATATTTGCAGAATATAGCACAATAGCAGCACAGGTTTTATTAACTAAGAATACTGTTCTTAATGATGTAAGCCGCAAGAATGTAGAGAATACATTTAACGAGTTGTTGCAGCTGGGTGCCGTTCCTATAGTTAATGAGAATGATTCTGTATCTACATATGAGATTGAACAGGTACAGACATTCGGGGATAATGACAGATTGTCAGCAATAGTTGCATCAATTCTTGAAGCCGATTTACTTATTCTGTTGTCAGATATAGATGGAATGTATACAGATGATCCTAATAAGAATCCTGAGGCAAGATTTATAAGTCAGGTTGATAATATAGATGAGAAGCTTGAAAATATGGGTAAAGCAAGTTCAGGAAGTGGTGTTGGAACGGGCGGCATGGCGGCTAAGATAGCGGCAGCCAAGATAGCAACAGCATCAGGTGCGGATATGGTAATTACAAATGGCAATAATGTAGAAAATATTGTATCAGTAATAGCTGGAAAAGATACAGGAACATTATTTTTAAATCATAAATCGCAGGATTTCGATCTTATGGAATGGTTATAGTATAGTCGTGGCATAAAACAAGATACATGCACAAAGCTTAAGGAGGACTTAATGGATATAAAGCTTGTTAAGAATATTGAGGATGGAATATATTCGCCTATCAATAGAGAGGTTATGCTGCAGACAGTTGAAGATTCCTATCAGCTCGAAAGTTATAGTGGTAAGAAGATGTATATACTTAATGCTGTAACTAATGAAAGATTCGAGATACTTCCAGAAATTAGAAAATATAATATGGCCGAGATTACATATGCATCATATGAACATGATTATATTGTATTTACATCAGCACAGTATATTGATGATAATAATATCCAGATTATATTTTATAAATATAATATAGACAGTAATGATGCGATGATAATTAAGACTGTGGATGTTTCACTGGCCAGTCTTCAGACAGAGCTTGCATTTAAAATATTTGTGCTGGATGAGAATTTTGTTATATTTGAGATGGTCAGGTATAATAATCCGGCAGGCTTTGGACCGGCACTTATAAGCAGGGGACTTGGTGAACATGAGATGTGGCTGTATAGTATCGAAGCTGATGAGCAGATGCAGATTAAGGACTGTCAGATTGCTGTTTCGGGTATTGATAAGATAATCCCTCTACATGGCAATATATGTGCAATTAAGCTTGGAAGTGCAGTTCTTGAGGAAGAGGTTAAAAAGGAACAACATTTTGATAATCAGTACGAGGAACTGATAGGACTTATAAATGTAAAACAGTTTATATCAGATTTAAAACTTAATCAGGAAAATGTATATATAGATGTTCTTGACAAATGTGACGAAAATGCGACATTTCCATATATGATACAGTATGGCAGTGAGCTTGTATATTCAAGAGTTGATGTTAAGAAGCGCATTGAAGAGGTTATTATATATGATTATGAAAATAAAATAAAAAAGGTAAGATTAAACAGTGATATTTTAAAGGTATCTGATCTTAGCCATACATATATACTAGATGATATACCTTGTGTGGTCAGGCCGTCAGAAGAGGCAACGGAGATTATTAATCTTAATACACAAAAGATTGAACTGGTGCTGGATTCTAAAGTAAGAGTTGAATATATTCTGGGAGACCTGATTGTTACGCAGAGAAAGACTGACAGGAAGCTGCTTAAGAAGAACACATATTATATAGATGTATTTGTATATCCCGATATGGATAATCCAATATTTTCTACTAAAGGTAAATATAAGGGATGCATAGAATACTTTGATGACCTTATAATATTTACAAATTAAGAAATGGATATAGCAATAAAAATACTTACAGAATGGAGATTAGTGTGGTTACGGATAAGACAATTGAAAGAATTAATGAATTATATAGAAAGTCTAAGGCGGAGGGGCTTACTTCGGCTGAGGCAGTAGAACAACAGAAATTGAGAGCTGAATATATTGCAGCATTCAGAAAGAATCTCAGAGGACAGCTTAATTCAATAAAGATACAAAATCCCGATGGCTCGATTATAAGTGTGAAGGAAAGACATGAGGCAAAGATGCAAGCTCAGGCAGAAGCTCAGATGAATGAAGCATTAAAAAATGGCAATTAAAAAATATGCATTTGCGCTATAACTGTCATAAAAATACGCCGGAAAATGAGGAAGATATGGATAAGAAGCAGGCAAGAAAATATGTTAAGGAGATAAAAAAGACATTAAGTCAAAGTGAAGTTATAGAAAGAAGTAAAAATGTTATAAATAGAATTTATGGACTTTCACAATATAAAAACAGTGTTAATATTTTAACATATGTAAATTATAATCAGGAGGTCGTGACAAAAGAACTGATAAATGTATGTCTTGCAGATGGTAAGAATGTGTATGTGCCTAAGGTGTATGGGAAAGAGATGAAGTTTCATAGGATTAATTCTCTTGATGATTTAAAGCCGGGAGCGTATGGAATCTTAGAGCCGGTTACACAGTATACAGAAGATGTAAGCGAAGGACTTATGATAATGCCAGGGGTTGCATTTGATAAGAAGCTTAACAGAGCCGGATATGGCGGAGGTTTTTATGATAAATACCTTGAAAAACATCCTGATATATATAAAGCAGCAGTCTGTTTTGATTTTCAGGTTGTGGATGAGATAGAAACAGAAAATTATGATTTAAAGCCTGATGTGCTTGTTATGGAGAGTGGGGTGCTTGTGGGAAATACAGGAGAATATGAATAATGCAAAGGATAGTTTAGTGGCTGTATTAGATATTTTATGTATGGTTAAGAGAAAAAATAGTCAGATATATGTATAGAAGAAAATAGACCTTTTTCATAATCCAGTTACGGGCTATAAAAAAGGTCTTTATACATCAGATCCGGTTGGTTCATTGGAATATATTAAGAACGATTCAAAACTGAAATTAACAAAGGATGAGTGGGAATATACAAGAGAAACAGCATTTAATTACCTTAAGGAGCGTTTGAAAAACGTTGTGAAGCTACAGATGATGAGTTAAATAGTGACGAGATGAAGGAATATTTCAAATCGTTAGGTTTTGCGGATTTAGTAGAAAATAAGAATGAAAGTAATGGAGAATAGCTGTTAAAAATTAATAGGATAAAAGCCACCAGTCACAATTAAGTGATATGGTGTTTTTTTATGCTTTTTTCGCAGGTGGTAAAGAACGGAAATAAGATATGGAGGATAGTTAGATGGAATGGCTAAAGGCAAATGGTGACAATGAGCACTTCAAAATAAAATAGGTGAATATGAAAAAAATGATAAAATTCACATTTATATTTTCTTGACATATACTGACCATTTCAGTACAATTTTAAGTTGAGTTATTAGGCAGAAAGTAAATATTAGTAAGAAATGTCAGAAACGGAGATATAATAAATATGAGCGATAATAAAGATATTAAAGATTTAATACCGGAAAATGCATTAGAAAGACAGCTTTATTATATAGAAAAGTGTAAGGAATATGTTAAAAAAGTAAGTGAGGAATTGGGACGTCCGTTGAAGTGTTGTGTAAATACATTTGGCTGCCAGATGAATGCCAGAGATTCAGAAAAGCTTTTAGGTATACTTATGGAGATAGGATATGAGCCTACAGAGTCAGAGGATGCAGATTTTGTATTATATAATACATGTACAGTAAGGGAAAATGCTAATTTAAGAGTTTATGGAAGATTAGGACATCTTAATGGAATAAAGAAAAAACACCCACATATGATAATTGCTCTTTGCGGTTGTATGATGCAGGAGCCGGAGGTTGTAGAAAAGATTAAGACATCTTATAGATTTGTTGATATAGTATTTGGAACATTTAATGTATTCAAGTTAGCTGAATTATTATTTAGCAGGTGGAATTCACAAGGACAGATAATTGATATATGGGAAGAAACTAAAGATGTTGTTGAAGAACTTCCAACGGAGAGAAAGTATCCGTTTAAGTCAGGTGTTAATATAATGTACGGCTGTAATAATTTCTGTACATATTGCATTGTTCCATATGTAAGGGGAAGGGAAAAGAGCAGAACACCTGAGGAGATAGTATGCGAGATAGAAAGACTTGTTAAGGATGGTGTTAAAGAAGTAATGCTTCTTGGACAGAATGTTAATTCTTATGGCAAGACACTTGATAAGAAAGTGACATTTGCCGAGCTGTTACAGATGGTTGAAAAGATAGATGGACTTGAAAGAATAAGATTTATGACACCTCATCCTAAGGATCTGTCAGATGACCTGATAGATGTAATGAGTAAATCAAAAAAGATATGTAACCATGTACATCTTCCGCTTCAGTCAGGAAGCAGCAGGCTTCTTAAGAAGATGAACCGTAATTATACTAAAGAGCAGTATCTTGCATTAGTAGACCGAATAAGAGATAAGATGCCAGATGTATCACTTACAACTGATATTATTGTTGGATTTCCGGGCGAAACAGAGGAAGACTTTGAAGATACACTTGATGTGGTAAGAAAGGCACAGTATGACAGTGCATATACATTTATATATTCAAAGAGAACAGGAACTCCTGCTGCCAGGATGGAAGACCAGATTGACGAGGCTGTTGTGAAGGAAAGATTTAACAGACTTTTAGATACTGTCAATGAGGTATCACATTCAATAAGTGCAAGATATACAGGAACTGTGCAAAAAGTACTTGTAGAGTCTGTTAATGACCATGATTCAAGCCTTGTTACGGGAAGACTTACTAATAACATGCTTGTACATTTTCCGGGAGATAAAGAGCTTGTAGGAAGTATTGTAAATGTAAGTCTTGATGAGTGTAAGGGCTTCTATTATATGGGTACAATGTTATAAAAACAGGAATTGGTATTTTATATAAAAATTTATGAATTAAGCCGTATTATTTTACTATAAAGGTAAGTGATAATTGTGGCAGTTTATTTACAAAGACAAAGTAATACTTGCAGCGGTTTGTATACGAAGATAAATTGATAATTGTAGTAGATTGCATACAAAGACAAAGCATAATTGCGGTGGATTGTATATGAAGATAAATTGATAATTGCAGTAGATTGCATACAAAGACAAAGCAATAATTGCAGTGTTTTGTATACAACCGGAAATAAATGATGCGGCTTGTATTTTCATAAATAAAGTTATAATTATATCGGAGCATGAGTTTTAATACAACAATAAATCTATAATATTAATAGTATAGAACTTAATAAATCAGGACGGAGGATTAAAATGGCTGGATTTTCACCAATGATGCAGCATTATTTACAGACTAAAGAAGAATATAAAGATTGCATATTGTTTTACAGGCTTGGTGATTTTTATGAAATGTTTTTTGATGATGCCAAAACAGTATCAAAGGAGCTTGAACTTACTCTTACAGGCAAAGACTGTGGACAGGAAGAGAGGGCACCGATGTGTGGTATTCCATTTCATGCAGCGGAGAATTATATAACAAGGCTGGTTTCAAATGGACACAAGGTTGCGATATGTGAACAGATGGAAGACCCTAAGAAAGCAAAGGGAATAGTTAAAAGAGAAGTAATCAAGGTCGTTACGCCGTCTACAAATCTAAACTCACAGTCGTTAGATGAGACTAAGAATAATTATTTGTGTGGTATTGTGTATCTTGGTGATAAGATTGGAGTATCATTTATAGATTATACGACAGGGGATTATTTTGTTACAGAGCTTGAAAATGGCAGTGAGCTTATAGATGAGATTAATAAATTTGTTCCTGCCGAGATTATTACAAATGAATATTTCAATATGAGTGGAATTGATATTTCATTTGTGGCAGAGAAGCTGGGAATATCAGTATCTACGCTTGATAGCTGGTATTTTGATGAGGATACCTGTATTAATAAACTGATGTCACATTTTAAGCTGACAACCCTTGATGGTCTGGGACTTAAGGATTATTCAACAGGTATAATTGCTGCAGGTGCAGTGCTTATATATCTGTATGAAACACAGAAAAACGACCTTATGCATATTACCTCAATTTCTCCTTATACTACGGGAAAATATATGCTTATAGACAGTTCTTCAAGAAGAAATCTTGAGCTTGTTGAGACATTAAGGGAAAAACAAAAGAGAGGCTCGCTTTTATGGGTGTTAGATAAGACTAAGACGGCTATGGGCGCAAGAACGATGCGTTCTATGATTGAACAGCCTCTTATCAATAAGGAAACGATTGAGGGACGTCTTGATGTAATCGAAGAACTTAATAATAATTCAATTGACAGGGAAGAAATACGTGAATATCTGAATCCGATATATGATCTCGAACGTCTTATGACTAAGATAAGCTGTAAATCAGCCAACCCAAGAGATTTGATTGCATTTAGAAATTCACTTGAGATGATTCCATATATTAAAAATATAATCGGTACATTTAAGAGTAATCTTTTTAAAGAAGCATTTGAAAAAATGGATGATTTACAGGATCTGTATCACCTGATTGACAGTGCCATAGTAGATGACCCTCCGATTGCAATGCGTGATGGCGGAATTATTAAAGAGGGTTATTCTGAGGAAGCTGACAGGTTAAGAAAAGCCAAGACAGAAGGAAAAGAGTGGCTTGCACAGTTAGAGGAAAGAGAAAAGGAAAATACAGGGATTAAGAATCTTAAGATTAAGTTTAATAAAGTGTTTGGATACTACCTTGAGGTTACTAATTCATTTAAAAATCTTGTTCCTGATAACTGGGTAAGAAAACAGACACTTACCAATGCTGAAAGATATACAACAGAGGAGTTAAAGAAGCTTGAAGATGTCATCTTAGGTGCAGAGGATAAGCTGTATTCTCTGGAATATGACTTATTTGCACAGGTAAGGGAGACTATAGCGGCAGAGGTGCTCAGAATAAGAAATACAGCCAAGTCTATTGCAATGATTGATGTATTTGCGGCATTATCTGTGGTTGCGCAGCAGAATGGCTATGTAAGACCATCAATTAATGAAAAAGGTATTATTGATATTAAAGGTGGCAGGCATCCTGTTGTTGAAAAGATGATTAATAACGATATGTTTGTTGCCAATGATACATATCTTGATAACGCAGCCAACAGAGTGTCAATAATTACAGGTCCTAACATGGCAGGTAAGTCAACATATATGAGACAGACAGCACTTATTGTATTAATGGCACAGGTTGGTTCATTTGTTCCTGCATTATCAGCAGACATTGGAATAGTTGACAGGATTTTTACAAGGGTGGGTGCATCAGATGACCTTGCATCAGGACAGTCAACGTTTATGGTTGAGATGACCGAGGTGGCTAATATTTTAAGAAATGCAACTGCCAACAGTCTTTTGATTCTTGATGAGATAGGCAGGGGTACAAGTACATTTGACGGACTTAGTATCGCATGGGCTGTAGTTGAGTATATATCCAATCCTAAAGTTTTAGGTGCTAAGACTTTATTTGCAACACATTACCATGAACTTACAGAACTTGAAGGAACTCTTGACGGTGTCAATAATTACTGTATCGCAGTCAAAGAAAGAGGAGATGATATAGTATTTCTTAGAAAGATTGTAAAGGGCGGTGCTGATAAGAGCTATGGCATACAGGTTGCAAAGCTGGCAGGAGTACCTGAGACTGTTATCGAAAGGGCTAAGAAGCTTGTTGCCGAATTAAGTGATGCTGATATTTCACAAAAGGCCAAGGATATAGCACAGTACTCTAAGAAAAAAGAAAAGATGAATGAAGAGTATAAAAAGGTGGATGAACTTGAAGTGAAGCAAATATCACTTTTTGATACTGTTGGTAATGATGATATTATTGAAGAAATAAAGAATATTGACATTGGAAATATGACACCGATAGATGCCCTTAATACGTTATACAGATTACAGAGTAAAGCAAAAAACAGATGGAGTGTTAATGACAGCAATTAATATTTAATTAGAAATGGAGATAGTGTGAAAAATCACACTGATGTGCTGATTTTTCACACGGCTATTTGTTTATGAGCAGAACAAATAGCCTTTGACGGCAGAAGAAAAATCGCCTGTGCGAATTTTTCTTCGCCGCTTCGCAACAAAGTTGCTCAGAAATGAGGAGTGTTATGTCAATTAAGGTTCTTGATCAGAATACCATAGATAAGATTGCGGCAGGAGAGGTTATTGAAAGACCGTCTTCTGTTGTAAAAGAGCTTGTTGAAAATGCAATAGATGCAAAGGCTAGTGCTGTAACAGTTGAGATTAAGGATGGTGGAATATCATTTATAAGGGTTACTGATAATGGTTCAGGAATTGCTAAGGATGATATTCCATTGGCATTTTTAAGACATTCCACCAGCAAAATAACATCTGTAGAGGATCTGATGAGTGTTAAATCACTGGGTTTTAGAGGAGAGGCACTATCAAGCATTGCGGCGGTGGCACAGGTCGAACTTATAACCAAGACGGCAGATAATTTTACAGGGTACAGATATGTTATTGAAGGTGGAGAAGAAAAGAGTATAGAAGAAGCAGGAGTACCAGATGGCACAACATTTATTATAAGAAATCTGTTCTTTAATACACCAGTAAGAAGAAAATTTCTAAAGACGGCGGCTACAGAGGCAGGATATATTAATTCTTTACTTGAGCATCTGTCACTTTCACACCCGGATGTTTCTTTTAGATTTATCAATAATAATCAGAATAGACTTCATACATCAGGTAATATGAATCTTAAGGATATTATATATAGCGTATACGGCAGGGATATAACTAAAAATCTTATAGAGGTCAATGCGAAGACACAGGATGTTGAGATTACGGGTTATATAGGAAAGCCGCTTGTGTGCAGGGGAAACAGGGCATATGAGAATTATTATATAAATGGAAGATATATTAAAAGTGGAATTATTACTAAGGCTGTTGAAGAGGCATATAAAGGTCATATAATGCCACATAATTATCCATTTACAGCACTGCATTTTGCAATTAATCAGGAAATACTGGATGTAAATGTACATCCGACCAAGATGGAGCTTAGGTTTTCAAAAAATGAATTTGTATATAATTTTGTATTGGATACAATAAAGGCTGCACTGGATAAAAGGGAACTTATACCTGAGGTGCATGTAAATGAATCAGCCTCCGTAAGGATAGAACGTGGGATTGAAGGCAGGCGGGACGGCTATATTGAAAGACATAATAAGGAATATGGCAGGGAATATAAAGCACCGTCATTAAAGCCTCTGGAAGCTTCTGCATATACCCCACAGAGTCATTATAATTATTCATTTAAGGATAAGCCGGCTTCTGATAATATATCCATATTAAAAGAAAGTAAAAAAGAATATGGCTGTGGTATAAAAAATACAGTGACAGATAATGTGGATTCACATAATTTACAATCTGCAGAGATAAGGTCAGATGAAGTACCATCAAAGGATAATAAGCATGTACAGGAACGTCTGCCTGAGCCATTTGAAAAGAAGCGTTCAGAGCTTATGGCACAGGAGGATAAGAAAACACTAGAATATGCCAAAGAGCAGGATAAGTTACAGGCACATCAGATGTCAATGTTTGAGGATAAGCTGTTAGACAAGTCTAACACAGTTAAGTATAAGATTATCGGACAGTTATTTGATACATACTGGCTTATAGAATTTGAAGATAAGTTTTATATGATGGACCAGCATGCTGCACATGAAAAGGTGTTATATGAACGTTTTATGAAAAGGCTTGAAAGTAGTCAGATGGACAGCCAGATGATTATGCCGCCGGTGATTTTAAGTGTTAATATGCGTGAGGAGCAGGTGCTTAAGGAAAATATTGACATATTTAAAAATCTGGGATATGAGATAGAAAGCTTTGGTGGGAATGAATACAAGGTTACCGGTATCCCTTCTAATCTTCCTAAGATGAATTATAAACAGCTTCTTATTGATATGCTTGATGGACTTGTAGAGGATGGCAGCAAGGCAACGGCACAGATTATAACGGAAAGAATTGCGACCATGTCATGTAAGGCAGCAGTTAAAGGAAATAACAGATTATCAATGCAGGAAGCTGAAGAACTTATGCATGAGCTTATGGAGGCTGATAATCCATATAACTGTCCTCATGGCAGACCGACACTTATTATGATGACAAAATATGAGATAGAAAGAAAATTTAAAAGAATAGTGTGATAAAATGAGGATTGATATATGAATCAGAATGAAAAGAAGCCGCTTGTAATTCTTACAGGACCAACGGCGGTTGGAAAGACGGAATTGTCAATAAATCTTGCTAAACGTATTAATGGTGAGATAATAAGCGCAGACTCAATGCAGATATATAAATATATGGATATCGGAACGGCTAAGATTACCAGAGAGGAAATGGATGGAGTAAGGCATTTTCTTGTGGATGAGCTCGAACCGGATGAAGAATTTAATGTTGTAGTGTTTCAGAAGATGGCTAAGGCAGCACTGCAGGATATATATAGCAGGGGCAAAGTACCTATAGTAGTTGGAGGAACAGGATTCTATATACAGGCACTTTTATATGATATTGATTTTACGGATACAAAAAAAGATTCTGGTGAAAAGACAGCAGCTGCTGATGCGTCTGTCCTGTTACAGGAAGATAAGGATTGCTGTCACTCTGGAAATGAACAGATTAATGAATATAGAAAAAAGCTTGGTAAACTGGCCGATGAAAAAGGCGGACTGTATCTTCATCAGATGCTTAAGGAAGTAGATAAAGAAGCGGCAGATAAGATACATCCTAATAATGTCAAGCGTATTATAAGGGCTTTGGAATATTTCCATGAGACCGGGAAAAAGATATCAGAGCATAATAAAGAACAGCAGGAAAAGGTTTCGCCATATAACTTTGTATATTTTGTGCTTAATAATGACAGGGATATACTTTATAAAAGAATTGATACAAGGGTAGATAAGATGTTTGAGGCAGGACTTGTCAGGGAAGTTGAAAGCTTAAGGCAAAAAGGTTATAATAAAGAACTTGTATCTATGCAGGGAATAGGATATAAAGAAATATTTGATTATCTTGATGGTGCATATGATGAGGAGATGGCTGAATATGTAATAAAAAGAGATACAAGACATTTTGCAAAAAGACAGCTTACATGGTTTAGAAGAGAATCTGATGTGTGCTGGATGAACTATCAGGATTATAGTAATTCTAAAGAAAAGATGCTTGAAGCCATGCTTGATATATTAGACAGACATGGCATTGCTTATCAGAGCCAGAGTGGTATGTAGAGTAATATCAGAATTAGATTAGAAAACGAAAATATAGGCATTATATGTTTTAATAATGCCTTAAGGATGGAGATTAAAATGATTACAGAGATGGAAAAAATGTATTGTGATATGGGAATTTCAAAGGAAGTATATGAATTTTCAGAAAATATCATAAAGGGACTTAAGGAAAGATTTGACAAAATTGATGAAAATGCTGAGTATAACCAGTTAAAGGTTATAAAAGCGATGCAGAAAAACAAAGTGGCAGAGATGCATCTGTCAGGAACAACAGGCTATGGTTATAATGATGAGGGAAGAGATACATTAGAACAGGTATATGCAGACCTTTTCCACACAGAGGCAGCGCTTGTAAGACCACAGATTATGTGCGGAACACATGCCATCAATGTAGCATTATCATCTAATTTAAGACCGGGAGATGAGTTGTTATCACCTGTTGGCAAGCCATATGATACAATGGATGAGATTATTGGAATCAGACCTTCAAAGGGAAGCTTAGCTGAGTATGGAATTACATACAGACAGGTTGACCTGCTTGAAGATGGAAGCTTTGATTATGATAATATTAAAAAAGCAATTAATGAAAAGACTAAGCTTGTAACAATACAGCGTTCAAAGGGATACGCACAAAGACCTACATTATCTGTTAAAAGGATTGGAGAGCTGATTGCATTTATTAAAAATATCAAACCGGAAGTAATATGCATGGTAGATAACTGTTATGGTGAATTTGTAGAGCTTACAGAGCCGTCGGAAGTCGGAGCTGATATGATAGTTGGTTCTCTTATTAAGAATCCTGGAGGCGGACTTGCGCCATGCGGCGGATATATTGCCGGAACTAAGGAATGTATAGAGCAGGCAGCATTCAGACTTTCATCACCTGGTTTAGGAAAAGAAGTTGGAGCTACGCTTGGTGTAAACCAGTCTTTCTATCAGGGACTTTTCCTTGCTCCTACTGTAGTTGCAGGAGCTTTAAAGGGGGCGATATTTGCAGCAAATGCATATGAAAGATTAGGGTTTAAGGTTATACCTGACAGTACGGAAAGCAGACATGATATAATTCAGGCGGTAGAGCTTAATACACCGGAGGGGCTTATTTCCTTCTGTAAGGGAATACAGTCGGCAGCACCGGTTGACAGTTTTGTTACACCTGAGCCGTGGGCAATGCCTGGATATGATGCAGATGTTATTATGGCAGCAGGAGCATTTGTACAGGGTTCATCAATAGAATTAAGTGCAGATGGTCCGTTGAAGCCTCCGTATTCAGTATATTTTCAGGGTGGGCTTACATGGTATCATGCAAAACTGGGTATAATGATGAGTATGCAGAAAATGTATGAAAAGGGTCTTATAAAAATTGATGATTAATTCATTCTGATATATATTTGTATGGATTTTATTGTACGTCAGCAATATAAAAGTTATGCATGACTGGTAACAATCTGCCATTTTAATAGTTATATAAAAATCAGAATTATTTGTATACAATAAAAGAAAGTTATGATATAATTTAAGTTGGTTCAATTTGTAAATATAATTTTGTATAATATGATATAGATTCTGTTAATGGCATTACAGAATGACATATTTATTTATATCTGCATATTGGATATTCCGCTTGTCCGGAAAGGGACATATGAATATTAATCAGAACAGTTGTATATGTAATGATACAGATATCAATTTCCTAAGACCATATGAAAAATGTATGAGATACGGCACTGAAGTCTTATCTGATGTAGAACTTCTGGCAGTAATATTGAGGGTTGGAACTAATGGAATGGATGCAACGCAGCTTGCCGGAAAGATTCTTACAATTCCAGAAAACCGTGATGGACTGTTAGGACTGGCATCAATAAGTATAAGCCGTCTTATGAAGATTAAAGGAGTTGGCAGGGTTAAGGCAATTCAGATAAAATGCATATGTGAGTTATCAAGACGAATGGCAAAGCAGACTGCGGCACAGAGAATGGATTTTTCTTCTCCTGATGCCATAGCAGATTATTATATGCAGGATTTACGTTATCTTAATAAAGAACATATGATTCTTGTTATGCTTGACAGTAAGTGCCGGCTTATACATGATTGTGTCATATCAATGGGGACGGTGAATGCATCACTTATTACACCGAGAGAGATATTTTCAGAAGCCTTAAAGTTTGAAGCAGTTTCAATAGTGCTTCTGCATAATCATCCGAGTGGGGATGCAACGCCAAGCCGTAATGACATAGAAGTAACAAGAAGAATTGCACAGGCAGGTAGTCTGTTAGGAATTAATCTTATAGATCATATTGTAATAGGCGATAATGCGTATACAAGTTTAAGAGAAAAAGAGTTTATGTAATTGAAAGGAGCCTCCAGATATGGCACAGAATATTTACGGAGTAGATATTGGTACAAGCAACTTAAAGATGTGTTGCAATGAAAAGGGTAAAATACTTAATGAAAAGAATATAATAGCAATTGCTAATAAGAATGAGGTACTTGCATTCGGAGATGAAGCATATGAGATGTATGAGAAAGCACCGGAAAATATCGAGGTGTCATTTCCTGTTAAGTTTGGTGTTATAGCAGATATTGAGAATATGCAGACACTTCTTGTAAGCTTTTTTAATAAGATTAATGATGATAAGAAGTTTTCTGGCAATACTGATTTTTATATTGCAGTACCTACAGATGTAACAGAGGTAGAAAAGAGAGCTTTTTATGAGCTTGTAGCTGAGTCAAAGGTAAAGGCTAAGAACATATTCATAGTTGATAAGCCTGTTGCAGATGCCATAGGAGCAGGTCTTGATGTTACTAAGTCAAAGGGAATAATGGTTGTCAATATTGGTGCAGAAACTACGGAGATATCAGTAATATCACTTGGCGGCATTGTAATCAGCAAGTCAATTAAGATTGGCGGTAACAAGCTGGATGACAGCATTATAAGCATAATAAGAAAAGAATATAATCTTGTTATAGGAAGTAAGACAGCAGAAGGCCTTAAAAAGGAATTGGGAAGTGCTGTAAAGTCAGAAGAAAAGTTTGCACCGGGCTTTGGCAGAAATGTTCTTTCAGGTCTTCCTGTAAGTGTACAGATTTCATCAGATGTTATATATTCAGCAATTGTTGACCCGCTTCATTCTATTATGGATTCAATAAAAGTAATATTAGAGAGAACTCCGCCGGAACTTGCAGCTGATATTATAAAGGATGGAATATATGTAACAGGTGGAACTTCTAATATAAGTAACCTCGAGAAGTTTATCCATCAGGAAACTAATCTTAATGTTAATATTGTAGAAAACCCTGCTGAAAGTGTAGTAAGAGGCCTTATTGATGTTGTTAATAAGCCGGAATTTGCTAAAATTCCATATACTCCACAGGATAAAAAATATGAATAGGATCTGGTAATATGAAGAATAAATTATCATCTTTTCTGAGTACTAAGGTTATACTTGCTGTGCTTGTGTTTTTGTGCATGGTATTTATCGGTGTCAGTTTTTTTACAGACAGGCTTACTACTCCTCTTAGAAATGCTATTTCAACGGTGGTTATTCCTGTTCAGAAGGGTATGAACTATATAGGTCTTATGGTCGCTGACAAATATGATACTCTTCAGGAGATAAGTACGGTTCTTGAAGAGAATGACCAGCTTAAATCGCAGGTCGACAGTCTTACAGAGGAGAACAACCAGTTAAAGCAGGATACTTACGAGCTTGCAAGATTAAGAACATTATACGGGCTAGATGAAAAATACCCTGAGTATGCGAAAGTTGGGGCAAGGGTAATCGGTTCTACAACTGATAACTGGTACAGTACATTTACTGTTGATAAGGGCAGTAAAGATGGAATAGAAGTTGATATGAATGTTATGGCTGATGGAGGACTTGTTGGAGTTGTAACAGAGGTCGGTAATAATTATTCAGTTGTTAAGAGTGTAATTGAAGATGGAAGTTATGTAAGCGGGATGCTTATTGAGACAGGGGATACATGTTCTGTTAAGGGTGATATACAGCTTATGGATTCAGGTCTGATAAGGCTTCAGTATTTTAAGAAGGGTGTAACTGTCAACAATGGAGACAAGATAGTTACATCTAATATAAGTGATAAATATCTTCCGGGTATACTTATAGGATATGCAAAGGATGTTGACACAGATTCTAATAATCTTACACAGTCAGGTTATCTTGTGCCTGCTGTGGATTTTGAACATTTACAGGAAGTGCTTATCATTACACAAAAAAAGACTTTGGAATAAAGAAAGGTGCGTAAAACCGTAATGAAAAGAAAAATTGGAGAATTACTTATAATATTTTTTTTCTATCTGATACAGGTTACATTGGGAAGAACAATAGCAATTGGCGGTATTATGCCTAACCTTCTTATAATGCTTCCGGTGCTTTTTGGTTTTTTGCATGGCAGCAATGAAGGTATGTTTATGGGTTTTTTTGCCGGACTTATGTATGATTTGTTCTTTTCAGACCTGTTAGGTTTTGCCGCACTTATATTTGTATTTGTCGGATATTTTGCCGGCTTGTTTTATCAGAAGTATGAGGAGACAGAGATGCTTATACCATTGGCTGTGCTGCTTATAGCTGATTTCGCTTTTGAATTTTTGTCATATGTTGGTAATTTTCTGTTACATAACAGACTTGATGCAATGTATTTTATATCAAGATTTATATTGCCGGAAGTTGTATATACGCTGTTTATTACAGTAATAATATATAAGCCGGCCACATTTATTAATGGAAGACTTGATAGCAGAAGAAAAAGGAGAATGAGTGAATTTGATTAGAGAGATATTTGATTATATATTGAGTTTACTAAAGTCAAGAATTGTACCGTTAGTGGCAGTATTTTTGGTATTGCTCTCGGTTATAATTAATCGTATATTTTCACTTCAGATAGTAAATGGCGAATCTTATGTTAAGGATTTGACATCAACAGTTCAAAAGACAACAAGTGTAGCAGCTACCAGAGGCAGAATATTTGATAGAAACGGTGTTCTTCTTGCATATAACGATCTTGCTTTTTCTGTCAGGATAAGTGATAGCGGAACATATAAGGACACAACTGAAAAGAATATAATACTTAATAAGGCAATAGATAAGACTCTTGATATTATAGAATCAAAGGGCGATAAGTTTACTAATGATTTTCCTGTGGAAGCGACAGGTTATGGCGGATATGACTTTACTGTCTCAGGGAATACGCTTTTAAGACTTAAAAGAGATATATATGGAACAAGGTCTATAAGTGAACTGACAGACGAGCAGAAGAATGCAACAGCAGATGATATGATAAGTTATCTGTGTGAAAGATATGGGATTGAAGACGGACAGTTTACATCATCACACCTTCTTGAGATTATTAACCTCAGAAGATATATGTCAGCTAATTCTTATAACAGATATATATCATTTGTAATTGCAAATGAGGTGTCAGATGAGACGGTTGCTGCAATTCTTGAAAATTCAGATGAACTTATTGGTGTAACAATAGAAGAACAGTATATAAGACGTTATGTTGACAGTGTATACTGTTCACAGATATTAGGATATACGGGAACAGTATCAGCAACTGAACTTGAGAGCCTGCAAAGAGAAGATGATTCATATGAAGTAAATGATGTTGTAGGAAAAACAGGTATTGAAAAGACACTTGAGACAGAACTTGCTGGCGAGAAGGGTTCTAAGACTGTATATGTAGATACTGTTGGAAGAATAACAGAGGTGCTTGATGAAACAGAACCAAAAGCTGGTAATGACGTATATCTTACTATAGATATTAATCTGCAAAAGAAGATTTATAATGAGATTGAAGATGAGATTGTTAAGCTTCTGCTTGAGCATTTCAGACCGGTAGGTTCGGCAAAGTCAGTTATGGAGGCCGGTAATTCAGCTCCTACTATATATATTCCTATGAACGAAGCTTATTTTGCATTAATTGATAATAATATAGTATCACTTGATGACATTGCATCAGGTAAGACTTCTAATGAACAGAATATATACAATACATTTCTTGGAAAGAAAGCAGAAGTACTCAGCTGGCTTAGAAGTGAACTTACAGATTCACCAACAGCATATGGAAGTCTTTCAGAAGAGAACCAGAAATATGTATGGTATGTATATCAGATGCTTACGGCTAATAAGGTTCTTAATAAGGATAGTATAGATACAAGTGATGATATATATACAGAATGGACTGATGGCTCTTCAATAAATCTTGAAGAATTGTTAAAACATGCAATATCACAGAACTGGATTGATATGACCATGCTTACAGAGCAGCAGTATTCAAGTCTTCAGGAATCATATGATTTATTACTTGATTATATAATAGATGAACTTGATACTGATGACAGCTTCTATAAGAAAATGTATAATTACATGATAGAAAGTGGAAGTATCTCAGGTAATCAGGTATGTATGTTATTATTTGAGCAGGGCGTATTAGAAGATGATTCACAATATCAGGCATTAAAGAGCGGAGCATTAGGTGCTTATGATTTTATGGTTAATGCTGTATCAACTAAAACTATAACACCGGCGCAGCTTGCATTAAAGCCATGTTCAGGTTCATGTGTAATAACTAATCCGAACAATGGTGATGTGCTGGCACTTGTAAGCTATCCAAGTTATGATAATAATAAGATGTCAGGTTCTGTTGATGCGGATTATTATAAGCAGCTTAGTGAAGACAAGTCAAAGCCGTTACTTAACTGGGCCACACAGTCGCAGACGGCGCCAGGTTCTGTATTTAAGGTATGTACATCAATTGCAGGACTTGATACAGGAATATTAGGACCGGGAACAGCCTTTTATTGTTCTGGCTCATTTAATAAGGTAACACCATCTCCAAGATGCTGGAGATTGTCAGGACATGGAACAGAAACAGTTACAACTGCTATAAGAGATTCATGTAATGTATTCTTCTATAATGTCGGATGGAATCTTGCATGCAGTAAGGATGGTAATTATAACAGCACATATGGAACATCAATAATGCAAAAATATGCGGAAGAACTTGGACTGGCAACAACAGCGGGAATTGAGATTGATGAAAAGACACCGCATGCATCAAATATAAGTTCCATACAGTCAGCCATCGGACAGGGTACTCATCAGTATAGCTGCCTTAATCTTGCAAGATATGTAACGACTATAGCCAATACGGGAACATGTTATAATCTTACACTTGTAGATAAGATAACAGATGCGGAAGGTAATCTTGTAAGGGATAATTCAGCAGAAGTAAGTAATACCGTTGATGTAAGTTCTACGACATGGAGTCTTGTCCATACAGGTATGCAGATGGCGGGCGAGACATATGCCAAACTTAACCAGTTAGGTTATAAGATTGCTGCTAAGACAGGAACGGCACAGGAAAGAACGACTGAACCTGACCATGCTACTATTATAAGCTTTGCACCATATGATAATCCAGAAGTTGCAGTTGCGGTAGTTATGCCTAACGGTTATGCATCATCGAGTGCTATTGAGACTGCTGCTAATGTATATAAGTCATATTATGGCGCTGATGAAGCTGATAAAGAAGCTAATGCTGATTAAGCAGTTATAACTCAGTCTTAGATTACACACCGCAAGGGCTGCAGAGCCGCAGATATGAAAAGTCAGCAGAGCTGGCCGGCGGTTTGCAGCAGGATTTGCGAGTGAATCTTGAAATAATGTTAAATGATGTATGAGGTGAAAAAGATTGGAAAATTCAGTTGTTATCAAGGGAAATAAGCATGGCATAGTAGTAGTTCTAAATGAAAATGTACCATACGATGATTTGAAAGAGCAGGTAAGAGATAAGTTTATTGCATCATCAAAGTTCTTTGGCAATGCGGCGATGGCTTTAGGTTTTGAAGGCAGAAGCATGACATTTGACCAGCAGGTTGAAATGGCAGATATAATAACTGAAGTGTCGCAGCTTAATATCGTATGTCTTATAGATGATGATAAGGAAAGAGAAGAAAAATTTGCCGCTGCACTAAAAAATGCTTTTAATTCACAAGATGGTGCTGCAAAGAATATTGAATATGCACAACATAATGATATTAAGCAGAATAATACGGATAGTGCACAGAATGGTGATAATAAAGCAACAGGTCTTAATGAAGGACAGTTTTATAAAGGGACTCTGCGTTCAGGACAGGTATTTGAAGCTGAGAGCAGTATAGTAATTCTGGGAGATGTTAATCCGGGGGGGAGAGTTATTGCCAAGGGTAATATCATAGTGCTTGGAAGTCTTAAAGGCAATGCTTTTGCAGGAGCTGATGGTAACGAAGATGCATTTGTTGTAGCACTTGACATGGATCCTATGCAGGTTAAGATAGGTGATGTGATTGCAAGAAGCTCAAATAATGCACCGAGGAAACGTCTTAAGGCGGTAAAAGGAATTCAGCCTAAGATAGCATTTGTTGAGAATGGTAATATATATATTGAGAATCTTGACCAGAGTGTTATAGAGGATATAAGACTTAATTGATAACACAGATAAATATATAGCAGGAAAACAGGATGGCTGATAGCTGTTAATGATTAATAATATAGATATTTTTATATAGAACACTATATGACAATATATTCACCTTGACTGAGTGTAATATAATAAAAGATATATCATTAATTAAAAAAAATATTGATTTAATCGTTAAAAAAACGCATAATTATTTTAAGCTGTATTGTGCGAATAAAATTTAGATAATTGTTTCAGGAGGAAAGAAAATGAGTGAAGTAATTGTTGTTACATCCGGAAAAGGTGGAGTTGGAAAGACAACTACAACAGCAAACATAGGTACAGGTCTTGCAAAGTTAGGCAAGAATGTTGTGATGATTGATACTGATACAGGATTGAGAAATCTTGATGTTGTATTAGGACTGGAGAACAGGATTGTATACAATCTTGTAGATGTTGTTGAAGGAAATTGCAGAATTAAACAGGCATTAATTTCAGATAAAAGATGCCCTAAATTATATCTTCTTCCTACAGCACAGACAAGGGATAAATCAGCAGTTACGCCTGAACAGATGATTAAGGTAATAGATGAACTTAAGGCGGATCCGGAAGGCTTTGATTACATAATTCTTGATTGTCCTGCAGGTATTGAGCAGGGATTCCAGAATGCAATAGCAGGTGCTGACAGGGCGTTAGTTGTAACAACTCCTGAGGTATCGGCAATAAGGGATGCTGACAGAATTGTTGGACTTCTTGATGCTAATGGTTTAAAGGATCATGAGGATCTGATTGTCAACAGGATAAGAATGGATATGGTCAACAGAGGCGATATGATGTCAATAGAGGATGTTAATGATATATTGCAGCTCAATGTAATAGGTGCTGTTCCTGATGATGAAAGGATAGTTGTTGCCACTAACAAAGGACAGCCTTTAGTTGGTGATGACTGTCTTGCCGGACAGGCATATATGAATATATGTAAGAGAATTATTGGAGAGGATGTACCGTTTCTTGACCTTAATGGTAAGGGTGGTTTTTTTAAGAAGCTTTCATCATTATTTAAGAGCGATAAGAAATAAAGAAACATTTGTATAATTATGGCGTATAGAATGACGCAAGAATGGAGAAAAAATGGGCTTAATGGATTTATTTAAGAAAAAAGGCTCTAGCGATGTGGCAAAAGACAGACTTAAGCTATTATTAGTTTCAGATAGAGCTAACTGCTCTCCTGAGGTAATGGAGATGATAAAGAATGATATAATTAAGGTTATATCTAAATATATGGTCATAGATGCAGAGGGTCTTGATATTCAGATTACATCTACGGAGTCAGAGACTGATAATGGCACAGTGCCGGCATTATATGCTAATATTCCTATTAAGAATCTTAGGAATAATGATAAATAATTACTACATATATATGCGGTGCTTTATAATAACGTATATATATCGGTGGCAGATGTGTAACATGGATAATGTAATGGGCGGTTAATACTGGTTGATATGCAAAAGTAACTTGGAATGGAGATAGAGATGTTTAAGAAATACAAACTGCGTTCGTACAATATAAGACTGGTAATATTATTGCTGGTAACATCTTGTTATGGTATAGCAGTTATTAACAGTGCAGATTCATCATTTACAATAAAGCAATGTCTTGGACTTGCCTTTTCATTTTTGCTCATGCTGTTTATATCGTTTGTGGATTATAACTGGATACTAAGATTTTACTGGCTGATATATTTTATTAATATAATCTTTCTTGTGCTTGTAAAATTTGCAGGTACAGAAGTAAATGGTGCAAAAAGATGGATAAGACTTCCTGGTATTCAGATACAGCCATCGGAGCTTACCAAGGTTGCCATGATAATATTTACGGCTAAGGTTGTTTCAATGTATAAAAAAGAGATTAATAACCTTAAGTTCCTTGCGGTGCTTGGAATTGTTCTGATAATTCCACTGGCACTTATTGAAATGCAGCCGGATTTGTCAACAACAATTCTTATAACACTTATTATTCTTACTATAATATTCTGTGCCGGATTAAGTTATAAAATAATAGGAATTGCACTGTTGATTGTAGTTCCTATAGCGACTGTCGGAATTATCTATATTAGTAATCCTAATCAGACATTGTTAGAGGATTACCAGCGTAACAGAATTATGGCATTTATCGATCCGGAAAATTATGGTGATGGAACATACCAGCAGGATAATGCCGTACAGGCGATAGGCTCAGGACAGCTTACCGGTAAAGGCCTTAATAATGATGACCCGTCATCACTTAAGAACGCTCACTATATAGCAGAGGCACAGACCGATTTTATATTTGCAGTAATAGGAGAAGAACTCGGATTTGTTGGCTGCTGTGCTGCGATATTGCTGCTTGCATGGATTGTAGTAGAGTGTATAATAGCGGCTGTAAAGGCGAAAGACTTTGCGGGGCGGCTGTTATGCTGTGGAGCTGCTGGATATATAGCATTCCAGAGTGCGTTAAATATCGGAGTTGTAACAAGACTTCTGCCTAATACAGGTCTTCCGCTTCCATTTTTCAGTTATGGTTTGACATCACTGCTTACTTTATATCTGTCAATGGGTATGGTATTAAATGTATCACTTCAGAGAAATGTTGAACGTGATGATGAAATATTTGCAGATGACTTTAGAGGATAAATTTTAAAATATGGAGGGTACCTATGAACATTGGTTTAATTGCACATGAATCAAAGAAAAAATTAATGCAGAATTTTTGTATTGCATATAGAGGAATCTTAAATAAGAATCAGTTATTTGCAACAGGTACGACAGGGCGTCTTATTGAAGAGGTAACTAACCTGTCAATTCATAAATTTCTTGCGGGACATCTTGGTGGAGACCAGCAGTTATGCGCCCAGATAGAACATAATCAGATAGATCTTGTGATATTTTTAAGAGAAGTTGAGAATCCTCTTGTACATGACTCTAATTCGGATAATATATGTAATTTGTGTGATATGTATAATATTCCGCTTGCAACTAATCTTGCGACGGCTGAATTGCTTATAAAGTCTTTAGAACGTGGCGATATGGAATGGAGAGAAATATATCAATAATAAATGGGACGGCCGCTATTATAGTAGTATATTACGAAGCGGCTGTCCTGTTTTATTTATGCGGGCAGCATTAAAGAATGTGTCTGTTTTATATGGCAGAACTGTGACTCATGTCACTGATACGGCCATATGCACTAAAAAGATAAAGACCGCATAAGCCGACAATGGCATATATAATCCTGCTTATCCATGACATTGAACCAAAAAGAAACGATACAAGATTAAAATTGAAAAATCCAATCAGTCCCCAGTTAATGGCTCCTATAATTACAATTGTCAATGCTGTATAGTCAAAGCCTTTGGAATTCATTTTATGCACCTCCTGATAAATTTACATTATTATTGTTGACAGATAAGTAAAAAATATTTTGGAAGATTTTGTAAATACTTGTTTATATCGCCTGTAAGTGGTAAAATATTATAGTTAAACAGACATGCATGAATATGCATAGTGTTCGGAGGAAGCGATGGCTGAAAGAAATAACAAAAAAATTCTTAAATACAGAAGAAAGCCTAAGACAGCTTTAATTATAATGACAGCTGTGCTGATATATATTATATGCTTTATAGTAATGTATATGTCCAAGTCAAAGGTCCGTTCATATGAGGTTGAGGCGGGAACACTTACTGCTAATGCTACATTTACAGGAGTAGCGTTAAGGAGTGAGAAAGTTTATAATTCTGAATATTCAGGTAATATTAATTACTATCAGAGAGAAGGTACAAGAGTTAAGAATGGAGATACTTTATATACAGTAGATGAGACAGGAAGAGTGGCGCAGATATTGTCACAGTATTCCAAGGCTGATGAAAATTCACTTACAAAATCAAGCCTTGCTACGATAAAGACGACACTGAATAACTTTAAGACAAGCTATGACGGCAGTAATTTTTCGGAAGTATATGATATGAAGACGGATATTAATTCAACAATATTGCAAGCCATGAATGAGAATATAATCAATAACATGGAGTCAATAATTGAAAGTACCGGAAGCCAGAATCTGTTCAGGACTGTTAATGCACAGGAAGGCGGGATAGTAGTATATTCTGTTGATGGATATGAGAATAAGGCAGAAAGTGACATTACGTCGTCATCATTTGATAAGAAGTCATATGTCAGGAATAATCTGAAATCAGAAGAGCTGATTGTATCTGGAAGTCCGGCATATAAGCTTGTAACAAGTGAGGAATGGAATATATATATTCCATTAAGTCAGGATCAGATAAGGGAATATGACCTTTCGTCTAAAAATACAATTACAATCAAATTAAAAAAAGATGGTATTACAACACAGGGGAAATTTGCCATTATTAGCAATAATGGCAACAGCTATGGCAGAATAACACTTGATAAGTATGTAATACGCTATGCCACCGACAGACTTATAGACCTTGAGGTAGTATCGACAGGAAAGAGTGGGCTTAAGATACCTGTAAGTGCTGTTACTGATTCGGAATTTTATACAATACCAACGGAGTATCTTACAGAAGGTAGTAAGAAAGAAGTAGGCTTTATATGCGAGACATATGATGAAAACAGACAGGTTGTAAGCCGTTTTACAGAGGCAGAGATATATAAGAAGACGGATACTGTGTGCTATGTAAGTAAAGAAAGTTTTAATATAGGTGATGTAATAGCAATGCCGGGTGATGCCTCAAGAAGGTATATAGTAGGTGCAGTGGATAAGCTTAAAGGTGTATTTTGTGTTAATACGGGATATACAGTATTTAAGGTTATCGATATCATAGATGAGAATAATGAATATTGTGTTGTTAAGAAAGATACCACACATGGAATATCCGTATATGACCATATAGTGCTTGATGCGCAGAAATATTCTGAAAATGATATGATTTATTAATGATAAAAGAGACTGCAGAATGGAGGAATATATGCTTAAAGAAAATATACAGATTGTAGAAGATAATATCAGAAAAGCATGTGAAAGGAGCGGACGTGATCCAAAGGATGTGCTTCTTTTGCCGGTAAGCAAGACTAAGCCGGAAAGCATGATTGAAGAGGTATATGACCTTGGAGTAAGGGAATTTGGAGAGAATTATGTTCAGGAGCTGTGTCAGAAGATAGATAATATGCATGACGATATTAAATGGCACATGATTGGACATCTCCAAAGGAATAAGGTCAAATATATTATCGGCAGGGTTGCACTTATTCATTCAGTAGATTCTGTAAGACTTGCGGCAGAGATTAGCAAAGAGGCTGTTAAGAAAAATGTAGAAGCCGATATTCTTGTTGAAGTAAATGTTGGAATGGAAGAGAACAAATTCGGAATAACGGTTGAAAGTGCTTATGAGAACATAAAGGAGATGGCAGCATTTCCAGGGATACATATAAAAGGGCTTATGACAAGTGCTCCATATGTTTCTAATCCTGAGGATAATAGAAAATATTTTAGGCAATTAAAGCAATTATCTGTTGACATACAGTCTAAAAACATTGATAATGTTGATATGGGTATTTTGTCAATGGGAATGACAAATGATTATGTGGTGGCTGTTGAAGAAGGTGCCACTATCGTAAGAGTGGGGACAGCTATTTTTGGGGCCCGAAATTATAATTTATAATTAGGAGAGTAAAATGAGTATAATTGATGGTGTAAAGAACGTTTTTAAATTTAATGATGACTACGACTATGAAGATGATGAAGATTATGGTTACGACTATGAAGATGATGACTATGATGATAAGTCATATTCCAGGAAGAAGTTGTTTCAGGGTAATAAAAAATATGACGATGATGATGAGGAAGACAGAGGACGCTCAAAGAGCAAGGTGGTTCCTATTAAGACAGGAGGACACAGAGGTCTTGAAGTTGTTGTAATACGCCCTGAATCAATGGAGGATGCAAGTGAGATTACAGACACACTTCTAACAGGTAAAGCTGTAGTCCTCAATCTGGAAGGAATACATGTTGAGATAGCACAGAGAATTATTGATTATTCAGCGGGTTCATGCTATGCTATGAGAGGTAATCTCCAAAAGATTACTAATTACATATTCCTTGTAACACCACCTAATGTTGATATATCAGGAGATATTCCTGAACTTGTTGCAGGTGGAATTGATCTTGCAGCTTTCAGTAAAGGCGAACAGAAACTTTAATTATCAGATATATAATATTTATATTGCCACCTGTGATATTATTACACGGGTGGCAACATTTAAAATATACATAAATATCAGCTGTATATCTGTGTGGCAGACAGCACAGATTTTTATAGGAATTAAAATGTCTGCGGAATGGAGATTAACATGTCGGAATTAATTACAGTACATTATAATGAAAAACCAATATATGATATTGCTATTGAGAAGGATTTTTCAAAGCTTGCCATGAAAGTATCAGAGCTTGGCATAAGTGGAAGAAAATTGTGTATAGTTACGGACAGCAATGTTGGAGAGCTTTATGCAGATGAAGTAAAAAATGAACTTGAAAAGACAGGCAATGCTGTATTTGTATATACATTCAGAGCCGGAGAGGCAAGCAAGAATCTTAATACGGTTGAGGATGTATATGAATATCTTATAATTAATAAGTTCGATAGAAAGGATATGATTGTTGCACTGGGCGGCGGCGTGGTAGGCGATCTTGCAGGCTTTACAGCAGCAACATACCTTAGAGGTATTGATTTTATACAGGTTCCGACTTCTCTTCTTGCACAGGTTGATTCGAGCATAGGTGGTAAGACAGGTGTTGATTTTAGAGCATATAAGAATATGGTTGGTGCATTTCATCAGCCACGTCTTGTATATATGAATCTTTCAGTGCTGGGTTCGCTTAGTGAAAGACTATTTAATTCCGGCTTTGGTGAGATAATAAAGCATGGCTTTATCAAGGACAAGGAGTATTATACGTGGCTTAAGGAAAATATACAGCATATTAAGTCACATGATTATGATGCACTTGAGAATATGATTGCCATAAGCTGTAATATCAAAAGAAGAGTAGTTGAACTGGATCCTACAGAAAAAGGTGACAGGGCACTACTTAACTTTGGACATACACTTGGACATGCCATTGAAAAGCTTAAGAATTTTGAGCTGTATCATGGAGAATGTGTTGTACTTGGAATGGTTGCAGCGTTGGAAATCTCAAGGACAAGACAGCTTATAAGTGATGCTGAATATGAGGATGCAATTAATACATTTAAGGCATATAACTTCCCTGTAACTGTGGATGGAATATCCGTTGAAGATGTGATAAAGGTATCCAAAAATGATAAGAAGATGGATGCAGGTAAGATTAAGTTCATACTTCTTGACAGGATTGGCAATGCATATATAGATAAAACAGTAACAGATGATGAGATGAGAGCAGCTTTATCAAAAGTAATAATATGATATTGAACAAACGGATTATTATAATAATAAATAATTAATTTTTAAGGTGGATTGATAATGGATAACAGAAAAAGAAATACTTCACTTATTATATATATTGCCGGGGTAATAATTCTTACATTTACAGACCAGCTGACAAAAGTAATGGCAGCAGATTATCTTAAGGGAAAGTCGCCATTTGTCATAATTGATAATGTATTTGAGCTTTACTATCTTGAAAATAGTGGTGCAGCCTGGGGAGTTATGAGTGGGGCGAGATATTTCTTTCTTATTCTTACTGTCGTTATAGTTGCCATAGTTATATATGTAAGTATTAAGATGCCACATACAAACAGAATGGTGCCTTTAAGAGGTACACTTATTCTGTTAAGTGCCGGAGCAGTGGGCAATTTCATAGACAGGTTATGTTTTGGATATGTAAGGGATTTTATCTATTTTAAACTGATTAATTTTCCTGTATTTAATGTTGCCGATATATATGTTACAGTTTCGGTAATTATATTTGCAATATTAATACTGTTTGTATATAAGGAAGATGAATTTGAATTTATTAAAAAAAATAGCAAGGCAGACAGCCTTTGATGGCCTAAGAAAATCGTCTGTGCGAAATTTTTTCGCCTCTTTGCGATAAAAGCTGCTCAGGAATGGGGATTAGTGTGAAAAATAGGATTAATATATTAAAAGATATTGCAGATAATGAAAATGATACAGGTAATATTGCCGGTACAATAGAAAAAGAATCAGAAAAAAGATTACATCTGGTGGTTGATGAAAGTGATGATAATACGAGAATAGATAAGTATATAGCAGATGAGCTGGATGGGTATTCAAGATCATTTATACAAAAACTTATAAAAGATAATAATGTATTGGTTAATGGCAGGGCAGTAAAGCCTAATTATAATATAGGTATATCAGACAATATAGACATAGTTCTGCCGAAGCTTACAGAGCCTCAGATTGAAGCAGAAAATATATCACTTGACATTATATATGAGGACGATGATATCATAGTAGTAAATAAACCTAAAGGTATGGTAGTTCATCCTGCGGCAGGACATTATTCGGGAACTCTTGTCAATGCTCTTATGTATCACTGCCGGGATAATCTTTCCGGTATAAATGGTGTATTAAGACCGGGTATCGTGCATAGAATAGATATGGATACAACAGGAGTTCTTGTTGTATGTAAAAATGATTTCAGCCATAATAGCATAGCACAACAGTTAAGTGTCCATTCAATTACAAGAAAATATAATGCAATTGTATATAATGCAATTAATGAGCCGGATGGAACAGTTGATGCGCCAATAGGAAGAAGCCAGACCAACCGTAAGAAGATGGCAATAGATAATAAGAATGGAAGAAGAGCAGTGACGCATTATCATGTCATTAAGAATCTTGGGAAATATGCATATATAGAATGTCAGCTTGAAACAGGAAGAACACATCAGATACGAGTACATATGTCAAGTATCGGACATCCTCTGCTCGGTGATGAGGTATATTGTTCGGCTAAATCACCATATAAGCTGCAGGGACAGACATTGCATGCAAGAGTATTGGGTTTTATACATCCAAGGACAGGTAATTATATGGAATTTGAGGCTCCACTTCCTGATTATTTTCAAAAGGTGCTGGCAGATCTTGAAGCTAAATGCCAGTGATTGATATTGTTATAAAAAGTGAAAAAAGATATAAATTTTATAAAATGTATATATAATTGTAGAAATATGTGATAAAAAGTTGTATAATAAATACATTATATAAGAGATATATGTAATAAGTGCGATAGGAGGCAGATGATTATGGATGAAAGAACAGTTATTACAATAGGACGAGAATTTGGAAGCGGTGGACATGAGATTGGAACCAAGCTTGCGCAGAGATTAGGAGTTAAGTGTTATGATAAAGAACTTCTTGCAATAGCTGCAAAGGAAAGTGGTTTGTGTGAAGACCTTTTTGAATCACAGGATGAGAAGCCTACTAACAGTTTTTTATATTCGCTTGTAATGGATACATATTCATTAGGATATACTAATTCATATGTTAATATGCCGATTAACCATAAGGTATTTTTAGCACAGTTTGATGCTATTAAGAAGATTGCTCAGAGAGAACCATGTGTTATAGTTGGTCGTTGTGCAGATTATGCATTAGAGGATGATCCATTTGCAGTAAGCGTATTTATCAAGGCTGATATTGATAAGAGAGTTGAAAGAATTAAGAAGACATATGAACTTTCTGAGAATAAGGCGGCAGATCTTATACAGAAGACTGATAAGAAGAGAGCAAGCTATTATAACTATTATTCAAGCAAGAAGTGGGGAGAAGCTAAGAGCTACGACTTGTGCATAGACAGTGGAGAACTTGGAATTGAAGGCTGTATAGACCTTATCATGAAGTATATTGAATTAAAAGAAAAGAATAACAAATAAGAGTGATTTGACTTATGGATTTAAAGGGATATAAAAGAGTCAAAAAAGTAGATATAAAAGGATGGCTGCTACGAGGCAATGCGGTAATATATGCATTTATTCTGATTGTTTTCATAGCAGCTATTATTTTTATGTTTAATACAGTTGGTTCAATGTTTACAGAAAAAAGTGATGATAATATAGAAAATATTACAGATGAGTCGGTATCATATGTAGCTGATAACCAGTCATATAAGATAAGTATTAATAAAACAGAGAATTTTGTAACGATTTATAAGATGGAGTCAGATGGCAGTTTTAATAATCCTTATAAGACATTCAGATGTTCAGTAAGTTCAGATGTACATACAGGAGAGACTAAGATTAATGAGAAGTATGTATGGAGAAGACTTAGTGATAATGTGTATGGTCATTATACAACAGGCCTTGCTAATCAGGCATATATACATTCTGTACCATATCATTCGCAGAGTAATGCCGATCTTATAGCGTCGGCTTATAATAATCTTGGAAATGAAGCAAAGCTTGGATATATATATCTTGCCGTTGCAGATGCTAAGTGGATATATGAGAATTGTGGAATTAATTCTGTAGTCGATATATATGAACAAAAGGGTGAGCAGCCATTGATTGCGTTAAATGAATTTTCAAAGATACCGGAAGACAGTAAGTATGATCCGACTGATAATGTAAGGGCTTCAGCGGATGGTAAGGTAGATACTAAGATAGATTATATGACAGGTGTTGATAATTGTACTGTGCATGTTGGTGAAGCATTTGACAGATGGGCTGGTGTATATGCAGTGGATATGAATAGAAAGGATATTACTTCATATATTACGATTACTGGTGAACTTGATTTATCAACTCCGGGAACATATGTGCTTATATATCATCTGGAAGATAATTATGGAACAAACCTTGCATATTGGAGATATATAACTGTTATAGATGGAACGGAAAACGAGACCACAGATAATCAGGAGACGCAGCAGGAAAGTACACAGCAGACAGGTACTGTACAGAGTGAGACGACACAGGCAGTCCAGACACAGCCTGTAACCCAGGCAGTGCAGCCAACTACGCAGAGTATGGAGAATACACAGCAGACAGTAACCCGGCCAGAGGTGAATACGACAGCACCTGTTGTAACCCAGCCTGTGCAGACGACAACTGCATCTGGCAATATTATTACACAATCGGCAGGAATTACTAACTGATAATAAACTAATAATAAGCTGATAATCGACTGACATTCTATATATTGGAATAATATTATAAAAGAATATTATTTTATAATAGTCAATGATATAGGTAAAATAGTATTTCCTGTGAAAACAATATTATTAAACAACAGTATTTTTATCAGTATTTTTAAAGGAAAGCTTATATGAAGATGTCTAGCAGATATTTTATATAAATGATAATATTAATTTATATGATATATCTGCAGATGTTTCATATAAGCTTTTTATATTATAATTAATGGTTTTTATTTTAATAAATTCATGTTATACTATAAAAGATTTGTAAAATGAGAGAGAAAAGGGTGTTAAAATACCCGGAATGGAGAGTAATATGTCACAATTTATTATTATGGCTGCGATAATATTATATCTTGCAGTCATGCTTGGTGTTGGCGTTATATGTTCAAAAAAAAATAATAACGTTGACGATTTTTATCTGGGCGGAAGAAAGCTTGGACCATTTGTAACAGCAATGAGTGCAGAGGCATCGGATATGAGCAGCTGGCTTCTTATGGGACTTCCGGGAGTTGCATATATTTCAGGAATTGCAGATGCATTCTGGACTGCATTGGGACTTGCAATTGGAACATATATCAACTGGCTTATTGTAGCTAAAAGAATCAGAAAGTATTCACAGGCATATGATGTCGTAACAATACCAGATTTCTTTTCTAAAAGATTTGGTGATGATAAGAATATTCTGACAGTTATTGCCGCATTGATGATTATATTATTTTTTATACCGTATACAGCATCAGGGTTTTCAGCATGTGGTAAGCTGTTTTCAAGCCTTTTTGGTGTAAATTACATGACTGCAATGATTATAAGTGCTGCAATAATAGTTGCATATTGTGCAATGGGTGGATTCCTTGCAGCGAGTACAACCGACCTTATACAGAGTATAGTTATGACAATTGCATTATTTATAGTAGTTTTGTTTGGAATAAATGTTGCCGGTGGTATGGATGCAGTTATTGATAACGCAAAAGAACTTCCTGGATATCTTAATCTTACACAGAATTATTCAGCAGCTACAGGCACAGCAGTTGAATATAATGCATTATCAATTGCATCTACACTTGCATGGGGACTTGGATACTTTGGTATGCCTCATATTCTGTTAAGATTTATGGCGATTGAGGATGAGAAGAAGCTTAAGACATCACGAAGAGTAGCATCAATATGGGTTGTCATTTCACTTGGTGTAGGTGTATTTATCGGTGTCGTAGGTAATGCCATGTCTAAAGTGGGAGCCATTGAAGTTCTTGAAGGAAAGAGTCAGGCAGAGACTATTATTGTAAGAATAGCACATCTTCTTAGTACATATGGAATACTTCCTGCAATATGCGCCGGTGTTATACTTGCCGGAATACTTGCTGCTACTATGTCAACGGCAGATTCACAGCTTCTTGCTTCAGCATCCAGTGTGTCACAGAATATTTTACAGGAATTTTTTGGTGTCAGACTCACAGAGAAAAAATCAATGGTTGTTGCAAGGACAACTGTTATAATTATATCTGTTATTGCAATACTCCTTGCAAGCGACCCAAACAGTTCTGTATTTGAAATAGTATCATTTGCATGGGCAGGTTTTGGTGCGACTTTTGGACCTGTTGTGCTTATATCACTATTTTGGAAAGGTGCTAATAAGTATGGTGTAATGGCAGGAATGTTATCAGGTGGTATTATGATATTTGTATGGAAATATATCATATCCCAATTTGGTGGAATATTTAAGATATATGAACTTCTTCCTGCATTTATTGTGGCTTTAGTTGTAATTATTGTTGTAAGTATGGCAACAGGAGGACCTGAACAGAAGGTCGTTGATAAATTCAATGAAGTAAGACATTCAAAGTAGATTAGTTAATAGTGGTGCGAATAAATGTATTCTTTAAGCAATGTGAGGGCTAAGCTATTCAGATTAGAAACAGCTAAGCTCTTAACATATTTTAAGAAATATACATTCCGCACCACTATTTTGATATAGTGTTTTTGGAAGAATATTACGAACTAACAGTAATGAGATTGTAAAAATAATGGAGATTAGTATGATTGATGAAAATATTAATAAAAATAATGAAGTGAAGCCTGTACATAAAAGACGTGTAAGATATAAAGGAACTCATCCAACAAAATATAGTGAGAAGTATAAAGAACTTCAGCCGGAAAAGTATAAGGATACTATTAAGAAGGTTATAAGCAAAGGAAGTACACCGGCTGGCATGCATATATCCATAATGGTAAATGAGATTCTTGATTTTCTTAATATACAGCCGGGACAGAGAGGACTTGATGCTACATTAGGATATGGTGGACATACGACAAAGATGATGGAATGTCTTAAGGGCGAGGGGCATATGTATGCACTTGATGTCGATCCAATAGAGATAGAAAAGACTAAGAAAAGACTTGCAGACAGAGGATTCGGTGAAGATATTCTTACTGTTATAAATACTAATTTTGCCAATATAGCAGATGTATCTGAAAAATACGGGAAGTTCAATTTCATGCTTGCAGACCTTGGCGTATCGTCAATGCAGATTGATAACCCTGAGCGGGGATTTTCATATAAGACGGACGGACCTCTTGATTTAAGACTTAATCCACAAAAGGGTGTAAGTGCGGCTGAAAGACTTAAAGAAGTTACACGCGAAGAATTTGAGGGAATGATGGTTGAAAATTCTGATGAACCATATGCAACAGAGATTTCAAGGACTGTTATGTCACATTTAAGAAAAGGTAAAAAAATAGATACGACTAAGGATTTGTATAACTGTATCGAAGAAGCACTTGCATTTATACCGGAAAAAGAAAGAAAAGAAGCGGTAAAAAAGTCATGCCAGCGTGTATTTCAGGCATTAAGAATAGATGTCAACAGTGAATTTGAGGTGTTAGACCAGTTCTTAGAAAGTCTTCCATCAGTGCTTGAACCGGGTGGACGTGTGGCAATACTTACTTTCCATTCAGGCGAGGACAGAATGGTTAAAAAGTCTTTTAAGAGATTCTTAAAAGAAGGCGTATACAGTGAGATAGCACAGGATGTAATAAGACCATCAGCACAGGAGTGTATTGATAATCCGAGGGCAAGGTCTACTAAGATGCGTTGGGCTGTAAGGGCTTAAGGTTATTGAACGTGGAGATTAGTGTGAAAAATAAACAAGGCAGATTATTTTATTAACAGTTCATGTGAAATTGTATAAGTTGAATGTTAAATTGGGAAAAATAGTTGACATATGCTGGCAATGATTGTAAACTATAACAAGTGAACAGGTTGACAATTAAAAGCTGATATAATATGTATATTATAGAGATATACAATATGTGAGCGAATCTTGATTAAAAGCAAGTTAATGATGTAATAGCGATATAATAATATCAGAATTAACACATTGAGTTATAAGCTGTTTATATAACAGCTTATATGAATATAGTAATTGCCAGCCAATATATTATCAGAATGGAGAAGGTTATGAAAGAGAAAAAAACCAGTATTTACAACATTGCATTTATGGGACTTATGACGGCGGTCATGTGTATTCTTGGACCGTTGTCTTTGCCAATTGGACCTGTGCCGATATCACTTACTAATCTTGTATTGTATTTTACAGTATTTGTTATAGGGACTAAGGCTGGACTTGGAAGTTATTGCCTGTATCTTTTACTTGGTGCGATAGGACTTCCTGTATTCTCAGGCTATGCCGGTGGACTTGGTAAGCTTACAGGACCTACAGGCGGTTATCTTATTGGTTTCATTGCGATGATTCTTATAGGTGGAATTATTATGGAGAAGACTAACAGGAATATCGTTGCTACATGTATAGCATGGGTTGTTGGAACTGCAGCTGCATATCTTTTTGGAACTATATGGTTTGTATATTTAATGCATTGTTCTGTTATGTATGCACTTACAATATGTGTATTTCCATTTATAATAGGTGACATTGTAAAAATCATCGTTGGAACAATTCTTGGAAAAGAAGTAAGAAAAGCATTATCAAAAGCAGGAATAATCGGTGTTGCAAGGGCATAATTCAATTATATATATAGTGGATGAATAATAATAACTCTTATCTGGTCTGCAGATAAGAGTTATTACTTATTACCCCAATATTATGCTCACATTGAGATGAACCATAATGTCTAAAATCACCTATGAACAGGCTCATGTGGAGTTAGACCTGATGATTCTGATATAATTAATTATTTTAATAACAAAAAGCTATATGGAAGAATGGAAGTTTTAAATCCAGATGTTGTAATCGGACTTTGAAAATATACATATCTTTTATATAGCTTTTTTATAAATTCTGACTTGATGTTAAATATGCATAAACCTAAAAATATATAAATTTAAGTCTATGCATGTAAATGGCATGTTAATATGCCTTTTATTATATAGTTGTCTGAAAATCAGATATTAAGCAAGTAATGTCTTAACGTATTCAGCTATTTCATCATTCTTGCAGTTAGCGAAGAATAGATCCTTGAACTTCTGTCCTGCTACGGCACCCTTTACAAGATCCTGATCAAGATCCTTTAAGATATCAACAAGGTTATCTCTGAAAGCTACAGCTCTTACGCCGTCAAGAATCTTCTTATTTCTCTGTTCAGGAACAACTCTTTCCTTAGGATATCCGCCACCTGGTTCTCCTTCAAATAACTTCTCAAATACATACTGAAGGTTAAGTTCAGCACCCCAGCCAAAGCCCTTTGCAAATGGAAGTGCGATAGCATTACCATCATTAACCTGCATGAACATATAAGCATCAGATGGGTCAACAACATGTCCGCAAAGAACACCTGGGAATGAGTTAAGAGCTATCATAGCACCTTCACCTGTACCACAGCCTGTTACAACAAAATCAGCAGCACCGCTGTTGATTAAGATAGCAGCAAGGATACCATTCTGTACATATGTAAGCTGTTCCTTATCTTCTGCTGAGTACATACCGTAGTTATCAACTGTATGACCTTTAGCTTCTGCAACACCTTTAAGTGCATTGTAAACGATGTCGTTTTTCGCAGCCTGGCTGTTTTCCATAATTAATGCAATTCTCATTATAAAAACCTCTTCTTTCTTAATAATAGATACCTGGATAATAAATACCCATATAAATTAACTATAAGCAAAAATGCTGTTTTTGTCAAGGATTGTGCGGCTTTGGTTTTTATATATGGTTTGTATTTTTATATGTTTTATTAATAGTTGTCAGGTTAATAAAGTATCCTTTTAATAAAATGACATTATTTATTAAGGCATTTATTATAATTATATTCAGCATCCTCAGGAGAAAGTCCGAAGCGCTTTTCAAGCTTCATAATAATTATGTCCTTGCTTTTGCCATCTTCGAGATTGTCAATTATTAATGTCTGTATGCCGCCTTCAAGCTGACCTTCGCGTCTGCCTTCACGTAACCCCTCAAGTCTGCCAATATCATGGCTTTCCTGCTGTATTTTTTCTATAAATTCACACATATATGAGTTACCTCCTTTGCTTTCTTTAAGATATTTTACACGTTTTGATAATGCTCCATAATTCATATTGCTGCTGTCAGTATTATTAAAATAATGCATAAGATTAGAGATTGTACTACCATCATTGACAATTGTATTGATATAGTGTTCATGGACGCCGTTGTCAAATTCAATGTGAGTTTCACTATCTATTCTGATTATATCATACACAGTTTTGTGAGCGTTAGCAATATCGAAAGTGGTAATATAAAATATATGTAATTCGGGAAGTTTAGTATAATCATTTCCTTTGTCTAAAAATGATGTGTCTATACTGGATGTAATATAGCGTACACGTCTTATATGACCGGGTTTGTCACCAGTCTGCATTTCTATTTCGTATATTTGACCAGTACTGTCCTCGGCAAGTATATCAAGAACAACGGAGTGTGTACCAATCTGTCTTATGCTATATTGAGATTTGGTCTGTATGACTTTTAAGCTGTTATCATCCATAAGAATTTTAAGAACATATTCGCAGGCTTCCATGTCCTCAAGTGCTACGCTAAGAAAAAAATCACTAGTTAAGTTTAGTGTCCGGATTTCTTTTTTAATCCGTTCATTGTTTTTTATATTAATCGCTTCTATATCTGTCAATAAATATTCCCTCCTATTAATGCTGCTATTAGTGGTGTTGATACAATATTATTACTTTACTAATAATATTATATAAATACATAATGAAAGTCAACATATAATAACAAAAATATTCGTTCGATATATAAGAACGGCTATAAAGATTAATAATATATTTGTTTAATAATTATGTCCTTGCTTTTGCCATCTTTTAAATACACATAAATGCAATTTGTCATTAGTATCTATAATATGTTATAATCAAAAATTAGACAGGTACAGTGATATATTGCTTTACAATTTACACAATCCCTGTATCACTATATAGTTAAGAACAAAATATATTAAATATGGAGGATATATGGCAGATAATAATGAAAAACAGGCACTTTTTATGGAGGCACTTAACAGCTTGAAGGAGTATGCCAAAGTAAATGGTAATATTGTTACTAAGGATGATGTAATAAGCTATTTTAAAGATATGGATATAGATGATTCGAGATTGCAGATGATATATGGTTATCTTATGGCAAATAATATTAAGATAACAGGTGAAGAGGCTGCTGATAACGAATTTCTTAAGATGATGGAAAATGCTGCGGCACAGGATAAAGAAGATGATGATATTTATAATATAGAATCAGAGGCAGAAGCTGATGAGAATATGCAATATCATGCACCTTCATATGCAGATGCTGCCGCTAAGTATGCTAATGCGTCACAAAAACCGGGGCTGTATGCTGATATTAAGACAGAGAGCAGTAATAAGGAGTCTGACAGTGAAAATGTGCAGGCTGACACTGAAAATATAATAGCAAGACTTAATGAACTTGGTAGACCAGAGGGAAAAGATACTCTTGATTATAATGAAGATGAAAAGTATCTGGAGTTGTATCTTGAGGATTTAAAAGAGATAGAAGAGCTTTCTGATACTACAAGGGCTTATCTTTTAATGAATATTGTTGAGGATAATGATAAGGAATCGCTTGATTTATTATCAAAATCATTCTTGTCTAAGATTATAGACTGGGTTGAGCCATTTAGAAAAAGAGGAGTGCTTGCCAGTGACCTTGTACAGGAAGCTAATCTTGCAATGATGGCATATATTATGGAGAAGAGATGGACTAATAATTCTAAATGGGTGGACAAGATAAAAGAAGGCTCTACAGAGGATTTATTAGAGGTTCTGTCACAGATAGAAAAGGACGTCAGGGATGAGGTATATGGAAGTCTGTTTATGATGATTGATGAACAGATAGGATCTTTAAAGGTTGCTAATAAAGTACTTAACAAGGTTAATCTTGTCAATGACTGGGCTGTAAGATTGAAAGAAGAATTAGGAAGAAAGCCGACAATTGATGAGATAGCACAGAATATGGGCGTTTCAAGGGAAAATGTAATGGAAGCTATCCAGCTTTCAGCAGAGAATATTGAAGTTAAGGATAATGAAAATAAGAAGGAAAAATAGGAGATATTTTTATACTAATCTCCATTCTCAAGCAATTTTGCTGCGAAGAGGCAAAGAAAAATTTGCACAGACAATTTTTCTTCTGACATCAATGGCTATTTGTTCTGCTCAGAAACAAATAGCCATTTCACTTATGAACTTGTGATAAAATAAGCTATCAGGCTTATTGTTCACACTATTTTAAATAAAGTATGATTTAAAAGAAAACAGTTGCTCCACCCTTTACTTCAACCGGTTTGTTATTGACGGTCAGCCATACCGGTTTAGCAGATGGATTATAGACAAATGTGTTATCAGCAGAAAATTCAAGTCTGTCGAATAATTCATTATATTCGACAATTTCGATATTAGTGGCATACCAGATATCTTCCTGTCCGCCAATCATTTCACAGAATTCTTCCATAACATTCCAATTATTATTTCTGTCAAATTCAAAGCTGTGTCCCCATACATACATCATATAGAGGTACTGAGTCTTCTTAAGACTCATAAACTTCTTACCGAAGCTTACAAGCTCGTGGTTGTGGTGGCAGGTAGGAAGCCATCGCATATAATTTTCAGGCATGTTAAAGCCGGTTGCATCACCAAGAAGAATAGGACCCTGTGCATATTTGGCATTAAGTTCGGCACTTTTTACAACAGAATATTGATCAGCTGCAACTCGTGCATACTTTATGCCAAGCTGGGAAGCAATATTACATATTCTATCATCGCATGCACCATTAGGGAAGGCCATTCCATGTATAGGATATCCCATGATTTTTTCAAGATTGGTTCTGTCATCAAGAATCTCATGGACAATTTCAATGTCCGGACATCTGCTGATGGTAGGATGTGTGAGAGTATGCACCGCAACTTCGTGACCGGCATATAGTTCTTTCCATTCGCTCTGTGGAATACGGATCTCAGGGTTAATAATACCAGAATTAAGATTAAAGGTTCCTTTAATTCCATTTTTGTTAAAAATAGAGACAAGACGTCTGTCGGCAAGTTTACCGTCATCATAGCTTAAGGTTAAGACCTTATGCTTTCCACCGGGAAAAGCTTTGTAGATTTTGTTCATTGTAACATTATCCTTTCTTTGTATACGGGGCTGTAATAAAACAGCTTAGCTATTACAGCGAATAATTTGATAAATATAAAAGACATTATTAAAATGTCTGCATAACTGATATTATATAATAAATTATATTTTTTGTCGATAATTAAAATAATTCTGCTACGATTACGTGTAAGATATCACATATAATGAAAATTAGTCAGCCGGGGAATTGGCTGCATAGGTTGGCATAAATAATATTTGCAAGACCGGTCAGTTTAAGGTATAATAAATAAAAAAGTCTGATAATTACTGACTTATCAGATAATATGTCGTATAATTTGATAAAATATATGGAATTATAAAAAATATCAACAGATAATAATGTTGGCATATGAATGGAGGGTGATACATATGAAGGGCAAGTTAGCTATAAGTGTTTCGAAGGATACAATGATTGCAACAGCGAGTATAATTCCTGATAATGATATTGAAGTAACAGAAAGTTATATATTAGGAGAGCTTGATAAATTTGGAATTAAAGCAGGCATAGATAAAGCTGTAGTTAAAAAAATGGTTGAGGATGAAGAATACTATGATACATATACGGTCGCTGTTGGAAAAAATGCCATACCGGGAACGGATGGCTTTTATGAGTTTTTCTTTAATACAGATATGAAAAATAAAAAACCTGCAATCAGATTAGATGGTTCAGTGGATTATTCTGTGCAGCGGGAGCTTACAGTAGAAGGAACAAAGCTTGCACAGTATCATCCTGCCAAACCAGGTTCATTTGGATATACAGTATTCGCTTCTGTTATTGCGCCGGTACCGGCAAAGGAAGCATCACCATTGATTTTGAAGCAGGTAGATAAACGCGGTAATGATTATTATGCAAAGAAAAGCGGACAGATAGTACTTGATGGAAGTGAATTGTCAGTTCAGGATGAATTATATATAAGTGGTGATGTCGGTTATGGAACAGGACATATCAATTTTAATGGAGATGTACATATAACCGGAAGTGTTAATGGTGGTGTAAGGATTAATGTAACAGGTAAGGTTGAGATAGATGGTGTTGTTGAATCCTGTTACATAGAATCAGGAAAGGATATTATTATTAAAAGAGGTGTTCATGGCAGAGGAAAGGCAGAGCTTATTGCAAGAAATTCAGTCGTCGCAACATTTCTTGAGGATGCTACAATAGAAGCAGATTGTATTATGATAGATCATATGATTAATTGTAATGCAACAGCAAGAAAAAAAGTATGTGCATCGGGTAAGAATGGCGTTATTATAGGAGGAGTTACAACAGCAAGCGAGAGAATAGAAGCAGATGTAATAAGTAATGAAAAGGGGATTAAGACAACAATTATCCTGAGGACACAGCCAGACAGAATAGTTGAAAAAAGTGCAATCATCATTAATAAAAAGGCATATGAGGGAATTAATGCCAGAATCAATAATATGGTTCTTAAAATTAACGGCTCAGGTGTAGGTGAATATAGAATAGTAGACTATGAGATTAAAAAATATGAGATTGGTATGTTTAAATACGATGAGGTTAAGTATAAAAAGACACGTCCAAGAGTACTTCTTGTTGACGATGAGCCTATTATTCTTAAGACATTCTTTGGTTTCCTGAGTGGAAAATATGAGGTTGCTGCTGTTAATTCGGCAAGGGATGCATTTGCATATATGAAAAATACAATTCCTGATCTTATTCTTCTTGATTACCGTATGCCTTCAATGACAGGAGGAGAGATGCTTGAAATAATGAGAACAATGCCTGAACTTTCTTCAATTCCGGTATATTTTGTTACTTCCGTTGTAGACAGAGCAGTTATCCTTAAATGTCTGTCATTATATCCACAGGGTTATCTTTTAAAGCCGCTCGGAAAGGATGAACTGCTTGAGGTTGTGGATGGTTTCTTTGCCGGAAAATCAAAGAAATAAACACGGATTGGAGATTAGATTATGAAGGATTTATTTAAAAGAAAATGGCAGGTTATGTTATATCTTTTTCTGATGTTTTTATCTCTGATTTTATTGTTAGCAACCTTTGGAAACAAAGAAAACAGTAAGATAAGGAATAACAAAGAGGTGCAATTTAATACGCCGTGGGCTTATGATATGCTGAATGGAAAGAAGGGCTTTGTTGATAATCTGCCGGCAACATTGCCCGATACGGATACCAAAGAGATGATATTATCAAATACTCTTCCACAGATAGACCGGGATATTTCTTTTTTCTTTAAGGCAAGACATACTAAGATAAGAATACTTATAGATGGAATTGTTGTCTATGATCAGGTTAATAATTCTACAGAACGTGATACATGGCTTGGTATGCCGGGAAGCATATATCATGAGATAGAAGTTTCAAGAAGTGATTCAGGAAAACAGATAGTAATTGAATCTTATTGTGACATAGACAGGTATCTTTGCAGTCCGGGCAAGGCTTATCTTGGTGACAGAGGTTCATTTATATTGTCAGTATTGTCTAAAAAAGCTCTTACAATATTTTGTGCATTTGCATTGATTGTCTGTGCGATAGCATTGTTTATAGCATGGATGGTAATTAAATTTGTTATTCATATAAGATTTAATGAAGGACTATGCCTTTCATTATTTACATTATCTATAGCATTATGGTTGTTTACAGAGACACAGTTTAGCCAGTTCATATTTAAAAATAGTGTATTTATAACAGTTATGGCATATGAGATACTTATGCTTACGCCTGTTCCTATAGCATTATTTTTTTCATATGGCAATAGAAGAACAATAACTAAAAGACTCTCTGTTACAGCGGCGGTGATACCAATGGTGGTATGGATTATTAATAACAGCCTTCATTTTCTTGGAATAAGCCCGCTTGGCTCCACTTTAAGGATTACACAGGTTACATTATGTTTTGAGTTACTGTTTGTTGCGGGCATTCAGATTTCGGAGATTATATATGCACGTTCAAAGAAAGATGCGTATAGTGGTATATTCTGGAAAGTTCCATTGATAGGTATTGGTATATTTGTTCCGCTTGGAATATTAGAAATCTGCAAATATATCTTTGCAGATAAGGATTTTCCAAATGATGGTTTGTTAATTACGATTGGAATAATGTTTTATATTCTTGCCTTGTCTATAGAATCAGCCCTCAGATTATATTATGTCAATGTTGACCTTAAGACGGCATCAGAAGAAAAGACACAGTTCCTTGCCAATATGAGTCATGATTTAAGAACACCTCTTAATGCCATTCTTGGTTTTAATGAGATGATTTTAAGGGATTCGCATGACGAAAAAATAACTGCATATTCATCAAGCATACAAAGTGCCGGAGCTTCAATGAAAGAGATAATTAATTCAATACTTGATATAAGTAAGATTGAATCAGGTAAATTAGAGATATATTCTGTAGAATATAATCTGGTACAGCTTCTTGATAATGTTATCAGTATAACAGAGTCTCTTGCACAGAAGAAAGGACTTACATTTACAGCAGACATAGATGGCAGACTTCCGGAGGTGCTTATCGGTGATGAGACACATATAAGGCAGATTCTTCTTAATATCCTTAATAATGCTGTGAAATATACAGAAAATGGTGGAGTGACATTCACTGTAAAGCTTTTGGACGAGGAGAGCAGCTCTCCATTACGCCATATATTTTTCTCCGTAAAGGATACAGGTATAGGAATACGTGATGAGGACAGACAGAGATTATTTGAAAAGTTTGAACGTCTTGATGAAAATAAGAATTACAATGTTGAGGGTACCGGACTTGGAATGAGTATCGTGGTTAATCTTCTTAAGGCAATGAACAGTAAGATTGAGCTTATAACGAAGTATGGAAAAGGGTCTGATTTTTATTTTACATTGGAGCAATGCGTGGTAAGTGGCAGCAATATAGGATCCTTTGAGCATAAGAGAAAGAATCTTATGGCTGAAAATATGAATTATACAGGTTTTATTGCGCCAAAGGCAAGAATACTTATTGTGGATGACCTTGAGATGAATCTTAATGTTGCATGTGCATTGCTGGAACATTTACAGATGCATATAGATACGGCACAGTCAGGAAAAATCGCACTTGAACAGGTTAAAAATACAAAATATGATATTATTCTTATGGATCATATGATGCCTGAAATGGATGGGATTGAAGTAACAATAAAGATAAGGGAGCTGGCGGAGACGACCGGAGATCCGTATTATGCCAGTGTGCCGATTATTGCACTGACCGCAAATGTTATGGTGGGAATGAAAGAAACATTTATACAGTCAGGCATGCAGGATTTTATAAGCAAGCCTGTAGGGGGAAAGACACTTATAAAGATTATAAAAAGGTGGCTTCCAAAGAATAAGCTCCAATCAATTGATGAAGAGAATAATGATATAAACACCGGTGAGAGCGAAGATAATGATAATAAGCAGACCTCCGGATGGGATGATATCCATATTGATTGTATAGATATTGAAACAGCCAAATTATATAACGCAGGCAGTGAGATGTTTATAAATAATCTTAAAGATTTTTATGGATCAATAGATGCTACTAAAGATAAACTTAATCATTCGAGAGAAAGGGATGATGTAAAAAATTATACAATTAATGTGCATGGGCTTAAGAGTACGGCAAAGCTTATAGGAGCTGTGGAATTATCACAAAAGGCTTGGGAGCTTGAACAGATGTCATCAAATAATCAGGTACCTGATGTGTGGAATGAGACAGATAAGCTGTTTGAGATATATGACAGATGTAAGAAGTCAATAGGAACATATCTTGATACAATTGTAGATAACAGTGAAAAAAAGATTCTTACAGAGCAGGAATTTCTTGATCTGATGAAACGTATAAAAGTGGCTGCACAGCATTTTGATATGATGGAATTTATGTCTATTGAAGAGGAATCAGAGAATTGGGATGTTGAAGAACATAATCGCGAGGTGTATAATAAATTAATTGGGCTTGTTAAAAATACAGCATTTCTTGATACGGAAAGATATCTTGACGGGCTTGGAATATAATTGTATATATACAATATTGTATTTTTATACAATTATGAACATTAATTAATGATAATGAGGAATAAATATGCTTTTTGAGAATGACTTTAAAATCAGAATGAGAGATATAGACGATGGCAATAAGATTTCTAATGCCGGTATCATGTCAATAATGGAAGAGACAGCGACATTACATTCATACAACCTTGGATTTGCAGTTAATGAGTGTATGAAGGATAATCTAAGCTGGATAATTCTTGACTGGGATATAAGAATATTTAGTAGAGCAGAATACAATGAAAGTGTAAAGTCTTATACATGGACGAGAAAATATGACAAGCTTACTGCGTACAGGGATTTTAAGATTACAGATAATGAGGGCAATATTATTGCCACAGCTACATCAAGATGGCTGCTTATGGATATTGTAAGAAGACGTCCGTGCAGACTGACAGAGGACATAACTAAGAGATATGAATGTGAAGCCGGAAAGATAGCTGTATCAGATGATATTGAAAAAATAATACTTCCACAGGATATTGATTTTACAGATTGTAATGACAAGGATAATGATAAGACTTGCGGTAAGATGTCTGAAACTAATGATAATAGTAAATTATTAAAGGAAAAGTATGACATAATTAAGATTCCATACAGGGTTTTAAAGCGTGATATTGATTTTAATGGACATGTTCATAATCTTGTATATCTTGATATGGCATTGGAAGCGTTGCCGGATAATATAAATAATATGGAGTATTCATCAATAAGGATAGAGTATAAGAAAGAAATAATGCCTGATAGTAATGTGTTATGTACATATTGCCGATATGGTAATAGTGATATAGTCGTTATAAGTACAGATAATGTGATTAACTGTATTGTGCAATTTTCATAATGAATATATATCAGTCTGAGTTGACCAGCGGTTCACAGCAGTATTCGCTGGTCAATCTTGAATGAGTATAAGCGTATATTCGTTATGAGTACATATTTATAATAAGTATAAACAACATGAAAGTGTTATGATGGCGGGTATTGAAGTGCAATTTCACATGTATCCAAGCATATAAATAATATGAAAGGGGAAATAGAAAGAATGAGTATGCAGGTTAATAATTCTTTGATTAGTGGTATGTCAGACAAATGGGGATGTTCAATTAAAAGCATTAATAATGGTGTTGTTGAAAATGTAGATGATGTACAGGAACCATATGAAAAATATAGAAAAGGACGTATAAGATGTCCATATGGAGAAAATGCTGATTCATCGGGAACGATTGTATACAATGGTGTTGCATTTAGCTGTGACAGCGACAGAAACAGGCTGTGTCTTGGAGATGTAAGCAATCCTAAGAAGTGTCTTTCAATACATCTGACAAGCGGAAGCCTTGTGGTCAATACAGATAATCTTGACAGTCTTAGTCAGGCTGTGGGAATGTTTACACCAGAGGATGTTAATCTTATTATGCGTGCAATCAGTGAATATCAGAAGATTAAAGATAAGCTGAATGAAATAGAAGATGACAAGATGAATGTAGGACAGGATAGAAGTACCGGTAATACAGACAAAGATAAGTCGGCTGGCAATCAGGCATATCTTGTATTAAAGAATAATTCGAAAGACATTTTTAAAACAAAAAATCTTAAATAGAGTGATAAGAACAATACATATGACAGCATGTATAACATTTTAACTGATGATAAGGATTATGCATTCTTACAATGCATTAACATTCAATAAATAAGACAGAGTGAGGAGAATAATGAGTATGAATATGCAGGAAGCAACACGTAAGATGAAAGCTGACAGTTATAAGATGGCTGGTCTTTCACTTGAAGTCAGAAATAATATTCTGGCTAATGTAAAGGAGGCACTTATTGACAGCAGTGAAAAGATATTTGCAGCTAATAAAAAAGACCTTGAGGCAGCAGATGAAAATGGAATTGCCCAGTCAGTTAAGAAAAGACTTAAGTTTGATGAACATAAGCTTTCTGATGTTACAAAAGGAATTGATGAACTTATTAAGCTTCCTGACCCTGTAGGCAGGACTGAACTTGCCAGACAGTTAGATGATGGACTTAATCTTTACAGGGTGTCATGCCCAATAGGAGTGATAGGAATTATATTTGAAGCAAGACCGGATGCACTTGTACAGATATCATCATTATGCATTAAAAGCGGTAACTGTGCCGTATTAAAGGGTGGAAAAGAGACTGCCAATACTAATAAAGTATTGTTTGATATTATATATAATACTGCGGTAAGCTGTGGTGCACCTGACGGCTGTATGTTACAGGCAGAACAGCATAATGAGATTGATGAACTGCTTGAATGTAATAAGTCGGTTGACCTTCTTATTCCAAGAGGTTCTAACCAGTTTGTACAATATATTATGAATAATACAAAGATCCCAGTAATGGGACATGCCGATGGAATATGTCATATTTATGTGGATAAGGATGCCAATATTGATAAAGCTGTAAGGGTAGTAGTTGATGCAAAGACACAGTATACAGCGGCATGTAATGCAACAGAGACTCTTCTTGTAAACAGAAGTATAGCAAAAGAAGCCCTTCCTGTTATAGCAAAGGCTTTGCGTGAAAAAAATGTTAAATTATATGGAACTGACGAAGCAGCAGAGTATATTAACTGTGAGCATATGGAGGATGCTGATTTTGATACAGAATATCTCGACCTTGCCATATCAGTTAAGCTTGTAGATAACATAGATGAGGCAATTGAACATATTAACAGATTCGGTTCCCATCATACAGATTGTATTATTACAGAAAATGATGAAAGTGCTGAAAAATTCATGCAGATGGTAGATTCTGCCGGAGTATATAAGAATTGTTCAACAAGATTTGCTGATGGTTTCAGATATGGCTTTGGAGCAGAAGTCGGCATAAGTACCAGCAAAATCCATGCAAGAGGACCGGTAGGACTTGAAGGGCTTGTCACTTACAAATATAAACTTTATGGAGATGGACATATTGTAGATGATTATGCCAGTGGAAAAAAGCAGTTCCATTTTAAGGATTTATAAGAAATATATAAAGTCAGCACAGCTGACCAGCACTTCGTAGCAGGATTTGTAGGCGATTCCTGAATAATAACAGGTATATGAGAAATCTAAACTAACATAAACGATATAGAAAAGGATAAATGAAAATGATAAAATATAATTATATAAATGGAATACGAAAGATGGGAATAATAATGGCAGCTACAATGTGTATGGGACTTACAGCATGTGGTTCGTCAAATGATAATAAGAGTGCAGACGCAGCTAATACAGTACAGACAAGTACGGCTGCGCAGAAAGCTGCAGAAACAACAGCTGCTCAGACGCAGCAAACTACAAAAGAAGCGGTTACACAGGCTCAGACAACACAGGCAGCCGTACCGGAAACAACACAAGTTTCTGATGAGTGGAAGGATGCTTATATTGATTATCTTAATAATAATTCATCAAGCAGGAATATGGGTTATGATTTGATATATCTTGACAATGATAATATACCTGAAATTATAGAAATAGGAGATTGTGAAGCAATAGGATGTAGAGTTGTGGTGTATAATAGTGGTTCAGTAGAGTCGACACAGTTACGAAGGCTTGGATACTCATACATAGAAAGAGATGGTCTTTTATGTAATACTGATGGTCATATGGGATACTATTTTGATATCGTTTATTCTTTAAAAAATGGTGAACTGACAATGATTGATGAAGGAATATATCAGGATAAAGACGGAGTGGCACAGACAGATGCCAGTGGCGAATATATATATGATTATACATGGAATGGCAATCCTGTATCAAAGGAAGAATATAAAGCGATGCTTAATTCAGTATATGATACTTCAAAAGCAAAAAGCTTAGAATCTTTTAGCAAAGATAAAATAATGAGTAAAGCACAGGTAATAGAAGCTATACAAAACATGTAGGAAATTGAGATTGACCGAGCTGAAAGCGAGGGACGCTTCTTGAACGACAGTTCAAGAAGATGTTTTTAATGTGTAGTGGGGAAGTGGTGGATTGTATTGGTAATTTTAAAACGATAGATGAGTGCTAAGAAACTCTACAGATGAGCATTTTATGTACTGATACCGTCCGGGTCGTGCCAAGCGGCAGGACGCCGCATTTGGCACGACCCGACCGTTATAGATACATAAAATGCTCATCCGTAGAACTTCTTAGTATTTATCCATCGTTTCAAAATATACAACAAAAACCGACCATGCCAATCTACACCCTGTATTTCAATAAATCTAAATTGACCAGCGGCCTGATGCTCCACATGGAAGTACAAGTCCGTTGTCTGTTACAGGAAGTCCAACCTCCTGTGAGTCAATTGTACCACCGAAACGCTTAAGTTCTGTAGATAACATATAACTTAAAACCGCAGGCTGAAGACCTGTTGTATATGAATTAATAAGGAAGAAAAGAGGTTTATCTGTAAGAAGCTTTGCACAAAGCTGTACAAGTGGATATATAGCCTCTTCAATTTTCCAGATTTCACCCTTTGGACCTCTTCCATAAGAAGGTGGGTCCATTATTATTCCATCATAGTGGTTGCCACGTCTGATTTCACGCTGTACGAATTTTACACAGTCATCTACTATCCATCTTATAGGTCTGTCAGAAAGATTTGATGATGCAGCATTTTCCTTTGCCCAGTTGACCATGCCTTTAGAGGCATCTACATGTGTTACATTAGCACCAGCAGCAGCACATGCAAGGGTAGCGCCACCTGTGTATGCAAAGAGATTGAGTACTTTGATAGTTTTATCAGGATGTGCCTTTTTTTCATCGACAATTTTCTTTCCGAACCAATCCCAGTTAGCCGCCTGTTCAGGAAATAGTCCAGTGTGTTTAAAACTAAATGGCTTTAGGTTAAATGTAAGCTGATGTTCAAATGAAGGTGAATTATAGTGAATCTGCCACTGTTTAGGAAGGTCAAAAAACTCCCATTCTCCGCCACCTTTGCTGCTTCTGTGATAATGACCGTTCATTTTAGTCCAGCCTTTAAGCTTTTTTGGTGTATCCCATATAACCTGAGGGTCAGGTCTTACAAGTATAAAATCCCCCCATCTTTCAAGCTTTTCACCAGCTGAAGTATCGAGGACTTCATAATCTTTCCAGTTATTTGCTATAAACATAAATTCTCCGTTCCGCCATATATTATTATGGCAATATTAGATTATTGTCTGTACAATATTTGATTTTTACCATATAAATCCTACATATTATATATTAAAATGCGTAATCAGGCAACTATAAATAAAATGTGATTATAAAAATAAGTGCGTAAAATAATACTGATATAATTATTTAATAAATTTCAGGCTGACAGGGGATATTAATATATGTTAAAATAGTTTCCATATTTTACAATTATGAATACAACATTTGATTAAATACATTTATTAAAGGATAATATATAAAAAACATTGTTTAAAGAATAATATATGCTTAAATAAGTGTATTTGTTGAAACTGTTTTACTTAAATAACTCAAACGTTTTAAGAAAGGATTTTATGGCATGTTGAAAAATTATAAATTATCTTATCTGCCTAAGGATATCTTGGCAGGTATAATTGTAGCACTTGTTTCAATACCTATATCAATGGGATATTCGCTTGTTGCAGGACTTCCGGTTGTATATGGGCTGTATGGTTCACTTCTGCCGATATTGGTATTTGGAATCATATCATCATCTCCACAGTTTGTATTTGGAGTGGATGCAGCCCCTGCCGCACTTGTGGGTGGGGCTATTGCATCACTTGGAATAGCTGCTGAGAGTTCAGAAGCTATGAGAATAGTTCCACTTATTACACTTGTAACTTCGGTCTGGCTTCTTGTTTTTGCAATTTTAAGAGTTGGAAGATTTGTTAAATTTATATCAACTCCTGTTATGGGCGGATTTATTTCAGGTGTAGGACTTACAATTATACTTATGCAGGTACCTAAGCTTTTTGGTGGTAAGGCGGGAACCGGTGAAGGAATTGAGTTAGTTGCTAATATTATAGGACAACTTGATAATATTAATATGTTATCGGTTATATTAAGTGTAAGTACAATTACAATTATCATGGTAGCAAAAAAATACATACCTAAGTTTCCAATGTCGGTTATATTAATGTTTGTTGGAGCTGTTATTTCAGCAGTGTTTCATATTGAAAGTTATGGTGTTGCAATGCTTCCGGATGTTAAGTCAGGACTTCCATCATTATCACTTCCTGATTTTGGATATCTTATGATTGATACCAGGACAATAATTATAGAAAGTCTGATTATTGCTATAGTCATAGTTGCAATAAGTCTTTTGTCAACTAATAATTATGCATTAAAATACGGCTATAAGGTTAATAATAACAGGGAAATTGTGGCTTACTGTGCAGCAAATGCAGTTTCCTCGTTAAGTGGCTGCTGTCCGGTTGGAGGGAGCGTATCAAGAACGGGGATAGCAGATCAGTTTGGAGTAAAATCACAGGTGATGTCTGTTGTTGCGGCACTTACAATGCTCTGCCTTTTATTATTTGGTACATGGTTTATTAAATACCTTCCAGTACCGGTACTTACAGGTATTGTTATCTGTGCTTTATATGGAATATTAGAGATTAAGATGGCTAAGAAGCTTGCAAAATCAGACAGGACGGAATTTTTAATATTCATTGCGGCATTTTTAGGCGTTTTATTATTGGGAACAGTATATGGTGTTGCTATAGGTGTGATACTTTCGTTTGTTGCTGTTATTATAAAGGCGGTTATACCGCCGAGAGCATTTCTTGGAATAATTCCGGGACAGAGAGGTTTTTTTGACCTTGCAAGAAACAGGAATGCCAAAGTTATAAGAAATGCGGTGCTATACAGATTCAGTGGTTCATTGTTTTTTGCCAATATTAATACATTTCAGGAAGAGATAGAAGCGGCGGTTAAGGAGGATACGAAGTGTTTTGTTGTCGATGCTACCGGTATTACTAATATTGATATTACTGCGGCAGACAGACTTATGATTATTAATGATAAGCTTAAGAACATGGGTATAGATTTCTATATAACAGGGCATGTAGGAAGCGTAAATGACCAGCTTAGGGCGCTTGGAGCTGAGAGACTTGTGGAAGAAGGCGTTGTAAGAAGAACAGCATCTTTAGCACTTAGAAATTCAGGCATAGATAAGCCATATCCATATGAGGGAGATGAAAATGCCACAGATACAAGTGTAATAGAGACAAATGAACAGCTTGCAGAGATTGAATGGGCATTTGGTGATGATGCAGATGCTAAGATGGAACAGTTTGCTAAGGAAATGCTTGACGGTCTCGTTGAAAGCATAGGAAAGCTTGAGGCGGCAGATAATGCAGATGTTCAGGATATTATGATTAAGGAAGCTGGAAAGAATGCATCATGGGGAAGATTTGGTCTTTATGACGAGGATGAACTTCTTGAAAGAATTGAGATGCATTTATCAGAACTTGCACTTACATCGCATGACGCAGAGGAGCTGGAAGCTAAGATTGAACAGAGAAGAACGGTTATTGAACATAAGATTAATAAGTTAAATCCGGATGCGTTTAATATGCTTAGCAGACACAGAAAAGATATTTCAGAATATTTTAAAAATATGAATCCTAAAGCATATGAACACATGGTTCAAAGAAGAAAGGAACATATTGAGAGAATGGAAAAGAATAATCCTGAACTGGCAGAAAAATTTAAAAAATTATATAATCATAGAGATAATGAAGAGTAATAAATGAGGATGGATAATGAATATTTTAAATGCTGAGAAAATAAGTAAAACCTATGGCGAAAAAGAGTTGTTTGACTGTATAACATTAGGTGTAAATGACGGTGATAAGATTGGTGTAATTGGTGTCAATGGAACAGGAAAGTCAACATTTTTAAAGATAATTGCAGGTGTTGAATTTCCTGATGAAGGAAAGATTGTTAAGGGTAGAAATGTTACTATAGAATATCTGCCGCAGACACCAACGTTTCTTGAGAATGATACAATTATAAGCTATGTGGTAAGGGGGAAGAAAAACAGCAGTGAAGCACAGGCTAAGTCTATACTTAACAGACTTGGAATAACGGATTGTGATGCTGATATTAATACATTATCAGGAGGACAGAAGAAAAGAATTGCACTTGCAAGAGTGCTCGTAGAACCCGCAGAGGTACTTATTCTTGATGAGCCTACTAACCACCTTGATAATGATATGGTAATCTGGCTTGAAGACTATATAAAGAAATTTAAGGGCGAGCTTATCATGGTTACACATGACAGATATTTCCTTGATAATGTTACAAACAGAATTGTGGAGCTTGATAAGGGGAAGCTTTACGGCTATGACACTAATTATTCTGGATTTCTTGAGCTTAAGACACAAAGAGAAGATATGGCAAGGGCAACAGAGGCTAAGAGAGCTAATATTTTAAGAACGGAACTTGAATGGATACGACGCGGCTGTAAGGCACGCTCAACAAAACAGCAGGCGAGAATAGACCGTTTTGAAGATATGAAAGAGGCTTCAAGGCAGGCAAGAGCAGGATTTGAGAAGCAGTCGCTTGAGATGAGTTCAGTATCGACCCGCCTTGGCAGGAAGACAATAGAAATGCATAATATATCAAAGAGTTTTAATGGGATAACATATATCAATGACTTTTCGTATATTTTCTTAAAGGATGACAGGATAGGAATAATAGGTCATAACGGATGCGGCAAGTCTACTCTTATGAAGATAATAACCGGTATGATGAAGCCTGACAGCGGAAGTGTTGAGATAGGAGAAACCGTAAAAATTGGATATTTTATGCAGGAAAACGAACCTCTCGATGAAAAACTTAATGTGCTTGAGTATATTAAGAACATTGGTGAATATGTAAGAACGACAACAGGGCTTATAACAGCATCACAGATGTGTGATAAGTTTTTGTTTACACCTAAGATGCAATGGACACCTATTTCTAAATTATCAGGTGGAGAAAAAAGAAGACTGTATCTTTTAAGTGTCCTTATGAGTGCGCCAAATATTCTTATATTAGATGAGCCAACTAATGACCTCGATATTGAAACACTTGAGATTTTAGAGGATTATCTTGATTCGTTTTCGGGAATTGTAATTACAGTATCACATGACAGATATTTTCTTGACAGAGTTGTAGACAGAATATTTGCATTTGAGCAAAACGGTATATTAAAGCAGTATGAGGGTGGCTTTAGTGACTATTATGAAAAATGTGTTTCTTCTATATATAATGTGTCAGAAAGTAATAAAACTGTGAATGGTATTGTGAAAGATAAGTCACAGACTGATAATCACAATTATAGTGACGGCGGTGAGTCAAAGAAAAAATATGTAAATGAACATAGTAAGAAGCTTAAGCTTACTTATCAGGAACAGAAAGAATATGAAACAATAGATGATGACATAGCAGCGCTGGAGGCTTATATAGAAGTTCTCGATGGGAAGATAGCAGAGGCTGCAAGTCAGTATAGTAAGTTAAATGAACTTATGCAGGAGAAAGCAGAAAAAGAAGCTGCTCTTGAATATAAAATGGATAGGTGGGTATACTTAAATGATCTTGTAGAACAGATAAGATTACAATAATGTATTTAAAAAAGAACAATTTTAGTAGTTGATTTTTTATATTAATTCATGTATACTAGCAATTGCTGTGACATGATAGCTGTGAAGCGTGAGGTTGCTGTAACATAATTGCAATAGTAATATAGTTACAGGTTTTCCGTGGAGCGAATGTCAAAGTCAATGCATAAGGCATTGACGATAGAATCTGGCGACAAGTCACTGTACAAATAATCATCTGCAATCCGCAGAAATGACACGTAGTAAGTAATGAATGATTTCCATTGTTGAATGAGACATTATGATACACGTGGGAGTGTGTACAGTCACCGCTTGTCGTACTTAAAATAGAAAGTGCGAAAAGGAGGCGACTTTTTTTATGGCAAATCAGGTAATCAGAATTACATTGAAAGCCTATGATCATCAGTTAATTGATCAGTCAGCAAAGAAAATCATCGAAACTGCTAAGAAAACAGGAGCACAGGTAAGTGGTCCGGTACCTCTTCCAACAAAGAAGGAAGTTGTTACAATTCTTAGAGCTGTTCACAAGTATAAGGACTCAAGAGAGCAGTTCGAGCAGAGAACTCATAAGAGACTTATCGATGTTTTACAGCCATCTCAGAAGACTGTAGATGCATTATCTAAGTTAGAGATGCCAGCTGGTGTATTTATTAATCTTAAGATTATGAACTAATCTTTTTGAGATTAACATTTTTTCATTATTAAGTGTAATAATCCTGAAGGGTTTAATATAGAAGTAACAAACATCAGTGGTGTAGGTTCCACTTATATTAGCTGTTCTAGGATGACAGGATGCGCTGTGCGGATATAATATGCATATTCATCTTGTCCGCTGTAGATTAAACAGGAGGAAGATCAATGAAGAAGGCAATTTTAGCTACAAAAGTCGGAATGACTCAAATCTTCAACGAAGATGGTGTTTTAACACCAGTAACTGTGTTGCAGGCAGGACCTTGTGTAGTAACACAAGTAAAGACTGTTGATAATGACGGTTACGATGCAGTCCAGGTAGGATTTGCTGATATTAAGGAAAAGTTAGTCAGCAAGCCTGTTAAAGGACATTTTGACAAGGCAGAGGTTCCTTATAAGAGATTTGTAAGAGAGTTCAAGTTTGAGAATGCTTCAGAATACTCTGTAAAGGACGAAATCAAAGCTGATATCTTCGCAGCAGGCGATAAGGTTGATGCTACTGCTATTTCAAAGGGTAAAGGTTTCCAGGGCGCAATCAAGAGATTGGGTCAGTCAAGAGGACCTATGGCTCACGGTTCTAAGTTCCACAGACATCAGGGTTCAAATGGATCAGCAACAACACCTGGTAGAGTATTCAAGGGAAAAGGAATGCCTGGACATATGGGTTCAAAGAGAATCACAATCCAGAATCTTGAAGTAGTAAGAGTTGATGTTGAAAATAACGTAATCTTAGTTAAGGGTGCTGTACCTGGACCTAAGAAATCATTAGTAACACTGAAAGAAACAGTAAAGGCTGCTAAGTAGTTTTTGCTAAGGAAGGAGGACCACACAGATGGCAAACGTATCTGTTTACAATATGGAAGGCAAAGAAGTTGGTTCAATTGAATTAAACGATGCTGTATTTGGTGTTGAAGTTAATGAACACCTTGTACACATGGCAGTTGTAAGCCAGCTTGCAAATAAACGTCAGGGAACACAGAGCGCTAAGACACGTTCAGAAGTTTCTGGTGGCGGAAAGAAACCTTGGAGACAGAAGGGAACTGGTCATGCAAGACAGGGTTCTACAAGAGCTCCACAGTGGACAGGCGGCGGTACTGTATTTGCACCAAAGCCAAGAGATTATTCATTCAAGATGAATAGAAAAGAAAAGAGAGCTGCTCTTTTCTCAGCATTATCATCAAAGGTTGCAGACAACAAGATTGTTGTTGTTGATGAGTTCAAGCTTGATGAGATTAAGACAAAGAAATTTGTTGAAGTTATGAACAACTTAAAGGTAAACAAAGCTTTAGTTGTTGTTGAAGAAGATAATAAGAACGTAGTTCTTTCAGGTAGAAATATTCCTACAGTTAAGGTTGAAGCTAACAATGAAATCAATACTTACGATGTAGTTAAGTATGATACATTAGTTGTTACTAAGGCTGCTGTAGAAAAGATTCAGGAGGTGTATGCATAATGGCAAACGTACAGTATTATGATGTAATCCTCAAGCCAGTTATCACAGAGAAATCTATGGCAGATATGGCTGTTAAAAAGTATACATTCTTAGTTCATCCAGAAGCTAACAAATCTATGATTAAGGAAGCTGTTGAAAAGATGTTCGAAGGAACAAAGGTTGCAAGTGTTAACACAATGAACAGCGTTGGCAAGAAGAAGAGAAGAGGCAGAACAGTTGGTACTACTGCTAAGACTAAGAAGGCAATCGTTCAGTTAACAGAAGAAAGCAAAGATATTGAAATCTTTGAAGGACTTTAAAATAAAAGTGTAGAAAACAATATTACACAGACTCGAAAGGAGAGATTATAATGGGAATTAAAACATATAACCCATATACACCTTCCAGAAGAAATATGACTGGTTCAGACTTCAGTGAAGTTACAAAGACAACTCCAGAGAAGTCATTATTAGCTTCTAAGAAGAAGAACGCTGGTCGTAACAATCAGGGTAAGATTACTGTAAGACACCATGGTGGTGGAAACAGGCAGAAATATAGAATTATTGATTTTAAGAGAAATAAAGAAGGCGTTCCAGCGAAAGTTATTGGCGTGGAATACGATCCAAACAGAACAGCTAATATAGCACTTATCTGCTACGCAGATGGTGAAAAGGCTTATATCCTTGCTCCACAGGGATTAACAGACGGAATGACTGTTATGAATGGTGCAGAAGCAGAAGTAAGAGTTGGTAACTGTTTACCACTTTCAGCTATTCCTGTTGGTACACAGATTCACAACATTGAATTATATCCAGGTAAGGGTGGACAGCTTGTTCGTTCTGCTGGTAACTCAGCTCAGTTAATGGCTAAGGAAGGCAAGTATGCAACACTTAGATTACCATCAGGCGAGATGAGAATGGTTCCTATTATCTGCCGTGCTACAATCGGTGTAGTTGGTAACGGAGACCACAGCCTTATTAACATTGGTAAAGCCGGACGTAAGAGACATATGGGTATAAGACCTACAGTTCGTGGTTCTGTTATGAACCCTAACGACCATCCACACGGTGGTGGTGAAGGTAAGGCTCCAGTTGGACGTAAGAGCCCTATGACACCTTGGGGTAAGCCTGCTATGGGTCTTAAGACTAGAAAGTCTAAGAAGGCATCTAACAAGCTTATCATCAGAAGAAGAGATGGTAAAGGCATTAAGTAATTATTAACTTATTAATATTCAAGAATCATAAGGAGGTTTGAACCTATGGCTCGATCACTTAAAAAAGGACCATTTGCTGACGAAAGCTTACTTAAGAAAGTAGAAGCTATGAACGCATCAAATGACAAGCAGGTTATTAAGACTTGGTCACGTCGTTCTACAATTTTCCCACAGATGGTTGGACATACAATTGCAGTTCATGATGGAAGAAAGCATGTCCCTGTATATGTTACAGAAGATATGGTAGGTCATAAGCTCGGTGAGTTCGTTGCAACAAGAACTTACAGAGGACATGGTAAAGATGAAAAGAAATCACGTTAGTATTTATCATTTGAAAGGAGGTTTTAATCCATGGCAAACGGACATAGATCCCAGATAAAGAGAGAAAGAAATGCTGTCAAGGATACAAGACCAAGCGCAAAGTTGTCTTACGCTAGAGTATCAGTTCAGAAAGCATGTTTTGTATTAGATGCTATCAGAGGCAAGAGCCTTGAAGAAGCATTAGGTATCGTAATGTACAATCCAAGATATGCTTCATCATTAATAGAAAAATTATTAAAGTCAGCAGCAGCAAATGCTGAGAATAACAATGGTATGGACCCAAGTAAGTTATATGTAGAAGAATGCTACGCTAACAAGGGACCAACAATGAAGAGAATTAAACCAAGAGCACAGGGTAGAGCTTATAGAATCGAAAAGAGAATGAGCCACATCACAGTAGTACTTAACGAAAGATAATTTGTTAGTACTCTGTGCAATGTGCAGGGTAAGCCTTTTGGAAATAATATTTCCTCAAGAACAGAAAGGAGATTTAAATGGGACAGAAAGTTAATCCTCATGGTTTGAGAGTCGGCGTTATCAAAGACTGGGACTCAAAGTGGTATGCAGAAGATAACTTCGCAGATAACCTTGTAGAAGACTATAACATTAGAAAATTCCTTAAGAAAAAGTTATATGCTGCAGGAATTTCAAAGATTGAAACTGAAAGAGCTTCAGATAGATTAAAGATTATTATTCACACAGCTAAGCCAGGTGTTGTTATTGGTAAGGGCGGTGCTGAAATAGAGAGCTTAAAGAAGCAGGTTGAGAAATTAACAGATGCTAAGAGATTAAGCATTGACATCAAGGAAGTTAGAAGACCAGACAAGGATGCTCAGTTAGTAGCAGAAAATATTGCCAGTCAGTTAGAGAACCGTATCTCTTTCAGAAGAGCTATGAAGTCTTGTATGGGAAGAACTATGAAGCAGGGCGCTAAGGGTATTAAGACATCTTGTTCTGGACGTCTTGGCGGTGCTGATATGGCTCGTACAGAATTTTACAGCGAAGGTACAATTCCACTTCAGACACTTCGTGCTGATATCGACTATGGATTTGCAGAAGCAAATACAACATACGGTAAAGTTGGTGTTAAGGTATGGATTTATGAAGGAGAGGTACTTCCAACTAAGGCTAAGGCCAATGATAATAAGGAAGGGAGCGATAAATAATGTTACTACCTAAGAGAGTTAAACATCGTAGACAGTTCCGTGGTTCAATGGCTGGTAAGGCTACAAGAGGTAACAAGATTACAAATGGTGAATTTGGTATTGTTGCAACAGAACCATGTTGGATTAAATCAAATCAGATAGAAGCAGCCCGTATCGCTATGACACGTTACATTAAGCGAGGCGGTAAGGTATTTATAAAGATTTTCCCAGACAAGCCTGTAACAGGTAAGCCTATTGGCGTTCGTATGGGTAAAGGTAAAGGTAACTTAGAGTGCTGGGTAGCAGTAGTTAAAC
>ERZ772969.58-NODE-58-length-120230-cov-4.685658_pt1 | contig 120230 bp, 121 predicted proteins | sample MGYA00511676_ERZ772969 | MGnify/ENA primary metagenome ERZ772969 (study PRJEB29015, sample SAMEA2737651) | human gut metagenome | biome: human gut; feature: human-associated habitat; material: faeces | place: China | collected 2012 ... | reverse complement strand
TTTCACCGGACGTATTCTGTTTTTCTCCATTGACGTTTCACCTCTCGTTTTTATTAAAATTAAGAATAATAAAAAATTATAAATTTCATCATTCCCCGCAAAAATCCCCCAAACCACAAGATAGAGTATAGGAGTTTTCCCGCGCACACTAGGAAAAAGGGCATAATGAGTCCAATGTTCCATAATAGTGCAACGTATATGATATCACAAGTGTCGAGCGCCCGTCAAGCGCTTTCTTTACATTTTCGTTTCTTTTAAAAATGCAAAAAGAGAGATTTAGCTACAAGCAGCTATGTCGCAGAATATGCGCAATGAATGTCTTATACGCCATCCATTTCACACAAAAAGAGAGGTGCACCTCCGAAAATAATTTTTCTGGGTGCTCTACTTTCGATTTTAGCGGATTGCTCGCAGAATAAAAATTCTGCGAGACGCGTTGCGCTCTCAAAAAGAAAAACAGAGAGCTGGTCATTTATGCAAGCATATGTCCAACTCTCTGTTTTTCTTTTCTCAATCCGCTAAATCGCGATTATTTTAAAGTAACCTTTGCGCCTTCAGCCTCAAGTTTCGCCTTGATGTCATCAGCAGTTGCCTTATCAGCAGCCTCTTTGATCACCTTCGGAGCGCCGTCTACAACGTCCTTCGCTTCCTTCAGTCCTAAGCCAGTTGCCTCACGAACAACCTTGATAACCTTAACCTTGTTCGGACCAACCTCTGTCAGCTCTACGTCGAACTCAGTCTTCTCCTCAGCTGCTGCTGCCTCACCGCCGCCTGCTGCTGCCACAACGACACCTGCTGCTGCAGATACGCCGAACTCTTCTTCACAAGCTTTTACTAACTCGTTTAACTCTAATACGCTTAACTCTTTGATAGCTTCAATAAACTCTGCTGTTGTTAACTTTGCCATTATTTCTTCCTCCATTTAATAATTTTAATGATCATGAGCATCTACGCTCTTTAGACTACTCTGCCGGAGTCTCTGCAGCTTCTGCTGCCGGTTCCTCTGCGGCTGCTGTCTCTACCGATACATCGGCTGTACCGCCCTGCTCTGCGATCTGATTAAGAACACGCGCAAGATTTGTAATCGGAGACTGTAAGCTTCCAAGCAATTTGGAAAGCAGTTCTTCTCTTGACGGCACAGCGGCGATTGCCTTCATGCCCTCTGCATCAAAGTAATTTCCCTCTACAACGCCCGCCTTGATCTCAAGCGCCGGAGCAGTCTTCGCAAACTTAGCAAGAACTCTTGCCGGAGCGGTCGCATCTGTGGTTGAAATCGCAAATGCGCTCGGTCCCTCAAGCACTTCTCTTAAGTTCTCGAACTCTGTTCCCTCTACCGCACGGCTTACCAATGTATTCTTATATACCTTATAAGAAACACCGACTTCTCTTAATGCTTTACGCAACTGAGTATCTTCCGCAACCGTAAGTCCGCGGTAATCAACTACTACGACAGACTGCGCGTCTTTGATGTTTTCAGAAATTTCCTGTACGATAGGCTGTTTTAATTCTACCTTTGCCACGAATCGTGCACCTCCTTTTTAGATTTTTCATAAAAGCCGAACCGATTTTTATAACTAAAAATCCTCCCTGCCAAAGCAGGGAGGATTCGTCACAAATCATTCTCATGATGATAATCCATCAATCATCCCTCGGTAGGTCAAATTTGTTACGCCTTACGGCACCTACTGTCTTCGGCACATTATGCATAGCGTTATCTTACGACAACGCTTGCATTATATCATTGTATATTACGTCTGTCAACAAAAACTTAGTTGGCAATCTTTGTAACGTTAAGCTTCACGCCCGGTCCCATTGTGGAAGCGAGAGTTGCGCTCTTGATATACTGTCCCTTTAAGCTTGCCGGCTTAGCCTTGTTGATAGCACCCATAAGGGTCTGGAAGTTGTCGCTCAACTGTTCTTCTGTAAAAGAAGCTTTTCCAACTGGCACATGGATAATATTTGTTTTGTCCAATCTGTACTCAATCTTACCAGCCTTGATGTCGTTTACAGCCTTTGTCACATCCATAGTAACTGTTCCAGCCTTCGGGTTCGGCATTAAGCCCTTCGGTCCGAGAACGCGTCCCAGACGACCAACAACCCCCATCATGTCAGGTGTAGCAACGACAACATCGAAATCCAGCCATCCCTCGTTCTGGATCTTCGGAATCAACTCCTCGCCTCCAACGAAGTCAGCGCCTGCTGCCTGTGCCTCATCTAACTTTGTACCCTTTGCGAATACTAAGACCTTCACTGCCTTACCTGTTCCATGCGGAAGTACAACCGCACCACGGATCTGCTGCTCTGCGTGACGTCCATCACAGCCCGTTCTGATATGAAGCTCGATTGTCTCATCAAATTTCGCTGTAGCATTCTTCTTTACCAAGCCAATCGCCTCAGCCACATCGTACTGCGCGCTCTTGTCAAAGGATTTTACAGCGTCCTGATATTTCTTTCCTCTTTTCATGAAAATAAACCTCCTTGTGGTCATATCGGGAGAGGACCCTCCCACTCTACTTCGTGTTACTATACATTAGGAAGAATGCTGCGTTTGCATTCTATTCTTCCACTGTTACGCCCATACTTCTTGCAGTACCGGCGATCATGCTCATAGCTGCCTCTAAGGATGCTGCGTTTAAATCCGGCATCTTTAACTCTGCGATCTCCTGAAGCTTTGCCTTAGGGAGAACTGCAACCTTCTCCTTGTTCGGCTTCGCAGAACCGGACTTGATGTTGCATGCCTTCTTGATCAATACCGGAGCAGGCGGAGTCTTTGTCACGAAGCTAAAGCTTCTGTCCGCATATACTGTGATCACTACCGGGATGATCAGATCGCCCTGATCTGCCGTTCTGGCATTGAACTGCTTTGTAAACTCAACAATGTTTACGCCGTGCTGTCCAAGAGCAGGTCCAACTGGCGGAGCCGGTGTTGCCTTGCCAGCCGGAATCTGCAATTTGATATATCCTTCTACTTTCTTTGCCATTGGAATTGCCTCCTTAATTCGTTATAAGTGTCATACACTTCGCTTAATTCATAAGCTTTACATCTGCGAAACTTATTTCTACCGGCGTTTCGCGGCCGAAAAGTTCAACGTTGATCGTTACGCTCTGCTTACTGTGATTCATTGTCTGGATCACACCGACCGTATCCTTCCAGACACCGCCCGTCACCACAACAGCGTCTCCTTCCGCAAAGTCAACTGCAACGTCCTCCGTCCTGATTCCCAAAGGTCTCATTTCCGCATCGCTAAGCGGTACCGGCTTCGATCCCGGACCTACAAATCCGGTAACACCACGGGTATTTCTGACAACGTACCAAGTGTCATCATTCATTACCATATTGATAAGCACGTATCCCGGAAACATTTTCTTTGATACGGATTTCTTAGCGCCATTTTTCATTTCAACGACCTCCTGCATCGGTACGCGGACCTCTAAGATCTGATCCTCCAGATGCCGGTTTTCAATCGTTTTGTCAATGTTCGCCTTTACCTTATTCTCATATCCTGAGTAGGTATGAACTACATACCAGTGTGCCTCTGCCATAAATCACCTATGCCTCCACTAAAACTTTAAACCAATCAGGAAATCAACGCCATACTGAATCACATAATCCAGAAGCGCGATTACAAGACCCATTACTACGGAAACAACAACAACTGCCGTCGTCTGTTTTGCAAGTGATTTTTTGTCCGGCCAAATGATCTTCTTAAATTCAGCCGACAGGCCCTTAAAAAAGCTCTGCTTTTGAGCTTTGTTCTCGGTCTCTCCCATCTTCTCACCCCTTTGCTCCTAGAGTCTATTTGGTTTCCTTGTGTAATGTATGGCCCTTACAGAATCTGCAGTACTTCTTGGTTTCCATTCTGTCCGGATGAGCTTTCTTGTCTTTTGTCATGTTGTAATTACGGTTCTTACACTCGGTACATGCCAATGTTATTTTTGTGCGCACAACTTCCACCTCCATTAAATTTCTTTGTGCTTTTTACAGCCTAAAAAAAGGCATAAAAAAAAGACCTACTTCCATCGCGAGTTTACTATAGCATAATCCTCCACCAGCGTCAACTACTTTTTATTTTTACCATAGTTTTACATTTTACCCTAAATAAAACCACACTTCTGACCGATATTATAAGCGTATAAAATCGCATTTGGCTGTGCTCACGGAGGAGTGCAGACCTTTCCGATTATTTCATAGAGAATCCCAGATACAATTTCATGGAGGAAAGGAGGGGATTTCATGGCTGTAATTGACAGCGCCTATCAGTATTATCTAAGCACCTATCGTCCTTTGGGTGCGTCACGTTATGATACGCACAAAAACAGCGAGCTGCGTGAGGTCTATCATAATATCGTCAAGACAAATAAAGATTCTCCTCTTTATATGATTAAATATTCCGAAGACACCGGACGCTTTGCGATCGATATTAAGGAACGGACACGTTCGATCCAGAATCTGATCGCTTCGCTTTCCGATTCCGGCAGCGGCATTGAGAGCGTTTTTTCAAAAAAGCTTGCGCAGTCTTCTGACGAAACAATCGTTGACGCCGAATATATCGGCGAGGAGCAGGATACCGTTCCGCCTCTGCCGCTCCATGTTCAGGTGCAGCAGCTTGCTTCTCCGCAGCAGAATCTCGGCGCATACCTCTCACCCGGTAAGTGTGACCTAAAGCCCGGAGCCTATAGCTTTGATCTGACAACAAGTTTTCATTCCTATGAGTTTCAGTATACCGTGGGTGACACCGATACGAATCTCGATATTCAGGAAAAGCTCCTGCGGCTTATCAATACCGCAAATGTAGGTCTGCGCGCTTCGCTTGTCCAAAACGAAGCCGGAGAAAACGCAGTTTCCATCGTTTCTCTGCAAACGGGTCACAGTGAAGGGGAGGAGTACCTTTTTGAACTGATGCCCGCAGACGATGCGGCTTCCCGAAAGGCGATGCATGTACTCGGCATTGATCATGTAGAGGCGAAAGCTTCCAACGCTTCCTTTTTATTAAATGGAGATGAGCAATCCTCCCTGTCGAATCAGTTTATGGTCGGAAGGTCTTTTGCCCTGACATTTAAAAATACAAATACCGCAGGAACCGAGACATCGATCGGTTTTAAGACAGATACGGACGCGATCACAGATAATATCTTCTCGCTTGTTTCTGCCTATAATCATATGATCTCGCTCAGCCACAACTACGACAATCCGCAGCAATCCGATAAGCTGCGCCGCGATATGGCAAGCGTTGCGGAGTCCTACGGCAATGAGCTGGAATCCTACGGCTTCAATCTCGATCAGGACGGAGCGATCACCATTGACCGCAATCTTTTGCTTAATTCCATCACCGCCTCCGATGCGGCAGAATGCTTTTCGGTGCTGAATCATTTTAAGGATGACCTGAATGCGAAAGCCGCTGAGATTTCCATGAATCCGCTCAATTATGTGGATAAGCTGCTCGTCGCTTACAAGAATCCTGCCGGGCATAACTTTACTGCTCCCTATGCCTCCTGCGCTTACTCCGGCATGATGCTCGACGAATACTGCTAAAAGAGGATGTATCTTAAAGCTAGCCGCTTTAAGATACATCCTCTTTTTCTGCTTCTTCTACCTGCGCGAGCATGGTACGGATTCTTTCTATATAAAAATGCGTTTCTTTCACCTTTTGATAGCCGCTCTCGGCAATCGCACAGCGCTCCTCCTCGTGCTTAAGATAATATCCCACTTTTTCACAGAGATCCTCTATCCCGTCGAAGCACACCAGATCTTTTCCTTCCTCAAAAAAGTACGGCAGCTCCGCCTGATAGTTTGTCAGCAAAAAGCCGCCGGAACCCAGCACATCCCAAACACGCAGCGGGATACCGCTCTTGATGTTTGGAATCGTAAAGTTCAAATTAATCTTTGAAGCCCGGAATACCTTTGGCATCTCGCTCCAATAATCGACAGAGCCGCAATAACGGATACGCATCAGGTCGCTGACATCACTGTTGCTGTAAACGTTGATCCGATAATGTTTCGACAGCTCGATCAATGCCCTGCGGCGCTCAATTTCCGCAATTTTAAAGCCAAGCACGGTCGTCTGGAAAATAAGCCCCAGATCGGAGAAAGAATCCTCTGATTTTTCCAGCGTAAAATATTCCTGAAGCTGACTTAAAATATCTGCCGTCAGCATCAGCTCTACAATATTTGCACCGCTGATATTGAGCTGCGCCTCCATCACGGCATCAAAATATCCACGCAGATATTCCGACAGACGATTTTTCAGCTTATCATAGGAGTTGCGCTCGTAGAGGCTTCCTACAAACGCTACGTCTCCCCGGTATTTCATGATGTCATCCGACCGCTCCATAATGTCGTCAAGCCTGTCAACATCGACCGCCAGCGGCAGATACCAGATATGCTTAACGCCCATCCCGCGAAACTCCAGATAATTCGTCTTATCAAAGGTAAAAATATAATTGCAACTGTGAAATACCGATGTATGATACATGCTGATCAGCGGATTATCACAGGTCCATGACACATATTTGATCCCCGCGCGCTGACAGACATTGGAAATCAAGGGAAAATAATTGACCGTAAACACCATATCGTATTGATTTTCCTTGATCTTACGCTCGATCACCTGCTCAAATTCCGGACTCACATCATAGCTTCCAAGCTCCTGCTCGATGTTATCCACCGTATGACCGAGCAGCAAAAAGGTCTGCTCAATATCTCTGTAATTATATGCTTTCCACCGATACATTAATATCCGCATAAAAATTCTTCTCCCTTATATATTTTGCCCTGCTTTTCCAAGTGTGAAGCTCCTTTGCCGCCAAAAAACCGCGATCTGCCAGCTCCTGCGCCTTATTTAAGTCTCCAAAAATCTCAAACACGCGCTTTGGCAATTCCTGCATATCGTTTAAGGAGAACATCACCAGCTCCCGTCCGTCACGAAACTCCTCACGCAGGTATTCCGAATCGTCAGTGACAACCACCGCCCCCGCAAGCATTCCGTTAAATATCCTATCATGTGCTCCCGCCTTAAACCATGTCATCGTATTCAGAACAATTTTGGAATCATTCATTAAAGGAAGAATGTCCGGTGCCAGTACCTTTCCGCGATAATCCAAATAGGGATTGCCGCTCCACTCACATTGATCCCAGCCCGTGCCGTATGCCGTCACGCGAATGCCGCTTTCCACTAAAATACGCACCGCCTGCTCCCGAAAAAAAGAGGTCGCGTAGGAATCCAGAAAGCGCATCTGCACGACCAGCTCCTGCATACGGGCGTCCGGCAGCTCGCTGCATTTGTCCCTAACATATTCCTCAATAACCTCCTCCGTCGTGCGACTGGGATGACGCACAAGCTCCGCAAGAACCTCCTGCGCAAGCTCCTGTCCATCCACCTCCGGAATGGAGCTAAGGTCTGGGATCATTTTGGCAACTGTGTAGATCGGAAGCGCACCGGCATAGAGAATATCAATACTGCGGTCGGAAAGAGGCTTGCGTCTGCCGCCAAGCCCCACACCCGCATGGGGCAAAAAGTCTGTCCGCAGAATATTTTTAAAATAACGCCGGAGATACGCCACATGCCTGCGATCCGTGCAGAGTACCGCTGCGGTTTTCGGTGCAAGGCGCAACGGCTTTTCGTAATGAAACGGATGATCCATCAAAATGTTTATGTATGGAATATCATAGACCTCCCAGAGGTTGCCTCCGTCCGAAAGACTCAAATTATATCCGAGGTTGTTAAATGTCACACAGGCAAACGTTTCCTGTTCCGACTCTCCCGCTTTCTTTGCACGAGCTGCGTCATCCAACCGTCCAATCAACGCCGCCTTACTCTCCGCCTCCCGCACCGCATCATACACAAATGAGCCATAGCCCATTTCCTCAAACGCATTTTTTAATTCCTGCGTAAATAAATCAAGCGTATCATAAACACCCACAAAATAAATAATCGTTTTTTTCATGCTTGTCCTTTTCTCTCCTTCACTTCTCAAAACACGGCATTCTACTTATTATAGCACGAATTCCTCTGTTTTTTAAGCAAAAGCTTTGCAAAAAAACGGATGCCGGCAGCAAAACTCTGCCACGCATCCGTGCTCCCTCTTATTTATCCTCCACACAACACATTTAACATTCGTAATATTCGGATGCCCGCTCACAAAAACACCTCATCAGCCCCTCATATTTCTGCAGGATGTCCTGAAAATATTTGAGTGCGAGCTCCCCATCATAATCATGCGCTAAGTTATTTCTTACTCTAAGCATCTCCACCCACAAATCATCCTCAATCAATCCGACACTGCGGGCAATCCGAAGCGTTTCTCTCGGCGAACCGGTCGGATATTCCGGCACACCATGAAATTCCCTGATAATATCCTTCATCACTTTCCACGATAAATCAAAGGATAAATTAAACATCTGCGCCGTTCCACTCAATACAAATTTATCCTGCGGGCTTCTTTCTCTTGCCTCTCCCAAATTTTCCAAGCTTTTGCAAAAGCTTCGGTATCTGTTAATAGATTTTCTTTCCATACCGCTCCATATCCTCCTTTAGATAGCTGCTTTGACATAAATCATATTCAAATAAATCTATCTTTTTCAGAGTCATAATCTCGTCCACCTGCTCCTTCAGCCGCTCCATATCGACCGAACCATATACGATAAAATCTATATCGCTGTACTCTGTCGCCGTTCCCTTTGCATAAGAGCCAAAGAGCGCCAAATGTTCCACATGATTTCTTTTGCAAATGGCAGTCACCTGCTCAATGATCTCATCTACTGTCATTGTATTCCTCCGCATTCCCTATCAGTTTACGGCATTTCATTCGTAGATGCAAGTCTCTGCCCCCGGCTTTTCGCATCAGTCTCTATTTTCTGCAATATAACAACGAGCGGCATGCTTCGCGAGCCACTCTTATGTCAGTAAAAACGGATGCTGACAGAAAAACTCTGCCACGCATCCGTGTTCCCCCTATCAACTTACTGAATACATTCTGCCGCATACTCTAATCCCAACGTCTGATAGTAAATATGCAGTCCGCGCCTCTTTGCTTCTATGTATTCCGCACTCACAAGTAATTTTATGAACTTTTGCAGCTCTCTCCGCTCCAGATTGATCTTGTATTCTGCATTGACCCGTTCCACCAGTTCTCCTACTGCCATCGCCCTGTTCCTGCTCCATAAAACATTCAAAATCTGATTTGCAGTACGCGGGAGATTGTCTAAAAATACCTCATCCTTCACTTGTCTTTCGTCCCTTTCATAATATGTGATTCTAAACTTACCCCAATAAACTTCCAAGGTAAATTCCAAATACTGGAAACCTTTTCTTTTGTCCTATTTTATCACGAAGAACCGGCAAATTCAACTTTTTTCACTACAAACGCAAATTTATCAACAAAATTCGACATTGGGACGAAGAAATCTTTAAAATTTATTTGAAAGATTGTGCTTCCTTTTGTAAGCATGCCATAAACTGCTTTACATTTTCTTCGGGAGAAATGGTCGGTCTGCCTAAGTCCTTTCTGGAACCGATCGCAGTCCGAATCTCCAGCAACGATAATACCCTGTTATTTTGAATCTCAGACAGAGCTGCCTGCAACTGCTCCATCGATTCTACGATATATACCTTTTGATAACCCACACCTTCGGCTACTTTTTTTAGATCCACGCTCCCCATAACAGTAGGATATCCACCAACGGACTCATGCGCTTCATTGTTAAATACAACATGAACCAAATTTTTAACACCGGAAGCACCAATGACTGCCATAGAACCCATGTGCATCAAAAGAGCGCCGTCACCATCCAGACACCAAATCCTATGACTTGGCATCTGCATTGCAATTCCAAGTGCAATCGAAGAACAATGCCCCATCGCTCCAACCGTAAGAAAATCACGCTCATGATTTCCGTTTTCAGCCTCTCTGACAGCAAAAAGTTCCCTTGCAATTTTTCCCGTAGATGCAACAAAAAAATCATTTGACGCAATGCTAACAATTTCAGAAATCGCCTTTTCTCTTACAATTTGATAAGAATTCTGATTGGAAGCTGTCTTTTCTGACTCAATCGAACCTTTCACAAAAATAAAAGCCACCTGTTTTTTATCTGTCAGAAGTTCATCCGTCTGCTCCAAAAGTTCTCTCCATGTTTCCTGCGTAATAGAACTTTCAATCAAAAAGGTCTTTATACCAATATCCTGAAGAATCTGCTGCGTAATCTCCCCCTGAAATCTATGCTGGGGCTCATCTGCAACCCCCGGCTCTCCTCTCCATCCTACAAAAAAGAGACATGGGATCCTACAGATTTTTTCATTTAAGAGAGAAACCACAGGATTTAGAATATTGCCAATTCCACTATTTTGCAGATAAACAATCGGCACTCTGCCCGTAGACAGATAGTAGCCTGTTGCCAACCCCACACAATTCCCCTCATTTGCGGCTATGATATGTTCGTTAGATATACCTTTCCATTGCATGAGATAATCACAAAAAGAACTCAGCATGGAATCCGGAACGCCTGTAAAAAAATCACACTTTAATTCTTCAAAAAATTCTTTTACCTTCATATCTAAAAATTCTCCATTTCCACCGGAATAAAACTAATGACCTCCTTAATCGGCATACAATTTTTATCTGCCCGTTCGCCGGAGCAACCATCCTCTAAAATAAATTCAGCCGTCTGCTTCATAATCGGGAACGCACTCCTTAATAAATGATTCGCATGGATAATAACATTGATCCCATGTTCTTCGAGAACCTTCTCTTTTATTTTGTTGTAAGAAGTAGGAACCGCCACAATCGGAATATCCGAATACTCTTCTCTAAGCAATCGGCAAAACTCAAACACTTCATCAGGCGTATTCTTTCTGGAATGAATCATAATGCCATCTGCACCGGATTCTATGTATGTCCTTGCTCTTAACAGTGCATCCTCCATTCCCTTTTCCAAAATAAGACTCTCGATTCTTGCAAAAATCATAAAATCTTCCGTTTGCAGCGCCTGCTTTCCTCGTCTGATTTTCTCGCCAAAAATCTCAGGGTCTTCCTGCACCTGCTTTACTTCCGTTCCAAAGAGCGAATTTTTCTTTAATCCTGTTTTATCTTCAATGATAATTGCGGAAACTCCCATGCGTTCCAGCGTCTGGATATTATATACAAAGTGCTCCGGCAAACCGCCCGTATCGCCATCTACGATAATCGGTTTTGTGGTCACCTCCATAATCTCGTTAATGCGGTCGATCCTGCTGGACCAGTCGATCAATTCAATATCCGGTTTCCCTCTTACCGCCGAATCACATAAACTGGAAATCCACATTGCATCGAAATGCCTTTCCAGCCCATCCTCCGATACAGCTTTTGCATTCTCTACTACCAAGCCTGTCAGTCCGTCATGTGCTTCCATCACAGACAAAGACTTTTTCAACTGTAACAGCCGCTTTAACATTCCCCTGCGAATTTCAGGCACTGCATAACGACGAAAAACACCAGACTCCAAGGCGTTAATAGTCTCATCCTCAGTATATGGAAACTCCACCAACTCCCCTCCATATTTTTTCAGAAGTTCCAAAAGTTCCTTTCTGATTCTTGATTTACTTCCTCTCTTCCATTCATCTCCATGAACAATGATGTCCGGATGGTATTTTTTAATAATCTCCTCATAGCTTAACGTATCCTGTTTTACCACTTCTTTCACAAAAGCAAGCTGTGAGATCATCTCCCTTCTTTTTTCGTATGATACAAGAGGCACCTGTCTGTATTGTGCTACTACATCATCTGTCAAAACACCTACCATCAGTTCTCCCAAACAAGCCGCCTTCTTCATTAATTCGATATGTCCATAATGCAGAATATCGGTACTTACATTCAGATATACTTTCTTCATCATTATTCCTCCCAACGTAACATCAATCCTGTTTCACAGAGACTTTACTGTTTCTGTTTACCCATTTTAATTCATATAAGCGATAACACAAGTCCGCAAGCCAAAGAGCCGGACATGCAATAAAAATATATTTTCGAATGGGGAACAGCATCATCAAAGAAATTGTGAGACACTCCATCGAGGTGTCCATTCCAAACAAAATTCCTCTTTCCCAAAAAAACTGTTTGAGCGCAGTGCGCTTAAAATTCTCTGTATTCCGAATTCTTGGCACAATATAGTATGTAGCAATCGCTCCATATCCCTGCTGCACTGCAATCGCCAGCACTACAAGCCACATAGGAGTATCTATGGCGATCCCAATCGCAATCTTTCCTATCGTATCAAACAAAGTATCTGCCAGAAAATCCAGCTTTTTCCCCCGCTCAGAAAGCATATTTTTATTTCTTGCCAGATTTCCGTCTATCGTATCAATAAACATATGAAACTGCACTAATATCGCCAGCGCAAAAAAATGCTTCCCAACTCCGGAAAAGCAAATTGACGGAAAGACACCTAAAAGATTTACAAGTGTTATCATATTAGGTGTAATAGGCGTTCGCATAAGCAGCCGCATTAAAGGCTCTCCGATCAAAAATAAGATATAATACCACCAATAATTTTGTTTTCTCTTTATAATCAAATGCTCCATATTCATCACCCGTTTTAAAGTTTTTTATTCCATTCGCTGAAAGAATAATTATTTTTTGTCAAAACAATTTCTCTTGTCATTTCAGGACCACAGTTCATCAGCATATCCAGAATCGATAAGGACTCCTCAAAACCCTCATATACCTGCGGATATGTCACCCCCTTATAATCTATGTATATATGATCTATTTTCTCTGCATTGAATTTTTCGATTTCAACATAATTCTCGCTTCCCTTATTTGACATATACTGATCTGCCCCAAGCTGATGGCAAATATCAATCAACAATTCGTTCTTTTCACCTGTTATTTCTAAATCCCTGTCGTAAATTAATTTCGTCCTAATATCAAGCTCCTCCAATATATATTCCATAATATAAATATCCAAGTCTGCCAGATATTCCCATTTCCTCTTATACAAATCCTTTATAAAAGGTTCATACCGCTTATAATAGGGCGCCTTCTGATAAGCAAACTTAATTGCATTCAGATGCTGATTTCTCCAATTTGTCTGATTACTGATCATTGTATCTTTGATCTTCTGTTCTTCTTTTCCTTTTGATATGACAGGAACTGCAAGATACTTCCATCCCTCTTTGATTCTTATTCTGTTTCTGCTCTGCCACGAACTTTTGTCTAACTGTACCTTTGTCAAAAATAAAAACTCGTCGCTATGCGCTATTTTTCCTATTAACCCCGGATATGGCCAATAATTCGGCTGGTGTATCGACAGCAACATATTATTCTTCTCCTCGTTCTTTTTGTTTTACTTGTGCATTTATTTCATTTAACTCAGGATGTGTTCTGAGCAATTCAAGAATATCATCGGTATAGAAATTATGAATACCTTTATAAAGATAACGATAAACCTCTGAAATAAATAAGAAATCTTCCTCTGTGTCAAGCGTCCATCTATAGGCCGGAAACGACCGATTCCATCTATGATAATGCCTCTTGGAATAATTCTCATAAATATATGGTGTAACATGCTCCCGCTCATACGGATCAACCGCGTTTTCATATGCATCTTTCAATGCAGTAAATCTAAATATTTCTACATCTAATCCCCTTGGATACGTTAATTCCTCCCCCTCCAAAGGCACATTGTAAGAAATATCATACATATGTTCCTCAAATTCCTCTATCATCTCATCAATAATCAACGCATCGATCAATGGACAATCCGAGGTAATCCTTAAAATAATATCCGCCTGTGACTCCCTTGCAGCACCGTAGTACCTTGCAAGCACATCATTTTCACTTCCCCGAAAAACTGCAGCCCCTAAACTGTCAGCAAGCGAAGCAACCTGATCATCTCCCTGATTTTCTGTTGTTGCAACTATTACTTCATCTATCTTTTTTGCTTGTGAGATTCTTTCCAAATCATGTGCAAGCACAGGCTTTCCACACAAATCCTTTAAAACCTTTCCCGGCAGACGTGACGAACCACATCTGGCTTGTATAATCGCTACAGTCTTCATATCCCTAATTATTTCCTCATATTCATACTCATTACAGTCCTTCTTCAAAGACTGTATCTTACGGTTTCATAACAGCAACAAAATTGCAACCACCGGATATCTCCGGTGGTTACAGACATTAAGAATTCTTTTTAAAAATACCAATAACTTCTCTTCCCAGGCCCATTTTTCCCAAAGCTCTGAATACATCAATAGACTTCTCCGGCGAAATCTCATGCATGAGATTTTCCAATTCCAGCTTTGCACGATAACAATTCTTGCCCGAAGATTTATTCTCATAGTAATTTGTATCATCGTTTGCCAAGAAAAACTCTATGTAGCTTTCTCCAAGAAGATCTGTACATGCAAATCCAAAACTCTCCACAAAACGAATAAGCCCATCTTTATTGAAATAGGAGGGATGTCCGACTTTATCCAGCCAGTAAACCTCTTTCAGCTTATTTTTCTCCAGCAGCCTTGTCTGCAAAGGATTAAACTGATTCGCCACTTTGATCAAAAGAACCCCATCCTCGGTCAGCAACTTCCCTATCAGAGCCAATACCTCCTCGGGATTTACCATCATATCAAGAACCGAATCCATATTGATAATATCAAACTGCCTCTTTTCCGCAATCAGCTTTGGTAAAATCTCTTTACTGTCTCCCTGTAAAAGATATGGCAGCATATCCGGATGATGCTTTTTTGTTCCATACACAGAAAAATCTATTCCGGTAACCTGATAACCGTTTTTATGAAAATAATCAAGTGCAAATCCCTCGCCGCATCCAATGTCCAAAAAAGACAGCTTATCTCTTTGCGGAAGATGTGGCTTTAACATCAATTCCTTCTGCATCATCTTATTTTCAAAAAACTTCAGCTCGTCCTCATCGTAAAGCTGCTCATAATTACTCATCGAATTCTGGAAATATTCTTCTTCAAAAATTCTCCGGATTTCCTCGGGCTTTAACGGATGCTCCAATTCATAATAGCCGTATTCATTGAGCAAAACCTCATCAAACTTTTTCATACCTTCTCTCCGCCCTCTTTCATGCCTTTTTTAATCAAAGAAGAAGATATATTCTTTGTATACTCCGGCTCTACAATTTCGCCTCCCCATTCTGCCAGAATGGAAATTGCTTTTTCGCGAACGTCCGCTAAGGGGCCCTCTCTCCAGTCTGTTCCGTGTACCATATAATCTGGCTTATATTTTCTCAGATTCTCCTCATAATCACGGGTAATCTGCGGTACGACTCTGCTGACCCCCTTAATATTTTCAATAACTACCTTTCTGTCCTCATAGGTCATATACGGCGGGTTTTTATAAGTTGCAATCGCCTCATCCGTGAAGAGCCCAACCATCACTTCCCCTAATTCTTCTGCCTTTTTTATAATATTAATATGCCCCGGATGTACAATATCAACCGCCATCGGTACATATACAAGCTTCTTTTTCTGTTCCATAAAAATTACCCCTACTAATCTACTTGATAGCCTGCCTTAATAATCCTATCTCTTACCAGCTTATCCGAAAAGATTTCATCATTTTTCGTCGCATACTCAGGAGATAATGCCTCTGCCGGACGCAGACAATGGTGCACACATCCGTCACAAAGCGTTCCCTCCAGTTTATCCTCTAAGAACATTCTTCGGAACTCTTTCATCTTTTCGCCATACCAGCCTTCTTTCAAAGACACTTTATTTAAGTCCGCTACAATCAGCATATTCTCGAAATCAGCATTTTCTATGGATAAATATCCCTCACAGGTGACAGAAATCGCATCGAACGGAAGATTACATCTGCGATATGTCTCGTGATCAGACTCACACTTCAACAAAGTATCAATTTCCGGCATATATCCGCCCTGATTGTAAACATATTTAAATACGATCTCATCCGCCAAACCATCAAATACCTTAAAATACTCATCCTTATGCGGCTCTGTAAATCTGGTCAAGATTCCGGTAATGAAAATATTATATTTCCTTCCCGAAATTTTTCTATATTCGTTCAGATACTTCAAGTGCTCCATAACAATATCAAAATGGTCATGACCATGAATGAACTCATACAGCTTTCTTTCCGGTGCATTAATGGAAAACTTGATACTATCCAATCCTGCATCAATGACGGCTCTTATCTTTTCCGGAGTAGCCAGCGATCCGTTTGATGTCAAATACACATAGGTATAACCAATATCCTTTGCCCTTTTAATATACTCCGGGAGCTCCGGTACTAAAAACGGCTCGCCTGTCGCATAAAATCCAACTTCGCGTGTTCCAAGATCATATGCCTGCTGCAGTAAGTCAAAAACCAACTCTTTCTTGATCTTTCCAACCTTTCGCTTCATCTTCTGATGTGCGCAAAAAATACACTCGTGGTTGCAGGCATTCGATGTCTCAATTAAAAAATTACTTTTTGGAAACGGCGGCTCAAGGCTGTACAGCTCACTCCGATCCATTTTTTTAAGATTTACTCTCTCTTGTAAATTCATAGATACTTCTCCTTTGTCTTTCATTATTCTTACTATCAATCCGCTTCACGCAGATATTTCTGATAATTTTGTATTTCACTCTTAATTTTATCAAGACTTACCTTTAATTACAAGTACTTTGCATGAAAAACAGCATTGCATTTACCGGCTGATATCATTTCTTTCACCATGTCTTTGCTATCTCACACAGCGTCTTTTCTATCGTTCCTTTGATTCTTGCACCTCTTGCGGTGTTATAAACGGACAGTCCTCCCACATCTTCTATCCTGTGCTCTATCCACTTTCTGTAAATGTCAAGGTTTCTGCTCGTTTCTATATACTCTCCTGTCACGCTTAAGACCTTACGAAGCTCCATGCCCTCTGCAATCTTGCGCCCAAGCCCTCCTCCATGAGATCTGCCACCCGTATATGCCATATCTGCGCCGACCAGCGTGATATCGGCTGCGCCAAACCGAATTGCCAGATCAAGCGCTAAGGTAACGACGCTGCCGCCGGTCTGAAAAACCGTATATCCATTGTTTTTCGCAAATTCACAAGCCGGTTCATAGCCCTCTTGATAAGCGATATATACGCAACCTTTATATTCTTCCAGAAGTTTCCAAGATGCGGTAGATAATATGATCAGCGGTATTTTTTCGGTCTCCAGTCCTTTTATCTGCAATGTGACCTTTTCCTGTGGATCTATAATCATAATTGCATCCGGCACAATTCCGTTTTCCAAAAACTTTCTTGCCGCAGTTCCTACCCCCAAAAGAACCAGCTTCTCCCTGTTTACCCTGATCGCTTCCATTTGCCCATCCACAGAGGGACCGCCGCCTGCGATCACAACGTGGGCCCCGGCAAATTGCTCCCTTAACTCCCCACATTCCGGCAAACCATGCTTTTGTATCGCATCAAAATTTTTATCAAGCAGCTCCTTTTGTTCCAACATACTGCTGCTTGCAACAAAATAATCCTCCAGAAGCTCCCGCACTTTCCCATCCATCACACAGCGCAAAGCCGGGTAATGGATAAAAAATACCGCATCCTCATTTTTCTTTTTCAGGTTTTCAAGCAAGCTTCGTTCACCGGCATCATAAAGAAAAGATAAACGCCCGGATTCTATCGCCTCTTGCCAGTCAAATTGACACAACGCCATAGATAACGTTTCTGTTTCATGCAAAAGAAGCGTAACCTTATTCGCATGATCTGATTTCAACAAGGCATCCACATGATACCCCATCCCAACTCCAAACACCCAGTATTCCTTTGACACACTTACAGGAATACTCTCTGCAAGCAGCTTTCCTTCCCACGCGGGATTGACGGTACTGCACAGACAAAATCGCTCTCCCCCAACACTTGCCGACGCAGCCGGCAGACCGCTGATCGCCAAAAACGATTCATAGATCGGCTCTGTCCCATTCACCTGCATCGCTTTTTCTCTGCTTATACTTTGATACAAAGCCTCATTTGTCTTCCGTATGCTTCTGATGTTTGCTTCCAAGTAATTTGGAAGCTGTATCTCCTTTTCCTGCTGCCACAAAATCTGAAGCTTCTGCAGATACGGCAACAAATCTCCCTCTAAAATATCTGCAATCAAAATACCATCTTTGTTTTTCTGTGCTTCCATGATCGCTGTCAACATCGCCAGCCACTCAGCACGGTCTATGCGCGCATCGTCTGTATCCAGAATTTCGCCCGAAATTCCGTGTAAATTGTTAATCAAAAAAACGAGCATGCTGTTTCCATGGTAATATGCCTGCGCACGAAGCCCTCGAATAATTTCGGGGATCTGCGTCAGACACTCTGCGTTTTGCATCATCACTGATTTATTCACATGTACACCTCTTTACCTTTTCTATGACCTCATCCTGCTGCTCCTCTGTCAGCCCCGGATACAACGGCAGGCTGAGCATATGCGCATATACCTCCTCCGCATTTTTGCAGCAGATGTCCTGATAACCATGCTCCCTGTAATAGGGATGATGATAGACCGGAATATAATGTACATTTACTCCGATTCCCTCATCGTGAAGCTTCTTAAATACTTCCCGCCTGTCGTTATTTAAAACCTGTATGATATATAGATGCCAGCCACTGCTTGTCTGTGGCATCTGATATGGCGTCACGATATTCCTGCACCCTGCAAACGCCTCATCGTACCGCTGTGCCAATGTTCTCCTCCGCGCCAGAAAATCATCGAGCTTTTTCATCTGACTGCATCCCAGCGCTGCCTGCATATCCGTCATACGATAATTGTAGCCCAATCCGATCTGCTGATAAAACCATCCTCCCTCTGTATACGTCATTTGCTTTTCATCTCTGGTAATGCCATGGCTTCGGAACAGGCACAGCCTTTCATAAAACGTCTGCTCATTCGTCACGATCATACCGCCCTCTCCCGTTGTGATCGGCTTCACCGGATGAAAGCTAAATGTGGTCATATCTGACAACGCACCGATTTTTGCGCCCCGATAAACAGCCCCCAGTGCATGCGCCCCATCTTCAATCACTGTCAGATGATATTCCTCTGCAATCTTATGAATCTCATCCAGATCACACGGCTGCCCTGCCAGATGCACCGGAATGATCGCCTTTGTCTTCTGTGTGATCTTTCGTCTGATGTCATCGGAGGAAATATTGTAGGTTTTTTTGTCTATGTCCGCGAAAACAGGTGTTCCCCCACAATATAACACACAATTTGCCGAAGCAGCGAATGTAAGCGGCGTGGTAATAACCTCGTCTCCCACTCCAATGCCCGCAGCCGCACATGCTGCATGGAGCGCTGCAGTTCCGTTTGCAATCGCAACCGCATACTTTGCCCCCACATAATCTGCCACCGTCTGCTCAAACTCCGCAATCTTAGGACCTGTTGTCAAATAATCTGATCTTAATACATCAACGACTGCCTGAATATCTTCCTCGTCAATGCTCTGTCTTCCGTATGGTATCATTGGTTTCCACTCCTTTATTTTTTGTTCTTTCTATTCTAGCACAGATCATCTGTGATGCACCAAAAATATTATATGTTATCGCATCATTTTCCCAAAGACTGTTGCCCGGTATCTTCTTTTTTGTTATAATTATACAATACTATTTACGAAAGGAAAAATGCTATGAAGCAATTAAATCTTGAGTTCTATGACATCTTTGAATGTATCGGTTCTGACTGTTCGGACAACTGCTGTCGACACTGGTCGATTGAAATTGATCCTGACACTGCCAAAATTTATCACAACACAAAAGGTGCATTCGGTGATCGTTTACGGGAAAGTCTTACAGAAAACGATGGAAAATGCTATATCCGTCTTAACGACCAGGGCAAATGCCCTCTTTTAAACAAAGAGGGGCTTTGCGAAGTTTATCGCGAACTTGGACCGGATAAAATGTCTGAAACCTGTAAAATATATCCCCGCATCTCATGGTATCATGGCGACATTCTCTTTTTTGGTCTGACATTATCCTGTCCAGAAGTTGCCCGCATGGTTCTCTCCCATCGCGATCCCATTAATTTTAGCTTTGCGGAAGCCGAAACCGGTATCGTTCCTGGCCCCAATCAGAATTGGTCTCTGTTTAATATCTTGATTGACGGAATGATCACAAGTGTTCGCATCATGCAGAACCGTGATCTTTCAATTTTTACAAGACTGCGTCTGCTTGTCTCCTTTAATGATATGCTCCAGTCGGCACTTGATGCGGACAATGACGAAGAATGCCGGATTTTACTCGATGCCTTTTCCGATCCGGCACAGCTTTCTATTCTTTCGCAGGAGGTTTCGGAAAGTCAGACAAATCTTGTTTCGCTGTTTACTTTTGTTGTGCATTTTTATAAAAATATAGGTTCACTCCGTGTCGCTCCAAATATGCAAGGCTATCTAAATGATCTATCAGACACGATGGCTTTCTGTAATTCCCTGTCGCAGTCGATGCCGGCAGAAGATTTTCTTGATGATGTCTCACTTGACTCGTATACACTCCGTTACGAGCAATATGCCGTTTACTATCTCACTCGCTACTACATGAATGCCTATGAGAAAGATGGCAAGCTCAATAAAATTATTGCAAACTTCATTTATCTGCTATGTCTTCACCGGATATTTGCCTTTGGTCTCTGGCACAAAAAAAAGGGGGGGCGACTTAGTCTTGATGACTTAATTCCAATCTACACAGAAATATCAAGATTTTGGGAACATAATACTTTAAATTCCAATGCCTTGTACCAAATATTTTCCGATTCGGACATGGCAGACAGCACCTTTTTATTTTCACTGATCTAGGATAATTAGGACAATATACAGTTCACGCCCTTCCGCCTTTCTTATCAGAAAAAACATCTTCTGTATAACAGAAGATGTTTTTTCGTCCTATCATGCAACAATCAATTCTTTATCTACCGATTTAATAAAATTGACTCCCATGTCTAGCTTCTACCAAGCTCCTTGATTTCCTCTGCAATCCGTCTTGCACCATTTCCATCTACCGTATATTTCATACGTTCCATCATCCCGCATCTTCGCTTTGCATCCTCGGCAAGTTTTTCTGTCAGCTCTATCACTCTTTCTACCGTTCCCACCCGGTTCGTGCGTATATCCCCCGCATATTCCATAAGCCCGTTTTCTGTAAACGCAGCCGCATCGTCCTGCTGGTTATCTGCCATGGTAAAGAAAACGGTCGGCAGCTGCATCCGACAGCACTCATACAAAACAGTGCTCGCCGCAGAGATTGCCATATCCGCCTTACCCATCAGCTCCGCCATTTCCCTCACATTCTGATACACCTGCACCTGTGGGAACTGCTTTTCATACTGTCTCAATTTTTCTATATCTTCACTCAAGGTTCCTGCGACAACCAGAAGTTGAAATTGTCTGCCTTCTTTGCGTACACACAATCGCTGCGTCAATTCCGGCAGAATATGATACCGATCGCCGCCTCCGCAAATAAGAAGAATCGAATTTACCCGCTGACGCACACGCGGAACACAATCAGCAAACTCCTGCCTTAACGGCACATATCTACTTCCCAGAAGCAATCTGCTGTTACTATCCCCATACCTTGTTTTATAATCATATTTTTTAAAGTAAAGATTATAATTAATAATCATATCTGCAGGAAACTTCTCTGCAAACAGATCATCAAACGTGATCAACAACGCATAAGGCTTGAGTCTTACCATATACGCAGCGTCAAACATATAAGAGTCTAACAGTAACTTCGCCCCATCTTGGACACTTTCCAAAATCTGTATTATCTGCGCAAGTTCATCTTCCACGGATAAGCCCTTCCCCCCACGCAGCATCCGATACACCTGACGGTCTGCCAGAATCTCTGCCGATTCCAAGTCCCGAAAAAGAAAAACAACCTCCTCTCCCAACACCTCTAATTGTTCAGCAATCGAAAGGCACCGCATCAGATGTCCGGTTGCAGCGCTTTGATTTGCATCTGTTCGTATCAAAACCATTTATCTACTCATCCTTACCTATTATAGTTCTCATAGGACACAAGCGCCTCCCCAACTCTGACCATATCCTGCTCCGTATATCTCTGATCACAGGGCAATGCCAACATATGGTCAAAAACATATTGCACCTCTGCCGCAAGCGATGTGCCGAGCGCCTGTGGAATCTCCCACAAAACAGGCGCAAAAATGTCTCTCTCTTGCAAAAACCGCTGCAGCGCATCTCGATTCTCTGCTAAAATCGGAATATATAACGGTATCCGCTCTCCCGTCTCTCCCAACGGTCGAATCATTCTGCACGCCTTCATGCACTCTGACAAAACTCTCCCATTTCTCTGCCTTTGTAAAAGCTGCCTTTCTCCATCCATTCGATGAAGACTGCGGAGAGATAATTGAGACATTCTGCAAATCGTATCATCCTGCTCCAAACAACGCTCCGCCTCTGCATTGATGCGCAAAAACTCTGTTTTTGAAATATCCGATGTCTCATTTAAATACTCTGCCTTTAGATGCTGTGCCATGCGTTTCTTCTCAACAAATACCGTTTTTTCAGGCAATTGCGCTGTATGGGGGAGATTCTCTCCAATCAAAAATCCTCCGTCAGGAATCGCAAACCACTTCCTGAGACTTCCCACATAATAATCGGCTCCTCTTACCTTAGGCAAAAGCCCTAATGACTGCGTCATATCCTCAATAAAAATCAATCCTTTTTTCTTCTGCCAATATGCAATTAATTTCCGTACCTTTCGAATCGTATCCCGCCCAAAATAAGTGTGCATTAATAAAACCTGTGGTTTGATACGCTCCAAAAGTTCCGAGAAATCCGTTTCACAAACGGAAAGTTGTTCATTCATCGGGTAGAAGTAAAGCTCCCAACCACGCTTTTGAAATGGGCGGATAACTGTATCGCAGGTATACTGCGGAAGCAAACACACCTTGCGCACATTTGGGCACAGACGCTCTGTTTCCAAAATCGCAAGCTCAATCGCTTCCCTGCCGGATGATGTATAAAGCACATTCCTCCGCCCCATCAATTCTTCCAGCCACCGGCTTTCCTGCCCACTGTTTCTATCCTCTTCAAAAAAGCTTCCCACTTCGTCTCTCATCTCTATTCCTTCTTCACCCGAAATATACCAATCAATCTCCTGCCAATCCCCATCGCTCCCATTGCCCGGAAAACCTCTACTGACTTTTCGACAGAAAGTGCGTGCATGAAATTCTCTATATCAACATGGGCACGATAGCAGTTTTTTCCAACCCCTTGCTTCTCATAATAATTAGTATCTTGGTTTGCAAGGTTAAAATCGATAAAAGAGTCGCCAAATAAATCTACGCACTCATACCCCAAATGCTCCATAAAGCAAAGCAATCCATCCTTGTTAAAGAACGACAGATGTCTGCCCCCCCCCCTTACCTACCCAATAAGTATCCAATAGCTTACCTTCTTCTATCAAGTGTTGCTGCCACGGAGAAAAATTATTTGCTACTTTCACCAACAAAACACCATCTTCTTCCAAAATTTCTTTACATAGCAAAATTACTTTATGGGGATTTACCATTAATTCCACGACAGAATCCATATTAATAACATCAAATTTCTTACCCTCATCAATTAATCTCGGAAGAATCTCCTCACAATCACCGGCTATTATGCAATCAGCCACCTGCGGATTATGCTGTAAAACACCATAAACACTGAAATCTATTCCGGTCACATCAAAACCACTTTCTCTAAAATGTGCTAATGCAAACCCCTCCCCACAACCAATGTCGAGCAGTTTATAGCTTTCCTTCTCCTTGCCAAACTGATTGCGCAGCATAAACTCCTTCTGCTGCAGCTTGTTTTCAAAAAACTCCAACTCCTCTTTCGTATAACTCTGCTCATAGCTACTCATAGAATTTTGATAATACTCTGATTCAAATACCTTCTTCCTGTCTTCCGCAGTTGGCGGATTGATTAATTGATAGTAGCCATATTGATTCAAAAAACGTCCCGCATCTTTCCTTTTTCCATTATTGTATCAACTCCCAAGACAGTGGTGTTCCCTTTGCAACATCACAAACTGCTTTTTTCCCTAAAACGTCTTCATAATACTTTGTATGCATTCCAAAACCCGGACGAATTGATCTTACATTCTCAGGCGTAAATACATCCCCCTGCTTGATGTCCTCCACCACAAACAGAGAGCGCGAATGTTCTCGCTCCCTCTCCTGCTCGTAAGTCAGATCATAAGTCACCCTTCCAAGCGCCTTCTCTGCCATACGAATCTCACAGCACATCGCAGCAAATTCTTCCTGCTCCATCGAAAACTGAGAATCCGGTCCTCCATCGGCTCGACTTAGGGTCAAATGCTTCTCGATTACTGTCGCCCCAAGCGCCACCGCGGCTACCGCTGCCGCCGAACCAAAACTATGATCGGATAACCCGACACTGCATCCAAACGTCTCTGACATAGAAGGAATCGTCCTTAGATTCATACTTTCCGGCTTTGCCGGATAAGCAGAGGTACATTTCAATAAGATTACCTGCTCATTGCCTTCTTGCCTACAGGTTCTTACTGCCAGATCAATATCTTCTAAATGTGCGATTCCGGTAGAAAGCAACATCGGTTTCCCAAGACGCGCAATCTTACGGATCAAAGGAATATCCGTAATCTCAAACGATGCGATCTTATACGCAGGAACATCCAAAGTCTCCAAAAAATCCACTGCCGTAGGATCAAACGGAGATGAAAAGCATATCAGACCAAGCTTATTTGCATACGCAATCAGCTCCCACTGCCATTCCCATGGCGTATAAGCTGTCTGATAGAGCTTATGCAGGGTCGTGCCATCCCACAAGGTTCCCTGTGTGATCTGAAAATAGGAATTATCACAATCAATCGTGATCGTATCTGCCGTATAAGTCTGAAGCTTTACAGCATCTGCTCCGGCGTCCGCTGCCGCCTTTATGATCTGCTTTGCCCGCGCAAAGTCCATATTATGATTCGCCGACAGCTCTGCGATCACAAAAACAGGACACCCTTCGCCAATTTCCCTGCCCGCAATTTTTATTCTCTTTTCCATCGTATCTGCCGTCCTACTCCTCGTGATCTGTCACATGCTTTAACCGCTCTTTGATCTCCTCCACACTCATCCACTCACGATTTGTGCCGGAGCTGTATTCAAAGCCTTCTTCGACCTTCCTGCCGTCTTCGATCACGCGATCCTTCTCCCACCAGTCATAGTGCGGATATACGATAAAATGCTTATCATATTCATAAGTCAGCGGAGAATCCTCCCGCGTTACCATAATCTCATGAAGCTTCTCTCCTTCACGGATTCCAACCTCCGGCATCTCGCATCCCGGAAGGATCGCCTGCGCGAGATCTGTAATCTTAAAGGATGGTATCTTAGAAATAAAAGTTTCTCCTCCTCGCGCCTCTGCCAACGCCTTAATGACAAGCTGTACCCCTTCTTCGAGACTGATCCAAAATCTCGTCATCCGATAATCGGTAATCGGCAGCGCTCGCTCTCCCCGCTCCGCCAGTTCGCGGAAAAACGGGATCACAGATCCTCTGCTTCCTGCCACATTTCCATACCGTACAATCGAAAAGCACACATTCTTTATTCCGACATAGGCATTTGCAGCAATAAACAGCTTATCTGATACGAGCTTCGTTCCGCCATACAGATTGACCGGATTGACCGCCTTATCCGTAGAGAGCGCCACAACTTTCTTCACGCCGCAGTCAAGCGCTGCATTTACAATATTCATCGCTCCGTTAATATTTGTCTTTACAGCCTCCATCGGGTTATACTCACACGCGGGAACCTGCTTTAACGCCGCCGCATGTACGACATAGTCTACACCGTCAAACGCACGGCGCAAACGTTCTCCGTCTCTGACGTCTCCAATAAAAAAGCGAAGCTTGTCCTCATATTTTTTAAATTTATTTGCCATATGAAATTGCTTGAACTCATCGCGGGAATAGATAATGATCTTCTTCGGATCATAATGTGTCAGCACATATTCCGTAAAAGCATTGCCAAAAGATCCGGTTCCACCGGTAATCAAAATTGTCTTGTCATTTAACATGTTAGCTGCCTCCTGCATCTTTTAATTGCATCCTGCAATCGTTTACTATTTATATCGGAATTTCTGTTCCGTTCCTTAATCTTTTATTCTCTGGTAAAATCCTGCAAAAAGCTATCTGCATCTTTTCGGAATTCCTTGATTCCTTCCAAATATCCCTCAAGCAGCATACGCCCATTGTCGATCAATCCCTTGATCTGGTCATACATCGCCGCGTTTTCATCATAGCAAAGCACCTGCCCCTCGACCTCATACCCAACCTCAACCGTATAATAGCGAACCAGCGCCAGTATGGGTTCTTCATCCATAAACGTATTTAACTCCGCCGCCTGCCCAAGAAGCTTTCCCAAGGTCTCCGACTTACCGTTGCTCTTGCGGTTGAGCTGATCAAGCTTCTCATAAATGCGCAATCCACCTTTGATCCGCCGTTCCACCTCATCCAGCCGAGCCGGTATATCGGCTATCATTTTCTTGATTTCCTGCTGCTCCGCTTTGTTTAAATAGGGTTCTAGTCCTTCAAAAATCTGCTTCTTATCGTAAGTCTGTCCTGAAAACTCCTCCACCATCTGCCGCATCGTACAGATCTCTGTCCCATGGATTTTCACACCACCCTCTGTGGCATCCACAAAGCGCACCTGCGTCATTAAGGCAATATAAGCTTCAAACCACTTTAAATAAAGTTCCAGATTCTCCTGTGTTAGAATCTTCTCTCCATAAATATCTTCCACCTCATAATAATCCACGCCTTCTACCAATGCGTGTTCTATATGATAAGCATCAAAAGCATGACGTACACCGCCCGGATATGCCAGGTCCTGCCCCATAAAAATGACAGTCTCAAACCCCATCAACACAAGCAACGATAACGCATTATTTGCAACCGAACCACCGGTTGGCAGTCCCTGCACCGGTTTATCAAGTTTCCCGTAGAGAATCCCCAGATATTCCTCCTCTCTCAACTCATAAAAGCGGCTCGCCCGGCTCTGTCGGATCACCTTTTCATTGGAACCCAGACTGACAGCAATTGGAATGTCATTGATCCGTTCATCTTCAAACAACGTGAGCGGCTTATGACCGTCTATCGTAATCGTCATATCCGGCATGATTCCATGTGCCAATACAGAGTTTAGCGCCGTATCCACTGCCATAATAAAGACATTATCCTGAATTTCCTTTAACTGGTCAATATTCTTATCCAGTGACGGTCCCGCAGAAACCAGCACTGCTGGCATACCGGAAAGCCCCTTTTTCTTTACAACATCCTTCAACTGCACAATTGAATATTGTTCTACAACATCTTTCGCCAAACCCATGACGTTATGAACATATTCCATTCCATATATAATCTCTGTATTGCGGCTGAAAATAAGCTGCTTGGCTGCAAACAAGCGCTGATCGAGCAAATTACGATAAGACTCGGCAAACAAACGATCATAATTCGGCAGCACACACATCTCTACCAGTCGAAAATTTGCATAATTAACGCACTCTCCCAAATAAGCAAAAAACAAGCTATCACTAATTCCCTGAATAAACAGATGCACACGTTCCGCCTCAAGCAATTCTGCAACCTCGGTACGTCCGCATACCTGCCAAAAGATTTCCGCACAGGGCTCATAGATAAGAACCTGTGCTTTCTCATTATATTTCAGTAGTTCCCGTACATAGCTGCCATCTGCAAAGCCGAACACAATGATAACCGAATTATTCCCTACACTTTCCCGAATCTGCTCTGCCCACTGCCCGGCTGCACTATTAGCGTTATAACGGCTCTGCAGATACCAGACAGCATCTTCCTGCTGAACCGCCAATATCTGCTCTCCTCTCGCAGAAACATCTTCTAAAGTGACAACATTTCCACTTCCTCTATTTTGATAAGCATTCACAAAATCCTGCTCTGTCACCATTGTCTGCATTTCCAGAGCCGCTTGTATACTTCTTTTTTCTATTTCATTCCACATCTATTTCTGCTCCATACTTTTTAAAATTTCAAGATAAAAGGAAACCGTTTCTTTCATCTCATACTGCAGCGTATCTGCCAGCTGCACAATATCTCCCTGCCTATAGAACTGCTCAAAATTCTCCAGCTGCTGCAGCAGAATATCTGTCGGTATCTCCACATCTTCTTTCTGAGTTTCTGCCATTGCAAGCAGTGCCTGAAAAATCTGCACCAGCTCCGGCAGCATTTCCGTCGTATGCGCCACTGCATGCTCCTGATTCTGGCGCAGCTCCAAGATCACTTTCTGCAGCTTCTCCAATAAACTTTCTGCCTTTTGTATCTGTTCTGTCACTTTCCCTACCCCATGCTTTCTTCAAAAAAATAAAGTCGACAGTACTGTCGACTTTATTTTTTAATTTTCTCACTAAGCTACGCTCTGATTACTGTAATAATGTAAGGATTCCCTGCTTAGATGCATTTGCCTGTGCAAGCATGGACTGACCTGCCTGAGCAAGGATATTGTTCTTGCTGTAGTCAACCATAGCAGAAGCCATATCTGTATCACGCAGACGAGACTCTGCAGCCTGTGTATTCTCAGTAACGTTATCTAAGTTTGCAATCGTATGCTCTAATCTGTTCTGGATAGCACCAAGATCAGAACGCATGCCGGATACTCTAGAAATAGCCTTCTGGAATGTATCCATAGCGACACCTGCACTCTTATTTGTTGATACAGTATTGTTTGCACCATTACCTACTTTGATACCGAGGGAAGCTGCACTCATAGACTTGATATTAATGGTAATAGTCTGACCCTTTAACGCACCTACCTGAAGCTGCTTTTTCGTAAAAGTTCCATTCAACACGTTCATCGTGTTGTACTGGGTTGTAGAAGAAATACGATCCAACTCCTTGGTAAGAGCATCAATTTCTTTCTGAATAGCAACTCTGTCAGCAGATGTATTGGTATCATTTGCTGCCTGCGTTGCAAGCTCGTTCATTCTCTGTAAGATAGAGTGAGCCTCGTTTAACGCACCCTCAGCCACCTGAATTAAGGAAACACCGTCCTGTGCATTTGCGGATGATCTGTTCAATCCACGAATCTGGCTTCTCATCTTCTCAGAAATTGTCAAGCCTGCTGCATCATCAGCTGCACGGTTGATTCTGTAACCGGAAGCCAACTGCTCAGACTGCTTTGCCTGCTGCTTTGTTGTGATACCTAACATTCTGTTAGAGTTCATTGCTGTAAGATTGTGCTGAATTACCATAATAATTTTCCTCCTTGAATTTACTGCAGCATCCATGCTGCAAAAGTTGTTGTAATCCGATCTGTACCATCTCCGGCCGTACGCTCCGTTAGGTCACAAACCGCAAGTAACAATGATAATCTTGTTTACTTATAGTATATATCGGCCGGTTTGTCCGATACTTTATAGGAAAAATAAAATTTTTTCTTTTTATTTCTTTTTGTCCGTAAACTGCGGCTCGATATACACTGTTTTCATCATATTTTTATAATACTGATTGACGATCTTTTGACTCTTTCTGACTTCTTTGACCTGCTTACGCACCGCTGCAAATTTGCGGGTCATCAGCTCCTTATTACGCTGCTCCTGCGCACGGATATCTGCGCTTTTTCCCGTCAGCAAGCGGATCAGTTCCTGCATTGTGGCAATCTCCTCGCAATATGTCTGCCGATTACCGTTTAATTCTCCCCGCACACGCTCAAAGAGCTCCCCGAATCCGGCATCCAGCCGCTCCAGCTCCTCGATCTGCTTTGCCTTCTTCTCGACAGTCAGGTCAAAGTCATCCGGATCTAATGCGGGATTTTCCAATTCCTCCCGCTGCTGCTGATTTAGGCTTATAATGACATCCAATATCTCGTTTTTCTTCTTTAAGCTCTGGATCATAACCGGAATATATTGATTCTTTTCCATAAACACTCCCTCGGCATCCTCTTAATTCTTCTCCGATTTTGCCAACCGCATAACCTCTTTCCATGTATCGCGCATCGTACGGAGATGCCCAAGCACCTCCTCAAGGATCTCACTGTCCTTCTTCACATTTGCCTCGCGCAAACGCATCATCAGATAAGAATACACGTTGTCAAAATCCTCCGCAACAGGATATTTATGATCCAAGGTGATCTGAAACTCCTCGATAATGCGCTCCACCTTCATAATATTCTTGTGTGCTTTCGGAATATCCTTCTCTGCAACCCCATCGAGTGCAAGATTACAGAATTTGATCGCCCCCTCATACAGCATAAGTGTAAGATCCGCCGGTGATGCTGTCATTATTTTATTATTGGCATACGCCGCATATCCCTGATTCGCTAGCATTCTTTATCCTCCATGTTTTTCAACAACTTTAGCACACCTGCATATTTTGACAGGTGTGCTAAAAATAAAATATTGTGTTTATCAGCCTCCAAGCATGTTTCCAAAAGCTCCTGCCTGACTGTTGATCTTCGACAATGCGCTTTCCATTGCCGCAAACTTTTTATAATAATAGTCCTCTTGCCTTTGCAGACGCTCCTCCCACTTCTTAATGATGCTTGTGTAATCGCTGTACTCCGAAGCCATCTCTTTATCATTGTAGACTGTATAAGCACTTCTTAAGCTTGTGGACTTCATCTTCTCATCAATCGCGTTGTACAGATTTTCCGCCATTTTCTGCATAAAACCTACCACCGCATCAGGATCAGAATTGATCGCTGCCATCAGCTTATCCGGCTTTCCCGCTGATGTAGCATCATCCGGATCCCCATCAATGTGGTACGCATTCTGCTGATTAGCAGGTGCGTTCAGATAACTCATCGTATTGATACCAAAGCTGGACAGATAATACTTCTTACCGTCAATCTCGACACCCTGACTCATGGAAGATGTCATCGCGCTAAGCACGCTCTCCAAGCTGTCATCGCGACGAAGCAGGGAATCCTTGATCTTCTGCTCCCACTGTTCCACCTCTTTCTCAGACATTGCTTTCTTTTCTTCTTCTGACAACGGCTCATATCCCTTTGCCGTAGGCGCATTGAAAAGCGATGTCATCTCGTTGATCAGAGAATTGTACTGGGTCAGGAAATCCTTCACCTTATCGTAAATTCCCTGTGTATCCGTATTCGTTGTGATTGTAACTGCGTTATTGTCTCCGTCACCGGTCACACCCTGTACGGTAAGATTTAATCCATTGATAGAAAATGAATTCGATGAACTGGTATATTCCACGCCATTCAGCTTAATCCTAGCATCCTGCCCTTTTACCATCGTGGCTTTACTCGTACTAAGCCCCAACACATCCAAAACATTTTTTCCGCTTGCATCCTCTATCTTAAAGTCGCCTGCGCTTCCGGTCTCTTTTGCATTTACAAAAATACGCTGGTTTTTTTCATCAAAGTTGACATTAAGACCTTTATCCTTTAACTGACCAACAAACTGATCGACCGTTGTCTCACCAGTTACTTGAATCTTTTGTTCCTTACCCCCCACGGTTACCTTTATTTCAGTGGCTCCGCTGCTATAGCCAAGCTCCGACAACTTTGTAGAACCTGTTACCGACTTGCTATCAGTTCTTGTGAGCTTTCCACCCGTCATGGAGCTTGCCTGTGCAACTTGAAGCACATTCAGCTTCTGCGTACCGTTCGGCGCATTGCTTCCCGCACTGACTGTCACCTTACTGCTGTCGGAGCTGGTGGTCGTCTTTAAATCATACGCATTACTGAAACGCAGATTTCCGACTGCATTATAAAAACTATAAATCTTTGAATTTAAGTCTTTCCACTTCTCCTGCTTCCAGGAAAGCTTTGTCTGTGCTTTCTTATACTTCTCTGTTTTGTAATCATACGAAGATACCAGCGCCGATATGATCGCTTCGGTATCCAGACCTGAATTTAATCCTGTAATACGAATTGGCATATGTTATTCCTTCCTTTCCTGATTTTGTAAACGTGCTTATAATTTCTTATCCACAAGGAGTCCCGCAATCTCCCAGACCTTTGCAATGATGTCTAAGGTCTGCTCCGGCGGATACTCTTTGAGCACCTCTTTTGTCGTCCTGTCAACGATCTTAATGGTGATGCGATTTGTCTTGTCATGAACCCCAAAAACAGCCTCAGTATTTTTGAGCTGCTTATTTAAATCACTCACTGCATTCTTAAGCTGCTTATGATTCATCAATTCCTCTGCACGTCTTCCCGCATCCTCTGTTCCTGCATCGGCAACCGGCTTTGGCGCTTCTACTCCCGGCGCTGCCGGCGCTTCTATTCCGGGCGCTGCCGCACTTCCCTGATACGGCACTGCGCTGCTTCCTGCTACTTTTTCAATTCCCATTGCTTACCACCTCCGTGTGATATTTGATATTTGAGCGTCATCTTTTCTATGTCATATATCGGCGAAACCCGCTCTTTTATTAACCGTTTTCAGAAAAGATTCTTAAGTGCCTCCACTGCTTCCGCATTCAGAGCCGCCTGGTTCTCCTCCTCAATCTGGATATAGACCTCCTTACGGTAAACCGGCACCTCCTTTGGCGCCGTGATCCCGATCTTCACCTGATCTCCCCGAATCTCAAGTAGCGTAATCTCAATGTTATGATTGATGACCAGAGATTCGCCTTTTTTTCTTGTCAGTGCCAGCATCTGTCAGACCTCCGCTTTCTTTTTTCCCTTTGCCGCCTCATAGATTCTGTATTTGACCGGATAATCTCCGTCAATGATGATCTGGCAGCCCTTTTTTGTGTCTGTATTGATGATGATCGGCGCTTTCAGGTTGACAGACGTCTGCGTTATGTCCGGCCGCGCGGTCAATGTCACCAATATATATGTATTCTCGTCTGTCAGCGCACCAAGCGGCGAGAGCATTTCGTCGTTTACGGTCGGATTATAATCCTCTTTTACCAGGTTCGGCTGCATCACAGGGAATGCCGTCTGGGGGTCGTCCATTGACTGAAGCCACATGACAGAAGCCTTCTTCTCTGAAGCCTCATCAAAAATGAGGGCAAATGTCTGATATTCCGGCAGTCCGATCATCCCATTCTCCAACGTGATGATCTTATCCTCCGCAATGTCTATCTCACCAAAAAGTCTGGTATCTGCTTTCATCTGACCTTCTCCTTAAATAAAATTCAGTAATGTATTCTGATTTACCTTGGCTGCCGCCTGAAGAGACGCCTCATAGGCGCCGTATGCCGCCGTATAGTCAATGATAATATCGGAAAGATCCCTGTTTTCATTTCTGGAGGTTAAGGTTTCTACCGTTGTCTGCTGACTTGACATACGACTCTTTGTCAACTCCAGACTCTGTCCCTTGCTTCCCAGATCCGTATTGGCAAGATTCACCTTTTGCAGATATTTATCGCAGTGTCCGATATAGCTGTTATAAAGCTTCTGCATATTATCGTCTGCATAATCACACTCCTTCTCGGCTGCCTTTAACCATTCTGCCAGCTTCTTCTGTGATGCGTCATCGGAATACTGCTCCTGCTTCATCATATCCTTGATCTTTGTGACCTTATCATTGGCTTCCTGCGCACCGCGCACCGCCTCGATCATTTCATCAATATCCCTGTACAGCGAGGAATCGAACACATCGGAGGCAGCCGTATTCACTGTCAGTGACTGACCGGCAGATACGATGTAATCAATATTCTGCTCTATCTCCTTACCGTTCTTGTCATACTTCACATACTGAACCGGATTTTGAGCGTCTGTCTTATTCGTACAGTTATAATAATACTCTGGACGCAGCTCACCTTTATCAAACCCTGTCTTTGTGTAATCGACATTCAAGGTCGCCTTACCCTTGCGCATTTCATCAGAAGCATTTTTACCGAGGATCATCTCACCCGACTCTTTGATAAAGACTGCGTTTTGCTGACCATTTTGCTCTGGAATCTTGTACTCACCATTGTTTGCCTTTGCCCAATCCTCAAAGGTATCGTAGACAGTAACATTTACATCAGCAGTTTTTCCGTCTGCCTTTGTATAGCTTATCGCACCGTTAGCACCGTTTGCGTCCAGAAGATTTCCATTTTTATCCTTAATCCCGTCAATCCCTTCATAACCGAAGCGAATTCTGTCAAACGTCGCTTCCTTCGGGTCCTGAATCGGATTCTTCTGCACTTCATCCTTTGTTGCCGGAACCTTTACGTCACCACTGTAATAGCGATGCTCCTCAATATTTCCAAAGCCAAACGACTGTGTAATATCATAGGAAGTATTCTTCTCATTTTCCGTAAAGGTCAGCTTCTTATCTGTATGGTAGCCGGTAAATACGGTACGTCCTGCATATTCTGCATTTCCCTCCGCATAAACCTGATCGCGCAGCTTCTCAAGCTGTGTCAAAATCGTATTTCGGTCGTCTGCGGTCAGGGAATCCTGGGCACCGCGGATGCAAAGCTCTCTGATGTCTGTAAGGATCGAATTCATATTTTTGATCGCTGTTCCCGTAACATCGAGCCATGACTCCGCATCGGGAATATTATTCTCATAATACTGATCAATCTCGCTCAAATCGCTGCGCAGACGCAGGGAACGGATTGCAATGACCGGATTCTCCGAAGGTCTTTGGATCTTCTTCTGAGAAGACATCTGATTATTCATATTGTTGACATTTATTTTATTTCCATTGATATTGTTCATGGAATTATTTAACATCATGTTATTTGTGATACGCATTGTTCTCCTCCTATACACCTGTCTGCAGGATCAGCCTGTCATAAATCTCAGACATGACAGAAACCATTTTCGATGATAAATTGTAAGCGTTCTGGAACTTGATCAGATCCAATGCTTCCTCATCCTCATCTACACCGGAGACAGAGGCACGCTGATTTTCAATCGTTTTTCCAATATTCTGGAAATTCTTTGCAAATATCTCGCTCTCCTGTGTATCAATGGAAATATCGGAAATCATACACTTTAAAAAGCCGTCTGCCGTACCTCCGCGATAAAGCTTCACTTCACTCTTTAACTTCGCAAGCTTTTCAACCAGCTCATAAGCATCAGGACCATGTTCCCCCGCAATATCCGTCGTTGTAGACAGCTTTCTCGGATCATCCTTACAGATGTCAGATACACAGATATTCGATGCTGTCAGCTTGTAATAACTGTCTACACCAGAGCCCGTTCCTGGTTTTCCATTCGCATCTAAACCATCAAATTTATATTCCTTACCTGTCACAGGGTCTTTTCCCGTAAAGAATGCGTAATTATCTGTCTTATTGCCATCCAAATCCACACCGGTATGATGAATGTCATTATATGCCTTTGCAAAGCTGCGCAGAAACTGGTTCATCTGCGCCATATAGTACGGAATACCCATAGAGTCAACAGATGTTCCGACAGATGCCGTTCTGCCGTCCACCTTGCCCTGCTCCTGCACGCTTAAGGTTTCTTTCAGTTCAAACGTATAAGATGTAATGCTTCCGTCCTTATCCTGTTCAAAACTAAAACTCGAATAGCTGTATTGCTTTCCGTTAATGGTAAGCATCCCGCTTTCGGGAAGCGTCAGCGCCTCGATCGATGTGATCGAAGGATTCGTCACCTTAATCTGCTTTCCGCCAATGACCTGCGTTGTACCCTTGAAGTTCTCCCCGTTATTCCCGTCCCGGATATCAAATAACGCCTTGAGAGAGCCTGACATGGAGCTCGCGCCTGCATTAAAGGTATTGCCTGTCTTTTCCCACTTAATATCGTAAAGTCCCTCGATATCCGACTGGTTGACCTTTTCCTCACGCGCTACACACTGCAACTGATTGTAGTCTTTCGTGCTGACGAGCACCTGTCCGCCGATTTTTACCGTATAATAGTTAGCGCCCAACGGCATATCAGGATCGTTGGAATTTCTGACAGGGATCTCCTCAACCTCAGTCGGTACGATTGCCGAAAGCTCGTCGATCAAAAGCGCTCTCTGGTCACGTAGCTCATTCGCATAACCACCCTGTATCTCAAGCGTATTGATCTGATCATTTAAGGTTGCGATCTTTTCCGCGATCGCATTGATATTCATGACCGTTGCCTTGATCTCCTCATTCGTGGTCGTCTGCAGGGAGCTTAATCCCGTTGACAGACTATTAAAATATGTCGCAAGATTCTGAGAGCTTCCAATGAACTGCTTACGGACATCTATATCCGATGCATGACTTTTTAAGGTATCCAAATCATTAAACATTGTATTCAGTATGGTTGAAAAGCCTTTGGATGATGCATCATCAATAAAATAATCCTCAATCTGTGACAAATATCCAAGTCTTGTATCAAAAAGACCGACCGAAGACTGATTCTGCCAGTATTTCGTATCAAAGTAAAAGTTCCGCACCTGCTTGATCGAAACTGTCGTCACTCCCGTACCGACACTTCCGTATTTTGCATGTACGCGGAGCGCATCCGACGCCACGCGGTTCGCCTGCTGCCTCGTGTACCCCGGCGTACGCAGATTTGATATGTTGTTCGCCGTCGTATTTAACGCCACCTGATAAGCGCTCATGCCCGACGATGCAATATTTAATCCAAAAAATGTAGATGGCATAGCAATACCTCTTTCCTTATCCTAATTTCGTAATCAAATGCTCAATCATTTCATCAACGACATTAATGAACCGACTGGACGCATTATAGGCATTCTGGAATTTGATCATGTAGGTCAATTCCTCGTCGGACGAAACACCGATCACCTGCTGTCTCTGATTATTGACAGCCGAAACCGTTCCTTCCAGACTGGATGCCGTAGCCCCATAAACGTTTGCGATCGTTGCCATCTCGCCTGCCATTGCACCATAATAATCCTTAAAGCTGCAAGGCTTCGTATCGTTCGGATTCAGGACAAGCAGCTCCTTATCCCATATAGCGGCAAGCTTTTTCCCAAGCTCATAATCAACCTTGCTATCTTTCTGCGTCAAATGCGGCAGCAAGTTCTCCTGCTCGATCAGCTTCTCATTGACCTTTAAGCTGTCAATCGTGTATTGCTTCGATGGGTCTGTCGGGTCTTCCTCATTATAGATATAAATAGTATGTTCTTTACCATTTTGATCCCTATAGGTCGCCGTTGTATATCGCTCTGCTCCGACACGCACAAACAGCTCCTGCGGCGGAAGTTTGCCATCACTGCCGACAGCACAGTTGTCTGCATCCAAAATCTTCGTATTGGCGTCAATCGTCTTCTGGCTGCCGTCTGGGAGTGTGACCGTCAGAGTTGTTGCATTGGCACCGGCGAGTTCCTTAATCTTTTCTCCAGCCGCCACCGTCGGGCTCAGCAGATCATTCAACGCCGTGACAACTCCGTGTATGAGCTGATCCAGCTCCGCCTGTGCCGAAAGCATGATCGACATTCCCGTTGTCTTGTTGAACGTCTCCTTATCCATACCGGCAACATCTGTATAGTTCGCCACATGATCGCCGCGGGAGAGGACCAGAGCCTTCAGCTTGCCCATGTCGTTCTCGTTCTCAGTGGAAATCTCCGTCTTAAACTCAAAGACATCGACATACTTTCCGCGATCCGCATCAGAGAGATACCCCCAATAAGGTGTGATAAAACCGGTGATCTCATCGTACTTTTTCTCAATCGGATGATAGGTGATCTCATCCACAAACTCTACGCCCTCTACGCTGACCTTAACACTTCCGTTGTCTGTCTCATGATATTCGACTTCCACGAGAGAGGACAATTCGTCAAGCGCAAGGTCCCTGGCATCACGCAGCGTCATGGCAGTTTCCAGACCGCCCGATTCCACCTTTTGAATCTCAAGGTTCAACTCGTGAATCGTCTTGCCAAGCTCGTTGACCCTGTCAATATGATCCGATATTTGTGTATTGATATTATGCTGATAGTCTTTCAAACCATCGTATACACTTCCCGCCCTCTGCAGGAACAACTGCGCCTTCTGAATCACAAGATTTTGATTGACACTGTCGCCCGGCGCTTTGGAAAGCTCCTGAAACGATACCCAGAAATCTTCCATGGAACTCTGGAAGGTCTGCCCCTCCAATTCCTGAAAATAGGTCTCTACCTCTAACGCCGTGTCATAGGTCGCCTGGTAATACGCCTGCCGTCCTGCCGACGTACGATACGCGCGATCCAGAAAGAAGTCTCTGGAATGCACGACATCTGCGATCTGAACACCAAGTCCCGACTGCTGTTTGCTGATCGCCGCCGTCGTATTAAAGGTAATATAATCCCGATCTGCAAATAAGACCTGCTGTCTGACATACCCTTTTGTATCTACGTTTGCCAGATTGTTCGCAGTCGTATTTAATGCATTCTGGCTATTCTGTAAGCCGGAAGCTCCAACATACAGACTTCCAAAACCATTTGCCATGTGTTTTCCTCCTTCTATTGCTTCGCGTCAAAGCCGCTGCCGCCAAGCAATTCTCCCGTATTGTAAGCATTTTTATCATAATTCGCCGTCTCCGGCGCCTGCCGCATACTCCGCAGCAGCGTAAGATCAAACTCTACCATTTCCTGCGCCTGCCTTAGCAGCGCCTCATTCTGCGCATTCATAAGCTTAAGCTGACTGCCGACCTCTAAAAGCCTGTCTCTGCGCTCCGCCAGCACCCGCTGTTCCTCCGGCTGGCTTTCCAGATAACCGATCATCTTTTGAATCGTCATATCCCCCGGCTCCTTGCCAAGCACGATCGCCATATCGTTTAAGATACCGCCCCGCTTATTCGCAAGATTCAGCAGCAGACTCGCCAGCTCCTGCTCCTGTGCCGTCACCTTGCCAAGCGCCTCAAGATCCGGCTTGATCACGGCATCTCTCTTTGTATCATTCAATACGATCAAATTCCGGTATTGCTTTTCTTCTTCCTCTAGGACCTCTAAAAGCTCCTGCATCAAACTAGCCACAATCTTTCCTCACTTCTCTCATGCGTCTGTTCATCCGATCATATCATAAATGACCGATATTTATCTAAAAGCTTTGCCGCAAAATCCTCTGCGGAAACCTCGTATCTGCCGGAATTTACCTTTGCTGCAACTTCCGAAACACGCTGCTGCCTCATATCGGGAGTGTCTGCGACTGCCTGCTTTGCAACCTGATAATCATGACCAAATGAGGAAATCTGGACTTCATCACGTCCTGCCGCCGTCTTTGACGCGCTCGTCTTTCCCACCGTCTGATTTGCCCCATAAACCTTCGCCACCTGACTATAAGCCTCTATACGCATAATGGCATCTCCTTTCTTCTATCTCAAATAAATTTTCTAATTTTTATATCGGTTATTTTCCCCTTTTCCTTAGCAAAAAATAAAAATACGGCAAAGGTTTTGCGGATCACCGCAGAACCACTACCGTATCATTCCCATAATATTTCAACAATGCAGCCGCATTTTCATCAATAAGCTCTCCCGCTGCAGCGATCGGCACTGCCGGAGGGCAGCCCACCGACGGCGCCCCGCAGACACGCCCGATGGCGCACTCTGTTTTCACCCGCTCCTGCGGTGCAAAAAACGCCTCCCGCACGGAACAGACCTGTCTGCATGACACGGGACTCCACTCCTTTTTGTCCTGATAAGGCGCCTCATTTCTCCCAATTGCCGCCAGCAGTCTTTCATAGTCCGCGCTGTCATTTTCCGGCGTCACCATAAAAACAAGATATTCCGTATCGGCATATTCATACGCGATTCCCGCTCTGCGCAGCCGCTCCATCAGTCTGAAACGAACGTCCTCATCCGGCATACGCACCGTCAGCTTTAACGGATCGCTCTCCTCTATCCGCCAACCGTTTCCCCTTAACAGACCGCGCAGCTTTGTAAGGCTTTCCATCGTATCTAACAGCCGTTTGCGATAATACTCTGCCAGATATGCGTTGCACAAATCCAAAGAGGCAAGCGTCAGATAAGACGGGCTGGTGGAGCCAAACAGCGCCAACGCCTGTCTGGCTTCCTCTCCAAGCTGCTTTGGAGCTGTTTTTGCAATATGTAAATACGCCCCGCCCGTCAGCACCGGAAGCGTTTTATGCGCAGAATCACAACAAATATCCGCCCCGACGTCCATGGGGTGTGTGCGCTCCTCCATAAAGTGAAGGTAAGCGCCATGCGCGTTATCAACTGCCAGTATCGTTCCGTGGCGGTGACATATCCTTGCCAGTTCCCCTAACGCAAGCTGCCCTCCGAGATAATCCGGGCTTGTGACATAGACTGCTGCCGGAGGCTGCTTTTGTCCGCTTAACACTGCCGCAAGCTGCTCCGGCAAAATCTGACAACTGCACAGCGCATGCAGCTTCTTCGGATACAGCCAAACAACATCAATATCCAAAAGAGCTGCCGCGTACAAAAATGCCTTGTGCGCATTTCGCGCCGCGATCACATATGGTCTGCCGCTCCCCTGCCAGCCCCGGACAGCCAGAAAAAGCATCGCCCGGATGCACTGGCTGGATCCCTCCGTGGAATAGAAGGTCGCCCTTGTCCCAAACAGCTTGGCCGCATTTTTCTCGCTCTCCGCTATGATTCCCTCCGCCTCATAAAGAGCATCTGCTCCCGTAATCTCTGTGATGTCATACGGCTCACAGCCGAGAAAAGGCTTTCCCTTATGCCCCGGCATATGAAAACGAGCGCCATCCGCTTTTGCATATGCCCTGACAAAATCAGCGATCGGCGTCTGCATGCTGCGCTTCTCCGTTGTCTGCCGCCTCGGCAGCCTTCATCATGATCGCACACTCTATTCTCTTTCTGAACAGATCACATCCCGGCTCATAGACGCCGCGGATCGTACCCGTCGCGTGATAAGCGTTTGCAGAACAGCCGCCGGAACAGTAAAGCTTCGCCCAGCAGGAGGCGCATTCCTCTCTTGCATAGGCGTTACAGGTTTTAAATTCTCCCCGAAGGTCTGTGTTCGTCACGCCGTTCCAGATGTCTCCCAGCTTGCAGCTATCGTCTCCGACAAACTGGTGACAGGGATAGAGGTCTCCCCACGGCGTCACCGCCATGTATTCCGTTCCCGAACCGCAGCCGGAAATGCGCTTATAAATACACGGTCCTTCCGTAAGATCGATCATATAGTGATAGAAGGTAAAGCCACGTCCTTCTTTTTTGCGCTTGAGCATCTCTTTTGCAAGAATCTCATACTGCTCCTTGACGATCTCAATATCCTCGGGAGTAAGCGCTGCTGGATCGCCCGGCTCAGTTACGACCGGCTCCATGCTAAGCTCTGTAAAGCCCAGATCCGCCATATGGAATACGTCCTTTGTGAAATCAGGATTTGCATGCGTAAACGTGCCGCGTATGTAATAATTTTTATTACCGCGCGCCTGAACCAGCTTCTGGAACTTCGGCACGATGACATCATAGCTTCCGTTTCCGGCATAGTCTACACGGGTACTGTCATGTATCTCCCTGCGTCCGTCAAGACTTAAGACAACGTTGCTCATCTCCCGATTGGCAAACGCGATCACATCGTCATCGATCAGCATTCCGTTTGTCGTTAAGGTAAAGCGGAATTTTTTGTTATGCGCACCTTCTATGGAACGTGCATACTCCACGAGTCTCTTTACCACATCCCAGTTCATCAATGGCTCTCCGCCAAAAAAATCCACCTCTAGGTTTCGCCTGCTGCCCGAATTTTCAATCAGAAAATCAAGCGCCCGCTTACCAACCTCAAAGGTCATCAGCGCCCGTTCGCCATGATACTTTCCCTGACTTGCAAAGCAGTAGGAGCAGTTCAGATTACAGGTATGCGCCACATGCAGGCAAAGCGCCTTAACAACATTTCCTGCGCGCTCCTTAAAGGTTCCCGCAAGCGGCTCAAAGGTGTCCTCCGTATAGAGCTGCCCGCTCTCTGCCAAGCCCTGAATATCCTCCATGCAAAGGCGCAGCTCCTCCTCGGTGACATCCTCACGCCCCTGATATTTTTCAAGCATCTGCGCCACGATCTCGTCGGCTGTATGCGTCGGATACAGCGCGATCATATCATACGCAATCTCATCCACCACATGCACCGCGCCGGAGCAGGTGTCTAAAACCATGTTATAACCGTTTAATTTGTATTGATGTACCAATGCAGTTTCTCCTTTTCTATTGGCAATATACGCTTTTTTACTTTCTTATATAAATGCCAAGCGCACCCGATATTCAGGAGGATTCCTCCCGGAATACGGATGCGCATCCTTAACAGCATTTCATTGTTCTATTGCCTGTTCTTACTTATTCTCACAAGACTGGTTTGCCACGCCACAGCTTGTTTTACATGCAGACTGACAAGACGTCTGGCACTCGCCGCAGCCGCCGTTCTCTGCACTCTCACATAAGTTACGTGTCTGTAATGTCTGAATTCTCTCCATAATCCTTATCTCCATTCTATCAATCTTGTTTGTGGCTTTGAATAAGAATGATTCTCGCCAGTTTCCTGTTATTCTATCATAATGTGGTTATGCCGTCAAGTGCGGGCAGCATGGCTTCTCCTTATCTTGAAACCCCCTCCCAAAATTCAAGATTACTTCCAGAAGATTTTAAGCGTTTTCAGACTAAGATAAGCGCGATGACAGCAATCTGTCACAATTCAGGAAAGGTGGAAGTTCAAATGAAACACACAAAATTTGCAGCAAGCGCAGCCATACTGCTGTGCACAGTCAGTCTCATCGGGTGCGGCGGCACGGGAGAAACACCCACTGCCGAGATGCAGTCAAACCAAACCAGCGCACAGACCGCACCGGCAAAAAGCGAGCACCCCTCGCCCCAGATGCCCAAGCCGGAACAAGACACCCAGACAGCAGACAACATGCCGGCAAACACAGACACATCAGCCGATACGCCCGCTGCTGACAGTACGGAAGCGCCTCCCGCGGACGCCTCAGCATTTTTAGATTCAGCAGATATGCTCGGAGACGTTGCTGCGCTTTCGGAGAACGGCTTTTCCCTCTCCCCGCTGACACAAAGCGAGGACGGCACGTCCAGCATAGCCGCCGCAGACCCTTCTGCCGCCGCAGGCAGCAGCATTTCTATCGTATACGGAGAAGCTTGCAGCTTCCGGAAGGCATCCCTAAACACAGAAACCGGAAAAGCATCCTATTCTGATGCCACGCGCGACGACTTAAAAAGCCAGTCCTCGGTTGCCGTCTATGGCAAACAGCAGCCCTCCGGGGAATTTCTTGCCGAAAAGGTCTTTCTCATCACTTATGAATAAAGCCAACGAGCGGCACGCTTTGCGAGCCGCTCTTATGTCAACAAGGGGCAGTCCTTGTGATACGCACAAAGACTGCCCCTTCAAAGACATCTTACTCCAACGCCTCCAGCAATTTTTCATACACCTCTTGAAACTTTACCGGATCATCGTCATAGGTTTCATTATTGGTAAATACTGTTCCGATCAACTCATCGTGCAGTCTGCTGTCTTTTTCGCGCAAAAGCTGCCACAGCGCCGCATCCTCGGCGCCTCGCCGCTGTGCTTCCATGCGCATGCCAAGATTCGGTCCATCCGCTCCCGGATACAGAAGAAATGAATCGCCGCACGGGAAGTTTGTTCCGATTCCCGTGTGATTCGGGCAGCTCGTTCCCTCATACGGGTTCATATCCTGTGGAAACTGATTGAGCCCCCAGTGCAGGAATCCCGAAATCCTGTTTTTCGCACAGCCCCAGAACAATAGCCGTCCTTTCAATAGCGCAAAATCCAGGAAGCGATTCAGCCAGTATCCCTCCGGCCCGCAGCAGACATACGTCCATACCGTTTCTCCGAGTTCGATCAGCTTATCAAACTCCGCTTTCCGCTTTTCATATCCTGCCGTTCCCGGTACCCAGATGTCAATTCCTCCATAAAATTCTGCCGAGTCTACGGCTTCAATGATACGGATTTGCGGAATATATTTTCTTAAAATTCCTGCCGCCAGATAATATTGCCGCCTTCTTGCATCCAGTGCTTGCCTATCCTTATAATGAATATCCGGCTCGTCATGTACATGAAACAGCACCTTCTCCTCCCAGCCATGCGCCTTTAAATATGCGGCAAGACTTTTCACAAACCGCACCGTGATCTCATAGCCTTCCACGGAATCGACCGGAACATCCTTTGCCATCGTACAGGTGAAGCAGTCTGTATACATATTGGGCGTACCGTCCGCCAAAAAACCGCGATCCAGCAAAACTCCCAATTCCATGTACTGCATACCGGCATCAAAAAAGCAGGAAATCTCCGGTGTCAGGTATTCAAAATCAAACTGATAGGGCTCTCTTGACACTACGCACTTCTCGTCCAACTGGATAAAAAATACATTTTGATGCATATTCCGCATCGCCTGTACATATTTTTGAAGCATCTGCAAATATGCCTCTGTATCCTCTTTTACCCCATGAAATCTGCAGATCGCTTCCTTGGAAAACCAATTCGTCAGCCAGAAGGTGTTTTCTGGAATCTGCACGCCATATACACGCACCGTCAGCCGGCACCGATAGCTGCCTTCCTCCATCTGCACGTTGACGAATACCGTATGCTCGCCCGGCTTTAAGCCCCGCTCTGCCGTCAGGCAAAAATAAACCGCCGCCCTGCCATCCTTGACCGAAATATTACCATTCGCTCTGCACTCCAGACAGTCATAGACAAAAAAAGGCGCTTTTCTCGTCGCATATCCGGGTTTTTCTGCCGGAGGATCCATAAGAACCATTGCCCCACCCTGATTCTCTCCGTCTCCTGTATTATATTCGACCGGAATCGCACGCATCTCGTACCATTCTGCCAAAAATCCCTCTCCTTCCAGACGCATCTGCACGTTTTGCGAATTTGTCTGCAGTAAGAGCTGAATCCCCGGTTTTCCGTTCGCCGCCATTGCGATGTGCAATGTCTCAGGAAGATCAGCAAGCGGGCTGTCGGGATATAAAAATTCTTCTTTTTCTGTTAAAATTCCCTGATACTGTTGTCCCATATGAATCTCCATTCCAATGCGATTAATTTTGCGGCGTTACGGCGCAGCCGTTTTGTAGCCTTGAGCGCTCTGCCGCCAGTGCAATATAATGGCTTTCCAGTGAAACTGCCAGCTCTGTAATGGAGGGACTTTTCGTCCCCTCCATAATATAGTCGCAGACCTGCTGCACCATTCGCACATCTCCGCCGCCGTGTCCGCTGAAATCGTCTGTCAGCTTTGTCAGATCAATTTCTTCCATCTCTTTGCCAAACGGGGTATAATAAATCATATTTTTCCCCATGTCTCCCTCGATCTGCCCCATCGTTCCCATAATCTTAATGGTTCGATTGCAGGTTGCGCTGAATGCGCACATGGAAAATGTGACTGTAATTCCGTTTTTCATTTTCAGATTTACGACCTGATGATCGACCACATTATTATCGCAGTGATACACGCATCTTCCATACGGACCTTCCTTTAGGGCTTCCCTGACAGAATCCTCATCGGGGTGGAGCACAAACGTATTTGCCGGCCAGCCCGCGCCATGCCGCACTCCCGTGCTCTTATCAAAAATATAAATCTTTTCCGCATCATACGGGCAGGTTTCCTTTGCCGCACAGCCCGAAAGGCAGTACGCTGCCGCTCCTTTCGGCGCATTTTCCTCCCGAAACCATGACAAGTCTCCAAAAGAGGATACCTGCTCGCACCCGGAATCTGCCAGCCAGACAAGAATATCCATATCATGACAGCACTTTGCAAGAATCATCGGGCTGGTTTCGTCTGCGTCCCTCCAATTTCCGCGGACAAACGAGTGCGCCTGATGGAAAAATCCAACGTCCTCCCGCGCCTGAATGTTCATGCCCCGTCCAACCATACCGTCTGAGAGCATTTGCTTGATCTTGCTGTAAAACGGCGTATAGCGAAGTACATGACAGACGCATACCTTTCTTTGGTATTGCTCCGCTGTCTTTAATAATAAATCGCACTCTTGTGCATTCGGCGAAACCGGCTTCTCCAAAAGAATATGATAGCCCTTTTTGATCGCTGCAACCGCCTGCTCCACATGCTCCCGATCCTGCGTACAGATAAACATAACGTCTGCCAGGCGCTCCGCCTCCAGCAGCTCCTTTGCACTGTGAAAACAGTTTTCCTCCTTCAAATGGTATCTCTCTTTTGCCTCCTGCACTCGTTCCTCCAGAATATCCGCGACCGCAACCAGCTCCATTTTCTCCGCATTCTGTTCGATGATCGGCGCATATACCTGAAGTCCTCTGCTTCCAAGTCCCACGATCGCAACTTTCATTTTCTCAGCCATCTTCTCTTTCTCCACCTTGTTTATTGATTAATTTACCGGCACAAACTTCCATTCGTCGTTAGTGTCGCTATTGTCATTGCCATATGTCTACTGTATGATCGGAGCATTTTCCTGCATAGAAGCATCCTTGACGCACAGCGATTTTCCGCTAAGCGCAGAGATGATCTTAAACGCCCCATCTTCTGTCGGAACCAGATACCACCTCTGATTGGACTCGCCGTGATACGGATACTGTGTCACTGACGTTCCGTTAGACGTCACATATGCGTCTGCCGTCAAATCGGCACAATATCCGTTCACACTGCTGATCATCGTCCATGTACCATCCTCCTGCTTTTGCAGCTTCCATGTGCCTGCGTTCTGTGCATCCTTCTGCACCATCTGCGCCTTGCTTCCCGCTTCGCTGCTTGGAATATCAAGCGCCTTTCCGCTTTGTCTGTTGACGATCTGATAGACGCCGTCTGCCGGAGCCTTCATAAAATCACTGTCATAATAGGTTCTGACATAATCGATCAAAAATTCTCCCGGCAGGTGCTCATCCACCGGCGCGCCCAGATGCCCTTCCAGGCTAAGCACCATATGACGGGACAGCTCTGTAAAAGAATCCTCTATGCCGCTTCTCTCCCATGCCAGCTTTCCATCAAAATAAAACCGCATCTTTCCGTCTCTGCGCTCCAATGCATAGGTGTGATAATCCGCACTGATGTCTTCCAATCCCGTGTTCCACCCATTTGTTCCCATCTGTAAATGAATCGACGGGTTCTGACGCCATGTATGCAGGGTGCTTGTCATCTTTTTGTGTAGTCAAATGTCTCCATAATGTCAATCTCAGGATTCGGATTAAGCGCCCATGTAAGCGGGGACGACTGCATCCAGATCGCACTGAGCACATTTGCATTTTTGTCTAATGCCTTCGCGCGTACCTCCACATAGCTTGCCGTTCCCGGCACCTCAAACTTTGACTCTACCGCTCCCGCCGTGTAATGTTTTCCGTTATAATCTTCCTTCTTCGCCGTCAGTACAAGGTTTCCGTCCCGTACCGACACGTTATTCGGGCAAAACGCAAGGTCTGTCGTCACATCATACCAGATTCCATTATTCCATTTCTGTGCATCCAGCGATGTTCCCTCAAACTCATCCGAAGCTGCCGGAAGCAATGTCCAGTTTCCATTTTCCGGCGGCGCCGCCTCTGCGGTTGCGGCTCCATACGGCAGCAGGACTACGGCTGCCAAAACAGGTACGATCTGTTTGCTCCATTTCTTTTTTTGCATGTTTCTTCTCCTTTTCCCCAATGATATTCAGCCGTCTGTGCGGCTGTTTCCCCAAGAATCCGAGATTCTTTTTATCCGTATATTATATCGGAACTTCCGTAAAAAAGAAATCTCCAGTTCTTACTATTTTGTCACTATTTTTAAGCTTTTGAAAGGACGCCTGCACACCTGCTTGGACAAGCACCTGCTTGGAGAATTTCATCACCTCCCATACTTCCCTGTGCATAATTACAATTTTTTGTTCTATTTTTTCTTTTCCTTCGTCTGACTTCTCTTTTACAGCTCATCTCCATTCGTTCGTATCACATTTTGATACCAGTAAAAGCTGTCCTTTTTTATTCTTCTCATATCCTTCAGGTCATGATCGTCACGATTCACATAGACAAAACCATAACGTTTCCGAAAGCCCTGATGCGAGCTCAGCAAGTCCATAAAAGACCATGCCGAATATCCCATCAGCGCAACGCCATCCTCGATCGCCAATGCACAGGCTTCCAGATGCTTTTTGATATAGTCGATCCGATAGGAATCGTGAACCTCGCCCGCCTCTGTCAATTCATCCGCAGCGCCAAGTCCGTTTTCCGTGATGAGCAGCGGCAGACGATATCTGCTGTAATAATCATTCAGGACGATCCTTAAGCCCATCGGATCAATCTGCGCCCCGTACTCGCTTGCCCCAAGATGCTCATTTTTTTCATCCCGGCAATAACCGTACTGATCAAAATCTACCTCGTTGCCGCGAAATACACGCATTCCGACAGGATGCTCCTCGTCGGACGGCAGATAGCTTGCACAGAGCGTACGGTAATAATTCACGGCAATGTAATCCATTTTACCTGCCTTTAGAATCTCCTCGTCTCCCGCAAGCATCTCTGGCACGATATTGCGCTCTCTTAGATAGCGCATATAATAGCCCGGATATTTTCCGTCATAATACATATCCAGACAGTAATCCGTCTTCATACAGTCATTCATCTTTGCCGCCCACACATCCTGCGGCTTGTTTGTCAACGGATAGGTACAGGCGGAAGAAATCGCCGGTCCGATTTTTCCATCCTTGACCATTTCATGGCACGCCCTTGTCGCCAGTGCGTTTGCAAGAAACATATGATAATCCATCTGCGCGCGCATCTTATCTGCCTTCCACGCGTCTGTCTCCTCAATATTCATACGCTCATCCACGCGAATCATAAGATTCTGCTCGTTGATGACCTGCCAGTATTTCACCCTTTCGCCAAACTCTGCAAAGCACAGCTTCGCGTAACGCTCAAATGCATATACACACCGCCTGTCCTCCCAGCCATTGTATTTTTCGACCAGCGCATAGGGGAGGTCAAAATGATACAGTGTCACGAAGGGTTCTATTCCATGCTCCATTAGACAGTCAATGACATTTCTGTAAAAATCAATGCCCGCCCGGTTGATCTCTCCGTCTCCATCCGGTATGATCCTCGCCCATGACAAAGAAAAGCGATAGATCTGCATTCCCAGCTCCTTCATCAGGGCAATATCCTCTCTCCAATGATGATAGAAGTCGCTGGCAACCTTACTGTCTGCCTGCTTTGCGGAACGCCGAAAGGAATTATGATCGGCGACCGTCATTCCCTTTCCGTCCTCCTCCCAGCCTCCTTCGATTTGAAATGCCGAGGAGGATGCTCCCCACAAAAAATTTTTTGGAAATCTATGTGACATAAGTTCTTTCCTCCCATTAGTTCTCTCTTTATCACAACACGCTTCAAAATGAAATCTCTGCTCTGCCATACCTTTGTTTATTCTCCCGCTGCTACCTTGATCACAGGCGTATCGGAATCTGCATGGCGCGCCGTAAGTCCGGTCACTGTCTCATAGTCTTTTGTATTTCCAACCACAACCATAACCGTCGGATCATAGCCTGCCGCTTTTATTTTCTCTAAATCAAACCCCATGATTTTTTCGCCTTTCTTGATCTTGGCGCCTTCCTCTACATACTTTTTAAAATATTTTCCTTCCAGCTTCACCGTGTCGATCCCCACATGGATCAAAAGCTCAACACCACTTGAAAGACTTAGCCCGATCGCATGGAGGGTCGGATAAATAACAGTAACCGTACCATCCGCCGGCGCAAGGACTTCTCCCTTTTGGGGAAGTATCGCAATTCCTTTTCCCAAAGCTTCTGATGCAAACACCTCGTCGTCAACCTCACTTAACGCAATCGCTTCTCCCTCTACCGGAGCCGTGATCTCCCATGCTGTTTCTATCCCTTTGTCGGTAATCCTCTCCGTCTTCTGACGAAAAGCTTCCTGTCTTTGATCCTCCAAATCCTCAAAGCCGATCAAATAAGTCAAGATCGCCGCGCCAAAGAATGCGACACCGCAGCCGATCAAATAAAAAATAAACGGCTTCATCCCAAATGCGGCATAAGAGAAAACAGTCAGCACACCGTTATTGGCAAACGCATCGCCGTAAACACCTCCAATGCCCATAATTCCGCCGCCGATCGCACCGCCGACAATCGCACAGATCATCGGCTTTTTCAGGCGAAGATTGCAGCCATAGATCGCAGGCTCCGTGATCCCCACCAGCGCCGCGGAAATCGTTGCCGACGCCGCCACACTCTTTAGCTCCTTATTTCTTGATTTTAGCATAACTCCAAGTGCCGCACCGCCCTGCGAAAAATTTGCCGCGCCTGCAAACGCCAACAGATTTTGCTTTCCGCTCACCGCAACATCATTCAGTCCTACCGGCAGCAGCGCCCGATGCGCACCGAAAATAACAAAAACGCCCCATAGTCCGCCGATCACCGCACCGCCGACAGCCGTATTAAAGCTCATCAATGCATAATATAATGCCTGAATGCCATTCCCTACCCAGATACCGATCGGTCCCAGCAGTGTAAGTGTGAGTGGTACCATGATGAGGATTGACAATCCGGGCACCATAATAATCTGTATGACCTGTGGAACTACCTTATTTAAGAATTTCTCCAAGTACATCAGAGCAAACACTGCCAGCAAAATCGGAATGACCGATTCGGTATAGCTGAATACCTTGGTGGATTCACCGATCGTCCATGCTCCCTTTGTCACGGGAATCCCAAAGATCGTGGTTGCCGTGGCGGCATCCTGAATGATAGCCTCCAGCTGCGGGTAGCATAAAAATCCGCCGATCGTCATTGCTACAACTTCATTGCACTTAAGCGCCTTCGCCGCCGTATAGCCGAGGAACACCGGCATAAAATAAAAAATGATCTGGCTTGCGGCAAGAAGCAGCACATAGGTATCATTCACGGAAATATCAATGCCGTTTTTCTCTGCCAAAAGCTTTGCCGCCGTCAAAATGCCTTTGATCAATCCCGAAGCCGCGATCGCAGGAATTAACGGCGTAAACATTTTAGAAATTGTCTGTAAAACGGAATTTGCCAGCTTGCCCTTTCCTTTTCCTCCCGATGCATCGTTTTCCGGCGGCAGCAGCGGCGCCAGCGCCTCATACACCTGATTTACCTTTGAGCCGAGCACCACCTGAAACTGACCGCCGGAAATCACCACCTGGATCACGCCTTCCAAACGCTCGATGGTCTGCTTGTCTGCTTTTGAATCATCCTTTAACACAAAGCGCAGTCTTGTAAAGCAATGACTGACGTCCTTGATATTTTCGCTTCCGCCGACATGTTCTAATATACTTTTCGCAGCTTTATGAATATCCATACATAACCTCCATTTCACCGCCACTGACCGGCGGCATAAAATTTTTCATTCTTTTTCATTTTAAGTAAATAAAAATACCATATTCACATGAATTGTGAATATGGCTGATTTTATGTATTATTTACTTCTTGATTCGTAAATTCCTTTCTCTACATCAATAAATACCTGAGCGATCACCTCGTATGCCTTTCCCCATGCCTCAAGAACCTCATCTGTAGCCGCATCGCCTAAAACCTCTTTGATCGCACCCAAAAGATTCGATCCAACGATCGGATAATGCTCCGGCTTAATATTTGCATCACAGTGCTTTTCCCCGATTTTCTTTACTGCCGGCAATAAAGACTCCAAATTATCTATGTTCTGGGCAGCCGCCAATACTGTCATCGCCAGCGCCTTTGGCTGCTCTCCGGACTCCTGTCTGGCCATATCAAATAATGGCTTCACCTCCGGATTGTTCTCAAACATATTCTTATAAAATGTTTTTGTGATCTCTAGTCCGTGCTCCTTCAGCGCCGGAACTGTACTTTTTATGATTTCTACTGTTCTTTGATCTAACATATCTTGTGTATCTCCTTCTATTTTTCTATGTGTTTGTTGCAACTAATTGCTTTTATATATTATATAACACAATTTTTTTCCATATGCAAGCAATTTTTCAAAACCTTATGAGGCAGACACAACGCGGGCGGTCTCCCCTTCCGGAAAGATCGCCCGCTTATCACAGCTTTTATTTTTTGTTTATCCTTTTACGGCTCCTGCCACAACGCCCTCAATAATCTGTCTTTGCATAATGAAATAGAAAATCACAAGCGGCAGTGTCGCCATCACAAGCATTGGGAAGAAGGACGTCCAGTCAGTTGAAAATGGTCCCACATTCCGGTACACCTGCTGGAGGAGCACCTGCTTTTCCGATGACTGCAAAAACAGCAGCGGCGTCATAAAATCGTTCCAGATTGCCAGCGTATTTAAAATCGCGACCGTAGAAACGATCGGCTTTAACAGCGGAAAGATGATACGCCAGAAGCACTGGAATGTACCGCAGCCGTCAATCAGAGCCGCTTCCTCCAGCTCCTGCGGAACGGTGTTGATAAAGCCCCGCATCAGAAAAATCGAAAGAGGGAGATTGATACAGAACACATTGACCAATATTACTCCAAGATGCGTGTTCATCAGATTAACTCCCGAAATAATTTTATAAAGCGGAATGATCGATACCTGAAACGGAATGATCAATCCTACTAAAAATACGGAATACATCACTTTAAACAGCTTTTGTTCGCTTCTCGCTATAACGTATGCCGCCATAGATGCAAACACGATCAAAAACAGTACCGAGGTCACGGTAATGATCATATTATTTTTAAACGCCTGTCCGTAATTCATCGCCTCGATCGCTTTGGCATAATTATCAAAGGTGAAGTGTACGGGAAGCCCAAGCGGACTTGCAACCGCCTCCGCCGGCATTTTAAACGTTGTAACAAGCAGGTAATAGATCGGAAGCAGCATGATGACCGACACGCTCACCAAAAATATGCCGTAGCCCGCTTTTTTTGCTATAGACTTACCATTTTTCATGCCTGAATCGCTCCCTCCCATTTATTCAAAAAGTATGTGACAACCTTAGAAAACACGAACACAAGAACAAAAAATACAATCGCAAACGCGCATGCATACGCTGTTTTTCCCGTATTAAAGCCTTCTCTGATCAATCTCATCAGGACATTAAAAGATGTTGCCGGATACAGAAGCGGCAGTGTAACCCGAAAGAATTTCTGGATTCCATTCGCGCCGTCGATTTCCGCCGCCTCATACAGAGAGCTGTCAATACTCTTTAGGTTTGCCACATAAATTACCATAGACCAGCCCGTCCATTGCCACACCTGTGTCGCCAGAACTGAATAGAGGGCGATGTTGCTGTCTCCCAGCCAGTTGACCGGCTGGCCTCCAAAAAATTGAATGATGCTGTTTAACAATCCGCCGTCTGCAGAGGTCATAATATACTGGAACAAATATCCCACGACCATGATACTTAATACCCCAGGCAAAAACGTGATTGATTTCACAAAGTTTGCTGCCTTTGTCTTTTTATTTAACAGCACCGCCAGTATGATCGATAAAACATTTTGAATAATGGTGATCAAAATCACATACTTGACCGAGTGCCCAATTGCCGATACCGTCTTTACATCTGAAAATAATTTTTGAAAATTCCTTAAGCCTATAAACTCAATATCTGCATTATATACAGACCAGTTTGTCACGCTATACCCAAAGCTCATAATGACCGGAACGATAAATAAGATTATAAATCCGATAAATGCAGGAAGTATCATAAAAAAATACGTTCTGCTCTTCCTTTTATCCATAGTCATTTCCTTCCTTAATTTAAGCATTCTGATAAAAAAGGGGTGCAACCTGCCCCGCACCCCTTTTCCAATTTTTTATTGTAATGTCTCTAACAGATCCTTATTGATCTGGTCTGCATCCTGCAGCGCCTGTTCTACCGTCTTTGTTCCTGCCAGAACCTCCTGCAGCGATTTTCCATAGCCTTCCGTTACCGCATTTCCGTTCGTCCATACTGCGGTCCACGGTGCATATACATGACCTGCTGCAAACGCCGCCTCACAATCTGTATAAATCTCGCCGAGGTCTACCTCTACGCCCTCCACAAAAGAGCTTCCGGCATTATCCTTCACGAGCTCCTGCTGTGCCTCTGCTGTCGCAGTTAATTCCAGTACCTGAAGCGCTTCCTCCACATGCTCAGAATTTGCGTTGATTGCAAATGCGCTGCCCGGTCCGCCAACTAACCATCCCGGCTCATTTGCATCAAGTCCAGGAATCGGGAACATACCAAAATCAAGATCAGGATTCTTCTCCTTGATCGTCTCTACTGCCCACGGTCCGCACTGCCACATTGCAGCCTTTCCGGTTGCAAACTCATCAAGAGCCTGATCATAGCTCAAACCAAGCATATCCTGTGTCAGGCAGCCTTCCTCAATGATCTTGTACCACTCCTGGACTGCCGGAAGCCAGCTCTCTGCCAGGGAAGCCTCTCCCTTGTTAAAGCTCTCGTCAAAGCCCTTGTTTGCCTCGTCCGAATAAAACTCGTTATTGACAAGCGCGATGCTCTGCTTCATCATCGGCTCATAGGACTGCGCGCCCATCGTCTGCGCCTTGATCCCTTTTTCCTCTGAGGTCTTATGTAGCTGAATAAACTCATCCCATGTCTTTGGAACAGACAGTCCGTTTTCTTCAAAGATCGTCTTGTTATAGAAGATACCCTCATACCACGACTGCAGCGGAGCCGCATAGATTTTTCCGTCAACGGTATATGGCTGCACGCCCGCATCCGCATATTTCGTAATGAACTCCTGATCTGACAGATCAAGCAGATAATTCGCATTTGCAAGCAGTCTTGTCTAACCTCCAAGCTCCATAATGTCCGGTCCTTCACCTGCCTGAAGCTGCGAGTTTAAAACATTGTCAAAGTTATCCTGTGAAACAAATTCAAACTCAATCTCAATATTCGGAAGCTTTTCATCCAAATATTTTAAGTAGGATGCTCTCGATGACTCCGCGTTGTACGCCATCATTCGAAGCTTCACCACTTCCCCGTCTGTCGCAGCCGCATCAGACGTCTCCGTTCCTCCCTCCGGAACCGCAGCTCCCGGATCTGTCGTTGTTCCCTCCTCTTTGCCGCAGCCGGTAAACAAAGTCGCTACCACGCTTGCGCATAAAAGGGTTGCAATGATTTTCTTTTTCATTTCATCTTTCCCTCCTTGTTGTGATAAGGCTATTATAAGCTCCCGAGAGAGAAAGATAAATTAAGAATGTTATGTTTTTCTGTGAATAAATTAGGAATTGCTTTTCTGAAAGGCTTGATCAGCGCTCCCTCCCGCAGGGGAAGGGAGCTTTTATAAAATGATATTATGAAATTCTGGTAAAATATTACGTCTCGTCATTTTCTGACTGCCCAACAGGCAGTCGTGTAAAAATAACAGGCTCTCCGTATTGGGATTGCGCATAGACATTCTCGCCCTTTGAGCAGACCGTCTCGCCGCTTCTCTCCCAATTTCCCCGCGGCAGATAAACCGTTCTCCCATGCGCTCCCTTTTTTACCACGGGTGCAACCAGATAACGGTCTCCCAGCATAAACTGATCCGTACAGGTCTGTGCCTCCACGTCCTGAAACTCATACGCCATATAGCGGATCACCGGTTCGCCTGTATGTGCGCTCTGCCCAATTAGTTCCAGCAGATACGGCAAATATTTCTCCCGCACCTTGATGCTTTTTTGATCGCCAGAAAGTTCTCCTCTGACAGCACACGATACGGAGCTGCCGAAAACTGCATCGCCGGAGCAAGCGCAGCAATTTCCGCATGTCGGACAAACAGCTCCTCATCCAGGGCGCCTTCCGCCATTTCCTGAAAATTGAGATACTCCCCGCCTCCGATCATATCGGGACAGCCGTAGGGATGTCCCGTGATTCCCTGCAAAAGCAGGTCCGGCACAAGCGACGCAAGCCCGTTTTCTCCCCACGAATGCTCTTTGTCACACAGCCGCTGCAGCAGCGCATAGCCGCCCGCCCGAAACGTTACGCGGTACTCATTAAAGGCATACTGCTCTCCAAACTCCGCCCATAGCCTTGACTGTTCATCCGGTGTGACGTTTCCGTAGGTGACGTTATCCTCCTCATAGTAGAGGCTGTCTCCGGCGTCAAACTTAAAACCGTCTACCCCAAGCGCACAGAGCGCATCGAGCTGCTCCTTCAGCCACGCGCCTGTGGCGGGATTGGAAAAATCGAGCACGGCAGAATAACCGTTCCACCATTTTGCGATATACGGCTCGCCGGCTTTGTTTTTTATTAGAAGCCCCAGTTTTTCTGCCTCCCGGTATTTTACGCTGTCCGCCGAAATATACGGACATACCCACAGCATAACCTCATACCCCAAATTGTGCAGTCTCTCCAGCATTTCCTTCGGGTTCTGAAATTTTCCGCTATGAAAGCGCCAGTCTCCGTAATATTCCAACCAGCCGTCGTCAATCATGAGCACGCCGGATGGCATACCAGATGCTATCAGCTTGTGTGCATACTCCATGACATCTGTTTCATTCTGATAAAACGTAAGCTCGATCCATGTATTATAGATGATCTTTTCAAACAGCTCCCTTGCCGGCATCCTGCCGCGAAACGGAAAATAGTGCGAAGCCGCATACAGATATGCCTCCCTTAGCCCGCCCTTCGTGTCGCTCAGGCTGCAATCGTCGGGCACCATAATCACTCCCGCGGCAAATTCTGTCCGAAAGCCCGTATCGCGCCAGATCACCCTTCCTTTCGTCGAAAGCCACAGCGGCATCGCCTGATTCGGCGTTCTGTTTTTCACTGCGTCGATCACTGCTTCAGTGTCTTGTCCCAACGGCATCTTCATCCCGTATTTTACACAGCTTCCATACCAGTATTCGCCCTCTAAGATGTTTACTTTCATGCTTCTTTTCCTCCCCTGTCTGCAAACTCCCTATGTTATATCTAAACTATAGCGGATTGTGCCTGACCCAGAAAGAAACTAACTTACGTTTTTGTAGCAACATATTATGATTTTGTACGGTCACGGTATTCATTGGGCGTCATCTGCTCCTGCCGCTTAAAGACCTTGGAAAAATAGCTTGGGTTGTCGTAGCCCACCAAAAATGCAATCTCATATGCCTTTAGATCCGTCTCCTCCAGAAGCTTTTTGGCATATCTTAAACGGACGGTCGTCAGATAATTCCAAAGGCTCATGCCGACCTCCCGCTTAAACAGATAGCAAAAATAATTTTTGCTCACAGAAATTGCATGACTGATCTCATCCAACGATAGGTTTTCATTGTAACGTTCCTCGATCAGCTTGAGGCTCTCCGCGATCGGTCTGCTGTATTTCCTGTCCTCCCCGTCTTTTGTCTGCTCCTTCAGACCGCCGATCGCATCCTTCATGAATTGCTTTAGTTCCTGGAGGGACTGGTATTCCAGCAGCTCCTGATAAGAAATATCCTGCTTCAAAAGATAGAGCGTGTTGCTGCAGAAATCATAGATATTCTGCTTTGCCTGCGGCTGATACACCGTTGAAAGCTCAAATGCCTCCTCAAGGAGACCGTAAAGCCGCTCCTTATCCCCGGAGGCAACCGCCTGCTCTAATTCCCGAAAAATCCCAAGACGGCGCAGCTCATCGATCTCCTGCCCCACACAGTTATAGTCATAGCCTAATATCTGCTCGTCCCCAATATAAAATCCATACTTTTGCAGACTTATGACCTGCTCATATGCGACGGGCAGCTCATCGACGCCGCTTAAGCTTCTGCGGAAGCAGACCATCACCTGCATATTCAGCTCCGACAAAAAGACGGCGATCACACGGCGTATCAGGCAAAGAAGCTGCTCCTCCTCCATTTCCTCGACCAGCACAAGCCATGCATCATCCTCAAAGCTTAAACATTTCTTATGATATTCTCCCCAAACCACCTCCCGAAGCAGCGTGGCCGCATATTTATCCCCCATCAGTTCCATGTTGCTCGCCGAATCAAATTCATTCATAGAATCGCTTTTCTGTTGGATCAAAAGAAGCGCGCTGCCCCCAAACCGGAAACCATAGCCGCTTTTATTCTGCACGATTTTATTTTTATTTCCAACGCCCCGCATATACTTAAAAAGCTCCAGCAGACGCAGCTTTTCCTCGCTCTCCTCCTGCCGTTTTTTCTCATATGCCTTTCCGCGTATCTGCTCGATCGCGGAACGGAGTGAACGCTCCAGCTCCAATTCATCGATCGGCTTTAGGATATAATCACTGCAGCCTAGATGAATCGCTTCTTTTACATAATCAAAGTCCGCATATGCACTCATCAGGATAATTTTTGTATTTTCCGACAGCTCCAGCACTTTTTTTACAAGCGTCAGCCCGTCCATATTTTTCATGCGGATGTCTGATATGATTATATCCGGCATTTCCTCGAGAATTTTTTTATATGCTTCCTCCCCGTCCTGCGCCGTGCCAAGCAGCTCTAATCCCAAGCTGTCCCATGCAATAATGTTTTTTAGCATTTTTAAGGTGATGCTCTCGTCATCCACCAGTAACACCTTCATCCTTCTTCCTCCCTGCTTCCCGGAAGCTTGATCACGACGGTCGTACCGATTCCCTCTTTTGAATTTAATTCTATACCGTACGCTTCCCCATATTGTTTTTTTAATCTCTCGTTTACATTCAAGATACCGACGCTCCTGCCCTTTTGATAATGTGTGCGAAGCCTCAGATTCTCCTGCAGCTCCTGCATTTTTTCTTTGGAGATACCTGTTCCGTTGTCATTCACAAGCAAATACACATCCCCGCCCTCTGCTTCCGCACTGATCGTGATCATCATCTTTTTTCCTGTCTCCAATCCATGTTCCACCGCATTCTCCACGATCGGCTGAAGTGTCAGCTTTAATATCGGGGTCTGTCCGAGCCTTTCACTGCATTCTATCGTGTACAAAATCTGATTATCATAACGGATATTCTGTACTCTCAGATAATTTCTCACATGCTCAAGCTCATCCTTAAAAACGACAGGGTCATAGGGTCTGTACACCGAGTATGCCATCACCTTTCCAAGACAGGTCGATAGCTCCGATATTTTCTGCGTCTCGCCCTCAATCGCCAACGCCTTGATGGATTGAAGAACATTGTTGACAAAGTGCGGGTTGATCTGGTGCCACAGCGCCTTTAGCTTCTCCTGTGACAGGGACTTTTCCTCCTCCATCATCTTGTGATTCAAAAAGACGATATTGGAAATCATTCCCTGTATGGTATCGGAAAGTACTCTGATTTCCTGCATATCCTCATCGGGAAACTCCGCCTCGTAGTCTCCGTCCGCGACAAGCCCGCACCTTTTTACCAAGCGCTTCAAGGGGGCGGCGATGTCGCTGCTCGTTTTCCTCGATAAAACGACCAGAAGAATCAAAGCTGCCAAGAGCACTGACACAATGAGGAAGCATATCTGCATCTGTATCTCACGCATCTCACGCATTGTCTTGATCCCGACCAGCTGCAGATCAAAATAATTTGTTTTCATCGACACGATAAGAAGATCATCCACATTATGGACCTGCATTTCCTCAGCCCGTTCCAGACCGCTCACAAGACTCCTGATCTCGTCATCCGTCCCGGCTGTATCGGCGTCATACCACTCCCCGCCCGAATCCATGATCGCAAATCGAATATCCTCCGGTCCGTTTCCTAAAATATATTCCAGATCGATGTCACATACAACAAACGCTTCCGGCAGGAAGGAAACCTGATCAACTCCAAACCCCATTGGCATCACCATTGAGATGCATTTTTCCTGCGAGGGATTATAGTAGTAGGATTTGTCATGCAGCTTTGAAATGTACGACGTGTTCAGCTTCACCTGCTCCTCCAGCTCAAAAAACCACTGCTGCTCCTTAAAATCCTCACTGTCTATCATGAGCGGGGAGCTATAGAGACAGTTTCCTTCACGGTCTACGATATAAATATTCTCAATCTCCGCATTTCTGCTGATGCTCTGGAATTTGTCGAGCATTTCTCTCTGACGATACAGCTCCACCGCGTAGTCGATCTCGTCCTCTTTCAGACGTGACTCCACAATTTGCCGGATACGCGGGTCGCTGGCAAGTATCTGCTGCCCCTCCTCAATCACCAAGAGCTCGTGATCTAACAGATTAAGATTGAGTTCCACTACATTTTCGCAAAATTTCAGCGCCTGCGTTTGATAGAGCCGTATGCTGAAAACAGCAAAAATCAGAACGGAGGTGAGTAGTATCGAAAAAAATCCGATCATATAGCCTCTGCGTATCTCATTCTCCAGCGTTTTTTCTTTTATCTTTCCTAAAATTCCCTGCATTCTTTTGTCACCTTATCAAGCGTTTGTATTTTGCTGCGGAGTTCTTCATGCCCTGTACAATCCTGCATCCATCAAGCTTTACATAATTTTTGTCTCTCACCTCTATATGCTTTTTATTATAGTTTATTTGAAAGCGTGTTCCTCCTGATCACATCCCCAACTCCTCTGCCCGAATGTCCTTATAAGCTCTGGCTCTCACCGGCTTTTCTCCGGCGTATTCTGCAAAACGGGTAGTCACTGAATAGGGGCAGAGCAGGTGGTCCAAAAGCAGAACCAGCTGGTTTCTGAGGCGCGCCGGATCTATATGGATAAGATATGCCGGAACAGTTTTTCCTGCAAAGCTTTCCTTGGGATATTTTCTTTCCGTGTCCATATAGGTCTCTTTATCCGCCACATAGTAGCTGGCACGGGCAGTGAAATCCTCCAAAACCAGCATCATCATCTTAGGTCCTTCTCTTTTGAGAATGATGTGGCAGAAAGCCTTTTGATTTTCCAGCTCATCCAAATGTCTCTGATAAAAGTCAGGTGCAAACAATTCCTCGTAATTGATGGGATTCACCTCCCAACTAAGCCTCAACCGGGAAATATCACCGTCAAAATACCGTTTGACAGCCTTGGTGAAGCTCACCCGTTCATTTTTCTCAATGCGTATTTCAGATTCCCGGTTACCATCCACTCCCCACAGGGTCAATAGAAAGGATGGGGATTTTTGCACACCATAATCTGCCGAAATAAAAACAGGAAGCGAAATATCCTGGTCCTTTGGGATCATAGCACGTTCCAGAGGGAAGCCGCCTAAATCCTGCTTAGCTAAATTGTATTTGCTCCTCTGGCTTCCTATATGCACACCACCCCATGCTTCTGTCCATAAAAACTCCCCCGCCTCGGAAGGTACAACTCCCTGCCATGTGTGAATCCGTAATACGTCTAAAATCTCCTGCAGGCGACACTGCAAGGGGAAGAATGAAGCAAACTGGCAGCAAAACGGCAAAGGTTTGTCTTGGGATATATTCACAAGGCATTCGGCGTTAGTGCGTGGTCGCTTGTCGTCCTGACGCAGGGCATAAAAAATATTATGCAGATCGTCGAAATAAAGACAGGAAATCCCCTGCTCCCCCCACTGAAATACCAGTGAATACACCGGAGGATAGGCTTCCTCCCGATCCGGCAGCTCCCAAGCTTTCGGCTGGATCACCAGCTCCAATCGTTTTAAATTGCCATTTGACAATGCAAGCAGAAACTGATCCAGTTCCTTTAGGTAGCAGTCTCCCAGAATATCTACCCGAATCAGCAACCAGTCCAGCAAAGGTTCGATCCTCTGTAAAAAAGCAGTCCGCAGCTGCTCAAGCGAGGCAATTGCCCACAGCTGCTCCGTCGTCTTATTTTGCTCCCTTTCATCCAGAATTTCTTTTTGGTAGGCATGCCGTTCCTGGAGGGTTTTGTGCATTTTCTGATCAACTGATCCTTGAAAGATTTCCCCGTTTTTATCCTTTACAGAATCTGAACCCGCAAAAAAAGGCTGAAAGGCGGGCAATTCTTCCTGATATGTCCCTTCGCTCCAACCGGCAAAATCCAGCAGAGCTTGAAGGCGCTGCGTTTCTTCGGTTTGATCCATATGCAGCAAAAATATCTGCAGCTGATCCAAAATGGCAAGAGGTCCATTGGGATCTGCAAGGCACTCTGGGGACAGCTGGGGCGGAAGTTCCTGTTCTGTAAGAAAACTGCAAAGGATACCCATCTGGGAAATAAGCGACTCCCTATGCCCGCCCGTTTGCCTCCAACTGCTCCAGCTCTGTCGAATAATATCCACCCGTTCCTCGGCATCCTTCGCAGTTCGGCGGAACTTATCCCAGAAGTCGAGTGTTCCCCAAATTCGATCAAGCAGCTCGCTCGGAGGTCTCCAGCATTTTTCAGCACTTTTCAGCGGCTTGTAATAAACACAATCCGGCAAACGGCGCCTGTGATGCTCCCCCTTGGGGGCATAACAGAGCGGCGGCTTGATCACCTGCTGATCAAGCAGTTTATGTGCTTCAGAAAGCGCATTGTCCCACTGCGCAAACGGTCCAAAGTAATCTGGCAGATAGCGGGGTCGGCCGCTTCCATCCCTTAGATGAAAAAGCTGGATGCTCAACTCATCGTTGCCCGACTTTCCAGAATGGGCAATGGCAATCTCAGCCCCATGCAGTTCCAATCCCGTTTCCTGGAAAACCAGCACAGACTGCACATCATTCTCCAAATTCCACTGATAAAGTCCCTCGGTCAGTGCGCTCGCTGCCTCGGTCAGATTTTCCGAAGGAAAGGCCGTATTTTCCAGCATGGAAACAATCGATCGCTCCACAAGCTGCTCCTTCCCCACCTGCACCACCGCCAATGGCAGCAACCATAGTCCAACCTCTCCCAGCGAGAGTATGTCCTGAAATGGAAAACAGGGCACTACCAGTTCTTCTTCCCCATAACGATATTCCAAATAAAACTGATGCAGGAGCACCCGGATTGAAATGTCCTCCCACTGGACTATGATGGGCTGTACCGAATCACCTTCCTGTTCAGAAGCAGAAAAAAGCTGTTTTCTCCAGTCAGGCAAAAGAGGCAGACAATCCCGTAGCAAATTATGAAATCGCCTAAATCGAGGAAAAGCCACCCGCATCCAGTATCGCAGAAAAGGCCGATGGTTCAGGCTTCGGGGAGCCGTGCGGGCATCGTCTTGTTCGTCCTCTTTGTTTCGTATAATCTCCTGCTGTTCCTTAAGGGTCTGTTTGCACGCTTGACGAACGCGGGATGCGAAAGGCGCTTGTGGATGTTCCAGATAAAAGCTGTAGAGCTGCTCCAAAAATTCCGATGGCATTCCAGACGTAATCCAGCGGCTGAGTACATTGTGTTCCACAAACTCCTGATTGAGAAGCGCAGATGCAATCTCCTCTCGATCAAAGATTTCAATAATCTTCGAGTCAGCTTGCGGCGTCTGTGTGTACCGTTTGAAGATGTTTTTCAGTTCAGTGAACTTCTGCGGAGCATACCCTTCCAAAAAAGGGCATTTTGTCAGGCACACTTCCCGTAAGGCTCCATAAAGAACTGCTGCACGTCCCAGCTTTGCACTTTTTAGATCCAGCACATCCCAAGCAACCTGATAGACCTCCCTGGGCAGAGCAAAGAAGGAGAAAAAGTGGGTCAGCAGCTGCAGACTCAAGGGGTGGCGGGCATCGTCTGCGGCGTTTGGATTTGCAAAGGAAGGAGCAGGAATCCTATCTTTGATGTATCTGAGTATGTGACCATTCAAAATCTTCTCCAGAACAGACAAGCTTTCGTAATCCCAGCCATTTTCATAGAGGGTGACCAGCTGATCGTAATCTGAAAACGAATAGAGCATGACCTGATCTTCCCCTGAAAAATGGCTGCAATCGGGGAGCAGCCGGATCAGCTGAAGTATCGCCGCAGGCGGTTGTCGGCAGCTAATGGATTGGCAAACCGGCTGCCCCAAAGCATCCCGGGTGACCAGCTGAACGCAGTAGGCCACATGAAGTATCTTCAAAAAGGATGCACCGGGTCTGACGCTGTCCATTTGTCCTAATATATGCTCCATCATCAGAGAGCAAAAACCCTCCTGACTGCGAAGTTCCAAAAATTCCGGAGAAACAAAATATTCCATCCAGAGTTTCCAGTTTTTCATATTTGATTTTTGATATATCTTGGAAAACCTTTGAAATGCTGCGCTTTCCCGATAGGAATCAGCTTGATCGGCGGCATCCGAAAAGGTGAAGATCACCTCCTGAGAGCCTTGTTGCTCCTCCTTTTTTCGCTCAACTTCCTCCTTCCCCGTCAGCTTTTCTTGAGATGAGAATCCCGCTGATCCCGATTCATTTTTCTGTGTATCATCAAAAGTCTCCGAATAGCGCTCATGTTCAGATGATTGTTTTTCTGTTAAAAATACCACCGGTTCTGTTTCACTGCCCTGTGCATAAGCAATCGCTGCCTGATATGCCTTCCGCAAACGCATAAAACCTTGAGGGTCATCCTCCGGGTTGCAGGTTTTGCTCTGACGAGCATAGGCGCTTTTGATTTGCGCTGTATCGCGGGTGGGAGGGATGCCTAAAATATTCCAAAAGTTACTCATCTGCTTCATCCTCCTCAAACGCTTCAAATTCCGCTTCATGCCACTTTGTCTGTTCAGCCATTTCTCGAAAAATCAGGAGAGGATCCTCTGCCGCTTGATCCTTGATCCCCTGCACAAGCGATTCCAGCCGCTTGGTTTCCCGCAAGATCCAGATGGGTTCGCCGCTGTCTTGCGCCATGCTATACGCATTAATCATAACGCCCAAATATCTGCGAAGCTCACCCGAAAGCTGGGTATAAAGATGCAAGGCCTCCCGAAAAAGAGCTTGCTCCTTTGCTGCACATACAGACAGTTTAAACTGCTCAAGGCGATGCATCTCTGTCTCCAGCTGGGTTGGACTAAGGCGGAGGCGAGGATTGAGGATAACAGTTTCCCTTCTCTGCCCCCCATTGCTGATCGCCTCGACATGCAGGATTCCGTTAATGTCATAGGTAAACATGACCTGAGCTGATCCGCTGCCTGCCGGACCATAGGGCACTTGAATCTGCAGCTCACCCAATTTTAAGTTTTCCGACGCAAAATATCTCTCTCCTTGGTAAATTTCAAACTTCAAAAATTTCTGACCATCGGAAAGTGTGCGAAATCGATCGCTGCGGCTGGCAGGCAGCATGGTTCCGCGAGGGATCAGAACCGAGATATGGGGATGAGTGTCGGAAGGACTATTGTAGCTGGCAACCCCCAGAGAAAACGGGCAGACATCGGTCATCACAATATCCTGCAATTCCCCCTTCCGCTCTTTGATCCCAGCACAAAGTCCCACTCCAAGGGCTACAATATGATCAGGATTGTCCACTAAAATCGGCTTGACTGAGGTGCGCTTTTGCAGAAACTCCTGAAAAACTGGCATGCGGGAACTACCCCCGACCAGTACAATCTGGCGGATATTACAAGCGATGTTCGGATCCTCCAGGGCTTGGCGCAAAACCTGTTCTACCCGCTGAAAAAGCGGCTCGCACAGCTGCGCCAGCAGGATCTGATCCAGCTCCATCTGAAACTTCCCCTCCGAGGTTTCCATACAGAGCACAGTAAAATCAATTCCCGGCTCAGAAAGGTTATGCTTTGCCTTGCGGGAAACCTTCAACAGAGCCGCCAGCTGATCTTGTGCAAGAGCACCTTGTACAAGTCCATTTTGCTGACAGAAATAAGCGGCAATGGCTTGATCTATATCATCCCCGCCCAGTCTGTTGTCTCCGGCAATCGCCTGTATCTCAATGATATTTTCAAAACATTCCACAATACTCACATCTAAGGTTCCACCGCCAAAATCCACAATCATCAATTTTCCGTCTCCCGCCTGCGGATTCTGCCAACGGTGAAAAACTGCCGCTGCTGAAGGTTCATTGATAAGCCGAGAGACCTTAAGACCAGCCAGCTCAGCTGCCAGCTTGGTAGCACAACGCTGATCATCGTTAAAATAAGCGGGAACGCTGATGACTGCCTCCTCAATTGTTTCCCCTAAAAAGCGCTGGGCATCATCCTTAATCTGCCGAAGTACCAGAGCGGAAAGCTCCTCTGGCTGAAATACATGATCTTTTAATAAAATTTCACGGCGGCTGCCCATAAACACTTTATAGGAAGCCGCTGTTTGCTTCGGATGGCTATCCAACCGCTCTCTGGCCGCTTTTCCGACGAGGAGAGAACCATCCTCATCAAGGCTCACTGCGCTGGGAGTGAGAAACCCTCCGTCCCTGTTCGGAATCAAAGTGGGTCTGCCATTTTGAAAAACACACGCCAGCGTGTTAGAAGTTCCTAGATCAATGCCAATAATCGCCATATTCCGTCCTTTCCGCCACAAAAGGCAACAATTCCACAGTAAAACAGAATTTTTTTCTAGTATACATTTTCTACAATATCATTTCAATCCCTCATAGTTATTGACTTCCGATTTTTCTGTGCAGAAATTGATCATAACAGAGGGCGTTTCAAAATAGATGCGTAATCGTCTATGGAGCAGCACTCCATTTTTAGGACATGAAAATGGTCAACACTTTGAAAAACAAACATGGTTTATGGGTAATGTAGCCATCTGGCGTTTATATGATAGTGATAATTCAGACAGTCCCGAAGACTTCAACAAAGAAGGTCTGCTGACCTATTACAGAAAAAAGCTATGGAGCCTTAATCTTTTGGAGAGGAAATATTTTAAAGCACTGAATTTTGATTTAGATATGTACCAATTACAAGAACAATATCCGGGAGTAAACTGCCAGCAGGCATATGATCATAAGCGGTATTTCTTGAATCCTCTTTCCGTCTGTTCTTCCTCAATGATTATCTCGTCTACATTCTTTGGTAATCTCAATGCCCGTCTGTTCAACGTTTCTTCATATACTTCGTTAAACTCCCGATGTCGGTAATCCCAATTTTCCAATTTTCGATTGTCAAGCTCTAATCTCCGAAACGCCATAAAAAAATCATACGGTACATTCAATTCGTGGAATACGCCTTGCCCGTCCTTAAAGCCGATAAAGTATTGTGTGCCGTCCTCCGTGATAACCTGCCGAAGCATATAGGCTCTTGTGCGATATAGCATTGTTCTTTCCTCCCGAAAAAATTGAGTGAGAGGTTTGCCCTCTCACCCAATAGTCCACGGGAAAGCCTAAAATTCCCCGACAATCGGTTTTAATTTTTTCCGTAGCCCGTCAAGCCTCTTGTAAATCGCCTTTTCGGTTAAACTTGTCATTACAGCAATCTCTTTAGTGGAACAGCCCTGCATTTTCAGTAGTATGATTTGCAGGGTATGCTTGTCCACCGTAAGTAAGACTTGATACAATGCTTCGTTCTCAATTTCGTCAAGCAACTCAATAACTGTCTTGACCTCTGCAACTTGTTCCTGCTCGGCGGTATCCTCTATGTATTCCCCGACATCATTTAAGCGTCTGTAAAATCGTCTATTAGAGTTAAACTCTGCCCTGTCATAGTTGCGGATTTCTTCAATGATATTTTCCGAAACACCACATTCACGCAATATCTTTTCTTCGGCTTCTTTCCAGAGCCGCCATTTCCTTTCTTCTCGTCCGTGGTTATATTCCACTTGTCTTTACCTCCAATCTGAATTTTTTGAAAAATCCAGATTGGTCGGCGGGGAACGGCAGCCCATAGCAGAAACAAGCTTACGCCTTAATCTGATAAAAAACGACAAAAGAAAAACCGCAAAGGCTGTCAGACCTTTGCGGCTATGGGAATTTAAAATTCTATTATGTAGATATTTGACATCTGTTTTTAGCGTATAGTAGTCCCATATAAGAACGAGGATTTTTTTAATAGGTTGTCCTCACTTCTGTCGAGTAGTATGTAGATAGCTGCCGCTTATAATCAACAGCGGCGTTATGGTATCAGACCAACACAAAAAAATCCCTCCAAACTCAAAACAGGTCTGGAGGGCGTGATAATACAGCCTTCCAAGACTCTGTTTTTTTATTTGGTAGGCTTGTCCTATGTTATAAAACAACGAGCGGCACGCTTCACGAGCCACTCTTATGTTAAGAAAATGCCGATGAACTGTGAGATAACTCACAAGATCATCGGCTCTGCGTCTCTGCGTCTGGCTCTTTGATGATTGTTACTTGTAAATCCTTTGCTTCAATTAAAGTTTCCCGTTTGCATTTTGGGCAGTAGAGGGGATAGTTTTTCAATACGGAATCTTCTCTAATTCTGTCACGGGTTTTGTTGCCGCAAGCAGGGCAACGTATCCAATCTATTTTAATTTTCTTCATGTTGATTTTCAATCCTATTTTCGATAATTAGACAACAACAAAACACTACTTCAATAATTAACATAAATATCGCTACAATAGCAGCATTGTAATATATACCCAAAATCAAAACTCCAATCGGTATGATAACCGAAAGTATATAGTATGTTTTTGATTGATATAGCCAACCGTAAGGAAATAGATGTGCTCCAAAAACCATTGCATAAACCATCACCATTTTATCTGGTATAGCTGCATATACCCACATTACTATTAAAAGGTAAAATATTTGATTTGTAGTAAATATCAGTCCTAATTTTGTAAGTGGATTATCCTTATTTTGGAAATCCACCTCTATTATTTTAGAAATAAAATAAGCCAATGGAACCAAAGGGGCAGAGCAAAAAAATGTGCATAAGTTTTTGGTTAAAATAGGCAAAGACGATATATGAATAAGCAATATCGCCAACCATAAAGGGACAGATGCCAAAATAAAAGGTAATCCTCTTTTCTGCTTCTTCCTACAATCTGCCTTTAATTCCTGTAACGCCAAGCATAACCTTTCTCTATCTCTCATGTTGCATACTCCTTTCCATTTGATATTTCTGTAATCCCTTGGTATAAATTTCGCCTTGCTTCTTACTGTATTTCTGATACAAAACTACACAGATAAAATATAAAATAAGAATAATTCCAATAAATATTAACCATTGAACTACCGTACCCTTACCTTTAAAGAATCCAAGCCAATAAAAACCAAAACATTCATATAGGCTGATTGCACACATAAAACAAGTTAATCTCATTGTAAAATTCAATTTTTTTATAATTATACGAGTAAAACTCAAATTGAAAATCAGAACACCGCCTATAATCAAAAGCACTACTTTCATCAAACCATTTGTCGAAATACTCTGGATATTAAAAATATAATTATAAGCTAAAATGAGAATAAGAAACCAAGTAGTACAAAAAGCAACTCCATTCCTCATCCATACAGCAAATCTAATAACTTCGCTCTTGAAATTTCGCATATCTTCCTCCTCATATTGATAGCAGACTGCGTATTGCAGGCACATATTTTCTTGATATGAAAAGCTGTTCCCCATTACACATTGTTGCTAAAATTGTGCGATTGATTTCTGGTCTTAGTGACTTAACCTTATTTATATTGATTATCTGCGATTTTGAAATTCGAATAAAATCTTTGTCTGAAAGAATAATTTCTAACTCATATAACCGTTGCTTAATCTCCATTACATCATCTTTGGTATATAAAAAGATACGATTATCTACAGACTCAAAATACAATACATCAAGCAAATTAACAAAACACCATTCGTTATCTCTTTTTGCCTGTAATTTTTTTTCAAACATTTCAATGTGATATTTTAACCGCATAATTTCATCATCTATCTGCTGGCATTTAATAACCACTTGTAACTTTTCTTTTATATGTTCAATAATCTGAATATCCATTTGACACCTCCAACGTAATTATATACACCAATGCTGTCTTTCTCAAGGACTCTAATGTGAAAGGTACGAATAGAGGTACTAAGATGCCAAAAAACAGCGACAAAGCTTTTACCCTCTGCCGCCATACGCCTATGCAGAAATAATTTCCTTATTCACAATCTCCCTCGCACAAGCCTGTATATTATTTATTCTCTGCACCCATTCTAAGGCGTTTTCTGCCTTTAACTGTTCCGTTATGCCTTGTACCTGTTTCATCTGCTCTACCAGCCGAAAGAACATATCCTCCGCCTGTTTATCAATCTCGGCAAGGTAAGCGTTCAACCTGCCGCTTGTGAGCAGATTAAGATATGTAACTCTACGGTATTCTTTCAAATATTGCAAATGCCGCTGTCCCCATACACCATTAACGGAACTGTTTTTACGGAGAATCCAAGAAATTTTCAAAAATATTTTTGAAGGGAGATGTCTGCGGTGTTCGACGATCCCGAACGATATGAACATGACGGCTTTTATGAAGAAGATACTGACTATGAAGATGAATATGAAATGGACGATTCCGATTACATATCCGATGACGAAGAAGATGAAAATGCCCTTTGGGACGATGAGGAAGAAGCCACTGACGATCTTCCCGAAAAGAAGCGAAGGAAGCGGAAGAACCAAGTTGTTCTTGCTGACAATGATACGGATACCGAAGAAACCGAATTATCCGAACAAGCCATGTGGCAGATCGCAAAAGAAGAACAGCTCATCGAAGAACTGGAAGCCGATGTCGAGGAACATCCCTTTGAGGATGGTACTGACGAGGAAGAACCGGAGCGTAAGAAACTCAAACGAGAGCTGCGGGCAGAAGCCCTTGCACGATTGGAGGATTCCGCCAGAACACAGCGGGATTTTGAAAATGTGATCGCATGGTGGAACAGGCTGGACACTAATCGGGAGCGCAGGGAACGCTATCACGAACTCAGCCGCAGCGGTGACGATGTTCCGCTTGACTATGGTGCATCTGCCAATGAATTCTTTTTCCCGAATACGCTGAACGATGTACTGGAAAAGCAGCTCCGAAAGGGAGATTTTATTGACGCCATTTTCCACTGTCCTTACGACATCCATGAACTTGTAACAGAAGAATACCTATCCAAAATACTCTGGGAATTGAATGAGGAACACAAGGAGCTGCTCTTTCTTTGCGCTGTCCGGCTGTTTAGCTCAACAAGGATCGCTAAAATACGGAAGCAAAGCGACCGGAATATCCGCAAGGTGCGTGGCACAATGCTCAAAAAGATACGAAAAAAGCTGCTCCCTGCACTTTTGGATAAGGCAGAAAAGAAGCAGCCAATGACCATATTGGAGAAAGATTTTTTAGCGGAATCTGGGCTGGAGATTGATTCAGGGGAAAAGAAATCGTATAATGGATAATATAAAACCGAGTTATTCGGGTTACAATACGAAGTGAGGAATAGACTGATATGAGAAATATAAACGCAGAAGAAGCAATGAAGGAATTAACACTGATACTATTATACCTGTCCCGCTTTACACAGGGAGAGAAGTTTCACGAAGCAACCGATTTTTATGCGTGGAAAGGCTATGATTTTGATATACTGAACGGATTGGACGATGCAGACTATATTCGGCAGGGGAATCATCCGTCTCGTTCCAAATCGGTATATATTACGGAAAGCGGTATGGAACAGGCAAAAGAGCTTTTATCCAAATATGGTATCAGTGATTGGAAACAGGGGTGAGAAAATGAAGAACCTTTTTGAACGCACCAGTTCTAACTGGGTGCGGTATAGTGAATATGAATGGAGGGCGACAGAGGACGGAACTCTGTATCTCACACCCACCAAGACAGCACAGCCGAGTATCTACGATCCGCTGGCAGAGTATCAGAAAATTGTACTGGATGCCATCAACATAGGACGCATGGGTATGGGCAAAAAGCCGGATGCCGAAATTCAGAAGGCTATCCAGCAATTTGCGGTGAAATACGGCTTGTTTGGACTGATGACTGCGTTACCTACCACACCAAACTTTATGGAATATGAGGCGGTGTACCTGCCGAAAAATCACTTCATCAAAGAAGAAACTATGTCCACTGAAAAATATCTGGCACTGTTCTTTCCGTTTGACAAATTGGATGTAATCAAGCGTGGTATCGAGTCCATGTGGAACATCCAGAATGACCGTGTTATGATGGCACTGGCTTTGACCATGACAGACAAGCCGATGGCGGTCAACATGAGCTTTCAGCGGGAATATGCGGAGCGGTATGACTGGATGAAGCAGCAGTTCATCGACTGGGCGTTTACCTATATCAACAGTTTCCTTTATTATGAGGATTATGATACACTGAACGATGAAACCCGGCAGATGATGCAGCAGAGCATGGCAGCTTTTGGCGGCATCGCTCCAACCTATCATATAGCTCTTTTGGATAAGCCGACGATTATTTGGGATTTTCGCTCTCTCATGCTTGGAGTTCAGATGATGTTCAGTTTTATGCTGACCGACAGCGAGAACCCGATTAAGCTTTGCAGGCATTGTACCAAAGCCTTTGTCGCAAGCAGACCAAGTGCTGTGTTTTGCAGCCCTCAGTGCAAGAATAAGCATAATGTTTACAAAAGCAGAGCGAGAAAAAACAGCTCCGATAAGGAATGATTGGATGGTGATACATAATGGCTGAAAATAAGAATACAAAATTGCAGATCCGAAACAGCACGGTGGATTTTCTTGTATTTACAAAGGATGCCCACGAGGATGGTATTGAAGTTCGTGTTCAGGATCACGATGTATGGCTGACACAAAAAGCAATTGGACAGCTTTTCGATGTAGACAGAAGCGTTGTCACAAAACATTTGAAAAACATCTATGAAAGTGGCGAATTGTCCGAGGAATCAACTTGTGCAAATTTTGCACAAGTTGCGGATAACGGAAAAACCTACCAATATAAGTTTTATTCGCTATCTGCCATAATTGCCGTTGGCTACCGTGTCAACTCCGGCAGGGCAACACAATTCAGGCAATGGGCAACAAAAGTGCTGGATACCTTTGCGAAACAAGGGTATGTTTTAGATAAGAGCAGATTGATTAACGGTCAAATTTTCGATGAGGATTATTTTGAACACTTAATTTCTGAGATACAAGAGATTCGAGCCAGTGAGCGCCGTTTCTATCAAAAGATTACAGACATCTATGCTACTGCCGTCGATTATTCCTTTGATAGCCAAATCACGAAAGATTTCTTTGCGACAGTACAGAATAAGATGCACTATGCCGTTCACGGAAATACCGCAGCGGAAGTCATTGTAGCAAGAGCAGACCACACAAAAGAACATATGGGATTAACCTCATGGCGCAACGCTCCTGATGGAAAAATCGTAAAAGCAGATGTGTCGATTGCAAAGAATTACTTATCCAAGGGTGAAATACAGGAGCTTAACGAGATCGTTACGATGTATTTGGACTACGCTACAAGACAGGCACGGCGGCATATTCCCATGACGATGGCAGATTGGGCTTCCAAACTGGATGCATTCCTGCAATTCAACGATGCAGAAGTCTTACAAAACAAGGGTAAAGTCACAGCCGCAATCGCAAAAACCTTTGCAGAAAGTGAATTTGAGCAGTACCGTGTTATTCAAGATCGTCTGTATCAAAGTGATTTTGACCGTCTTGTTGCCAGCACAGAAGAAAAAAACGACTAATGACAGAAAATCCCGTTATCAGCCATATCATAGCCGATAACGGGATTTTGTTTAAGCATATACAAGTTCGGTTAAGATTATTTCCTCCGCACGGTTGCGGATACTGTTCATATGGCGCATCCCTCTGGCGGCTGCTATTCAGTTTTCAAAGGAGAAATGCGTTCTCAACTGTTTGCTCACGGATAGCCATTTTTACAAGTCCACTTTGCAAAATTTCTAGAGGATTAAGGAGAAAGAAAAAGCACCTGCTACTTGACCGTTCCTTCGGTCAGCAACAAGTGCTTCAAGATTTGCTATTCATTTGTTTGGAGGATTTATCTGTTTGTGTTCTCTAATGGAAGTTCACATCAGTGATATTACCAATTGTTTCTACATAGGTCATCAGCCCCCAAAATACTCCCATAGAGAATGCTATCTTTTCCGAGAAACAGCATCCGGTTGTCCAGCAGGCTGCAGTCCTCCACAGCGACCTTGCTGCCGCCACAGCTAGGAACGGCCTCCTGCTTCTGCCCAAGGCTGCCACCCTGGCGGGTAAGGAAATAGAATTTGTCTCGTTTCTGATATTCTCCTTGGAATAGGAACCTTTCACCGGAAGATGCGACGGAGAATGCTCCACTTCCTTTAATCGGCAGGTCGAACACCAAGTCCTCCTTGAAATCCGTCCGCACTAGCCGGAACTCATCGTAATAATAGAACCACAGGTTTTCTTCTTCATCCAGGCTGATAGAATAACAGTCATAGATAGAAAACTTCTCGTTCTTCCATAGAGGTGTACCCTCCGGCGTCCATGCAATCAGTCCGCACCTGCCGACTGGCTGGATATAGCCGTGCGTGCTGCCGGGGTCAGCCCAACCGTAATTGCCGAACACGCCCTCATCAAAATATCCGGTGATGATTGTATTATCTGCTTTAACTATGCAGTTTTCGATGCCATCTCCCAAGCAGAAGCGAGATAGTACTGCCCCATCCCGACTGATGATCCATGCATTGTGATCCGGACCATTTTCCCGATAGGCACTCCTGGCCCCCAGCAGAAGGAAATGATCGCCTATGCACCGCAAAAAATGGAACTGGAATTTCAAAAGACCCATGGGAAACAGCGTGGTCTCCAACACCTGTTGTTCCATCCAATCCATCTTGATCTCAACCACAGTATAAGTGGAAGAAGTCCTGATCCAGTCCCTTCCCTGTTTCCCGCAAAGCTGTTCCATGAGAAGATAGACATTTTGATCCCAAGCTACGGAAAAGTCCGTCAGCACTGCGTTCTCCAGATGATTTTCCCGGCGAAGCCGGTCCAAGTCGATGATAGAGAACAGCGGCAGATTTTTGTTTTTTAAGGTTTTGCTCATAGGGGCTCCTTCTGTCTGCTTTAATGCTCCATTATTTGTAGTAATAATACCAATTCCCGTCACATTTCTTATCGCATTCTTCTTGTAAGGCAAAACAGCAATCTTTGATTCCCCCAATTGGGTAATGATGCTTTTTTAGCTGCTCTTTGTGATAGAAATTGATCTTTTCGGTCAGACCGCTCTGCTGTGCCGCTTTTAATTGTGCATCGTCAGCAAATTGGTCGATCGTTTTCATTTCATCACCGTTCCTTTTCCTATACCGTGCTCCAATCACACAGCGTTTCATTCTGCGTTACCCGACGCAGCTCGTCCCGCACCTCCATCAATGCAAAGCCCAGCAGGTTTTGTCCACACCACTTCATCGGGTCCTGTGCCTCCGGAGAGCTAGCCGAGAGTCGGATACCCCAGATGTTGTCATAGGGGCTGGCCTCCACCAACACGCTGTCCCCGGTAGAAAGCAGAAACTCCCGCAGATCGCGGTTCTGACTGAATTTGCACCAGTTTCCACTCAGCACAATGGCATATTTGAACTTGTCCCACACCTTCTGATCAAAGCCCCGCACCTTGCGCCCCAATGCCTTGATCTGCCTGGGGTCACTGCACTCGAGGATTTCCTTTTGGATTTCCTGATCGCCAAACAGCTCAGCTTTACCCGACATCATATATTGCTCCATGCAGAGGTAGGAGTTGCCAATGGAATAGAAATCCTCCATCCACCATTGGCTAAGGCAGCTTTTTGTGATGACTCCGTCCTGCATAGGCTGGTGGCCCCAGAACAGGGATAACTCCCGTTTCCGACCAGTAGAAAACTCCTGCTGGAGCCACTGCCGTGTGTACTTTGGCCGGCCCTCCGGCTGCCACACATCGACACAAAAGTCGCTGTGTGCCATCACTTCACCTCTGCACTCGTTATCCCACCACCCCTTCCAGGTGATCGGTTCTGGAAAGAGGAAGCGATATTCCGCCCGTTCCTCCGGAGATAGGGCATCCAGCCAATCGCCAAAGCGGTCTATGTAATCCTCCCCATAGCCCATGCGCCAGCCGATGGAGTATCGCTCAATCTCACGGTGAGCCAGCCAAGGAGGCGGCATGATTTTCTTATCTTGCAGTGCCATAGTCCTATCTCCTTTCCTGTTAGATGCTGCCGCAGTCCTTTTTTACGTCCAGTGGAGCACCTTCCATGGATGTGATTTTTGCCAATTCTGTTTCAGTCAGGTTTTTCAGAAAAATACAGTATTCATTCGGGTATCCGCCCACAAACTCCATTTTGGGCATTCCGATCTGTTGTGGGTCGTTAATCCACAGGCAGAGCTCACCCGTTGCCCAAAACCGTGTCAGAGTAAGAACTTGTCCGTTGTAAATTACTTTCTGTTCCATCTGCATCCCTCCTATATTCTCTTCAGTAGCTTCACGATCCTCTCCTGATCCTTTGCGGTTTTCAGGAAGATTGGAAGATGGTCGGCTTAGGTCTGGATGTCCACAATGCCCCCATCCCGGCATCTGCGTCTAATCCAAAGCCGTCATCCCCGCCAGGGTTCCTCATCTAAATTCTCGTTGCCCGCCATGCCCTGCTCACAGCGGACAGGCTCCCCCTAGCCCCCACCTTGACGCGAGCGTAACGGCCGCCATATTTCTCTCTAACACCACGCGGATCTTCACCGGATAAATTCCGACAGCGATCGTCTGAAAGAACGGCAGAGTGTCCTCCAACTCCACCAACAAATCTCAGTCGAAGATCGTCCCAGTGAGGAAATAGACGGTACCGATGTCCAGCACATCCACCTCCATGTTCCCAATCATTTTTTCCGTAAAACAGGCTCCCAGGGCTGTTTTGCAGATTTGATCAGGAGTCAGCCTTTCTCCACAAAATACACCCGTTTTCCTCCGATTTCAAATTCCAACTTCACACCATAATCATCCGCCCAGGGCTGGCACTTACTGAGCAGCGACACGACGAATTGGTCAGGTTCTTCATCAAATGTCACTCATAAAATCATGGGCCAATTTGTGTATTCCCTCTGAAATTCTTCGCTTTGTGTATAATTCAAGTACCCCTCCATTTTGTCCAACAGGGCTTTTTGCGTTTCGGGGGAGCCATCAATAAAACCGTTGCAGACCAGAACCATCACGACTTCCCCTGTTTTGCTTTCCGCCAGAATATCTATCTTGTGCAGATCTCCGAACATATCTTCCATCGCCATAGTCATCACCAGTCCCTTTCCCCAATGGTCTCCCCGATGTCAATCGGAATGTTGAACCACTCCAGAATGTAGACCACCGACGCCCCAATACACTCCCGCGCTACTGCTTCGATCCTGCTATCATTCTCTCCAAACTTCTCCTGAAGATCATTGGTCACACAGACCGACTCGTCCAGTATTTCCTGCACAGCTTTGATGTCGGTTCCGCTGCTCTCCAGCAGGTCGATGACCTTCTGGAGATCGTTCTTTACCTTATCCACCAAGAAATCAGGATAGTGCTGGTCCTAGTACATCTTGTTTGCATAGGATGACTTCCCCTATCATACCTAAATTTTATCACAGGCACACTTTTGGTGCAAGGTTCCTTCTTTCCTCGATGTCATCTGTCAAAAGTACAAAAAATCGAGGTCGGAAACCGTCCATTTCCACCTCGATTTTCACTCATTTTTCAGTTCAAGGCCACAATATCTTCTGGTTATATCGTTCTATTTTTTCTTACCACCACAATGCGTCATCATTATCACTGTTTCAATATATCCATCATTATCCAAACTAATATTCATATCTTCTTCAATAATTCGGAAGCTTAAATTTGTAGTGCTATAATAAAGTTGTAACAGCAGTGGCCAATAAGCTATAATCATCTTACAAAGAAAAGAGGACTTATTATGCCACAAACTTACACACCCGAATTTAAACAGAGAACGACCGACATTAAGGATGGGCTTACTTATCAAAAAATCCGTCTGGATGAAGTCGCTCACGGCGAGAAGCGAATGCTGCGGATTGAAGCTATTGCTAATCCAACCATCAAATCACCGGAGCAGATCTATATCGAGCAGGAAATGTTGCATGAGCTGTATGACGCTTTGGGGCAAATCTCCGAATGAGAACAAACCTATCTGCCGTACCGCTATGGTTTTACAGATGACATGGAGCATACACTGATCAGAACAGCAATACATTTTTTCTTTATTCATGCAACCAACGCGTTTGATTTCTTACTTATTTAAGTGAAGGGAAAAATTTCCCTATCTTTTTCATACGGAGGAATCAATTAATGAAAAACATGATTTATGTATTAGGACTTTCTGCTATTCTTGTCATGGCTCCTTTGTCAGGCTGCGCTGAAAAGGAAACAAACGGATCAAACGCCGATGCTGCGTCACAAAAACCAGTAATAAGTTTTGAGGGCGTTGTAACTACTGTAGAGGATGACTCTATTACATTAGATAATGGCAAGGTTATCATGATCACAGATCAAACAGAATTTACCTCTGACCCTGACAGCGGCAATACGATCAGCAGCGAAATATCCATCGGAAACTACATTCAAGGCTACACGGAGGATAATACAGACCTTGATGTTATCACTGCAAACAAGATATGGACCAATACTGCACCTGTTGGAGAAAAAATAGCCATGAATTTTGAGGGACGTGTATCTGCCGTTGAAAATGAAAAAGTAGTTTTAGAAAATGGTAAAATTATTATAATCACTTCTGAGACCGTCATTACTACCCCTGATGGCAGCTTTTCAGAAGTTGCTGCCGGAGACTATATCCAAGGGTATGCGGAAGATCCAACGGGCAATGAAATTCTTGCTAATTATGTACTTATTACCACGCTATAAGAAATGCGGAACTGTATGTCTGGAATTTCGGATATATAGTTCCGTATTACAAGGAGACATACTATGACAGATTTTGAGATCGTAGCGCTATACTGGCAACGCTCGGAGGAAGCCATTCTCTTAACAGCGCAAAAATATGGCAGATGTCTGCTTCAAATTGCTTTTAATATACTGCATATCCATGAGGATGCAGAGGAATGTGTGAACGAAACCTATCTATCTGCATGGAATCAGCTTCCGCCAGACAAACCCAACAAGCTCTTGCCTTACCTTGGGCGTATTTCACGCTGTCTGGCGCTCAATCGCTACGACTACTTAAAGGCACAAAAACGCAGCTCTGATTTTACGCTTCAGCTTTCAGAGCTGGAAGAAATCTTATCTGCACCAGACTCAGTAGAAGAAAGATATGAAGCTGCTGAATTAGCTGCTGCGATTTCAACCTTTCTGCGCAAACAAAACGAAGATGATCAACATCTTTTCGTACGCCGTTACTGGTATTCCGATTCCATTCAACAAATTGCCGTTCGATATAATCTCCGAGAGAGCAAAGTCAAATCTCAGCTTTTTCGTATACGCAATAAGTTGAAAGGTTATCTGAAAGAGGAGGGATATTATCTATGAATGCAAAGGAACTCTACCAGATTGTCGGACAAATTGATGATGACTTGATCCTCGCTGCCAATCAAGAGACAGCAAAATCAAAACGCTCATCCATCCTATCATGGACTGCAGCGGCTGCCGCATGTTTTTGTCTGATTTTAGGGGGGGCCTTCATCCATACTTTTGGTATATTTGTTACCTGGAATGAAGGAACGACTAATTTTGTTGCAAAAGCCTCGATTCCTGAGAATAGTTTATCACACCTATTGACTGACGAGGCACTGACAGAGTATTATGAATTAACTCTGCCTGAAACAATATCCGGCACCTTCCATCAAAAAGAGTCTTATGCTCAAATATATACGGATTCTGAAGGTACAGTTATTTTTGATCGTAATCTGATACGCTATGAAAGTACAGATGGCACACAATCGATTAATTTAACCTTATCCAGAGTTTCTTCTGCGATTCCAGTAGAAGACTCCGTAAAATTTTCCCGAATCCATGGAATCCCTGTAGCATTCGTCCAAGATACTTCTGTTCCCGGATATCTGTTATTAGGAGCTCAATGGGAACAAAACGGTACCCAGATCCAGCTATCGGCAGAAGGATTGGAACAGAAAGAGGTTATTTCAATTATAAAAGAACTTATTCCATAGAGAATAAGAAACGGAGATTTTCAATGTTCAATATCAAAAAACAAATTGTAATTCTTTTAACAGTTGCTCTTACCGGTTGTACAGCGCCACCCACTACAGGAACACAAAATTTTGACTTTGAAACCGATGATCATGGCTTTACAGCAATTTTTGCTGATTATCCCATGGGAGAGGATGTGGATCAATTCTACGAGCTCAAGCATGAATGGACTGTACTCCCGACCAAAGATGGCAAGGGGCTTTTCCTCTCCGGCAATAATCACAGCGATGATTTATTTATGGGTTATTTTAAAGAATTTTCTGGTTTTACAGCGGGACATATTTATGAGTTTCAGGTAAATTTTCGACTTGCCACCAATGTAGAAGGTGGTATGATCGGAGTAGGAGGCTCACCGGGCTCCTCTGTTTTTGTTAAAGGCGGTGTTACATCAACGAAGCCCCAATGCATTGACAATGGACAAAATCAATTCTTACTGAATCTTGATAAAGGAAATCAAGGTGTAGGCGGACAGGATATGCTTCTTTTGGGGAATATCGAAAAAGAAGAAGCGTTACATCCTGGTCAATATGAATGGAAGCAGTTTGAATTTTCTGTACGGGCAAAGGCAGATAAAGCTGGATGTGTCTGGTTAATTATTGGTACAGACTCTGGTTTTGAAGCAACCAGCTCCTATTATTTAGATGATATTTCACTCTCTTGGAGGGATGTGACATAAAATGATCATCATTTTACCCACTCAAAATAACCATAAGCGGAGGTGCATTTTTAAAAATGATTTTTGATCGAATTACAGACACTTCACATTGTATGTTTACTACAGCGATGAAACTATATAGAACCAGCTTTCCAGAGCACGAACAACGGGAAGCTCTTTCACAGACAAACATTTTAAATAATCCGGCATACCATTTCAACCTGGTATATGACAAAAATTGCTTTGTTGGTTTGGTACTATATTGGGAAACCGTACATTTTATTTATGTGGAACATTTTTGTATTCTTCCAGAATTACGCAACCACCGATACGGACAAAAAATACTCGATGACTTAAAAAATCAAGAGAAAACGATCATTCTTGAAATCGATCCGCCAGTGGATGAAATTTCTATACGAAGGAAGGGGTTTTATGAACGATGTGGTTTCATGGAAAATTCGTATTCCCATATTCATCCGCCATACCATTTGAAAAATCATGGACATAATTTGATGGTCATGTCCTGCCCTCGTCAGATTACTCCAGAGGAATATCATTCATTTAACGAATTTTTGCACCAACAGGTCATGAATGATGGTTGTTAAAAATACATTCACAGAAAGATAGCTTTTCAAATTCGGCGTTGAGTTCCATAGAAAATTTCAACTCGACACAGGTGGTATCAATATTAAACTCGCAATAAACCAATCTATCCAGAAAACCTTCCAAAATGCAGAATGTTAGATGATCCCAAAATATTCCAATGCTTCTCGGATTGCTCTTTCCTTTTCGGGCGGGCACTGCAGCTGCTTTGCATCTTCAGATTTTCGCTTATTATAGCTGCCACGCTCGATGATACCACATTTCTGTTTACCTGAGCAATATATAGGCTGCTGACTTTCCTTCCGCTATGCTCCAACACATAGTCCTTAAATTTCTGATAAGCAGCCTTACTCTCCGTAGAAGTCAAAGCAACTCATCCATTTTCGCTTCAACTTCTATATGCTGCTTCGTGTTAAGTTTGGACAATAAACATACCGTTTCCACATGTCCCGTCCACGGAAACATATCGACCGGCGTGCACTCCACCGCCTTATACCCATGTGCCGTAAGATATTTCAAATCCCTCCCAAGCGTCTGTGGGTTACAGGAGACATACACGACGCGCTTGGGCGCAAGTCTTACGGCAGAGGACAAAAATGCCTCATCGCTTCCGGCGCGCGGCGGGTCCATAAACACAACGTCCACCGCAGCCTTCCCACGCCCACCTGCCGCAGAGAACTGTCCTGCCATCTCAAGCATAAACTTCCCGGCGTCCGCCTGATAAAACTGCACATTTTTTATCTGATTTCTCTTTGCATTGATCACCGCATCCCGCACAGCGTCCTTATTCAGCTCCACACCAATGACTTGTCCTGCATGCCCTGCAGCGATCAGCCCGATCGTCCCGATTCCGCAATAGGCATCTATGACAGTTTCTTTTCCTGTCAGCCCGGCATAGGCGACCGCCTTTTGATAAAGCGCCTCCGTCTGAACGGGATTCACCTGATAAAAGGACTTGGGCGAGATTCGGAACGTACAGCCGCACAGCGTGTCCTCAATATATCCCTTTCCATAGATCAAAGTCTCACGCTCGCCAAGCACCATACTTGTTTTCTTATCATTCACATTCAAAACAACGGTACTGATTTCCGGGTGAAGCCCACGCAGCGCCTTCACAAAATTATTTTTCGATGGCAGGATCGGAGAACCGAGCACCAGCACGACCATCACCTCCCCGCTGCGAAAGCCGCGGCGCACCAGCACATGGCGCAGCAGACCATAGCCCGTATCCTCATCGTACGTCTTAATCTTAAATGAGCGCAGCAAACCCCTGATGTCGCGGATGATCGCGCCGGAAATTTCATCCTCAATCTGACACGCATCAATATTAACAACCTCATGTGTTCCCGCCCGATACACGCCGGAAATGATCGTGCCGCCCTTTGCAATATCAAACGCGGCATGCACCTTATTGCGATAATGATACGGCTGCTCCATCCCGATGATCGGCTTTACCTTACAAAAGCCGCCCACATACTTCTGCACCAGCCGCTGCTTTTCCTTTAATTGCTTTTCATAGGAGACGCCCTGATAGCTGCAGCCGCCGCATTTTTTCGCATACGGACAGCCGCTGCTATTTGCCGAAGCCCGCTCTTTCCCCTGTCTGTCATTCTTTTTATTACGTTTTTTCTGTTCCATGCCAACTACTTCTCTCTTTCTCTGACTGCTCCCATTGTAACACAACCGCTTTTTTCTTTCCACTTCCGCTTTCCAAATCCCTGCATTTCTCCATTTGCCCTTGCCGCTGCACTGCTGTATAATAAAAGCAGATACTTTGTTTTGGCAGGTGCCTTGCAGCGGGCAATGTATCTGCACCAGATTGTTTCGGAATGGAGGACTTTTATGGCAAGCATCAGCTTATGTATGATTGTAAAAAATGAAGAAGCCGTACTCAAACGCTGTCTTGACAGCATTGCAGACCTTATGGACGAAATCATCATCGTCGATACAGGCTCCACCGACCGCACAAGGGAAATCGCGGCAGACTACACTTCCAAAATCTACGACTACCACTGGACAAATGATTTTTCCGCCGCGCGGAACTTTTCCTTTTCCAAAGCTACGATGGAATATATTTATGCCGCAGATGCAGACGAGCTGCTGGATGAGGAAAACCATACGCGTTTTCTGCGGCTAAAACGCGCACTGCTGCCGGAAATCGAGATCGTACAGATGAAATATGTAAACTGCTCCGAATTTAACACCGTTCTCAACTCGCAAAAAGAATACCGCCCCAAGCTGTTTCGCCGTCTGCGCACCTTTACATGGATCGACCCAATCCATGAGACAGTCCGCTTACAGCCGGTTATCTTTGACAGTGATGTTGAGATTCTCCACAAGCCACAGTCACTGCACAGCAAGCGTGATTTTTCTATTTTTGTCAAAGCATTTGAGCACGACGGACAATTTTCTCCCAAAATCCGCAGTATGTATGCAAAGGAGCTGTTAAAAACAGGCGATACCAAGGATTTTCTCAACGCGAAGCCTGTTTTTGAGGCAATTCTTGAAAAGGATACCACGGACGACGCCCGCAAGGAGGCGTCCTGCATTCTGGCACACATATACCGTCTCGAGGGAAATAAAAATGAATTTTTCAAGCTGACCATGAAGGATATGCTGACAACCCCATGCTCGGAAATCTGCTATGAGCTCGGCACCTACTTTCTCGCCGAACGCGATTATGCAGAGGCGGTCCTCTGGTTTTACAACGCCGCTTACGAGACGGAAAGCATTCTTGATATTCATACCGGAGGCGACCTTCCCCTGCTTGGTCTGACAGAATGCTATGAGCTGTTGATCGCCGATGAAAAGGCAAAGCTTCCTTCCGATCCGGTTTTGATCTCGCAATACGAACAGCAGCTGGAGCAGTACCGGAACGCATCCCGGAATTGGGCTCTCCCGGAAGAACTATAGACTTGTAAAATTATCCATAACATGATACGATAGCACCATAAAGAGTTTCTTTATGATGTTTTTACCAAAGGAGGGTTTTTCATGGATTTTTTACAGGAATACAAACAAAAGCTTGTGTCTGCCGATGAGGCGGTAAAGCTGATTCAGTCCGGCGACTGGGTAGACTACGGCTGGTGCACGAATATCGTAGATACACTGGATAAGGCATTGGCAAAGCGTACCGATGAGCTGCATGACGTAAAGCTGCGCGGCGGTATCCTTTTAAAGCCGCTCGCTGTTTTTGCACGCGAGGACGCCGGAGAGCATTTTTGCTGGAACTCTTGGCATATGTCGGGTCTTGAGCGCAAGCTGATCTCAAGAGGATGCGCTTACTACGCACCGATCCGTTATTCTGAGCTGCCGCGCTATTACCGCGATCTGGATTGCCCGGATGACGTTGCAATGTTCCAGGTTGCCCCGATGGATTCACACGGATATTTTAATTTCGGTCCAAACGCATCCCATCTTGGTGCAATGTGTGAGAGAGCAAAGCACATCATCGTTGAGGTCAACGAAAACATGCCGCGCTGTCTCGGCGGAACAGAATGCGGCGTACATATCTCGGACGTTACCTATATCGTTGAGGGTGAGAATCCGCCGATCAGCGAGATGGGCGGAGGCGGCGCAGCTACCGACGTCGACAAGGCAGTCGCAAAACTGATCGTTGAGGAGATTCCAAACGGCGCAAGCTTACAGCTTGGCATCGGCGGTATGCCAAACGCAGTCGGCTCTCTGATCGCAGAGTCTGACTTAAAGGACCTCGGCGTACATACCGAGATGTATGTGGATGCATTTGTTGATATTGCAAGAGCAGGAAAGATCAACGGCTCCAAGAAAAACATTGACCGTTACCGCCAGACCTATGCGTTCGGCGCCGGAACGAAAAAGATGTACGACTATATGGACGAGAATCCCGAGCTTATGAGCGCTCCGGTCGATTACACGAACGATATTCGTTCCATTTCCTCACTTGATAACTTTATCTCCATCAACAATGCCGTTGACATTGATCTATTCGGACAGGTCAATGCAGAGTCTGCAGGAGTAAAGCATATCAGCGGTGCAGGCGGACAGCTCGACTTCGTACTGGGAGCTTACCTCTCCAACGGCGGTAAGAGCTTTATCTGCTTATCCTCTACCTTTAAGGATAAAGATGGTAACTTAAAATCCCGTATTCGCCCGACACTTGCCGGCGGATCTATCGTTACCGACACAAGAGCAAATATTCACTATGTCGTTACCGAACACGGCAAAGTCAACTTAAAGGGTCTCTCAACGTGGCAGAAGGCAGAAGCGTTGATCTCTATCGCTCATCCTGATTTCCGCGACGAGCTGATCGCAGAAGCAGAAAAAATGAACATTTGGAGACGCTCCAACAAATAATAAAGCAACAAAAAAGGACCTACCGGTCCTTTTTTGTTACATAAATTTCCTATCACTTGCGAGCGCTACAGCAAATGAGACAGTCTCTCATGAATTTCCATGCCGGTCGGGGTTACCGCTAATCCGCCCTTTCCCGTTTCCCGCAGCTCCTCCGCCATGCTGCGCCCCACACTGCGCATCGCATCAATGACCTCATCCGGCGGAATCTTACTGAAAATCCCCGCCATCGTCATATCCGCAGACGTCATCGCATTGACCGCCCCCATCACATTTCGTTTTACACATGGCACTTCCACCAATCCGGCAACCGGATCGCACGCCAGCCCAAGCAGATTTTTAAGCGCCAGCGCCGCCGCATTTGCAATCTCCGCAGCGCTCCCGCCCAGCAAAGCCACAACGCCGCCCGCCGCCATTGCAGACGCCGAACCGATCTCCGCCTGACAGCCGCCTGCCGCCCCCGAAAGAAACGCACGGTTTGCGATCACGCCCCCTATCCCTGCCGCGACATAGAGCGCCTTGACCATCTCATCCGTGGAAAATCCCCGGTTCTTCTGCACGCTCAAAAAAACAGCAGGCACAACGCCGCAGGAACCGGCGGTCGGCGCCGCCACAATTCGTTTCATACAGGCGTTGGACTCACTTGTGCGCAGCGCCTTCTCCATCACCTCACCGATAAAATCCCCGCACAGCAGCGTTCCCGCCAGCCGTGCATCCCTCATTTTCTTCCCCTCTGTTCCGACAAGACCACTCGCAGATTTCAAATTCTCATCGTAATGCTCGTCCGCCTCCTGCATTGCCTCATACATCCGGCGCATCCTGTCAAAGGATTCCTCCGCACTGATTCCGCTCTCTCTGCAGTCATCCTCCTGCACGATCTCCCAAAACGGCTTGCCGCTCTCCCTCTCTATCCTGCATAATTCTTCCAACGATTGAAACATCCGTTTTCTTCCTTTCCAACATTCTTTATATTTCCCGCATACTAAGATAAGTGACCTTGCGTATGCCCTCTCTGGCTTCCAGCCACTCGATCGATTCCCGCGGAATCTCCGCGTCACACTCGATAACCATGACTGCATCCCCTCCGCGACCGGTACGGTAAATCTGCATCGTGCCGATATTGATGTTTTCTCTTGCGAGCATCGTGGCAACCTCGGTCACATGCCCCGGCTGGTCTACATTATTAACGATCAGCGTCGGGCAGTCCCCGCTGAAATTGGCAGACAGGCCATCCAGCTCACAAATCTGAATCCTTCCTCCACCGATCGACGCCGCCACAACCTCTAATCTTCTTCCCGTCACTCCGGTCAGCTCCAATTTTACAGAATTGGGATGCACATCTCCCAGATCAAGTCCCTCCATGGTAAAGGTCAGCCCGGCTTCCCGCGCAGCGGCAAAGCTTTCCGGAATCCGCGGATCATCCACTGCCATTCCAAGCAATCCGGCTACCAACGCACGGTCTGTTCCGTGTCCCTTACCGGTTGCCTGAAACGAGCCATGAAAATAAATTTTTGCGTCCTTAACCTCCTCCGCCAAAAGCTTTTGGCAAACCCTTCCGATTTTTACTGCTCCAGCTGTATGCGAGCTTGATGGTCCCACCATAACCGGACCGATAATGTCAAATAAATTCATTTGTGTTCCTACCTTATATAAATATAAATACAAAATGTGATAAAATTTGCTTTTACAGTATACCGCAAAAGTTTCTTCTGTTCAATTCCTTTCCGCTGTGCTATACTAAACCAATACACACAGGAAGAAACGAGGAGTACCCATGTCTAAAGATCATGCATCCGCCCGCCCAAATGACAACACGCCTGCAAATGGCAGCAGCCAAGCTGCGGCAGGTGGCATCGCTCATACGCATAACGGCTCATACACACATGCGCATGATGATGGCAGTGTTCATACACATAACGATGCATACACACATAAAAACGCCCCATCCTCCCACAGTCACCGTCATACGAACACGAAAGCTGTCCTAAACCGCATGAACCGTGCCATCGGGCATATGGAAGCCGTCCGGTCCATGATCGAGGACGGACGCGACTGCAGCGAGGTACTGATCCAGATTGCCGCGGTACGCTCCGCAATCAACAACATCGGCAAGATCATCCTTGAGGATCACATCAGCCACTGTGTCGTGGACGCCATCGAAACAGGAGATGATCAGGTACTTCGTGACCTCAATGATGCCATTAATAAATTCATAAAATAAAATTATTTTTTTGGACATACTTTGTTCACGTTTTATTCATAACTAATAGAAATTTAGTAAATCTTAAGACTTTTTTATACATCTTCCCGATTGATTTTTTACCCCAAAAACGATATATTCTCTTAGTATCAGTTTTACCATCAGAAGAAAATTCGGCGTTTTACCGCCATTTATACAAGGCAGACTGTTATTGGGAGGATTTCTATGAGAGAAAAATTTAATGTTGTCAGCTCTCTGTTTCATAAGGGGTGGGAGCGTATTTTGGCTTTTCTTCCGGAAAAGAAACCACACAGCGAAAAATACTATAAACGCATTGCGTTTCTCAATAAGTATTCGCTGATTTTTCATTTTATTCTGGCATGCTTTTTAATTTTTGTCATTGAGGTCATTTCCAGACGTGATCTGGTAAGCGCCGTTACCTTTTTAAGCAACCATACACTGGCATTTTTATACAATGCCCTGATCATTTTTGCTTCACTGACGCTCGTTTACCTGACAAAATACCGCGCACAGCTCCGGATTTTGATCAGCGGTATCTGGATTTTCCTGGGAACGGTAAACGGCTTGATCCTTTCTAACCGTGTGACCCCGTTTAGCTACACAGATATAAAAATGATTTCTGACTTATTCCAGATGCAGAACACGACCTATTTTTCTGCAGCGGAGGCTACGATCGTTGTTGTCGCTGTTGTCTCTTTCTTTTTATTCTTAGGTCTGTTTTTTGCAAAGGGACCGCGCTATCAGGGACCGCGCCATCATGTGCTTGCGCCGCTTTGCATTCTTGCCCTTGTCTTTATCGGTATTCCGGTAACGACTCATGCAGCGCAGAATTCAAATATCCTTGCTTCTTATTTTTCCAATATTGCGCAGGGATATTCAGATTACGGCTTTGTTTACGGATTTTCAACCAGTGTTGTAAGCCGCGGCATGGATAAGCCGGAGGATTACTCCGAGGAAACGATCGAGGCAATCCAGACACTTGTGGATTCCGCAGGCTCTGCCACAACGGTCACGCCTGATGCGCAGCCGAACATCGTCTGTGTTCTTCTGGAATCCTTTGCCGATCCGTATGACGTCAACTTTTTAAATATGTCGGAGGATCCGATTCCTAATTTCCATAATTTAGAGGCAAACTACTCGACCGGTTATCTGACTGTTCCTGTCGTCGGAGCAGGTACTGCCAACACAGAGTTTGAGGTTCTGACCGGAATGAGTATGCAATATTTCGGCACAGGAGAATATCCGTACAAAACGATTTTAAAGCAGACAGACTGTGAGAGCATTGCCTCTGCACTTTCCAAAATCGGCTATGGCACACATGTCGTACATAACAATACGGCAACCTTCTATAGCCGCAATAATGCCTTTTCCATGATGGGCTTCGACTCCTTTACCAGCAAGGAATTAATGAATATCAATTCCTTTACGCCGACCGGCAGCTGGCCGACCGATGACGTATTAGTTGAGGAGACCATAAAAGCAATGGACGCTACCGAGGGACAGTCCGACTTTGTCTACACCATCACTGTAGAGGGTCATGGAGATTACCCGAGTGAGAGAGTTCTTGAAAATCCAAAGATTGCAGTAACCGGAGGCGCAGATGAGGCTTCCAATAACCAGTGGGAATACTATGTAAATATGCTGCACGAGGTCGATGATTTTATCGGTGATCTCATCTCCGCTATCGAGAGGCGCGGGGAAGATACCATTGTTGTATTCTTCGGCGATCATCTTCCGACTATGGGTCTGGTTGACTCTGATATGAAATCAGGCAGCATTTTTAAGACAAAATATATTACATGGAATAACATGGGGCTCCCGAAGCAGGATGCAGACCTTGCCGCTTATCAGCTTTTGGCAGAGGCAACGAACCAGCTCGGCATTCATGAGGGAACAGTTCTCCGTTATCATCAGACACAGGCAGGCTCTGAGACTTATTTATCCGGGCTCAACAACCTTCAATATGATCTGCTCTACGGAAAGCGCTACGCATATCATGGCGAAGACCCTTATCCTGCCAGCGAGCTTACAATGGACGTCGAGGATGTGGTGATTTCCTCCGTCAGCAAAAACACCTACAACAACACATTGACGGTGTACGGCTCTAACTTCACCAAGAACACGAAGATTTTTATCAATGGCTCTAAGGTCGCAACCAATTATCTGACTCCGTCATTTATCTCGACCAGCCTTGAAAACGTCAAGGACGGCGATATTATCACGGTAAATATTCTTGGTTCTAAGAGTATTATGCTGCGCGAGGGTGTCGGAGAAATTCTCTATACAGACCCCGATGTGATCCACGAGACAGAAACAACGGAGACAGAAACGACTGAAACACAAACGACCGAAACAGAGACACAATCCTCTGAAACAACTGACCCGGAGACACCGTCCTCCGAAACGACTGACGCACAGGCGGCAGCAGCTTCCCCCGAAGAAGCTACCGCAAAAACAAACACTGTTTCCCCTGAAACAGGAAACGTACAGACAAATACAAGTACCAATGATACACCGGAAACAGCACAATAACTGAAAAAAGCTGCAGGCTATGAAAATATTTCATAAGCCTGCAGCTTTTTTATGACATAGGAAATGCAAAAGCAATCCCAATTGCTTTGCAATCCTAATTGCTTTGCAATCCTATGCCGTAAAAACACACTTTTGTTGCGGAAAGAACTCCATATACTATATACGCGCCTCTACTCCTTCACATACGCCCTGTCAATCGTCATCGCTATATAATAACTCTCCCCAACGCGCTCCTTTACCATCGCCTCCAGACGCCCGGTAAGCGCCTCATCATCAATATGAAACTTAAACGGCACAATAATATCAAAAATCAGGTTTGTATGCGTGGGCCCCGTCACCACTCTGAAATCATGCATCGTGATTACCGGATCAATCTCATTTAACATCTCAAGCACCGTCATTTTTAATTGATAGATCCGCTTATCCATCGTAATGATCGGATCCATATGGATCGTCGCCTCACATCCGAGCTTTTCCTGCAGCTCCTTTTCCACGTTATCGATCGCATCATGCGTCTCCAGAATATTTCCTTCCGCAGGAACCTCTGCATGAAGTGAGATCATCTGCCTCCCCGGACCATAATCATGCACGATCAGGTCATGAATCCCGCAAATTGGTTCATGTGCCGTAACAATCCTATGAATCTCCTCCACAAGCTCCTTTTCCGGCGGCTGTCCAAGCAGCGGATCAAGCGTCTCCTTCGCCGCCTGCACCCCCGCATACATGATAAAAAGTCCCACGAGGACACCGCACCATCCGTCAATCTGCACGCCTGTATAATGTCCGACCAGACTTGCCGCAAATACAACCGTTGTTGCACAGGCATCGCTCAGGCTGTCCGTCGCCGTTGCCTTCATCGCCGCAGAGCCAATCTGTCTGCCGATGCTGCGGTTATAATATGCCATATATAACTTAACAAAAATCGACACTGCTAAGATAATAAAAACAAGGAGAGACGTTTCCGTCTCCTCCGGGTGGAGAATTTTACCGATCGAGTCTCTGATCAGCTCATATGCCATCAAAAGAATCGCTGCAGCCACCACCAAGCCGGAGATATACTCCATTCTTCCATGTCCAAACGGATGCTCGGAATCCGGCTTCGCTCCCGCAAGACGAAAACCGATCAAGGTCACCAGCGAAGACCCCGCATCCGAAAGATTATTGAGCGCATCCGCTGTGATCGCGATCGAATTACTGAGCATCCCCGCCAGAAGCTTGCCGGCAAACAGCAGCACATTCAGCGCAATTCCGACAATACCGCAGAGAACGCCATAGGACTGTCTGATTCTTGTCTTATCATCCTTCTCGTGAATCAAAAATCTTGCCAACAGCGTGATCATAGCTCTCCTCCTACCTCAGACTGCCCATATTCTGAAACGGCCAATATACAAACACTGCCTGCCCTAATATCTTATCCTTATGTACATAGGTATTCGTCCAATACCGCGCATCCCATGAATCGTTCCGATTGTCTCCTAAAACCAGATAAGAATCCTCCGGAATCTGAAAATAATAATCCCCAGTCGCTACCGTCCATCTCTCCTTTAGATAATCCTCATGCAGAGGCTGCTCGGATCCATTAATATAAATCTCCCCCTGTCTGATCTCCACTGTCTCGCCCGGCAGCCCGACAATACGCTTTACATACAATTCTTCCTCATTATCGGGATATTTGAAAATAATAATATCCCCACGCATCGGGTCATCCTTTAGATATGCCAGCCTGTTTCCGATCAGTCGGTCTCCCGGCATAATGGCATTCTCCATTGAACCGGTCGGAACATCTGCATTGACAATAATATAGTTCTTCAGCAGCCATGTTGCGGCAATTGCAAATAAAAAAGGAAGAATCCAGCTTAGGATCTCCCGAAACACACTCCCCTTAGCCTCATGCTTTTGTTTTTCCATTGACCTGCTCCAATTCCTTCATTTTGTTTATTTTTTATTGTAACACAGATACGAAAAAATGGAAGTAAAATCACCGTTTTACAGAAAGAAAAATCGCCGCTACCAACCGATAGGGCGATTTTTCCCGTTACTTATTCTGTTTTAAATACGGCAATCTCCGTCTTTAGTCCACTCATGTTCTCATCCAGACTCTCCGCCGTACCATTTAAGTTCTCTACATTCCTCTGTAAATTCTCAGCAACCGTCCGTACGACCTCCGCACTCTGCGCTGTCTCTCCGATAATCATCGAAATATTCTGCACAGCCTCAAGCGCATCCTCGCGATCCCTGTCCGCCTGTTCCGTCTTTTCCAAAATCTGCTTCAGGCTGAAGAATAATTTCTCCATCGCATCATTCATATTCTGGAATACTCCCGTTACCTCGGACACCGCCTCCGTCTGCTTGGCGACCATAGAACCTGCCTGCTTGGCACTCTCCACACTCATACTTGTCTGCGCGCTGATATGCTCTACATTATTGCGTATCTCTCCTGCCGCCTCTGCCGAATTATCCGCAAGCTTACGAATCTCCTCTGCAACAACTGCAAAGCCCCGTCCTGCCTCTCCGGCTCTTGCCGCCTCGATCGAAGCATTCAAGGACAGCAGATTTGTCTGTTCCGATATATCCGTGATCATTCCGACAAATTCGTTGATGATCTCAGACTCCTTCTTAAGTGCCAGAATACTCTCCTCAACCTTTGCCGTTACCTCGGTCGTCTCGTCGGCACGCTCACCCAAAAGCTGCACCAGCTCCATGCCGTGATGGATCATCCTTTCTGCATTCGACACCAGCTCCGAGACATCTCTCGCAATCCGGTTAACCTGCGAAATCTCCTCCGAGAGCGTTCCTGTTTTGCTCACACACTCCTGAGCGTGCATGGACTGCTTCTCCATACCGTCATTGATCTCACCGATCGCATGTGCAATATCCACCGAGTATTCCTGAATTACACCGGATGCCTCCGTCACCTCGTCTGCCGACACCGCAAGCCTGTCTGTCGCCAGATTTACCTTCTGCACCAGCTGCTTATTATTTGCGATCATATGATTCGCAGCGGCAGCCAGCGACTGAAATTCATCATGTCCCGATACCGCTACCTGCGTTGCCAGATTCCCCTCTGCCACAACCTTAAGACTGCCGGAAATACGATGCATATTCTTGCGGATGCCGCTTGTGATCACAAGTCCGATCACTACCGCTATGATACCGGATAACAGCACACCGGCAATCGTAAGCTGCTTAATCGATTCTGCCTGATCGATCACCACATGAATCGGCACCAGTGCGCACACGGTTGCTTTCGTTCTCTCGCTCGTATGATGAAAAAATAAATATTTCTCACCGTCGTAGGTAATCTCCTGCACCTGTGTCTCTGTATCCATATTTTTGAAGAACTCCTGATCGGCAAACACCGTTCCGTCCTCAATCCTTGCGACACTCTCCTCTCCCGGCTTTCTGGCTACTGCGATTTCCCTGCCTCCCGCCGTCACAAACCCGAGGATGCTGCCCTCTCCCAGATCCAGATTCTCTAAAAAGGACGCCACAGCAGACGCCTTTACATCTATGACGACCACAGCATTTCCATACTGTGCGTTCATCTGGCAAGTCAGGATATAATCCTCCTTCTTCAGATCAAGCGCCTCATCCAGCACATCATGATGATCCTCCCATTGCACCAAGGAACCGTCCGGCGCCATATCCTTCATATAAGCGGCATACATTCCCTCCTTCGCCTTACTCTTGGTTGAGATTATCTCGGTGCCTTCCTCCGTGATGATATGTATATTACTGATAAAGGCATTGCCGACCTGCGATGCAAAAATATTCGTTTTTACCCGGTTCACAAGCGATCCCTGCTTCGCAGGATCATTATCATACACCCCGATAAAATACCTTCCAAGATCGCCGTCCACTACATACTTAAGCACTTCCGACTCGATAAAGGAATTGCTTACATCGATATTCTCGGATGCCATCTGGATCGTCTGCTGCGTAGACTCCCGAAAGGATGTACTCATTCCACTCTGCGCGGTGCGATAGGACAAGATGCCCAACACCACCATAAACAGTATCGGCGCCAGAAAACAAATGATGATCTTATTACGGATGCTAAACAGCAGCCTCCCCCCTGTCTTTGTATTCCCCTGCTTTGTTTTTCCCATAGTCCCCTTCTTCCTTTGCTATTCTGATCGTACTACAGTCATTATAGCGCAAAGACACCTTTTTTTCCAGAGGTTTTCACAAAATTCTTCTTTCTTTTTGTGTGATTCATCATAAATCATCATTTTTTTCTGTTGTTTTATGACTTTTTATTTGATTTTGACCGGAACTTCCTGCAGCCCGATCCCTAACACTAGATGGCAGACGCCGCGCAGCTCTCCGCCATACGATACCCCACTCTCGGAATCGTGAGAATATAGCTTGGCTCCGTCGGAACACGCTCAATCTTCTTTCGGATATTTGTCATATTTACCCGCAAAATCCGACTGCTGCCAGAAGCATAAGGTCCCCATATTTTCTCCAGCAGCATTTGATAGGTCACGACAGTTCCTGCATTGAGTGCAAGACACTCCAGAATCCGATACTCTACCGGAGAAAAATGAACCTCATTCCCCGAAAGAGATACCTGCCGTCTTGAAAAATCAATTTTTAATTCCCCCGCTTCATAGCACGCAGGGCTCCCCTGCGGAATCCTGCGTCGCAGCACGGTATATGTACGCGCTGCAAGCTCCTCCTCATGAAACGGCTTTACGATGTAATCATCCGCTCCCGCATATAATGCCTCTGCCTTCCGGCTATACCCTGCTTCCTCTGATAAAATGACGAGCGGGCAATCCGTCCATTGCCGAAGCTTCTGAAGCAATGCCAGCCCATCTACATCTGAAAGCCTTACATCCATAAAAATAAGATCCGGACAGATGCTCGCCGCAAGCTCCATACCCACCTTTCCTGTCTGTGCCGTGTATATCCTGTATTTTTCTTTCGATAGAATACGGCGGATCAGATAGGCCATACTCTCATCCCCGTCGATCAGCAACAGCTTTATTTTATCACCTGCGTTCTTTTTCTCCACAAAATGCCTCCTGTTTCTTCCCACATATTGGTCATCACGATACAAAGAGCGCATTTCCTTTCTTTCCGTCTGTCTGGTGTATATAAACAATATTTTTCCACAATATGATCATCCGGCCGCTGAATCGTCGGATCATGAGAGCCATACCGCCAAAGAGCGTCCCGTACAAAAGCGTCTCTGCAAAAAAACACCACACATCCGGCGTCCCCGTCACACGCGGAGGAGTTCTGTATTCATCACCGAAATGATACTGCCCCTCCAACAGCCACTCCGTGCCGCGCGACACTTCTGTCCCATCTGCCGCGCTGACAGACTGCTCCCACTCATCGCCGCCGTGTGTCAGGTATTCATCCCGCCCATTGTGCATAACGCAAAAAAAGGACAGCAGAAGCACAAGAAGCATGATACCATTTTTTCTTTTATGAATCCTGATACCATCCATAGCCAACTGCCATCCTTCCTTCATTTTTACCGAAGCAGGTAAACAAAATATGCCGCATAGCTCAAAAGCATTACGATCCCGCCCGCTCTCGTCAGCTTCTGCCCGCGTACCACGCAGACTAACAGCAGCACGCCAGCAGCAATCGCAACGAGTGTATCGATCGCAAAGCTTGGCACAAACGCAACCGGTGTGATCAGCGCCGCTGTACCGACCACAAATAAGATATTAAAGATATTGCTGCCCACAATATTTCCGATTGCAATATCCGCCTTTCCCTTCATCGCCGCAGACACCGAGGTAAACAGCTCCGGCAAAGATGTACCGAGCGCTACGATCGTAAGCCCGATAAAGCGTTCGCTAAGCCCCGCATACTGCGCAATTGCTGTCGCAGCGTCAACCGTCACGTCACTGCCCCATACGATCAGCACAAGACCGACCACAGACGCAAGTATCAGCTTCCACACCGGAAGCTCCTTCTCCTCCTCGGGAACTTCTTCCTTGTTCTTCTTTGCCATGAAAAACAGATAAGTCAGATAACCGAGAAATGCGATCCAGAGAATCACGCCCTCACCAAAACCGATCGTATTCCCCGTCCAGCCAAGTCCGATCAAAAGCGCTGTGATCAAAAGCATATAAGGAATCTCATAACGGATCGTCGATTTTGCAACTGCGATCGGCACGATCACCGCAGAAATTCCAAGAATGATCAAAATATTTAAAATGTTGCTGCCGACAACGTTTCCGATCGTAATATCCGCGCTTCCCTTTAACGCCGCCGTAATACTTACCGCCGCCTCAGGCGCGCTCGTTCCCATCGCAACGATCGTAAGCCCCACAACAAGCTGCGGCACGCCAAAGCGATCCGCAATCCCGGCGGAACCATCCACAAACCAATCCGCCCCTTTCACCAGCATCACAAATCCCAATGCAAGCAACAATAATTGAATCAACAATTCCATATTTTTTCCTCCGTTCTTCCGCGACGAAGAATAAAAAAAGACCTCCGCCGCAATATCCTTTGAAATTGCAACAAAAGTCTCGCTGTTTCGTTACGAACCGGATCCCAAGCTATGGAATCGTACTGACGGCTTCGTACACATCTTACCGATGCCAACTACTCCCTTTTTTTCAATATACAGATTTTTAACAAAAAAATCAACTATTTCATTAATTTTTAACACTTTTTTAACACTTTAGCTCTCACGCTTTTTTTGCAGGATTTTTCCGTTTTCCTCCACGCGCTTCTTATCCAGAGGATAAATAAACCAAAGGATTGCCGCCACCGCAAAAAAACCAAGCGCCGGAGCAAGCGTCGCCATTGCATACAGACCGCCAAGCACCTCCTCTGTCTGTGCCGCCGCTGCGGACTCATAACCGATAAATTCCAACGCCCAGCCTCCAAGCCCACCGGCGAGCGCCTGCCCGACCTTTCGCGCAAAGGAATAGACCGCATACACGGTCCCATCCTCCCGCTGTCCGACCTTTACCTCCTGATCATCGATCACGTCCGTGATATTTGCCCAGATAACCGTGTTAAAAAATCCAAGCCCGATATAGCCTGCCAGAGACAGCAGCAAAAACAGCCACATATTTTTCAGCTTGAGCACATACAGCACCACAAACACAACACCGGAGAAAAACATTCCCGCAGCCGACGCCTCTTTTTTCCCGAATCTCTGGGAGATGGGCACGCTGATCGGCGCAACGATGAATAAGATCACCAGCGTTGACAGCAGCGTAAAAATAGAGATGCCGCGCGCGTTTCCAAAATAATCGGGATAGATATAATTATTCATTGTATTGATCAAAAGCTGACTTAAGAGCAAAAAGATCGCCGCCCCGATAATACCAAGCAGGGCACGGCTCGTTCCGATCGCACGGAACGTCGCAGCCAGCGTCAATTTTTTCGCATCAGGCTTCTTTTCGATTGTCACGCGCTCACTCGTCAGCCGGTAGCAGAGCACATAGCAAATGATTGCCAGAAGCGAAAATACCCCCGCGATCACGGCAAACGTCGCTCCCCCGCGCACAATCTGATTTCCGGCTTCGTCTGTCGTGTAGAGAAAGATCGGCGTCCCAACTCCGATCACAAGCCCCGCCAACGCCGCCCCGATAGAACGGAAGGTAGAAAGCGACGTCCTTTCATCGGGGTCTGCCGTGATCGCGGATGCCATAGAGCCATACGGGATATTGATCGACGTATAGAAAACGCTGCCCCACAGCAGATATGTGACATACATATAGATGATGCGCCACGTCATCGGCGCATCCGCAACTGCAGTCTGATACATCAAAAAACTTGAGAGCGCAACGGGTCCGCACATACGCCGGATCCAGCAGCGAAACTTCCCGTCCCGTGCAGGAGGCATTTTATCCACAATGCGGCCCATTGTCACATCAGTAAAGGCGTCCACAAAGCGCGCCGCCAAAAATAAGGTTCCTACCATGCCCCCGCTGATCCCGAGAACCTTTGTGTAAAATACCATTAAAAAAGAGCTTGCGAAGATAAACGTAAAGTCATTCCCGAAATCACCGAACATATACCCTATTTTATCCCGCAAGCCAAACGCTCTGTCTGTTTCCTGATTGTTCTGCATATGAATCCTCCATATCTACATTGCCGTCCGGCATACCTGTAGTATGACCCGATCCTATGCTATCTATTCCTATTTTTTTCCTCATACATGCGCTGATCCGCTAACTGCACAAGCTCACGGATACTGTGATGCTCTGTTTCATCCCCCCGCGCACAGCCAATGCTTACGCCAATCCTCCATCCTGCGCCGTCCGCCCACTCCAGCTTTGCCATGCCCTCCCGCAGCGCCTCGATATAGACCGCCACCTCATCGTCTGACTTCCCCTTCAAAATGATCAAAAATTCGTCGCCCCCGTAGCGCGCCAGAAAGGAATTTGTATGTCCGAAGGTCCGTTTCATCTGATCCGCCGTAAGCTTTAACACCTGATCCCCGACCGCATGACCGAATTTATCATTGATCTTTTTGAAATGATCAACATCCAGCAGCAGCAGATGACATGGCTTCTCGATCCAATCCTGTCCCCCAAGCTCTGTCAGATACTGCTTTAGCCGCCCCCGGTTGTTAAGCCCCGTAAGCGCGTCCCTTGTCACCTGCCCCTGCTGCACATCGAGATACACGAACAGCAGAGAAACTGCCGTAGCCGGAAGCACAAATTCAATCTCCTCCATGCAAAGCTGAACGAAACAGCCAATGACAGGCGGAACTGAAAACCATACCAGCATTCTGCATTCTCTCCTGCGCTCCGCCTGCTCCTCCCTTCTGCTTTGCCGCAGCGCGTCTATTGACGAAACCGCAAGATAGCCCACCACAACAAGCACATAAACGAAAAATACCGGACCGCGCTGATAAAAATTATTCTCATCCAAGTAAAAGAGCAGACCGTTCCAGATATTTCCAATAAAAAGAACGAGCATCGCCAAAAGCGGAAGCGCCGCCCTTAATACCGGCAGGCCACGCTGTCCGATTCCGTAGTTTAAAACATCACGCACATAAAGATACCAGAGATACGACAGAAAGACGAACAATAGAAGGCTGCAGTGATCAAGCAGCAAAAGCAGACCGCGCGCTCCCACAAACTGCTGCCCATCCAGACATCTGCCCGCCAGATTCAAAAGCATAATGCCCGTTAAAAGCACCATCATAAAGCGCAGTGCGCGGCTCCGCCACGAGTAGGTAAGCGTCCGCTCCGTATTCAGACGCATCAGCACCAACGCTATGATCGGTATGAAATTGATCTGTAAATAGATCTCAGCGTTCATTGTGCCACCCCCATTAAGTCTCCTTTTCCGCAGCACGTTTCTTCCGCGCTTTGCTCTGATACATACGTTCATCGGCAATTTTGATCAGAGACTCCGTCCCCTCTGCCTGCTCCCACATCGCATATCCGATGCTGAAGGAAAGCCGGTAGCCTTTTTTTGCCGTCTCGTTAAATATCCGAACCTCCTGCTCGATCGCTTTGACAGCTGCTTCTGCCGCCCGTGCATCCTCCCACGCGCCGATCACCGCAAACTCATCGCCCCCATAGCGCGCCAGAAATGTTTTTCCCTTTCCGAGCACGCGTCTTAGCAGATCCGCCGTTTCCCATAAGGCTTCGTCTCCCGCAATGTGTCCCATGTGATCGTTGATGCTCTTAAAATCATCAATGTCTAACATCAGCATTCCCCAATTTCCTCCATGCTGTTCCGCCCACCGCTCAATCTGCTTATCAAACTCCCTGCGGTTATTAAGACCGGTCAGACTGTCCGTCGTAATCTGGCGGTTCTGCGTGTTGAGATAGATAAAGAGAACTGTCAGAGACAGACAGAAAGTACCGCCCCACCACTCCTGTCTCCAATACTGCGCCGTCATCCCCACAAGCAGGATCAGGCTGCAGACTGCCAGATCAACGCATTCCCTTCTCTGGTCTCTGGCATTCCCTCCCCCGCTCTTGCGAAGGGCGATCACCGCTCCCGCCAAAAGCCACGCCGCACCTTCCAGATAAAGGAGCCAAAACAACTTTCCCGGTACACATTGATGCTCCCGGCTGATAAAAAAGATCAGATGCGTCCACGGCATCGTCACCAAAACGCCTGCCAAAAGAAGCTGCGCAATGCTAAAAAGGCGGGTAAGCTGCTTTGCTCTCCCCACCCGCGCCCTATACTTTAAGCGAAATGCAACATAGAGAAACCATGTTCCCGCCGTTCCTGCCACCATCCACGCATAGATAATGCCGCAAATCCATACGACGCTTCGCGCAAGGTCTCCGTCCTGCCCCTCAAAGCCTCTGCCAAAGGTCTCCGCCAGCAGCGCGCCAAGCGCAAGCAGCGTCAGCAGATCAAACAACCGCTTATCTGCCGTTTCAGATGTTTTTCTGTGGTTATTCAGATAAATGACGAGGAGCATGAGTACAGGAAATATATGGATACTCACCGACGTCAGCAGCCCCATAGCCACTCCCCCTTCACAAAAATCCTTTTCTTTTTACAATTATACCATTTTTACAGATTCCTGTCATCTGATACAGAAAATTTCAGAAAATTCTATTGATTCTTTCTCCGAAACTGGATTGGCGTCATTTTCTTTGCCGCCTTAAACAAACGGTTAAAATGCTCTACGTTCTCATAGCCTACATATGCGGCAATAGATTCCACAGTCTGATTTGTCTCCTTTAGCATCGCACACGCCTTTCTTATCCGCACGGTCTTGACGGCCTCCTGAAAGGTCATGCCTGATTTTTCTTTGATGTATTTAGAAAGGTAGGACCTGGAAAGACCAAATTCAGATGCAAGAAGCTCTAAGGTCACATCCGCATAATGATTCTGGATATAACTCATCAGATCGACCAGCCGTTCCTCACGCGGCTCTGTCACACATCTGCTCTGCGCCATACGGTTCGCTGCCGAAACAAGCGCAGCGATGGAGCTTGATATAATATCATCCTCGATCCCGACACCCCAATAGTTTACGCCTCCTGCCACGATCTCGACATACGCCGCAGCCTTTGCGAAAGAGCCCCTTGAAATCGCATGCTCCTGATAGCTTGCAAGCTCATACTCAACGCCGAAATACATTTTGATCGCATTGCTTATGGCGTCCAGACGCCCGTTTCCGGCCGTTTCTATGACACGCCTCCTTCCGTCCTGCACAAGCGTCACCTGCGCTGTAATTCCATTCTTGCGCTCAAACCGGTATTCCGCCACCTCAAAAATATCCTTGCGGTTTAAATAGGTCTCCTCAAAAATGCGGTACACCGCCTCCGGTGACAGCTCCCTGTGACGGCGGTCTGAAATCCCCTTGATCAGATAGCCAACCTCCTCCTTCATCGCATCCGGCAGCGAAATTCCAAAGCTTCGTTTTAAGATAAACGCTACGCCGCCCTTTCCCGACTGGCTGTTAATGCGGATGACGTCTGATTCATATTCACGCCCGACGTCCTCGGGATCGATCGGCAGATACGGTACTTCCCACCGCTCCCCGCTCTTTCCGTCGGCACGCCATGCCATTCCCTTTGAGATCGCATCCTGATGCGAGCCGGAAAACGCTGTAAAAACAAGCTCTCCCACATAGGGCGCACGCGCATCGACCTGCATGCCGGTCAAACGCTCATATTTCTCACGGATACCGGAAATATCCGAAAAGTCAAGTCCTGATTCCACACCATGACAGAGCATATTCATCGCGACTGTTACAAGATCAACATTCCCGGTCCGCTCTCCGTTTCCAAAAAGCGTTCCCTCCACACGCTCCGCTCCCGCAAGGACGCCAAGCTCTGCGTCGCTTACGCCGCAGCCCCTGTCGTTGTGCGGATGAACGCTTAAAATCACATGCTCCCGCGCCTTTAAATGCTTATGGATATATTCCACCTGACAGGCAAAAATATGAGGCATCGCAAGCTGTACGGTCGTTGGGATATTAATGATCACCTTATGCTCCTGATCCGGCTGCCAGACATCAAGAACCGCATTGCATACCTCAAGCGCATAATCAACCTCCGTTCCCGGAAAGCTCTCAGGGCTGTATTCAAAGATAAACCTTCCCTGCGTCTCCCCCGCGAGTGTTTTCATCAGCTGCGCACCCTCAACCGCAAGCGCCTTGACCTCCTCCCTCGTTTTGCTAAACACCTGCTCACGCTGCGTCACAGACGTGGAATTGTACAGGTGGATAACGGCGCAAGGCGCACCCTCGATCGCCTCAAAGGTCTTTCGGATGATATGCTCCCGCGCCTGCGTCAGCACCTGGATCTTCACATCCTTTGGTATCATATCACGCTCGATCAGGGTTCGTACGAACTGATACTCCGTATCTGACGCCGCCGGGAACCCAACCTCAATTTCCTTAAATCCGATTTCCACAAGCATCTGAAAAAACTCCAGCTTTTCCGTAAGCCCCATAGGCTCGATCAGCGCCTGATTTCCGTCCCGCAAATCCACACTGCACCAGACCGGCGCCTGTTCGATCGTTTCCTTTTTCGCCCAGTCATACGTCACTTCCGGCGGCATAAAGTATGATTTCCCGTATTTTACTGCTGCATCCATGCTCCCCTCCAAGCTTTCTTCGGAACGTCTGCTAAAATCTGATTCCACGTCCTACTTTGACTTCACACCGACTTTTTTACAAATATCTGCCACACAGCAGCGTTCGCAATGCGGCGTTGTGCGCGCCGTGCATACCTCACGTCCATGATCTACGAGACGATGACAGAAATTGCTGCCCTCCTCGGGCGGAATCAGCTTCCACAGCGCCATTTCTACCTTTTTCGGCTCCTTGACCCCATCCACAAGTCCCATCCGGTTGACCAGACGGATACAATGCGTATCGGTCACGATCGCCGGCTTTCCAAAGACGTCTCCCATAACCAGATTCGCACTTTTTCTTCCAACACCCGGCAGCTTTAAGAGCTCATCAAAATCATCCGGTACCCGGCTGCCGTATTTTTCACGCAGCATTTTCATACATCCACTGATGTCGCGCGCCTTGCTGTTTCCAAGACCGCACGGACGGACGATCTGCTCGATCTCTGACACCTCGGCCTCCGCCAGCGCGTCAACCGTTGGAAACTTTGCGTACAGGTCCTGCACGACAACATTGACACGCGCATCCGTACACTGCGCCGCCAGCCTTAAGCTGACCAAAAGCTTCCATGCGTCATCATAGTCCAGCGTACATGCAGTATCCGGGTACTCCTCCTTTAGCCTTTGGATGATTTCCTTTGCAAGTTCTTTCTTCCTCATACGTTTTTAACTCCTGTTTCTTCATTATTATATGCCGCTTTTTATAAAACAAACTTCTTCCATTGAAAACGCGCCAGATCCACACGGCTTCCGCTCACTGCAATCCCCTCTGCCTCGAGCAGCGCCTTCTGCCGGTTCTCTCCTCCGAAGGCAAACGCTTCCGATAAACGTCCCTCCCGGTTGACAACACGGTAGCAGGGGATCCCCTCTGGATCTGGATTGACGTGCAGCGCATAGCCCACAACCCGCGCCCATCTTTTATTTCCGGCAAGCGCCGCCACCTGCCCGTAGGTTGCCACGCACCCCCTTGGAATCTGTCTTACCACCTCATAAATCTTCTCATAAGAATTTTTTTCCTCCACACTGCGCCCCCTTCCTTTTTCACCTATCCTAATTGTACCACAGATTTCTCTATTTTTCTGCATTTTGCGACTTTTTTCTAATGCTTGTATATTTATAAAATGGGTGATAATATAGATAGGTTGAAAAAAGGAGGTTTTTTATGCAGGAAAATAAAATGGGCGTGATGCCTATTGACAAATTAATCGTATCGATGTCTCTGCCGATCATGATTTCCATGCTGGTACAGGCACTTTATAACATTGTCGACAGTATTTTCGTCGCACAGATCAATGAAAATGCACTGACTGCCGTTTCGATGGCATTCCCGATCCAAAATCTGATGATCGCCGTCGGCGTCGGTACTGCCGTCGGCATGAACGCGCTTCTCGCGCGCTCCCTCGGAGAAAAGGATTTTGATAAGGTAAACAAAATTGCGGAAAACGGTATTTTTCTCGCAATCTTAAGCTACCTGCTGTTTCTTGTGATCGGTCTTTTCTTCTCAGAGATGTTCTTCCGCAGCCAGACAAATATTGAGGAAATTATCATCTACGGAAAGCAGTACATGACTGTTTGCTGCTGCCTGTCGCTTGGTATCTTTATCCAGATCATGTTTGAGCGTATGCTGCAGGCAACTGGAAAAACCGTGTATTCCATGATTTCGCAGGGCGTTGGCGCTATTGTAAATATTATCTTAGACCCGATCCTCATTTTCGGTCTTTTGGGACTTCCAAAAATGGGCATAACGGGCGCTGCCGTTGCGACCGTAATCGGACAGATCATCGCCGCGCTTGTCGGTCTGTACCTGAATCAGACAAGAAACCATGAAGTACATCTTAAATTTGCTCACTTTCGTCCAAACGGCAAGATCATCCGACAGATTTATGGTATCGGTGTTCCGTCCATCATCATGCAGGCGATCGGTTCTCTGATGACCTACGCGATGAACCTCATCTTGATCACCTTTACCCCCACGGCGACCGCCGTCTTCGGCGTTTATTTCAAGCTGCAAAGCTTCGTATTTATGCCGGTATTTGGACTAAACAGCGGTGTGATTCCTATCATGGCGTATAATTACGGTGCAAACAAGCGCTCACGCGTAACAAAAACATTAAATCACACGATCCTATATGCTGTCGTGATTCTTGCCGCAGGCTTTCTTCTGTTTCAGGCTGCCCCCGTGCCGCTGCTTCGGATGTTCAACGCCTCGGATCACATGATCGCTATCGGTGTTCCGGCATTGCGTATCATCAGCTTCAGCTTTGTTCCCGCCGCGATCAGCATCGCGTGCAGCAGCGCATTCCAGTCACTTGACAAGGCAGTCTACAGTATGTTTATTTCCATTGCCAGACAGCTTGTTGTGCTTTTGCCTGTTGCTTACCTGCTTGCACAGGTTGCCACCGTTGATTTTGTGTGGCTCTCCTTCCCGATCGCGGAGGTCGCAGCCTTGCTGCTAACACTGTTGTTTATGAAAAAGCTCCATAAGGACGTCATCTCAAAGCTGGCGGAATAAGGCAGATTGTAAGATTGCGGAGCAGATTCCCTATGTCATAACAACGAGCGACACGCTTTGCGAGCCGCTCTTATGTCAAAAAAGGTTGCCGCTGACCGGCAACCTTTTTTATCGGAGTAACAGGATTTGAACCTGCGACCTCACGGCCCCCAGCCGTGCGCGCTACCAAACTACGCCATACTCCGTCGTATCTTTTTCTATTTTACTACAAATCATTGACAATTCCAAGTAATCTTTTTAAAATTATTTCAAAATATTATCTTTTGAGGTGTGATTCATGATCCAGGAGTTTCAGGAAAACCAAATTCTAATGAAATCGCTCTATACGCAATATATAGAACCGGTCTGCTCCCGCCACGGGCTTACGCGCACCGAGCTTGACATCCTTCTTTTTCTCGCAAACAATCCAAAATATGATACGGCGTCCGACATTGTCGAGATGCGCCGCTTAGCCAAGTCGCACGTCTCTACCTCCGTAAAGGCCCTCGAAAAACGCAGGTTTCTCCGCAGAGCCTATACGCCCGCCAACCGCAAAACGGCTCATCTCTCGCTCTGCGACGCCGCCCTTCCCGCCGTATGGGACGGACAGACGGCACAGCAGGATTTTTTCGCAGCAATCTTCGACGGATTTTCGGCAGAGGATCACGAGCTGCTTTCAAAGTTGCTAAAACGCGTCTCCCAAAATGTACGCGCGCATTCCGCGCCCCCGTGCTGATCAAAATTCCTTCTTTACAATATGCTCATACACCGTCTGCGCTACAACCTCGTAGCCTTCCTTGTTTGGATGCACCCCGTCAAAAAAATATTCCGGGTGGTTCTCCGTCACCGCATAGAGATCGATCAGCCCTACTCCTGTCTCCTCTGCAACCTCGCGAACAATTCGCCCAATCTCATCATGAATGATCTCATTGCGGATACCATGAATGATCTCTCCATTCTCCCGCGGAAACGCCTCAGGCGGCGTCATAATATAAATCGCAGGCTTGCTCTCGATCATCTGCAGCTCCTTAAGCAGCGCAATATACGCCTGCTTATATTTCTTTGCATGCCACCGATCGCTCCGTGAATCATTAGAGCCCAGCATTATGATCAAAATATCCGGCAGCTCTCCCTTTACCGCTTCAATATAGCCGGTATCGCGATAGCTTTTTCCCGGAATATCAAGCAGCGTCCTTCCGCTTGCGCCATAATTCATAACCTCATAACGCCTGCCCAAAAGCCTTCCAAGCACAGCGGGATAGCACTCCTCCTCACGCCGCTCATCCGGCACGCCCTTTCCGTAAGTGATACTGTCACCAATGCAGAACACCTTGTAAATACGGGTGTTTTCCCTCTGCATGATCGCCTGCGTATCGCCAAGCAGCAAAAAGAAGATCAAAGGAACGACAAGCAGATACCGCTTCCCTCCAAACCGCCTTTTCCTATCCATCTATTTTGTCCTTCTTCCGCACCTAATTTCCTACCGCTCGATCATGCGGTTCATAATCTCCATTTTCTCCTCCGCCTCATAAATGAGACGGCTGCACTCCTTCAACTCGTCCGAAAAATCTGCGGTTACTCCCTGATAAAGGGATTTGTACTTAATATCATGCTCAAGGCTCGCCCACAGATCCATTGCAAGCGTCCGCACCTGAAGCTCGACCGGAACCATCTGCTTTTTATTCATAAAATAAACAGGAACACGGATTACCATATGGAGACTCCGGTAGCCATTCACCTTCGGCTCTGCGATATAATCCTTAATATCCATCAAAAACAGGTCATCCTGCGCCATCAAACGATCCCGGATCAAATACACGTCCTTAATATATGAACAGACCACTCTCACGCCCGCAATATCATAAATATTGTTGCAGGCGGAAGACAGTGTCAGATCCATATCCTTCTTCTGCAGCTTTCCAAGAATACTTTTTGCCGATTTTAAACGGGTATCAATGTGGTGGATCGGGCAGCGGAGTCTGCGGTACTTAAATTCGTCCTCTATGATCTCAAGACGCGCGGTCGTCGCGCACATCGCCGCATTATACATCCGAAGGATCGGGTCGATCGTGCGGGAAAACTGCTCCGTCATGTCCGCGATATGCTCCATATCATCCTCACCGACACAGTGTATCGGCATGAGCTCCCTCACCGCAAGCATCCCCTCCTGCATGATCTCTCCCTGATATGCTTCCTCCTGACGTACTTCTTCCTTTTCTGCTGCCCTTCGCATTCTTTTTTTCATGCGTAAACAAAAACCTCGTTTCTCTGATTGTCTGAAAATCATTTCAGTTTCTACATTATACCAGACAATCATGAAGCCTGCGTAAAACGCACATAAAATATTTATTAAATTATTTCATTCACTGTTTTTACAGGGAAATACCGCAGCCTGCCAAAAGCTCTCTTGCCGAATCCAAAGAATCAACGCCATGCAGATTCTTGATCGGCGCGAATTCCCTGCTTCTGTCAACCTCATAGGGCAGACAATCCTGCATCATATGCACCATATCAAGCACCAGCGTCTCAAACTTATAACCATTTGGCGCATCCGGTTTCACATAGCTTCCATCCACATCCCTGTACGGAATCTTTTTCTCCACCACATGGATCGGCATCCGCGCGTCCGCGATCTCCTCAAGCTTCTTCTCGGAAAACAAATAGTTTAAGATCACGCCGAAGCCGTAAAGCAGATCTCCGTTTTCTTTTCGGGCTGTCGCCATCTCCTCTGTCATCTCATAATATTCCGCAATGGAGGGTCTGCCGTCCTCGGTGCAAAGAACTCCCACCTTCTCATCCGGCGCCGCCTTGCGCACGACCTTTGCGCCGCTCTCGCGCCCGTATGCGATCGTTGCTCCGATAAACAAAGGATCTGCAATGCGCTGGAGGCAATTATCGACTGCAAAGACATTCAGCCACTCAATTCCTTTTTGCTGAAGCTCGGGCAAAAGTCCGGCAGACACCATCGAGCCAAACCATCCGCCATTGCCGTTTGGTGACATCGCCGGCTCTGTGCCCGATTCCATGAGCACCCTTTTCTCATAATCACATGCCGGCTCCATCTCCTGCACGAAGAATCTGACCTCCTCCCTCGGGTAGCCAAAATAATCGTGCTCCTCAAAAAATTCCTTCGTGTCCTTATCATTGATATTGCTTGTCATGATATAGAGCGGAACATATGCTCCCGCCTCCTCGGTCACGTCCATCAGATTCCTCACAAGCTGCTCAAATAAATACAAGATCCGGTTCACCCCAATATTCAGCGTTCCTTTCGGCTTATCCAGCCCAAGGCGCGTACCCTGTCCTCCCGCGAGAAGGACCGCACCGACCTTGCCCTCCCGCACAGTCCTTAATCCGATCTCACGAAACTCCTGCTCCCTCGCACGGATCTCCGCAAGCTCCACTGCCTCAAGCGGTGCAAAAACGCCGCGCTCATTGACGGTCTCTTTTCTGTCAACGTGCTCAAACACCGACCAGTCAATTTCCTCCAGCCGTTTTTTTAAGGCTTCATTTTCCTCCGGCGTATTCTGCTCCATCGCCGCACGGATATAGCATTGTCTCTCATCTTCCCATAGCTTCATAGTAGATTCCTCTTTCCCTGTCTTTTCTATTATACCCAAAATCCAGCCATTACTTGCGCTCCAGTGAAATACCGTTTACAATCTCTCCCTCTCCAAGCTCATACTGGATCGTCACCTTATCCTCTACATTTAAGATTGTTGCAACCGGATACTCCCTGCCGTTGATCAGATAGTAGACAGGCTGCTCTGCCAGACGGATAAAGTAATAGGTATCGCCGTCCATAACTGCCGAGCGCAGCTCCGCAACCCTTCCGGTCACCTCGCCCGTCTCCGCCTCCGGCGCCTTTTCCTCCTCGGCGATCCCGCTCTTGACAAGCTGATCCATATAATTTGCCTGACACTCCTCGACCGTCGTTCCCGTCGCTACGATCTGATACTGGCTGACGTTGACCATGGCATACATCTTGACAAGCTGCGACGCATCCTTAAGCGCCATAAAGTACGTCGGCTCATTTCCGATATTCAAAAGGATCGGGAAGGTCGCCTGATAGCTGTACTGCTGCACCGCTCCCTGTGCCGAATTCATACCCGCCTGCTCATTCGCACCGGCGCAAGCGTAATAGCGCGCCTCCTTCGTACGCTGATTTACGAGAATAAAGCCAAGATTACTCTCATCTCCGCCAACCGATGTGATACCGGTATATACCCACACATCATCGTCCATCGCAATATAGTTATAGCCTGTAGTCGTCTTGGTGCATCCGCTCTGTCCCAGTACGGAATTCCAGAATCCGCCCTGGTATAAGCCATAATAATCATACTGCTGCAAAATCAGTTCTGAGCTGCATACACGGTCTACCCATGACGGCACATCCCCGATTTCATAAAACTGTGATTCCCCTGTCACTGCATTGACAAGCACCGCTCCGGTGACGTCTGTACCACCGAACAGTCCGATCGTATTTGTGACGGTTGTCGCGCACCAGTATGGAACACCGTCGTCATCCACCTCAAAATTTACGTCATAGAACATCTTTGTCGGATAATGAAAACGCAGATAACGGTGAATGTTGCGGTTCAAAGGCTCGGAAGGTGAATACTTCATCCCCTCCTCAAGCCGCTGCACGCTTACCTCCTGCGTCACCATATCGATCAAAAGATAAGCAGGAATACCCTCCCCGCGGTTATTAAACCACTTGATCAGACCGCCATAGTTTAGGTAGGTTGCACGCACCGGTCTGTCCTGATAATTGATCTGTGCCGAAGCCCCGTCCACCTCAAACTGGGAAACAAGATCGGACAGCTCACCCATTTTTTTATTTGCAAGCGTATTCGCAGAATCGGCATCCAGCATCGGAATCTGATCCCACTTTAACTCCTGGACCTCCTTTGAGAAATCTCCCTCTTTCATCGGAAGAAGCTCTGCATAAGTCTTTGCGCGGAAAATTACGCTTCCGGCAATCCCGCCGACCGCGCTGATCGCCAGAAATACTGCTCCGATGACCACGGGAACCGTACATTTTTTGATCATGTGCTTAAAATAATCCTTTGCATTTGACGCCTTAAAGCCCGTCACAAAAATGTTGCTGCCGCAGTAGACGATACACAGCAGATACACAAACAGATACAGATCCGGCGAATGCATATTCAAAGCCGGAAGCTTCACATAAAAGTAAAGAAATCCAAATACCACCGTAATCAATAAACTAATCAGCATATTCCTTCCTCCCTGCTGTCCCTTTAATTACAGCCGCGAAAACCCTTTCCTATGATCTCGCTGCTGTTTGTGATCGCAATAAATGCTGTCGGCTGATGCTTCCTGATATAATTGCGCAGCTCCACCGCCTGACTCCGCTTCATGATCGTAATGACCACGCTCTTTCGATTATGCTCATACGCTCCCTCCGCGGCATAAACCGTTGCACTGCGGTTTAGCTTTTTTGTGATAAACTCGCAGATCGGCTCCGGATCGTTGCAGATGATCGTAAAGTATTTGCACAAATTGATACTCTCGATCACATTGTCCACCACGAGAGACTTCGCCAGCAGACCGCACAACGAAAAAAGTCCCGTCTGCGCGTCAAATACCATGCAGGAGGCAATGACAATCCCAAGGTCCACAAGGAATAGCGCTCCGCCGATATTTAGCTTTGTATATTTCTTTAAGACCATCGCAATGATGTCCGTACCGCCGCCCGATGCACCGATATTAAATAAAATCGCCGAGCTGAACGCCGGAAGCACGATCGCATAAATCAGCTCCAGCACCGGCTGCGTTGTAAGCGCGTGCTCCATCGGAAACCACAGCTCCGCAAGGCTTAAGCCCGCCGACATCAGCAGACTAACATACACCGTGCGGATTCCGAAGCTTTTTCCAAGAAAAATAAATCCGACAACAAGCAGCGACATGTTGATGATAAACGTAATATCTCCCGGTGAAAACGGAAGCACAGCCGCAAGCACGACGGCAATACCGGTCACGCCGCCAAACGAAAAATTGTTCGGAAACTTAAAGACATAAACGCCGACAACAAGAATCAGCGTTGCCACGGTCAGCACCGCATATTCCTCCAATTCCCGTTTTAGTTTTCCTATGTTCTTAAACATCGCCTTCTCTAGTCCTCGTAATGTGAAATATAGTCTTAGAATACCATTGAATCTGTCTGTTTACAAGCCCTTTACACAACGCGTTTTTCCAGCCAGCGCCCTCTCTGATAGCGCAGGATAAAAAACAGGGAACGAAACACCCAGTCTACATACATGCCGATCCAGACACCCATAACGCCAAGCCCGAGCGTCCCGGCAAAAAAATAACTGCTTGCCACACGGAATACCCACATGGAAAAAACGCTCACCCCCATCGTATAGCGCGCGTCACCCGCCGCCCGAAGCACATTCGGCAGCGCAAAGCTGAGCGGCCAGATGAGCATTGCCAAGACGGCAAACACGGTCAGCAGCTCCACGGTGATGCCATAAGCCTCCGCTGACAACTGAAAACAGGAGGTAAGCGGACGTACGGCAAGCAAAAGAGCCGCATTTGATACCGCCATTCCAAGATACGCAAGTCCCATAAGCCTTTTGCTGTAATATTTTGCCTGTTCCTTCTCCCCCGCGCCAACGCACCGGCCGATCACTGTCACCATCGCAAGCCCGATCGCGATTCCCGGAATATTCGCAAAGCCCGCAATGCTGTTCGCCACTGCATTCGCCGCGATCGCCGCCGTGCCAAAGGTTGCCGTCAGGCTGGAAACCAGAAGCTTTCCAACCTGAAACATCCCATTTTCGATGCCGCTTGGAATACCGATCTTTAAAATCCTGCCAATGACATCCCACTGTGGTCTTAAACAGGTTTTCGCCGTGATGCAGAGCGGATTGTCCTTTCGCATCAACAGTATGAGCATCACAAGCGCAGAGACGATACGCGCAAAAAGTGTTGCGGACGCCGCGCCCGTCACCCCAAGTCCAAACCCGAAAATCAAAACCGCATTTCCGCCGATATTGATAACATTCATGACAAGGCTGGTGTACATACTGATCCTGCTGTTGCCGATCGCCCGAAACAGCGCCGCGCCCGCATTATAAACACCGAGAAACGGATAGGATAGAGCGGAAATCAAAAAATAAATCTCCGCATTCGCCATGACCTCTGCATCAATCTGCCCAAAAATAGCACGAAGCAAAAATCTGTGCAGAACAAGGACCACCAGCATCACCGCTCCCGCCGAGGTAAGCATGATAAAGATCAGCTGTCCCGCCGACAGCCTTGCCCGCTCCGGCATCTTTTTTCCAATATACTGACTGCACACAACCGCTCCGCCGGTTGCCAGCGCCGATAATATCTGTATCAAAAGCACACTGATACTGTCCACCAGCGAGACTCCCGACACCGCCGCCTCCCCGCAGGAGGAAACCATAAGCGTGTCAAACAGCCCAATACTGATCGCCAGCAGCTGTTCGATCACCAGCGGTATGATCAGCTTCCTTAAATCCTTTCCGCTAAACAACCGATCTGCCATTTCATTTCTCTCCACCTTTCGTATCACAGCTATATTCCATGCAACAAAACCGCAGCGCCCAATACCGGTCGCTGCGGTTATCCCTGCCTGATGTACAGGCTTTTTTCTCTATTTACTTCTATGCGAGCGCTGCTGTAATGATCGCCATAGAATATACCTCAGAAGCATTGCAGCCGCGTGACAGATCGTTGATCGGTGCATCCAGCCCGAGAAGGATCGGACCGTATGCCTCAAAGTTACCAAGACGCTGTGCAATCTTGTAACCGATATTTCCCGCGTTGATGTCCGGGAAAATAAACGTATTGGCATGTCCGGCAACCTCGCTTTCCGGGCACTTGGTGCGCGCTACACGCGGAGAAACTGCCGCGTCAAACTGAAGCTCTCCCTCAATCGGAAGCTTTGGATATTTCGCCTTTGCCTTCTCCGCCGCATTTTTCATCTTGTCTACATCCTCGCCCTTTCCTGAGCCAAATGTAGAATAGCTTAAAAATGCGATCTTTGGATCGACGCCGAAAATCTTCGCACACTCTGCTGCCTCTCCCGCGATCTCCACAAGCTCGTCCTCTGTCGGCTTAATATTGATCGCGCAGTCTCCCATCGCCAATACCTCATTTTCGCCTGTTGCAGACGGGCGCACCAGAATAAAGCAGGAGGATACAATGGAATTGCCCGGCTTTGTCTTGATAAGCTGTAATGCCGGACGCACCGTATCAGCAGTCGAATAGGTCGCTCCGCCAAGCAGGGCGTCTGCCACTCCCATTTTTACCAGCATCGTTCCAAAATAATTTGCCTGCGCAAGAACCTTCTTTGCCTCCTCCGGAGTCACTCCCTTGCTCTTTCTAAGCTCGCAGAACATTGCTGCCATCTCATCAAATCTGTCATAATCAAGCGGATTGATGATCTCCGCTCCGCGGATATTATAGCCGCTCTCCTCTGCCACCGCAGCAATCTCCGCCGGGTCTCCGACGAGGATCGGATGCAGGAACGTACCTGCAAGAAGACGGGAAGCCGCCTCTAAAATACGCGGATCGTTTCCCTCCGTAAATACGATCTTCTTTGGGTTTTTCTTTAAGATCTCGATCAACTGACCAAATCCAAACATTTTAATTTCTCCTTTTTCTTGATTCGTTATAAAAGCCACGCCCTCATTCATGACGCTTACTGTACTTGCTATTATATAGCAGTTTTTGGGAATTTCAATGGTTGTTTGAAAATAAATGCATAATCTCTGTTTTCCACTGATCCCCGCTTCACTCCGTCTTTTTTGCCTCCTCTGCCAAAAGCTCCTCCTCCGCCTTGATCACGGCGCTCCGAAACTCCGGCGACTGCGCCGTCTTGATCGCCCCAAGAAGATTCGGCACATGCTGCTTTTTATCCGGCTTCGTCATCAGCATAAAACGCCGGAAAAAGAACAAAACACCGATGCTTAGGACGGATAACAGATCCTCAAGCGGCGTCGTGCTCGTCACGATCATATGACGCGCGATCAAAAAGATCAGCACCTCAATGATATTTGCGGAGCTCGGCTTACAGAGCATCTTCATAAATTCAATTCCTATCACAACATTAAAAACCGCATCCAGATAAAGCAAAAAAGCTCCCGCATCCATCCGGTTCTCCCAGTAGGTCAAAAATTCCGGCCACAGTGTCATTGCCGCGATCACAATACCGACCGCAACCGCTCCCGCCATAAGAAGCTCCAGGACGTCGCACGCTTTATATAAGATTTTTCTTATGTTATCCCACATGCTCCCACTTCATCCTCCAAAACTAAATTTTTGTATATAAAATCCGAGCGCCTTTCTTCGAGCCAAAACGACAGACGTTACCACCACAGTTAACTCAGCCCCGGCACCCTCGCATCACCCGGGAGGTTCTACTTAGGGCTGCTTCATTCCTGACCTGACCCGGTTCATAGATTCCCGCCGTGCGAGACCAAAGCTTCGACGCCACTTATGATGGGCAGCTCTACCGCTTAACGGTCCTCCGATCGGCATCACCCCAACTATAGCGGATTGTTGGTACAGGGCACCGCTACCACCCCGGCTGCTCGGAGATTTAAGTATATCCTATTTTACGGTTCATTGTCAATGCCTGTGCGCTTTTTCCTTTCCCGAAGCTGCCGAAAAAATTCGGAGAGCATCGCAGAGCACTCCTCCATCAAAACGCCCTGCGCGATCTCCACCTGATGATTAAACGCTGCCATCTGCAGCAGATTCAGCACCGAGCCCGCACAACCTGCCTTTGGATTCATGCTCCCAATGACTACCTTTTTCATGCGGCTTTGCACGATAGCTCCCGCGCACATCTGGCACGGCTCTAAGGTTACATACATCGTGCAGTCCTCAAGTCTCCAGTCCCCGGTCTTTTTGCTCGCCCGTTTGATCGCGGACAGCTCCGCATGTGCCAGCGTATTTCCTTCCGTATTTCTTCTATTATACCCACGCGCAATGATTTTATCATTTTGAACGATGACGCAGCCGATCGGAACCTCATCCAGCGCATATGCTTTTTTTGCCTCACGGATCGCCGCCTTCATATATTTTTCATCCTGTGTCATAGACAGTTACTCCCAAATAAGTTATAGTTTTCTAAGATCACTCCTATTGTAACGGATGACGTGATATTTGTCGACTGTCTGCAACACGGAAAAATAAAGGAGAATGCACATGAATATGCTCTATGAAACAGAACGGCTGCGCCTTGCGATACTCTCCCCCTCACACGCCGGGCAGGTTTTAGACTTCCGGCTGCGCAATCAAGAGTTATTTGAACGATACGAAGCAGCCCTTCCGGAAAATTTTTATACACTGCAATACCAGCAGACAATCTTAGCTTATGAGGCAAAGCTTGCAATGAAGCTGTCCGCTGTCCGTTTTTATGCTTTTTTGAAGGAAGATCCCGCCTGCATCATCGGAACGGTCTGTCTGCATGACATTCTGCGTATGCCTTATTCATGCGGTGAGATCGGTTATAAGTTCGACCATGCCTTCCATCATCAGGGCTTTGCAAGAGAAGCCGTAGCAAAAGTCATTTCCATCGCCTTTATGGAGCTGCATCTGCACCGTGTATTCGCAAGGGTCATGCCGGAAAATACTGCCTCCCTGCGCCTTTTGGAAGCACTTCATTTCACAAGCGAGGGTCTGGAACGCTCCTGCCTCTGTATTCAGGGTGTGTGGACAGATCATCTGCGTCTCTCGCTATTGTCCCCCTGCTAGTGTACTGTCTCACCCACATTTCACAGAATGGTGCAGAAAGCATTGGTCTATCTGCTTTCGCGTGATTCTCCAAAAGAGTGCTGCCTGACAGTCCATAAAAGGAAAAAAGAATCTCGCAAGCGAGATTCTCCGCCTGCGGTGGCTTACACCGAGAGCGTGATAAATAACACATTGATACAGCAGGAAACCGCCACGAACGTGACCAAAAGCTTTCCCGCCGCTGTTTTTAATTTTTCCATCACGACGCCTTTTTGTCTGTAAACCCCAAGCAGCGTCACAAACAGCAGTATCGCATACAACGGCGCATACACACGCTCTCCGGAGACATAAATGGTTGCCATAAAGCCAAGCACCATTCCTGCGCCAAAACCGCAGCCAAGCAGGATCAGGACGCAGCTATACTCATACAAATCCTCTCCAAACAGCTGATAGAGCGCGTAGATCATAGAGGCTGCCGATACCGCGAGATATACCATCGGAATCCACGTCGAAAGCTCTCCCCAGCTCCACTCTAAGATCTGTTCCGGCACGACAAACAGCCCGGACAGTCCCGGATATGCCGTGCGCGCTGCCGTCTGCCCAAACAGAACAAACAGCGGACCGGACGATAACAGCGTCTTTTTAAAACTCCCCGTTTTCAGGCACACAAGCGACGTCCATACAAGCGACGTCATACAAAAAAGCAGATCGGCATTCGCAAGAAACACACGCTCAATGCTAAGCAATCCCAGATAAAGCTTATCCCCAAATCCAAAGGTCTCATAAATCGGCAGGTCCGCAAGACTGACGGCATTTCGCCCCGCATTCCCCGGACAAAATGCAATGACTGCAAGCGAGAGCACTGTGAGAGCTGTAAGCACCGCAAAAAGCGCCGGATACAACGGTTTCTTTTTCTGCATCAAAAACCAGATTCCCGCCAAAACCAAAAGAACCGACAGAATCACGGCGTACTGCTCATGGCTTCCCGTCATGATACAGACAGGCACTCCTAAAACTGCTTCCGCCCTGTAAATCCGCTCCCCCATCAACAGCTTCTTAAGCAAAAGCGCAACAAAAAAGCTTCCCCAAAGCGGCCAAAAGTGCGTGACCGTCGTAGTGATCCAGCCCGCCGTCCCCATATCATGAAACGGAAACAAAAGCACCGCCGCCGCGCCGCACCAGCGCATCAGCGGACTGTCGTCAAAAAGCCGCGCAAATAGCAGCGGAAAGCTTGCAAACATTAAAAAATTAATGACCCTCCACAGCAGCGGAGCCTGGATCACCAGCACCAAAATAAACTCCGATACCACACGGGAGGTCCAATACAAATATCGATGTGAAAGGTACTCCAAAAGACTGCTGTCCCTTAACGCCTCCGCAAAAAAAACATCGTCGCCGCTCATCGGCCGCATCAGCAAATGATAGAGAAGTCCCACTGCAGCTGCCAAAAGAAACGGCAGCGCCTCCCTACTCCTCCTCATACATATCGTCCATCTTTGCACCGCAGCTGCTGCAGAAGGTCGCCCCCTCCGGCATCTTCGCACCGCACTTCGGGCACTCGGCTGCTTTTCGCAGTTTTAAAATTTCTATTTTCATCCGTTCAATCTCATCAAGCGCTTCCCGGATCAGGAAAAACTGCTCCGCCTCCTCAACCGTCTCATCATCCTTGTGCTTTTGGAAATACGACTCTCCAATCGCCATATACTGCTTCTGCACATAGTCCTCTTTAGACTTGATGTCCAGTTTGAGCCTTGCAATTTCCGACATATCCTTAGCCTTCTGCGTGACGTCCTTGCCCGCGCTTGTCAGTGATTCTGTCAATTCATCGAAAAATCCCATCCTTTATCCTCCTTCACCCTTCGCCTGATACCAAAAAGATATGGTACGCATGATTCCAAAGCGTACCATATCTTTCCACTCATTTCAACCGGATTCTCTCTTAAAACAACTTAAATTCCTTCACCAGGCCGTCAAGCGTTTCAGACTCCTGCAACAGACTGTCGCTGATGACCGTACAATCCTGCGATGCCTCCGCCGTATTCTGCATAACAACGGAAATCTGCTCAATGCCCTGCTCTACCTGCTCAAGCGCATCCGCAGAAGCTGTGACATTTTCCTGAATGCTCTGTGCAACGCCCGCAAAATCCTTCATCTCCCCGATCACACGGTCAAATGCCTCTGAAGTTGATGCAGTGATCGCATTTCCCTTTTCAATCTCCTCGAGCGTTTTACCGATCAGTTCTCTGGTGTCAACCGCAGACTGCGCGCTGTCAGCCGCAAGCTTTCCGATCTGATCCGCCACAACGGCAAAGCCCCTTCCTGCTTCTCCGGCTCTTGCCGCCTCAATCGAGGCATTTAGGGATAGTAAATTTGTCTGGGATGCAATCTCCTCGATCGCGGTAATAATATTTTCGATCTCCTTTGAAATCTCCGTGATGCGTCTCATCTCCTCGGTGAGCTCCTGCATCTTCTGCTTCTCCTGCTCCGCCTGATCCGCAGAATTACGGATATTCTCATAAGCCTTTTGAGAGTTTTTCGCATTCTCCTCCGCAAGTGTTGCCACCGTATTAACGGTCGCAGTCAGCTCCTCAATCGCACTCGCCTGATCTGTCGCACCGTCTGCAAGCGAACGGGAGGAATTTGCAAGCGTCCCCGCGTTTGACGCCACCTGCATGGACGTGTTTTGGATTTCCGACAGCGCTGTGTTAAACCGCTTCAAAATGTAAATAAAGGATTCCTTAATACTTGCAAAATCCCCCAAAAAGTCCGTAATCTCATCGTCCTGCTTGGTGAGGTCTCCCTTTGCAATCTCGCGAAGGTTGACGGAAATCTCATCAATGTAATCGGACAGATTCTTCATCGCTCCGCGCAGTGCGTCGGAAACCATGCCGAATTCGTCTGCAGATTCATATGTGATCAGACTTCCCGCAGACATATCTCCCTGATACATCCGCTTTGCCGCCTCCGTAATCTGCTCCACCGGAGTTGTGATCGTGCCAATGAGCAGCTTTCCTAACTGCTCCACCAAAAGCAATGCTCCAATGACGATCACAACCAAAGCTGCCATCATACTGTAAAACATAATGGAAACGCCTCTTTTCGCGACTGCAAGCTGGTGTTCCTCATATTCTTTCAGCTTTGCGAAGCTTTCATGAAAATCATTATAAATATCAAGCAGCTCACCAAGCATCAGCTTATTGCCCTCCTCCAGCTTTTTCCGGCTGCTAAGCTCAATGACCTGCTGACTCTCCGTTTTATAATCATCCCACTTACTGCTGATAACAGAATAGATTTCCTTCTCCTCTGCCTTGCTTAACAGCACTTCAAAATCAGTCCGTACGTTCTCAATATCTGCCTCGATCTCGCTAAGTTCCTTCTCAAAACCTGCCATTTCTCCTTCCGTCGTCGCAACCAGATGTGCATACTGCTTCATCCGATAATCCGAGGTGAGCGTATCCATCTCCATAACCTTTGCCAGCGCCGGAGACCAGTTTTCCGTAATTCTCTGGACCTGCATATGCATCATGATGCTGAGACCTCCTGCCACCAATCCCATGATCACCGTAACGATAAGCACCAGAATCCGGTAAGACCCAAGCTTGTCCCTCACCTTCATATCTTTAAATTTGTCTCGCCACTTCATCCTAAGTTCCTCCCCGCTTTTCTGCATTTGTAAGTTTTTCATAAAATCCTATAACTGTTACTAGTGTACTACCTTTTTCCTGCAATGGCAAGTGTTAGGAACAAACTCATCGTACTTTATCGAATACAAATATAGACCAGATATACGGCATACATCGCAAGCATCACGATACCCGCTTTTTTATCCAGCGTTTTCTTCGTCCATGCGAAGCCCCACACAATCGCGCTCATCGCGATCAAAATCACAATATCAATCACATTTTCCATGATAAAAGCAATCGGGCTGATCGCCGCGGCAACGCCAAGCACAAAGAGGATGTTAAAAATATTGGAGCCCACCGCGTTGCTGACCGCAAGCGCGTTATTATTTGTGATCGACGCCGTGATGCTGACTGCGCATTCCGGCAGGCTTGTTCCCATCGCAACGATCGTCAGTCCGATAATAATAGACGGAACCTTCAGCCGCTTTGCCACCGAGGAGCTTCCCTCCACAAAAAAATCCGCGCCCTTGATCAGCAAAACAAAGCCAATCGCCAATAATACTACCGACCATACAACCTATGTCATAATTTTTTCATCCTCTCTTTCGCAATTTGTGACTGCTGCACCCTCTCAGTCTTATGCTTTCTTTTTTATTTCATTGAAAAAACCTTTTAGCATCATCCCAAAATCCCAAGATGCGTCAATAAGATACGCAGTCCGAGCAATACCAGGATCAGACCGCCGGCAAGCTCTGCTTTTCTCTTATATTTAGCATAAAAACACAATAAAAATCTGATTATCCGCTAAAATACAGTATCTATCAGCATTTTCAAGGAAACAAACTCATCAATTTACTACTTATTTACTACCAACGAATGAGCCTTGATACGCAAGTTTTCCTAGATATGCAAAGATATGGTACAGCACATCAGTATTGAAACAAGAAAAAAATTGAATATTTTATAGACTATGGAACGCCTAAAATGACGTTCCTTTTCTATTTTCAGCCGTTCTTATTGGACGGCTATTTTATTACCCAAAATGAAAGGAGCATTAGATTTATGAAAAAGATGTTAAAACGATT